>Ga0172362_10003818_pt1 | contig 13017 bp, 14 predicted proteins | sample LakKivs1_kivu2a2_FD_114534 | JGI IMG/M metagenome (GOLD analysis project Ga0172362, IMG submission 114534) | Sediment microbial communities from Lake Kivu, Rwanda - Sediment s1_kivu2a2 | ecosystem: Environmental > Aquatic > Freshwater > Lake > Sediment | place: Rwanda: Western Province, Lake...
GGCGGTTAATTACAACTGCCAGCTTTCGCATATAGGTCAATCCAGATAGCAGCTTATTGAGACGTTATAGGCCAAAGCATCCGTCATAAACTGCAACGAGGTAACAATCCAAGCGATTGTGCAGTGTGAGATGAAAGATATAATTAAAAAGGCGGGATGCCACTTGCCCGATTACAGCTGAGGCTACCCACACGGGAGGGGGAGGTAAAATATTTAAACTAGGGGAAAAGGATTACAAACCCCTAGTACCTCAGTTTCCCCTGGCAGAGCCCACCTCTACTTCAATTCCCACCAAGGAGACTACTTTCTATTTCCTCTACCGTTTCTATTGGTGTGGAGGTCCCGGCTGTTATACCAATATATTTAATATTGTTTAAACTTATATCATCTAGCTCGCTTGCCGCTGAGATTCGAACCATCTCTGCATATTGACTGCAGGCTTCAGCTATCCTATTAGTATTGGCTGATGATTTGTCTCCAACCACAAGCATAAGTTCCACCTTTTTAGCAACTTCGATTGATTTTTCTAGTCTTTCCTTAACTACAGGACACATGGTGTTAAATATCCTTATCTTCCCTACCCGCCACGCTCGTTGCTCTTGATGCATCACGTCCCTAATGAACTGAAGGTAGCTATCATAGTCCTTTGTCGTCTGGCAGATAAATGCTATCTTTTGCCCTTTAAGCCCAGAAACTTGAGATGCATTGGTGGCAGCAATCTTATTACCACCTATCCAGAGTATTATACCTTTCACTTCAGTATGTAGAGGATCGCCAAATATAATTACAAAGTAACCCTCTGAAGATGCCCTGGTAGCTATTTCTCTTGCCTGAACCACTGTAGCACAGGTGGCATCAACTAGGCTTAGACCCCTAGCACTTATCTCATCGTATATTAGTTTTGGTGCTCCGTGACTTGGAATACCAATTAACCTGCTTTTTGCCTCACCAAGGTTTGAGATAACCCTTACGCCATGTTTTTCTAGGTCTGCCACTACTGCGTTGTTGTGGAGTACCTGGCCGAGACTTTCCAGAGGAGTACTCCGTCTGAAGATGTCTATAGCTCGTTTAGCTCCCGGACAAAATCCTAAAGGTGATACCGTCTCTATTTTCACTGTTGCCCCGCCTCACATCTTTGCTGCTGTGCTATTCTGCTGATGAACTCGTCTACTAAATCCCCAGTACTTTCCAAAATTTCGTCAGGGTGAATACCGACAGTGACACACTGGCCTTTTAGAGACCTACGCATCAAATAGGCTGCCTTTTGTGCTACGGTATCGTCCTTATGTCCAAGCCTGGTAATCACTGATATTCAACCCCTTTCCTCTTTGTGGTCACATTCTACTACGGCCACAGCGCCAATCTGAGCATTTTCATTGTAGATGCACACTATCAGGTCGCCTCCCATATTGTATGCTGACAGATTGACCCTGGTTTTACCCTGTCCCTTACTTAGTTCATATTTCTCCGTACTGTATTACTCTCTAAAATTAGGATTAATCCGCTGGGAGACCTGACCATCTTTGAAAGAGTTCGTGTTCTATTCCGAAGATATCCAATACCTTACCCACCGTATGGTCAATGGTATCCTGGATTGTCTCAGGTCTGTGATAGAAAGCAGGAACCGGTGGGAAAATAATAGCCCCCATCTCAGTTAGTTTCTCCATGTTTCTCAGATGACCTATATGAAGTGGTGTTTCTCTTAACAGCAGCAACAACTTCTCTCTTTCCTTAAGTGTGACATCCCCGGCCCTGATTAGCAAATTCTCAGTATACGAATTGGCCAGCGCCGCCATTGTCTTTACCGTACACGGAGCCACTATCATACCATCTCGTTTGAATGAACCACTGGCAAGTTGAGCCCCGATATCCCTAATATCATAGGAGAAATTTGCTAGGGCTTTTACATCTTCTATTTTCCAATTAGTTTCATATCTAATTTTTGTTTCCGCCGCCTCAGAAATTATAAGGTGGGTTTCAATTTCAGGCTTTCTGGATAGTACCTCCAGCAATCTGATGCCATAGATTACCCCTGAAGCCCCGGTTATGCCTACTATTAAGACCATTATTTACCTCATCCTATATCACCGGAAGTATTCGCAAGCTCAGTAAAGGCGGATGCCACTTGCCGGATTGCAGTCAGGGCTACCCTAACCGGAGGGTGGTAAATTTAAGTTGCTAGGCTGAAAAGGTTAAAAGGACCTGGCAGAACCCGTCAGCACTTGACCATCTAAGCATAGAGACCCCTTGCTGTTATGGCGTCAGCGACACGGTCAACCGCCACCATATAAGCAGCAGTGCGCATATTGACCTTTTCCTTTAGAGCAATGTTCAGCACTTCCTTGAAACTGTTGGTCATGATACAGGTCAATCTTTCCTTAGCTTGTTCTTCCTCCCAGAAGTATGATTGGGTGTCTTGAAGCCATTCAAAATAAGAGACCACTACACCCCCCGCATTGGCGAGTATATCTGGGACAACGAAGATACCTCTATCATCAAGGATGTGGTCAGCTTCTGGAGTCGTAGGGGCGTTAGCTCCCTCTATAATAACCTTCGTCTTCAGCCGTGGAGCATTTGTTCCTGTGATCTGCCCCTCTATAGCACATGGTAGCAATATATCACAGGGAAGCTCGAGGAGTTCATGCTCTGTAAGCCGTTCACCATCTTTGAAGTCTATGAGTGAGCCAGTTTCTCTCTTATGTTCCAGTAATCTATCTACGTCCAAGCCTGTGGAAGCGTAGGTACCCCCGCTTGTATCACCAGCAGCTATAATCTTACAGCCATATTTGTTTAGCTCACTAGCTGCTGCCTGACCTACTTTGCCAAAGCCCTGAACCACTGCCGTTGCCCCATGCAGGTCCTTGCCCAAATATCCAAACATCTCCCTAGCTATTAGGGCGCAGCCTTGCCCAGTCGCCCCCATTCTCCCCTTAGTTCCGCGGAGGCTAAGGGGCTTGCCGGTTACTACTCCTGGCACATAGAAGCCACGCTGTTGACTGTAAGTATCAACAATCCAACCCATCACCCTGGCATCAGTACCGACATCAGGAGCAGGAACATCCTCGTTGGGACCAATCACAAGAGAAATTTCAGTGGTATACCGTCGTGTTAGCCTTTCTAACTCCGCTAACGACATTACTTTGGGGGAGCAAATTACCCCTCCCGTGGCTCCCCCATAGGGTATGTTAACTACAGCGGATTTCCATGTCATCAACATTGCCAAGGCTTTTACTCATCAAGGGTAACGTCAGGCGCATAGCGAATGCCGCCCTTACCCGGGCCTCGGGCAAGGTTATGTTGAACCCGATAACCAGTGAAAACCACTATCTTCTCATCGTCCATAACAATGGGGAAATAAACTGCCAGTTCCCGTTTGCATAAGCGTAGAACCAGCCGTAATTTCTCATCAAGCTTTAGTCTATCGGCTACCAAGTCAAATTGCTCTAATACTGCGTGCAACACGTTTTCCCTTTGGCCACTGCTTAAAGACATATTCTTACCTCCAAGTTATCCTTACTACTTCCTTCTAGCTAGCTAGTGTATGAGAGTTCCTTTCCTATCTCACCAATAACTCTATCGAATCCGCTCACAATCTCATCTATCTCATTCTTAGTGATAATCAAAGCAGGTACTATCGGAATCGGGTTCACGAACATCCCGAACAGCCCTGCTTCCATAAGCTTTTCTTTTAACATGCCATTGATTCTGGCATTTTCTGCCGGGCTGAATCGCTCCTTAGTTTCCCTATTCTTCATTAATTCAACCCTGGCCATTAAACCACGGCCACCCCTGATTTCACCCACTATCTTGTGCTTATAAAGCGACTGGAGCTGGTCGAAGAGGTATTTCCCCATGGTCTGGGAATTTTCTACCAGTTTCTCCCTCTCAAAGATCTCAAGATTTGCCAGGGCTGCGGCACAGGCAACCGGATGTCCTTCATAGGTGTAGGAATGCTTTAGCACCTCTTTAAGTCCGCCCTCAAACTTTTGAGCTACCTCTCTTCTGACAATAGCGGCACTAATGGGTACATATCCACTACCCAATGCTTTAGCCACTACCAGAATATCAGGGACTATATTCCAGTGCTCACAAGCAAACATCTTGCCGGTACGACCAAAACCCGTCATTACCTCATCAAGGATCAGAAGAATGCTGTACTTATCGCAAATAGATCGAACCATAGGCCAATACTCCAGGGGAGGGAAAAAGCATAGTTCAGCCACTACGGGTACAGCAATAAAGGCAGCCACAGTTTCTGGGCGCTCTCTTTGTATCGCTTTCTCAATATATTTAGCACATAGAAGCTCGCAATTAGGGTATTTAAGGCCAAACTCGCAAGCAGGGCAATGAGGCGAAGCTACATGGAGCATACCCGATATTGGTGGCGGGAAATCTTCCCAGGTGAATGTCGGCGCACGCGAGCCAGTACTCATTGAACCAAATGTAGAACCATGGTATTCGTTCGGGCCGATTACCTTGTGCCTATTAGGAAAGCCTGATAGCTTTTGACACTTCCAAGCTATTTTCAGTGCTGTCTCAATAGAATCAGTGCCCCCATTACCAAAAAATACCTTCGATAGGCTGCCTGGAGTGATGTCTGCCAGCTTTTTAGCTAATTTTATCTTGGGAATGGTAGGTTCATGCGTTGGGGCAAAATGCAGTTTCACCATCTGCTCATAAGCAGCGTCAGCTATCTCCTTTCGGCCGTAGCCTACATCACTAAGCATTATGCTAGCCCAATAATCAAGGTATGTCTTGCCGTTAATATCAGTAACCCGACACCCCTTTCCCTCGGTGAAGATGGTAAATCCTCCCGGAGCAGCCAGCACATTCCATGGACGCGAAGGTATCCAAACATGGTCAATAGCTAGTTGTCTGAGCTCTTCAAGGTTTTCTGTTTTCTCCACCTGATTAACTCCTCTCCTGGACAGTTTATGCCATTTCCCACTGTTTTCGCTATTGTTTCTTACCCTCTGTCAATTTTATACTCCATATTTCCTTTTCCCCCTTTGCTACCATGTCCACCTCAAACATTACTGCACACTGTGGGCAGTAATACTCCCTAAGAATAAATGTATCCGTTTTTACTGCCAAGTAATCTGGTTCAGCTTTAGTAATGGGTGCTTCGTATTTTAATGCAAAGTTTTTATAGTTATCTACAATCGGGCACAACACATACCCACATTTGAGACATCTATAAACCTCCTTGCCATCCACATCCACTACTTCTAGATTACCAAAGGTCTTGGTCACAATTCATCTCCTTTCCTTTTTCCTACCCTTAACCTTTCGTCAACGATCTTCTGTCGGCATTCCTGCGTTTCTTTCGGCTTTACCACCAGTCCGCTGTTAGACGTCAGGGAAAATGGGACACTTTTGAGACAAGGGTTAATGGACACTTTGGGGCTTGCTCCGGTGCCGGTAAAGCAGTAGATTATCATTCAAAGGAAGGAGTAAGCCATGGTGCAACAGATTATCGACCGGTCCTGGCAAGCTGAAGCCAGGAGTGAAGAGACCAAGCAGTTCATCAAGGACATCAAGCGCCTTACCCGCCGCAAGTTCAGTGCCGAAGAGAAGATCCGCATAGTCCTGGAAGGATTTCGTCGGGATACCCCGATCAGGGACCTGTGCCACCGGGAAGGCATCCAGCCCAGTACTTACTATGCCTGGCTGAAAGATTTTATGGAGGCTGGCAAGGAAAGACTCACCCGGGACACTGTTCGCGATGCCACCAGGACTGAAGTGCAAGACATCAAGCGTGAAAATGCCAGACTGAAAACATTGGTGGCCGAGCTATCTCTCCAGGTGCATGTGCTCAAAAAAACGGCTATACCGGGGCTGGAATAAAGGGGAGGTATGTCCGGGTGAGTGCTAAGGAAAAGTCTGAGATTATCGCTTTGGTGGCTGGCTCCCAGTTGCCCTGCCGCAGGGCGCTGGCCCAGTTGGCGTTACCCAGGAGCACCTACTACCGCTGGTTAAGGAGACAGACCGAAGGCAGCCTTGAGGACAGGAGGGGTGGTTCGCCTCTACCCTGGAACAAGATAAGTACTGAGGAAGAAACGAAGATACTGGTAGAGGCAAGGGCTTCGCCTGAGCTCTCCTGCCGGCAATTAGCCTTGAGACTAACTGATTCCGGCAGCATGTACGTGTCTGAGAGCACGGTCTATCGCATTCTGAAACGGGAGGGCTTGATCAAGCCGGCGGAAATAATTGGCTTTAAGGCGGCGAAAGAGTACCACCGCAAGACAACACGACCTAATGAACTCTGGGCGAGCGATTGCTGTCATCTGAGGGTAATAGATTGGGGCTGGTATTACCTGGAGACGGTGATGGATGATTTTAGCCGCTTTATTCTGAGCTGGGACCTTAAGCTAGACATGACAGGTAGGTCTTTAGAAGATGTGGTGCAGCAAGCGGTAGACCTCACCGGAATGACGGATGTGCCGGTGGAGGACCGCACGGTGCTGCTGTCGGATAATGGGGCAGGCTACATCTCCCAACAATTTAACCAGTACCTGCATCTAGTTGGGATAAGGCACATTACGGCTTCGCCTTTCCACCCCCAGACCAACGGCAAGATTGAAAGGTACCACCGAACTGTAAAAGGCGAGATTAACCAGGTGCCTTACGATATGCCGAGCGAGCTAAAGCAAGCGATCAGGGCCTTCATCGAATATTATAACTACCGGCGTTACCACGAAGGGCTGGGTAACGTCACTCCTTATGACGTCTACACCGGAAGGCATCTTGAAATAATACAGAGGAGGAAGGAGGTGAAGAACAGGACATTAGAGGCAAGAAGGGAGTATAATAGAACCGCAAGGAGGCAGGGGCATGGCCTTTAAAGTGTCCATTACTATAAAGGCCCAATTTGTCCCACTTTCGCTGACGACATACAAGCTTGGTACAGAAGGGTTGGAGATGCCGTTTGCCAACTTCATCCGTTTCAGCGGAACAGCCGTACTGCTTATCCCGCTCGCAATTGTTCCATGGTTACGCTTCAGATGGGATAAGACCAACTGGCACAACCTAGGGTTGGCCGGCCTCAATGGTTTTCTCATGTTGGGTGTTGGCTCCATCTTTTTCCTGTTAGCTTTAAGAGATACCGGTGCAGCCGTGACATCGGTGCTATCATCAACTTCGCCGCTGTTTCTGGTACCGATGGCAGTGTTATTTCTGAAGGAACAAGTGACCCTCAAACTGGTAATGGGTACTATCATGAGCGTACTGGGTATCTGCTTGGTATTCATCTTCTAGAAGCTCTGTCATAGCTGGTGTTCCTAAGGACAATGGCCTCTTCCCAAAGCATCGGCTGCACAAAACGGCTGAAAGTATCTGGGTCACCCAAGTGATTGACCCATCCGGTACGAGGCACAGAAGTCACCCAGTAATCTGCTATTTTCTCTTATATTTGCGATACAACTCGATGAAGGAGACGTTCAAGAAGAGTGATAGGACAACGGGTATAGCAACCACCCGTAGGTGTTTGAGCATATCAATACCGAAATATTGGGATACCAGAATGATCACGAAGGTTATTATAATTCCCGATATTCCCGAGCCTACTGCCAAGTAGATATATTCCCAGGCTGACATTACTTTACCTTGTAACATGGACCGCAAAGTAGTCAGACTATCCCTCACCTTGCGCAAATCTTCTTGAAGTTGGTAGTCTGGCAAGCCAGCACTATCTCATTATAATCCTGTCACTCGGATTCGCCAACTGGCTACCGTCTTTTGTTGCCACAGTCACAATCCATCGTAATGTTACTCTCGCTTATTTCTATCGGATAGAGAGCAACCAACAGGTTTGATTCCCTGCCTCGTCTTTGTTACAATGGCATTCAGAAAGGAGGCAAGCGGTTCCTGCCTTTTAATTGGCTTGCTTTGGGACCATGAGGTCGGTGGTTCAAATCCACTCACCCCGACCATAGAGTGGTCTAGGTCAGGGAGGCGCGGATGAGAAGTTTGACGCGCCTCTTTTCTTTGCCGAATATCTAAAAGTATATGATAACGCCTGCGGAGCTATGTAACACATGTTTAATTTGAAGCCGTCCCAGCAGCAACCAGTGGGTCACAATTACAAGTGGATTGCTCTGTCTAATACGACGCTTGGCGTATTGATGGCTGCAATTAACATGTCGAGCGTTATGATTGCTCTCCCGGTGATCTTCCGGGGCATCAACCTGAATCCGCTAGAGTCTGGCAACTTTAGTTATCTGCTCTGGATTCTCATGGGCTACCCGCTCGTCCTAGCTGTGCTAGTGGTGACCCTGGGACGCGTTGGTGATATGTTCGGTCGGGTACGGATGTATAACCTGGGTTTTGTGCTCTTTACTGTGGGTTCCATTTTGCTTTCGCTCACATGGAGCACCGGACCTGCTGGTGCCATCGAGTTGATCGCCTTTCGTGTTGTGCAAGCCTTTGGCGGCGCTTTGGAGATGACGAACTCGGCGGCTATCCTGACCGATGCCTTCCCAGAGAATCAGCGCGGGCTGGCGCTCGGGATCAACATGGTTGCCTTTACTGCCGGCTCGTTCATAGGACTAGTAGCCGGAGGCCTGCTCGCAGAGGTTCACTGGCGGTGGGTTTTCTTGGCCAATGTGCCCATTGGTGTAGCTGGTACGGTCTGGTCATACATCGCGCTACGTGAGGTTGGGATTCACAAGCCCTCGAAGATCGACTGGTTGGGCAATCTAACTTTCGCTGCCGGGTTAACCATGGTGCTAGTCGGCATCATCTATGGCATTGGGCCATCCGGCACATTGAGCATGTCCTGGGCCACTCCTTTCGTCCTGAGCATGCTGATTGGCGGCGTGGCTGTCCTCCTACTTTTTGTGTTCGTCGAACAACGTGTCAAGGACCCTATGTTTCGACTTAGCCTGTTCCGCATTCGCGCTTTTGCTGCGGGAAACTTGGCCGGTTTACTCTCCGCTGTTGGCCGGGGTGGCCTGATGTTCATGCTGACGATCTGGCTTCAGGGTATCTGGCTCCCGCTGCATGGCTACAACTTTGAAGTAACCCCTCTCTGGGCGGGTATCTACATGCTGCCTCAAACGGTCGGGTTTCTCATTGCAGGTCCCATCTCGGGCCATCTCTCGGACCGGTTTGGCGCCAGGCCATTCGCCACAGGAGGCATGGTGCTCGCAGCCGCCAGCTTTGTGTTGCTCATGGTCCTTCCTGTGGACTTTTTGTGTCGCCGAACACCGCTGCGATTATGAACAGCGTTCCAGCCGAGAGCCGCGGCGCGGCCTCCGGCATGCGGGCCGCCTTTTTTAATACAGGGATGCCACTGTCGATTGGTGTGTTTTTCTCTCTAATGATTGTGGGGCTCAATTCCACGGTACCTCAGGCACTTTTCAATGGGTTAACCCAAAATGGCATATCCTCTAGCATCGCAGGGGAACTGTCGAAGTTACCTCCAGTGTCTTACCTCTTTGCGGCGCTCCTGGGCTACAATCCACTGGGCACGCTGCTTGGCCCGACGGTATTGAACTCTCTGCCCGCTGCCGCTGCTGACAGGCTCACGAGCAGGCCTTTCTTTCCCCAGCTTATCTCGGCGCCTTTCCATAGTGGGCTTGCTGTGGTGTTCGCGTTCTCCGCAGTGCTCTGCCTCATTGCGGCGGTCGCGTCTTGGGTACGGGGAGGCAAATTCGTTTATGCCGAGGGCGAAGATGAGCGATAAGTTCAGGAGCAAACTCCTTCACACTCACCGCTGAGAAGACCAGATACAACAATTGACCAAAACGCCTGCTATTGTGACATTATGAAAAGTCGGGTATCATTGTGAGTGCAGGATGCTCCTAGCCGAGTAAGCGCAGGGTATTTATGGAGTCATAGATGAATCCTTGGAGAGTTCTTGCCGACGTGGTGATGTATCTGCACGTTCTCCTCCCACTCCTCTTTATTGGGCTTATAGTCTTTAGTCTAATCAGGGAGGTAGGCTTCCAGTGGAGGCTCCTTTGCTATCTGGTTACTGGAATGTGGATTATCATGGAAATTGCACCAAAGTTCGGGTGGACTAAGAATTGCCCACTCACCGATTTGGAATATTCACTAAGAAGGCTTTATGACCCAAGTGAGAGCTGGGTAAGAACGAGGTCACTCCCGGCAACTATCATCTTCAATATTAGTGGGATTGAAGTACCAGAATTTGTCTTTACAGTCATGCTTGGCTTTATTGTGGCTGCAGTGATAGGCATTTTGATTGCCAGAAGAGTAGCACACAAGAGGTTATCAAAAAGTGAATCCAGCAATTAAGTATTCATAAGGTAATGCTTTCCCCAGCCTCTCTTGCTTACATTGCGGCTGGCCTTCCCTTGTTGTTGGTATCTATACAAAGTAGTCTCAAGATGGTAGGTAAAGTGAGATTTAGTCACCTTGACTTTTGCCTTATGGCAAATTATAATTTTAATCGCACTGTGAGGGATTACTCCTGGTGAGCGAGTAATATGGTGGGGTGGGGAAAAATGAGCTAACTCTTTGAGCACTACCAGGCAGAGGGGGCGTTGAACCACCATCTGTAATTGGTTACTTGAGTGGTAGGGAGCTAATAGTGAAACCGACCTGAAAAAAGGGTCGGTTTTTTATTTTTGAAGGGGGTGGTAGCATTCTGAGGGTAAAAGTAAATAGATACACAAGCCGCTATGCCCCGGGCCGCCTTGTTCTGAAACCAGATATTGCCACACAATCTCGCCTAACATATTCACTTCTACTATTCTGGGCCTTTGGTGGTCATGGTTGAGTGGCAATAGTGTTGTGCCCGCCCAGACTTTGTCAGGTTGATAGATGTCCACGCTCAAATCTCCGTCTTTTGTTCCCCTCGGCATAGGCGTGGGTGTAGCACTAACGCTGGTTACCTTTGTACTTTCGTTACTATTCTTGTCCACTGCAGTGACAGCAAGGTAATACCTTGTTCCATCGTCAAGCCCGGTCACTTGATATCTACACATGGCAACGTCTCTTATCTGCTGGATAGCCTTCATGCCGCTGACGTCTGCCATCTCCACTTTGTTTAAATATATATTATAATGGTCGAAATCTTCAGCGGTGCTCTTATCCCACCACAGGTTTATTCTCCTATCATAAGCATTATTCACAACTAAGCCTGTGATTGCCATGGGGGAGTCGTATCAGGCGGTGATGTTGGAGTGGGTACTGGTGTCGGAGTTGGTGTAGGTGTGGACGGTGTAGGCGCTTGAACGCAGGAGCTGAGCACCAGCACAACGCTAAGAATAACTACAGAGCCTAACCACCACTGCTTCATATGACCCCTGACTGTCTTGGAGTTATCCAAAACGGGTCACTAGCTTCTCGTGTTCCTTAGCCTATACCGACTGCCTGATTTTGTCAACATTTAATCTCAATGCAGCGGATAACAATCCGCCCTTGTGTTCGCCTCTCTACCAAGCGGTAGACCCACCGTGGAGACTTCACCCAGAACTAATCTGAATTGGAAGCATGCCTTCAAGCATACAAGTCGATAGGTTTGATAAGTTTTTTGTCACCCTCATAATCTACTTGATACACCTGCAGTTCATCTGCAAACTGGCGAACCCAGCCATCTAGCGGGAAGTCATCAGTCTCTTTTATAGACAGTATGTATTGAACCTGATACTCGGTCGCGAATTCTTTTGTCAAGGATATAAAGCGACGCAGATTATCCCGGTCAAGATTATTCGCAGCTTCGTCTATAATAACAGGCAATCTAAAATATACAGCTAGGGCAGTCAACGCAGCAAGGCTAAAAAAGGATCTTTCTGCCCCACAAGGATGTGTTATCTCCCTGGTCTTGTAGGTAGTCTTGCTAAGTTGTATGCTATCCTCGCTCAATTCCACGATGCAGTTGACTAAGCCTTCACTTGCTAGCTTGCCATTTATTTCAGTTATTATTTCTCTCACACCCTGAATGACCTCGCGCTCATCAAAGATGTTATCTAAGATAAGGCCCAGGACTTTGTTGAGACCATCTGCTATGGCTGGGACATAGGTCAGGTCAGAATATTCGGTGTCGACATTTTCCCACCTGCTCGTCTGCGTCTTTGTCAAATCGGTCCAGACCTTATTGTAGGATGGCATTGAGCCTTCCATCTCTGTGAGCTTTGACAAAAGGTTGTCCACCTCCAAAGTAGTAAACTCGCCTACTTGGATGCCCAGCTGTTTCACTCTTTCATTGGTCTCTTGCCTGTAATCGGACTTCATACGAAACACGGTTTCTCTCGCATTCATAACAAAAGGCCCTAAATCCTTTTCGCTTTGTAATTGTGGCATCTGTACCTCTCCGCCTTGAAGTAAGAGTAGCGCACCACGAATCTCAGCAGCTAACTCTGAAATTGTCTCCCTCTCAGTTTTTTCATTCTCTATTAGGGTTTCACCATATCTGCTGAGATCACTTAGCTCGCGGCCAAACTCATTGTCAAAGAAGCTCTCAGCCACGGCTTTGTTGTCGCAAATGGACTTTAGATTCGCTATCCTCTTTTCCTGCGCCTTTGCATATCTAGTTTTGTCCTCTTCAGAAGCGTCAGGGATAGGCTCTGGACTTAATTTTGTAAAAGCAGGGTCCTCATCCATGAGTTTGAGCGGAATGAGCCCGTGTACTGAGCCGTCTATCTTTACTAGGTCAGCCTTGACCCTGGGAGCCTCTGGAATTGCGGCTTTCTTAATTAGCAGTTGCAGCACCTTCTCTTTGTCACTCTTGATTCTGGCTGGGTTGTCCGCTTGAAGATCGATGTTTTCCTCGCCAGCGAGCATAAGGGCACTAGAGTAGCGTGTCTGTGCATCACCCAGTTTGTCGTAAAGGCGGCTCGCCCACCAGAACTGGCAACTGTGTTCGGCTATGTCAAGAAGCCCGCGGGCAATGCGACCGAACAGACTGCATTCTTCGGTGTCAGTGCACTCCTGCGCTTTATTTACTATCTCGATGCAAAGGCAGAGGTGCTCCCACTGGAGGCAGTGCAATTCGTTATCCTTGTCCATCAAGAAAGGGTAAGGATTCCCGGCAGCTATATCCTCGGCTGA
>Ga0172362_10003819_pt1 | contig 13016 bp, 16 predicted proteins | sample LakKivs1_kivu2a2_FD_114534 | JGI IMG/M metagenome (GOLD analysis project Ga0172362, IMG submission 114534) | Sediment microbial communities from Lake Kivu, Rwanda - Sediment s1_kivu2a2 | ecosystem: Environmental > Aquatic > Freshwater > Lake > Sediment | place: Rwanda: Western Province, Lake...
GGAGAAGGAGGGGTTTAAGGGGGGAGAAGGAGGGGTTTAAGGGGGACCTGGGTCCCCCTGTTTTATCACTACACCGTCACAATAGCACTCGTTTCTGAACACCCGATAAACCCGGGGAAAAGTGAGGGGTTTGTATAGTTAGCAGGGGGGGGGGGTGGGAAGATATGGGATTCACTTGATTGATGTGGTTTATGAAGTGTAAAAGAGTTGGTAAAATATATAGGATAACAGTGATATAAAGAGGAAGGGTGTTAATCATATATAAACGCCCAAACAACATGGATATAGTAAAAGCATTCAACTCAAACGATCTGCACACAGACATCGTTATAAAAGGAACAGTAAACGACCCACTTTTTCGAGCAAGCGACGTTGGATTAGTATTAGACATTGCATCAATTCGTTCTGTTTTAAGAGATTTTGATGAATCTGAGAAGGTAGTGCATAGTATGCACACCCTTGGTGGCACTCAAGAAGTGACATTTTTGACAGAAAAGGGATTATATAAAGTGCTGTTTCGATCACGAAAACCAATAGCCCAAAAGTTTCAAAATTGGGTATGTGAAGTGATAAAAGAGATAAGATTAAAGGGAATATACAAGATTTAAAGTGAAATAAAGAAGGTGATAGAAGAGAAGAATGAGGCGATAGAAGAGAAGAATGAGGCGATAGAAGAGAAGAATAGGATAAGAGAGAAGACAATAATCGAGAATTTTCCATCAAATGTGCAGTGCGTATACTATGGAACGATAGATAATAAGAGTGAAAAGGGTGAGCGGTTAATAAAATTTGGGAATTCGAATAGTTTAAAGAATAGAATATATTGTCATAAGAAGACGTATAATAATTTCCGTTTAATAAATGCTTTCAGGGTGGAAAACAAGTTACAGATAGAGAACGCAATAAAAGAACATCCACTGTTTATAGAGAGACAGAGGACGATAATGATAAAAAAACATAATTTCACGGAATTAATAAATATGGAAGGTATATGTGATTCGGTATTAGATGAAACAATAAGAGATATTATAAGAAGGATAGAATATAGTCCAGAAAAGTATTTAATATTATTAGAAGAGAATAAAGAACTAAAGAAAATGATAGGAGACAATACTCCAGATTACACGCTATCATTAAAGAGAGAAATAAAAAAAATAAAAGAAGATAATATGAAATTAATAAAAAAATATAATAAACTAAAAAATGAAGAAGATAAAGATGAAAATGAAAAGGTGAAAGTGGCAGTGTCAGAAGAAGAAATAGAGAATTATAACACATTATCAGCCGCAATAAAGAGCAAAAATATGATGAGAGACAAGAGAGACGGGAAATATCACATTAACGGAGGTATATACGAAAAGATAAGAGGGACAAGAGAAGAAGTATGGTGCGGATCAGCATATCAGACAACAGGAGAATTAAAGAAGATGGATTTAGAGATGAATAAATATGGTAAAATAGTATCAAAGGTGAAATTTATAACAGCAACAATGGATAATAATTTTATAAAATATGGCGTGTTAAAACCATCACAATTAAAATCCAATATAGGAAAAGAATAATAAAAGATATGAATATTTTTTATTATTAATTTTATTTTATTTTATTTTATTTTATTTTATTTTAATTATGGGAATTATGATTATTCTCTCAATCTCTCTAGAGATGGAAAGAAAGAAAGTAAAATAAGAATGGAATGTGCATACTCAATAAACGCCAAATCTTCTATAAAGGTTTATAAATTCACTATGAAGAGAGAATGGAGTTAAATGGAGAATGTGAAAATGGAAAAAAGATATAAATGGAAGGAGAAGGAGGGGTCAAAGGGGGACCTGGGTCCCCCTGTTTTATCACTACACCGTCAAAATAGCACTCGTTTCTGAACGCCCAATAAACCTGGGGAAAAGTGAGGGGTTTGCATCATTCCGCCAAAAAGCATAGCCGAAAAAATGGGCAACTCGCACCCGAATCATCCCCTATTCAATAAAAAATGAAACCCTAAATCCACTATAAATTCTTACCAAATCCACTATAAATTCTTACCCAAATCCCCTATAAATTCTTACCCAAATCCCCTATAAATTCTTACCCAAATCCCCTACAAATGAATCTCAAATCCCCTATAAATTCTTACCCAAATCCCCTATAAATTCTTACCCAAATCCCCTACAAATAAATCCCAAACGACTATAAAATTTAGTATGCCCCTAAATAAATTTATTGATAAAATCAAGACGGAAATCCGGTTTCAATTTATCACTCAATCGTCACAATAGCACTCGTTTCTGAACACCGAGGGACCACCAGGGTTATCACAAATAAGCGCACAAAAAGGCCCGAAGGGCCGGCTAAACCCCAAGGGTTCAGGGTTGGCATGCGAGGGTCGCAAAAAAAAACAGTAAACCTTATAATTTGAGTCGACAAGTTTTTTTATTTATTTAGTTGAATCGAATCGAATTATTGAATTATCTCTCTATCTCTCGACCTCTTAGAAGATGGAAAGTAAATAAAATGGTGAACTTATGAAATGAAAGGCGTCTATTTTTTTTAATAAACACCTGTGTAAAAATTGCCATAAAATAAAAATTTATATTATTCTAATATATAATATAATGTCTGCAGAGAATCCATATGTTTATTCGTCTAATCCAAATGCCATTTTTCCAACAACTACGAATTATTCTTATGGCTTAGAACAACAACAAGCTCAAGCACAATTATGGCAGAAACAAAATAACCCAGTAGGATATACCGATCAACAAATGTTTAAGGCCCAACAAGACCACTATGCAGGTAGAATGGGAGCATATGCAGACGCGATGGCTGAGTATAAGGCACTGGGCTATAAACCTCGAGGAGGTAAAAAACGCCATAACAAAAAATCGAAAAAAATATTAAGGAATAAAAATAAGAAATCAAAAAAAAATATTAGTAAACACTCTTCGCGAAAAAGATAAAAATAAATAAAAACACACTTGAATATAATTTTTTATTTATTTATTTGATGAATTGTATTTATTGAATTATCTCTCTATCTCTCGACCTCTTGAAAGATGGAAAGTAAATAAAATGGTGAAATGATTGGAATATGAATCTTTATAATCTTGTAAAATGTTTCGCGCAAATGGATTCGAGAGACTCTTTTAAAAATAAAAAAAATCGAATCATTTTTATTTTTAATTCATTTTTCTTTTTTCTTTTTTTCTATTGGATTTATGAATTATCTCTCTAATCTCTCTACAAATCGAAAGATGGAAAGTAAATAAAATGTGAATGATGATGCACCTTGGAATCGCGTTTATATGAATGTTGGTCCGTGAAACCAGAAGACCAGAGAATTGCGCTTGCCTTTTGTGAGTTGTGTTACTCTGTGAGTTAAATACGATGGAAAAAATATGACAGTTCCTTTCTCTATTTTTTTACGAAATACAAATGAAATGAATTATTATTTAAAAATAAGTTACAGTAAACAAATATATTCAATACACAAACACGCTTAAATCAAAAATGCTGTTTATAAAAAAAATGTTGTTCCTAATTTTCCTATTTTCTTCTAAGCCGCCCCCCGCGACGAATCCATATAGCCCGATTAACTGCACTGTGACAAATTACGACCTTACGTTTATTTATGATGATAGCGAGATGGTGTTCAAAGTGCACGGACTATGGCCGGAACAGTGCAGCGAATGCATAACATGCGGATATCCGTCTTGTTGTGACGCGAAAAACATGAGCTACGTTTCCCCCAGCGACCCGCAGCAAGTTACTTTTTTAAATGAGCGATGGTTTAACGCGACGACGCAAGAAGAGTGTTTAAATAATAAGCGTTTTAGAAACAACCTTGTCCCGCTATTTGAGCACGAGTTTTTCAAGCACGCGTCGTGCACGCCGTTCCGACAAAGCGCGTCCGAATTCGTGAAACAAGTGATGGCGCTATATGACGCGTACTATGCAACGCATGTAGAAAATCAGTGCAGCGGCTACAAGCAGCTGTGGCTCAACTTCGACGGCAACTTCACATATAACAATGTAACAAAATGCATTTGAAACAAAGTAAATTGATTTTGATAAAAATGTATTTGAAAAAAAACTTTTATTTTTTATATTCTAAAAAATAAAAATAAAGAAGTGTTTGGTTTAATTTCTTCTGGAACTGCGACTTCGACGGGAACTGCGACCACGTCGGGAACTGCGACCACGTCGGGAACTGCGACCTCTGCGGGAACTGCGACCTGAACGGGTCTGACTACGTGTATTAGATGCAGGACCATTTAATGCATTATATGCTGTTCCGAAACTTACTGGTTTGCTCATTTCACTGGCTCTTGGGGCGCTGGGTGTACTATCCATGACTTTGTTTTATAATATTGCTAAATATTTTATTTTTAAATATGATAGAAGAGTTTATACAAACCTTTTTTATATAAACTGTAGCAAGAATGCCAGTTTCCCGTTCTTCGCGAGAAATTCCATCTGCCTCATTATCCATGCGAATTAAAGTACATTTGAAACATGTATTTGAAAAAAAAACTTTTATTTTTTCATATTCTAAAAAATAAAAAAAAAAATAAAAATAAAAAGTATTTAGTTTAATTTCTTCTGGAACTGCGACTTCGACGGGAACTGCGACCACGACCTCGACGGGAACTGCGACCACGGCCTCGACGGGAACTGCGACCACGGCCTCGACGGGAACTACGAGGAGCGGTGTGACGATATGAAGGACCACGATATGGAGGAGGACCACCTAATGCTGTTCCGGAACTTATTGGTGCTGTTCCGGAACTTACTGGTTTGCTCGTTTCATTGGCTTTTAGCGGCGCGTTGTCTATAGGTTCTGTGGGTCTCATGACTTTATTTTATAATATTACTAAATATTTTATTTTTAAAATATGATAGAAGAGTTTATACAAACTGTCGCAAGAATGCCAGTTTCCCATTCTTCGCGAGAAATTCCATCTGCCTCATTGTCCATGCGAATGAACAGCCGCTGTGACCGTCGTATCCGAGTTCCGACATTTTTTTCATAATTGTAGAAACAGCTGGACTATTTGAAAACATGAACGATTGTTCGTTAAACGTTCTCATATAGTGCCAGTATTCAGTCGAAGTAATTGCTTGATGCGCATTTTTGAGCATAAAGCGGTTATGTTCATCGGAAATGGTATTAAATTCGGCGTCAGTAATGCTGGTATCAAAGTATATAGTCATTATTACGTTTTTTTGTTGCAGTATTGTCTTCTATGTATGCATATATAGTGTTTGCTTTCAAAAAAATCAATTTTTGTAAAAAATAAAATAAAATAAAATACCAATTCGTAAAAAGAATTTAATCATAAATGCATTCGAAAATGAGCTCAATGTTCCAATCCATATTATTCAAATCAACGATGCGGCCAAAGTTATCATAAAGGGTGATGCGAAGTTTCTGAATGTTGACGGGACCAAAGAAGCAGCGCTGCCTATTAAGTTGGATGCTGGACGCTTCATTCACGTCTTGCAAAAATCCGACGTTGACGCGGGTAATAATGTTTTTGATGGCATAAGATTCTGAAAACACGGCGGAATAGTAATCGTTGACGCTGTTATTGTAGTCGTCGATGGAAATGAAAATGTAGTTTGTGGATCGAATGGCGACGAGCGCTTCTGAAACGACGGAACCCCAGTTACCAGTTCCGCTATTTTTCGAAATATTTTCTGCGTTTCGAAATCCGAGTTGCCAGCCTAAAAACGAGATGAGGGGCGACTCATAATTTAGAATACCGTTGCTTGTCACATTGGAAACGACTTTGAAATAAATTGCCGTTGCTGAAGACGGCTGCGCAAAGACGCCCCTTCCGCTTACTTGGTCAATGTAAAAATAAAGTTTGCCGGCCAACCCTCCGTCTGTTCCTGTATTGTTTGATTCAATGATGGTATTTATTGTGGTTTCGATGGACGCGGAAGCGATGAGATTTGTTGTGCTTGCGGTAGTGTAATAATTCCCGTCTGGAATGACGATTGTGAATGTGTTGCCATAAACGCCGGATGCGGTGGACCATTGAATTTGAATGGCGTTATTTCCGTTGAGCTCGCTTATAGAGTAAATGGCATAAAACGGAATTTCGAATGAGCCGACGCGATAATTGATGATGTTGTCAATTCTCTCGGGAAGCGTGATGTGCAAATCGGTGCTTTTTGTGCTAAAATAATTGGGGCGGAAGCGGGAGTCAATGTTGACGGAGATTGCGACGGTGGAATACTTGACCGGATTAATGGTTCCTGGTGGGGCGCCGCTTTGACCGACGACCAAACCGGCAGTGTCGTTGTATTTGTCGGAATCATACATGCGATAAGGGTCTGGAATGACGAAATGTCCGTCTGCCTTTGAACCTGGGATAATGGCATTCTGTTTAAAATTAGTCAAAGGGGAATAAAAACGGGTACCACTAATATTCACATTACCGTCACTGTTGCCGCCACTGTTGCCGCTATTACTAATGCTGGACAAGAGACACTTGTGAACCGCGTTTAAAAATTCGACCATTTTTTTGTCCTGTTTTCCGGAAGAGGCCAGCTTTACAACGAGGCGCTCCTTACAATGCGCGACGTCTCCAGACGTGTAAATTCCCCGTTTCCCCGCTAAACCGAGCAAATCCTCCATTTCAGAGAGTGAATAATTTTGAATATTGAAATCGAATCCGTCCATATTTTTGTTTTGTAACGCGTATATACTATTTTACTGTATATGTTTATATAAATATTAATAATATTAATCAATCATATTATTATGAATATTTATGAATAAAAAATTATTTTATTATATAACCAAATATTTTTAAAATTTATAAATATTTAATTAAATAATTAAAAAATATTTAATTAAATAATTAAAAAATATTTAATTAAATAATTAAATATTGATTGTGAAATAATAAAATATAGAACTCACATGATGGAACAGCCTGACGCACAAGACGACACCCGTTCGAGTTCGTGTTCCGTGCAGCACTCGCGCGGGGTCTTCAAGTTGACCATTTGAATGTAGTTGTCAGCGCTTTCATTCGCATTACGTTTTCCGTGAATGTAGTCGCTGTAATTTCCCTTCCAGTTCCATGGCCTTTTTGCTACATCTTTTTGTTTCGGGTTTGACACCTCTTTAAAAAAACGGGAGCTTCCGCTAATTCCGCGGCAGTCAATTGCGGCAATGGCCTGCGGGTTATAATAATGCGGTTTAACGACCGAATCATAGAGTGACTGTATAAATGAAGTAAACACGACGTGAATATCGGATGAACCGGCGCAAGTGGCGCAATCATAGTTCATTTTATCGATGCATGAAATTTCCTCGTACCTTATATTTTCGTACGGGAAATCGAAACAAAGGGCTTCAAAAACTTGTTTTTTTGTGAAATGGATGGCGCGCTGGTCGAGCTTGTTTCCTAGAACGAGAATGGGATGTGAATGGTTGCAATTATTTTTTTGAATGACGCGCGTAATATAAGAACTGACGCCCTTATAAGAAGACTGGCTTGACAAGTCAAAAACGACGATGACTGCTGCGATGCCTGTATAATACGTTTGTGCGAGGCTCTGATAATTTGGTGAACCGGACGTGTCCCAAAAACAGCACTTTACGTAGTCATAGTCAATTTGTCGAACCGCGGTATCGGCGGCGCTCACCTTCATTGTGCTTAAAAGGAGCATGTCTGATTCTTGAGAATGACAGTTTTCATTTATTTTTTTGTTGCATTTTTTTTGATTTTTTTGATCGTTTTGATCGTTTTGATCCTTGTCAGAAAACAACGCAACCATTCGAGTTTGGAAATCGATGCCTATAGTGGAAATAGCCTTGATTGGCACGAGTGTGAAATAATTGATAATAGTTGTTTTCCCAACATTTTCGTCACCTACGACTAAAAATTTAATTGAAAGGTGTGATGCCATAAGTGGAATAAAATAAAAACGAAAAATTATTATTTTATATGTTTATACTTCTATTTTTTTTTATTTTATACTAAACTTGTATTATAAATATATATATAAAATATAATGAGCACTTCACTTCAACCTCTGCAGCTTTTACACCCGGTACTTTGCATTTTCATAATGGAAGCCATATTGAACTGATTTAAAGATAAAGGGGCGACCGGTCGTTTAACAACTTGGTTTTGATTTTGGCTAAATCCAAAAGCAAACATTTTCATTTTTGTAACCATTTTTTATGCAATAGACAAATAAAATAATTTACAATTATAAAATATTATTTTATTTTTTAGATGAAAAATATGTTTCTAAAAATTCGTGACTAAAAAACGAATCAATGAACTGTTTTCCCTTTTCCATAGTAACACTTTTATATATTACATTATGATTTGAAATAAAAAATTCTATTTAAATTATATATTAAATAGAATTCCAAAATAACTAATTATTAACGATTGAAAATATAAAAATGGATATATTGAAAGAGATCGTTGGTCGAATGCCAAACTTGCAAACTGGTGGAGAGAATGATAACAATGAAATAAGCGAATCTGATCATGATGAAGTCGTGAAACAAGTAGAAGCAATTAAAGAAGATGAAGAAGACGCAATTAAAGATAACGAAGAAGAAGAAGAAGAAGAAGAAGATGCAAGCGAAGATGAAGAAGAAGACGCAATTAAAGATAACGAAGATGAAGAAGAAGATGAAGAAGATGAAGAAGAAGAAGAAGATGAAGAAGAAGATGAAGAAGATAAAGAAGAAGATGCAAGCGAAGCAGATGAAGATGAAGAAGAAGATGCAAGCGAAGCAGAAGATGAAGATGAAGAAGAAGAAGGAGAAGAAGATGAAGAAAATGAAGAAGGAGAAGAAGATGCAAGCGAAGCAGAAGAAAATGAAGAAGATGAAGAAGAAGAAGAAGAAGGAGAAGAAGATGAAGAAGATGCAAGCGAAGCAGATGAAGAAAATGAAGAAGAAGATGCAAGCGAAGCAGAAGAAGAAGATGAAGAAGATGCAAGCGAAGCAGATGAAGAAGAAGATGCAAGCGAAGCAGAAGAAGAAGAAGAAGAAGATGCAAGCGAAGCAGAAGAAGAAGAAGATGAAGATGCAAGCGAAGCAGAAGTTGAAGTAGATGAAAAGGAAAAAGAAGAGGAAGAAGTTGAAAAGGAAAAAAAAGAGGAAGAAGCAGTTAACGCAACTAAAGAAGAAGCGGTGGAAAGCGCGGACCAAAATAGAAACATAGAAAAAGAATCAACAGAAACAAATCAAACGGGTGGTTCAAATGAAAATATTAAAATGAAGTATCGTGAATTGGACGAGAGAGAAAAGAAGATTGTTTCGATATTAAAAAAATACACTCGTAAAAACAGCGACAAACCAAATAAAAATGGAAAACAAAACAAGATAGTGAAGAATACAAAAAAACACGTGCATTTTAAATTAGGTCCAGCAAAAAAGCGAGGAACACGAAAAAAAAATAAAAGGAATAACCCGAGTGAAAAACAACTTAAAATACGTAACCGAACGCTGACGCCAATGCCGATGTCTTCGTCACTTTAAACTTCATACTTTATGTTGGAGTGTGCTTTTTACAACAGCAATGTAACATCGAGCAATTATGGTGATTCCAAAAATCGTTCCAATAATAATGAAAATGACATTATAAATTGGCATTTATAATTTTTATCTTTATTGTATAAAAATATAAAAATAAATACTTTATAAAAATGTAATAAATATAAAAATCGATTATATATAATTTATAAGAAGCACTATCAAACTCAAAACAAAATAAATAATAATAAATAATGAGTTACAATACAACCAGTACTGATAACAACAATAATAACGGCATTTGCGCCCAAGATGACTTTCAAGGGACGGAGATGGAAGAAATTGCAATAAAACCGACGCCGCATTATCGGCGCCTTACATTTATTCAAATGAACGCGTGTGATTTTTGCACGCACGTGACGACACCCGGGCCGTATATGTACTATATTTCATTTGAAACCAAGAACGGATGGGTTTCGTGCGGCGACGAAGAGTGCAGACGACAGGGAAAGCAAGCTGTGGAGCAGTTTATGGCAAATCAGGCATTCGGACGAGCCAACTACTTGAAAGATCGCGAATCAATAAAAGTGAAACGAACGTCTGGTCAAATGGATGATGACTGGATTATTGAGCGATCGTTTCCCGAAGTTCAAGTGGACGATAAAGGCGTTGAAAAAGTGTGCGTTACCAAACCGAGCGCATTAATTGAAAAGTGGGTATCAATTGATAATTTACTACTTTGGAACCAAGAATAAATGGATACTTTAGAAATAAATAACTTTGTTGGTTTGAAATGTATATAAAAAATGAATGAATTATTTATTTTTTTATATACAATATAATTATAGGAATCACAACAATAAAACATAAAACAAATATGGAGAAAACAAATATGGAGAAAGCGATGGATGAGGTTGGCAGTCCTTTACACGACATGCACGACGGAAGTAAGAGGTTAACGCCGATGTCAAGCTCAAGTGCTGACAGCGACTTGGAAGAAATGGGAAGAATGAAAACTGTTTTGGAAAATAGTAGTCCTTCTGGTATTTATGGCGGATCAAAGAAATCCAAAAAATCGAAGAAATCGAGATCGAAGAAATCCAAGAAATCGAAGAAATCGAAGAAATCGAAGAAATCGAAGAAATCGAAGAAATCGAGATCGAAGAAATCGAAAAAATCAAAGAACTGAAATATAATAAACATTATTAAAAAATATTAAAAATAATGTTTATTTATAACAATAATAATGAACAACAAACCGTTTCACGAGCGTTCCAAGGACGAGAGAAGGGAGCAAGTTCGCCCAATATTTGAAAAGCTGGCGGAGCTGAAACTGACAGCATCCGAACATGATGAAATAAAACAGCTGTTTCAAATGATTGGTGCGTATATAAAAACGGGTGACAAACAAAGCATAAACATCGCATTTCCGGCGATTAATAAACGCATTAAAGGCGCGTTGGAACCAAACACGAGCAAGGATTCGTGCATTCGTCTAACAGAAATGCAATAAAACTTCAATTACACTTCGACATCGGCCTCATCTTTTTTACAGGTGGTGCTAAAAATAGCAGCGATCACACGATACGGGTCTGCATCGCTTGCTGGGCGCCTGTCCTCCAGGTAACCGCAACCCGCTTTTAACACGGACTTGGGTATGCGAACGCTTGCGCCACGATCGCCGGCCGCAAAACTAAAATCATGAAAGTCGCTGGTTTCACACATTCTATTCAAGCGTTTGGAATTATCGCCATAAACGCGAATATGATCCGCATGTTTTTTCGACAAGCGGTCAATATATTTATAAATGCACTTGAGTCCGGCATTACGATATTCGTCGTTACGACTTTCTTCCGTGCTGAAATTGGTGTGAAGGCCGCTACCGTTCCACGGATTTGGGATCGGTTTAGGTTTGAAGCTGACACAAACGCCGAATTCCTCGCTGAGTTTTTCTAAAATGTAGCGCGCGACCCAAACTTCATCGCCGGCAGTAATTCCGGAGCACGGTCCGATTTGGAATTCCCACTGGCTCGGGGCGACCTCGGCATTGATTCCGCTTATTTTCAGACCCGCATTCAAGCAATATTCGTAGTGTTTTTCGGCCAGCTTCCTCAAGGTAACGGTGCGAGTTCCGACGCCACAATAATAATCGCCCTGCGGTTGAGGACCCTTTGGGTCATGGTCACATGAAAAGAGGAGCGGGTCATCACTTATCCGGGTTCCGCGCGAGCGCATCATAAAGTACTCTTGTTCGATTCCGAACCACGGATCAAGTTGGCGCCCACCCTTTTCAAAAATCTTTTTCGCTTCACACCTGAAATTTGTATCAGTTGGACTTCCATCACTGCGATAGGTGTCGCACATGATGAGGAATGCGCGACCCGGCTCGAAAAACGGATTGGCGTAATAGGCGACAGGAATGAGCGCAATCTCACTATTCTCGGTAGACGCTTGGTAGGTGCTGGAGCCGTCATAGTTCCAATCTTCGACGGCGATGTAATTGTGTGCCGCATCTGCGTAAGAGTCGAATATTGGAAACGCGGTTCGGTACTTTGATCGCAGATTTCCGCGTCCGTCGATCCAAATATATTCGAGGATGAACGAATCGTAAATTCGATGATGTTTTTTATAATGAGAAACGGACAATGTGATAGTCAACATTGAATAAAAATAATGAATAAACTAATCGTATATTTTTATATCAAAATTGTGAAAGTATTTAAATAGATCAACGTAATAAATGTAAAAAAAACGAAAACGAAGAAGATGAAAACTATGCACATGTTTTTATATTTGGGTTTGGCGGCCTCCGCTGCATGCATAGGACTAGCCGATACCACAGTGCAAAGCTCAAACAATAATATATATTTTTACGGTGCGGTAAGTGAAAGTAGCACGCTGCAGCTAAAAACCAAGTTGGAAGAGCTGAACACGCAGTTACAAACGATGGCGATTCATTACAACATTGAGCCCCCTCCTATACACTTGCACATACAAAGCTTCGGAGGAAGTTTACTACACACATTTTACATTATGGATGTAATTAAAACGCTGAAAACGCCGGTCTACACGTACATTGACGGTTTTGCGGCGAGCGCTGCGACGTTAATGAGTGTTTGCGGCAAACGTCGATTTATGACGGAGAGTTCTGTTATGCTTGTGCATCAGCTGAGCAGCGGCGCGTCCGGTAAATTCGAAGAATTAAAAAATGAATATAGCAATTTGGTTGAATTCATGGAAATTATAAAAAAAACGTACCTGAACTACGGGAACATTTCGAGTGAGAATCTAAATGAACTGCTGAAAAAAGACCTGTGGTTAAATTCCAATAAATCGCTGGAATACGGATTTGTGGATGAAATTATAAAATCTCCGCCAAAGCAGACTGCGCCGCCTGCTGTTTAGTATTTGAAGAGCGCGCGCATTTCTTGCGACAAGTCGGCAACTTTTATTTTCAAGTATGATTTGTTTGGATTATCCGGATGCAAACAAACCAAAA
>Ga0172362_10003820_pt1 | contig 13016 bp, 16 predicted proteins | sample LakKivs1_kivu2a2_FD_114534 | JGI IMG/M metagenome (GOLD analysis project Ga0172362, IMG submission 114534) | Sediment microbial communities from Lake Kivu, Rwanda - Sediment s1_kivu2a2 | ecosystem: Environmental > Aquatic > Freshwater > Lake > Sediment | place: Rwanda: Western Province, Lake...
AAGAAGGAGCAGCTCGCCGACACCTGGAGAAGGCCCCGCGGGCTTCACAACAAGCAGCGGATCCAGAAGAAGGCCAAGGGCCCCATGCCCACCCCCGGGTACGGAAGCCCTGTGGAAGTTAGAGGTCTGCACCCCAGCGGATACCGCGACGTGCTGGTCCATAACCCGGAGGAACTCGCCGGTCTGGACCCAACGATTGATGCGATCCGTATCGCGGCATCGGTCGGGGCCAGGAAGCGGGGAGTCATCCAGGAGAAGGCCCTGTCCGAAGGGTTGAAAGTTATCAACCCCAGGGATGTATCCGCCAGAAAAAGCCGGGCACCTGAACCTGTAGAAGAGGAATCGGACGAGGAGGAGGGGGACGAGAATGACTGACCTCACCACCCAGAAACGGATATCTGCTTCACTCCTCAAGTGCGGTGTGCACCGGATCTGGTTCGACCCTGAACGGCTCTCTGATATCCAGAATGCCATCACAAGGGAAGACCTCCGCACCCTCATCGGCGAGGATGCCATCCAGGCAATCCAGCCAAGGGGCAACAGCAGGGGGCGGGCCAGGGAAAAGATGGCCAAGCGGTCGTACGGGCACTGCAAGGGCCCGGGACGACGCAGGGGAGCGGCAGGGGCCAGGAATCCCCGGAAACGCCAGTGGATACAGAAGATCCGCGCTATCAGGAAGACGCTTTCCGAGCTCCGCGATAAAGGCGAGATCAACCCTCATCTCTATCGCACGCTCTATCGGCAGGCAGCAGGAGGGCAGTACAGGAGCGTCGCACATCTCAAGGCCCATCTTGCACTCATTACCGGGAGGATGAAGTAACATGGCATCAGGACCGCGTTACTTTGTTCCCTTCCGCAGGAGGAAGGAGGGCAAGACCAACTACTATTCCCGGATGAAACTGGTGGTGTCCGATCGGCCCCGAATGGTGGTGCGCCGCTCGAACCGCCATATAACCATCCAGATGGTCACTGCAGAGATGGATGGCGACCGGACCCTCGTGACCGCCCACTCGAGCGAGTTGTCGAAGTATGGGTTTACGGGATCAACTTCCAGCACGCCGGCAGCGTATCTCACCGGTGTGCTCTTTGCGGTGAAGGCCCTGAACGCCGAGCACGAATCGGCCATCCTGGACATCGGCCTCCACCGGGCTACGTATGGAGCCCGTATATTCGCGGCCCTGAAAGGAGCTGTGGCCGCTGGACTGGACGTACCGCATGGAGAGGAGATCCTTCCGGACGATGACCGGGTGAAGGGTGCACATATCGCGGCATACGCACCCGAACGTGCCGGAGGTCTGGTGCAGAATGTGGAACAGACTATGGACGCCATCATGAAGGAGCTGGAGTAATATGGCATTTGAGAAAGAGGAATGGGTCCCCCTGACCGGTCTCGGGAAGATGGTGGTATCCGGCCAGTTCTCCAGCATCGATCAGGTGCTGGAGAGCGGCCGGCCCATCAAGGAGCCCGGTATCGTGGATGCATTCCTCCCTGACCTCGAGGATGAGGTTCTGGACATCACCATGGTGCAGCGGATGACTGACTCCGGCCGACGAGTGAAGTTCCGCGCTGTCGTGGTGGTAGGGAACAGGAACGGATACATAGGATTTGGGCAGGGTAAAGACTCCCAGGTGGGAGCGGCTATCAAGAAAGCTTTCGTGCATGCCAAGACCAACCTGATCAAGGTGCGCAGGGGCTGTGGCAGCTGGGAATGCGGCTGCGATACCATGCACTCCATACCGATGGTCGTGGAAGGGTCGGCAGGCAGCGTCCGGGTCACCCTCAAGCCGGCGCCCCAGGGCATCGGCCTGGTGACAGGAGAGATCAGCAGGAAGGTGCTGGAACTGGCAGGAATCAGGGATGCGTGGACATTTTCACGAGGCCAGACCAGGACCACCATCAACTTTGCCAAGGCCACTTTCAACGCCCTCAAGGCCACGAACATGATCCGAACAGGAGGCCAGGAGTAATGTATGCCATTGTGCAGGTCCGCGGGATTGTGAATACCAGGCGGGATATCAAGGACACCCTGAAGATGCTCCGCCTGCACCATATCAATCACTGCGTACTGGTCCCCGACACACCGGAGTACATGGGAATGATCCGGAAGGTCAAGGACTTCGTGGCCTACGGCGAGGTGGACAACGAGACTATCGAGACCATCCTTCGCACACGGGGCAGGGTTGAAGGAAACCGGCCTCTCACGGATGAGTACGTGAAGGAGAACTCGACGTACCCGGGCATTGCCGATTTTGCAAGGGCACTGGCATCCGGCGAAGCACGGCTGTCTGATGTCCCCGGCGTGAAACCGGTGCTCAGGTTGCATCCCCCCCGGAAAGGGTACCGCACCATCAAGAGGACCTATCCCCAGGGTGGGGCTCTCGGATACTATGGGAAGGAGATCAATGAACTCCTTCACAAGATGAGGTGAAGCGATGCCAGTAAACAAACGATCCAAATTCCGTGGCTCAAGAACATGTGGTGGAGGTACCCACAAGAACCGCAGGGGTGCAGGAAACCGGGGAGGCAGGGGGCGGGCCGGTCACCGTGACCACCGCTTCTCCCATTTCCTGCTATACGGGGAAGTCCACAACGGCAAGCATGGTTTTGTCAACCAGACCCCGGACTGCATGAAAGTCCTCTCCGTCGGCAGGCTTGACGAGATGATCGAAGAGATCATTGCTGCCGGTATTGCCTCGCGCGAGGGCGATGTAGTCGTGATCTCCGCGAATCAGATCGGTATCGATAAGATACTTGGCAACGGAAAAGTCACTCAGAAGATGCACGTCTCGGCACGCGCATTCTCGGGACAGGCAAAACAGAAGATAGAGGCGATGGGTGGCCAGGCCCTGGTTATCTGATCCCTTTTTGTGGTGAAAAAATGGGAGAACTTCTGGACCGAATGGAACCGCTGCTCGCAGCGATGCCCACTGTGAAAAGCCCTGAAGGCCACGTCCACTTCAAGAACAAGCTGATCTGGACCGCTGGGATCCTCGTCCTGTATTTTGTATTAACAAACATTCCTCTGTTCGGCCTTAGCCCGAACTCCCAGGATATTTTCTTTTATTGGCGTGCCCTCCTGGCAGGTGCCAGCGGGTCGCTCGTGCAGCTCGGTATCGGCCCCATCGTGACCGCGTCCATTGTCCTGCAACTCCTGAAAGGGGCAGATCTTATCCACATCGATACGAGCGATCTCCGGGGCCAGATCCAGTACATGGGGCTGCAGAAGCTCCTGATCTTCGTCATGATCATCATCGAAGCCGCCCCAAACCTGGTGGGCGGCTTCCTGATGCCTGACCCGGCCATTGCAAATGCATTCTTTGGTGGAAACCTGTTCTTGGTCTCGATCATTATTTTCCTCCAGGTATGCATCGGAGGTGTGCTTGTTGTCTTCATGGACGAGGTGGTCACCAAGTGGGGTATCGGTTCGGGGGTCGGTCTCTTCATCATCGCCGGCATATCCCAGGCGATCATCAACGGATTCATCAACTGGACTCCGCTGAGCGACCAGTACCCTGTAGGTTTCTTCCCCCGCATTGCCGCGGTGATCATGGACAGCGCTAATTTCGTGCAGTACATGGGCACCGACATAATTGCATTCATTACCACCATCGCCATCTTCCTGATTATCGTATACGTGGAGTCCACCAGGATAGAGATCCCGCTGGCTCATGCGCAGGTGAGAGGGGCGCGAGCGAGGTTCCCGGTGAAGCTGATCTACGCCAGCGTGCTCCCCATGATCCTCGTCAGGGTGCTGCAGGCGAACATCCAGATGATCGGTCTCTTCCTGAACAACGTCGGGATCACCATATTCGGCACCTTCCAGGGCGCCACCCCGGTGAGTGGCTTTATGTGGTATCTGGCCCCTATTAACGGGCCCGATCAATGGATGTGGTGGATATACGACCTCGGGCATGCACCATGGGAAGTGCTTACGAGGATGGGGATAGACATCCTGGTGATGGTGGTAGGGGGTGCTATCTTCGCCCTGTTCTGGATAAAAACGGCGGGGATGGACTCAAAGGACGTTGCCCGCCAGATCCAGAATTCGGGGATGTCAATTCCGGGGTACCGGAGGAACCCCCAGGTGCTTGAGAAATACCTGGACCGCTACATCCCGAGGGTCACCGTCATCGGCGGGGTGTTCATCGGCGTCCTCTCGGTCTTTGCCAACCTCTTCGGCGTTATAGGATCGGTGAGCGGGACCGGTCTCCTGCTCACGGTGTCCATCACCTACCGGCTCTACGAGGAGATAGCAAGCCAGCAGATAATGGAGATGTACCCCTTCATGAGGACATTTTTCGGGAAGGAGTGAGAATGACAGGGAGGAGAGTGATCATCACCGGTGTGCCGGGCGTCGGAAAGACTACCGTCGTTACAGGTGCGCTGAAGGTCCTGGAAGGAGAGGGGATCTCTTACCAGTCCCTCAACTTCGGGACGTACATGTTTGAGACTGCCCAGAAGGAGGGACTTGCAAAGGACAGGGACGAGATGAGGCGGCTCCCCGGGGACGTCCAGAAGAAACTCCAGCAGAGTGCCGCCCGCGCGATGACCAGGGAGGCCGGGAACATACTCGTCGATACCCATGCTTCGGTCAAGACCCCGCGGGGGTTTTTAGCCGGCCTGCCGGAATGGGTACTCCGGGAACTGATGCCGGACACTATCATCCTTGTGGAGACTGACGAGGACCAGATCCTGATGCGGCGGCTCTCAGATGAGAGCAGGACCAGGGACACGGAGGGATCGGGGGCTATCCGCGATCACCAGCAGTTCAACAGGTCAATTGCCGCCTCCTATTCCATGCTGACCGGGTGCACCATCAGGTATATTACCAATGCTGATTTTCTGCTCGACCGTGCAGTAGAAGAGATGGCTGCAGTACTCAGGTGAGCCGGATGAACAAGAAGTACGGTGGTTTCATCGCCCTGATTGTGGCAATGGCCATGATCCTATCCTACAGCATCGCCCCTATCCGCGCCGGCGTGGGATCTGCCATGGATACCATGCTTGGGCCACTCGCGGAAATGATGCCATTTTATATCCTGATAATCATCCTTTCCGCCATCACGGGGCTTTACTCCTCCATCATTCAGAAATATACTATAGATTACGAGCGGATGACCGAAGTTCAGGAGAAGATGAAGGTCTTCCAGAGGGAATTCCGCGAAGCCCAGCTCTCCGGGGACGAGAAAAAGATCAAGAAGGTGGACGCAAAGAGGGACAGGGTGATGAAGGAGCAGCTGGAGCTATCCCAGCAGCAGTTCACCCCGATGGCCTATATCCTCATCATCACCGTGCCCATCTTCTTCTGGCTTCTCTTCAGGCTGGGGGTCACCCCCGATGCAACAGTCACTCTGCCTTTTTTCGGGCCTCACACGCTATCAGATGCGGTTCTTGGCCCAGTTCCGGCCTGGATCCTCTGGTATATGATCTGCTCCCTCTCCATCAGCCAGGTGGTCAGGAAAGCCCTGAACATCGGGGGCATCTGATGCGGATAACGGTGAGCGGTCTTCCCGGAAGCGGGACCACATCGCTCGCCCGGAACCTGGCAGTCACTCACCGTTATACCCTTATTTCAGCCGGCGAGGTTTTCCGGCAGATGGCGAAAGAGAAGGACCTTGACATCGCGGAGTTCGGGAGACTGGCAGAGCAGGATCCCGCTATCGACCGTGAGATCGACGCTCGCCAGCGAACCATCGCGGAAGGCCAGAATGACATTATTGCTGAGGGGAGGCTCTCGGGCTGGTGCGTGCGGAATGCCGACCTGAAGATATGGCTCCAGGCTTCAATGGAATGCAGAGTGGAGCGTATCTTTTCACGGGACATTCTGGAAGATCTCAAAACAGCGCTCACGCTGACCCGTGAGAGGGAAGCCTCTGAAGCTCACCGTTACCGCGAGTATTATTCCATCGATATCCGGGATCTCTCCCCATATCACCTTGTTCTCAATTCCGAGAAGTTCGGGGTAGAGGATCTCTCCGCGCTGGTGGAGACTGCCATCAGCAGCGTGGAGAAGGGAAAAAGTACCTGTTGACCTGGGCAAACCTACCTTTCACCCGACCTTCCCTTCCCATTCACACGATTGGATTACCAATACCACTTCTATCATCCTTACACGCTGCAGGCAGCCGGCATGCGGGGATATTATCGTGGAGTATACTGATACCCTTTCTATGCGACAGCGGGTTGCGGTGTACTTTTCCCACAGGGAGTGGGTTTCATGAGACTCCGGATCTTGGCCGATAATTCCACCCTCATCGACCGCTATTATCTTGCAGAGCCGGGTTTTTCCGCACTGATTGAAGCAGGAGAGGGCAAGGTGCTCTTTGACCTGGGGTATTCTGATGTGTTTTTAAAAAATGCCCTGAAAATGGATCAGTCGCTCCTTGATCTCAAGCATGTCGTTCTCTCTCACGGTCACCTGGATCACACCTGGGGGCTGGTATATCTGATGGTCGCCCTGACAGAGGCTCAAATCGAGAAGAGGGCGTTCTCCCGGCCGGACCTGGTAGCCCACCCCGATGTCTTCCTCACCAAGCAATCAGGCAGCAAGCTCCCCGAATCAGGATCACTCATATCTGAGGAGAAATGCCGCCAACATTTCAACCTGAACCTCTCCCGAAAACCATTATGGCTCTTCGAAGACCTGGTGTTCCTGGGAGAGATTCCAAGGAGGTATGCCTTTGAGTCCCCTGAATCGGGGAGGAAAATCAGGCGAAGCAACAGCCTGGAACCTGATTATATGGCAGATGATAGTGCTCTGGCATGGAGGGGAGAAGAAGGCCTGGTGGTGATAACCGGGTGTTCCCATTCCGGTATCTGCAATATCGTGGCGTATGCCCGCGAAGTATGCCGGGAAGAGCGTGTCCAGGACATTATTGGGGGGTTTCATCTCCTTCGCGCACCTGCGAGCCGGCTGGATGCAATGGTTGCAGCCCTTACTGAGATGGGGGTTTCTCGCATGCACCCCTGCCATTGCACGGATTTCCAGGCCAGGAGACGACTCGCCGCGTCATTTACCGTGGAGGAAACGGGGTCCGGACTAGTGTGTGATTATACCTGAATGGAACGAGCGGGGATTTCCAATCCCTCGTCTATCCGGACATGCCAAAAAAACTACATGATTCTCTTCAAGATACACGCATACCATTCATGAAAATGGGGCAGCCATTTTCATAATAACATACTATGAACTCCTTTCAGGATTTCGGACATAAATTATGAAAATGACGCAGCCATTTTCATTCGAAAAGAGTAAGAGGCACATGAAAGATGCTGCCTCCATGGGATGGGGAAGCCATTTTCATATTCCCAAACGAATATTATCCCGGTTTTCTGTCAGGGGGGTTTAAATGGAGGAAGATGGAGGCTTGGACCTTTTTTTGGTCAAAGAATGGGATACCCGCGCCCTTGTTGACCTCTACCGCGCGGGAGGCTGGTGGAAGGAGGGGTGGGACCCTGCCCATATTCCCCTCCTGATCCAATCAACCTTCTTATTTATCGTGGCGGTTCAACGGCAGAGCGGCAGAACAGTGGGAATGGGTCGGGCCATTTCGGATGGCGTCTCGGATGCGTATATTCAGGACCTGGTCGTCCTTCCAGAATTCAGGGGAAGAGGGGTGGGGAAGGCGATAGTGGAGAGGCTGGTGGAGTCATGCCTTGCCAGGGGTATAACCTGGATAGCCCTGGTAGCGGAGCCAGGCACATGCGATTTCTACAGTGGGATGGGATTTACCGCAATGGTTGGCCATGTTCCCATGCTCTATAAGGGGAGGAAGGGTGCGTGCTGACCCTTTCACAGTTCCGCCCTGTCACTTTACAGGAGCGGCACCTTTTTTGCAATCACTATGCCCGCTACCCCCAGGTACACAGTGACAATCTTTTCACAAACATGGTCTGCTGGAACCATTACGCCAATTATTCGTACTTGCAGGTCAGGGGATCTGTCATCATCTGCAGCGCTATCTTCGGTAAGACCAAGTTCCGCCCCCCCATAGGGCCCCGCGATCCTGACCTCCTCGCGGAGGTATTAAGTCTTGCCGTGCGGGAGGGGGACGAGGCCCCGCTTGTGCTTGTGGATAATCCTACAAAAGAATGGATACAATACATGTATCCCGACCTCCCTCTGCAGGAAGACCGGAATTATTTCGAGTACGTATACCGGGCAGAGGATCTTGCCCGCCTCCCGGGTGGAGACTATCTCTCGGTGCGGAGACAACTCAACAGGTTCAGGAAGAAATGCCCTCCGGTAGTTGAGGAGATGTCTTTGGAAAATCTCCCGGATGTGAAGGTATTTCTCCAGAAATGGTGCGAATGGAAGCAGTGCAACGACCAACCCTTCCTCTCCTATGAAAAAGATGCCGTGCTCTATGCCATCGCGCATTTCCAGGAATTAGCACTTTTTGGACTGCTCTTAAGGGTACGGGGTAAAGTGGGAGCCATGGCAATCTTTGAGGAACTGAACCCGGATACAGCCGTAGTCCATTTCGAGAAGGGGCTTCCCGACTGCGAGGGTATCTATAAAGCCATCAATGCAGAAACTGCGGCGTTCCTTGAGGACAAGTACCCCTTTATTAACAGGGAGAGCGACATGGGAGTACCTGGTCTTCGGGAGGCCAAGACTAGGTATCACCCCCACCACATGGTGGAGGTCTCGTATGCCCTCCGGGAAGATATGGCCCGGTTGATATGAGACCGCGACGGTCTCCAGGCTCCCTTCGGCGCGGCATTATTGTGCTGTATTTTCAAAAATATTGATTGTAATAATATTTCTTATTTTATATCATAAAAAAATACACTTATTTCGGGCGTATTCTTTCCCTCGCGAATGAGCGGTGCGCGTTGAGAATCGGGGCTATCCTGTGCCATTTTCCAATAAAGACAGATTTTGTCATATTTCCTCAAAAAAGGCTCAATATTTGCCTATATTATCCAAAAAGGAGAGCAAAACGTGAGCGGAATAAGGCAAAGCTTTAAAATAGGGAGATTTAACCTCTTAGATAGTAGTTCCGTGGGGAACTATGGTGGGAGAATTACAATGCTTTCAATGAAGCGTGAAGTAAGCGTCCGGAATATGAAGGACGACGACGTGGTAAAGAAGTACAGGAAAGACAAAGCGTGGGGTTTGTGTACTATGGTGGACTTAAAGCACTGCAACCCTGAGACCATCAGGGACCCAGAGAAGATTCAGGAGTTCATCGTACAACTCTGTGATTTCATCGAGATGAAGAGATTCGGCGACCCCACTATAGTCCACTTCGGCCCATGTGCCAAGGTAGCAGGTTACTCTATGACCCAGCTGATCGAGACCTCGCTCGTATCAGGTCACTTTGCCAATGAGACAAACGCGGCATATCTGGATATCTTCAGCTGCAAGGAGTATGCCCCTGAGAAGACCGCGAAATTCTGCAAGGAGTTCTTCGATGCGAAATCGATGAATTTCTCCGTGGCATTCAGGTACTAAAAACCATAGAGAAGATACCAGAGTATTTCCCCCGAGGCACAAGGGGGAAGAGAACAACACTTTTTTTCACACCGTTACAGGATATCACCAACCTTTATCTACCTTATAGCCGACGCCCATGCCTCTCCAAAACCATGGTGATTTTCTATCATTGCATTCGGATCCGGGGTGCTGAGACCTCATTATTGGCGTCATCCAGAAAGAGTATTGGGAATTGGAACGGACAAGCGGGCCGGTGACCGCGCACTCCAACCTGGCGGATTTTTTAAAGAATACCCAGAATACCATCGGTGATAATCTTCACCGCGATAGCCGCAACGAGCATCCCAAGGACCCTGGCCATGATATCTGTGATGCAGTCGCCCAGAACGCGCTGGATATGGGATGAGAATCTCAAAACGATCCACGTTGCCGCGAGGCAGAGAGTTATTGCAATCGCTGGCACCAGGATGCCATACTCTTTCGAAAGCAGGATTACTGTGGTTATGGCGCCTGGTCCGCATAGGAGCGGTGTCCCAATTATCACCCCAGCAACCGATGGTGAGGGCCCTTTCGATTTCCCGATATCGATACCGAGCGCCATCTGCATACCCAGAATGAAGAGGAGAATGCCTCCCGCAATCTGGAAACTCGACATGGTGATGCCAAGGATGTCGAATATGAAGAAGTTGAAGAAGAGGAAGAGGTAGAGGAGTAATCCGGCCACTGCCACGGCAATGAGGGCCTGCTTGTTGATTTCAGCCGGCGGCTGGCCCTTGGTCATGGAGGTGAAGATTGGGATGCTGAGTATGGGATCAAGGATCACGAAAAGGGCCGAGAAGGCATAAATAACCGATGCAAGGAGGTCCGGCATATCAGGTGCTTTATCAGTATTCTTTTCCCGCGTTTATAAAAAGCGTGGATGGGATATCAACTCAAGTGGAATGAACCGGGATGCATTCCAGGACGGAAATCTAATGCTCTCCTGGTATGTTCCTGATCGATAGGGGGGGTTGATGCCAGATTCTGGGGGTGTCCGGCAAAATGAAAAAACCAGGTGACATATCCAGAGAGAGCATCCATTATTTCGACGTCTGACTTTAAAAAATATTCATCTCCCTTTTTATAAGGGGAGATGAAGCAAAGCGGGGTTGATTCAAAACCCAGTTTTTTTATCTTTTTCTTCTCCTTTTACCAGGGGAGGAAAAGATCCGGATTCGCGCCGGTCCACCAGTCTCTTAGGGCGCCCTTTCAAATGGGATAATTCGAGGCCACCCGGGGATATGAAGTGGAAATGGACGTGGAGGTCCTTTGAGAAGGCCTGTGAGAGGCCGGGCTTGATACGGAGGAACGAGGCGAGGAAACGTTCCCCGATATCCTCGCGGGGTGTCCGTGCGGGATCATAGGCTTCCATGCTTACCACCAGGGTCACCCTGCCATCCTCCTCCCGGTAGACAAATGCTTCGTATTCGCCAGTCAGGTACTCCATATTCTCGCGCTGGAATACTCCTCGCTCGATATCCACCCTGTTGACCGGTGTCCCCAGGATCCAGACTGTCTCCGCTTCACGCTGGGGAGTATAGATCCTCATGTGAGTCCTCCCGCAGGCACAGTGTCCCCGGGTGAGCACCACGGTGGTGTCCTCGGTATCGTAATTGATAAGGAGAGTGCCACAGCGACCGCCTGTGGGAAGGAGTGTGGTGAGCACCGCTCTCCCGCATTCGCCGTCCGGAACAAAATTGCCCAGTGCGGGATCATACACGTCCAGGTGCACCAGGTCCTCGGGCACGTGGAGCCCGGAACGTTCACTGCACTCCCCGCACATGGTTCCCTCGGTACTGCCGTATGTGTTGAACACCTCGCGACCCCAGACCTCTGCAAGGTACGCCCTGGATTCGTCGGCAAAGCTCTCCCCCCCCACAATGAGGCGCTCAAGTGAAGTATCCCTGGGATCCTGTCCTTCTTCTTTCAACTGCCGTGCGAGCCTCAGCAGCTTAAACACGCTCCCCACTATCCCCGTGGGCCGGTAACTTGCAAGGATTCGCCGTGGGAAGGTACACTTTCCTGTTGGAATGATGGTCATGCCAATCTCCCGGGCAGCAAGAGTCATCGTATTCGCTCCCACGTTCATCCCATAGGAGGCGCAGATTACCACCCTGTCCCCCTTTCCAAAGCCCTGGGATGCAAAGATCCTGGCGTACTTGGCGGCATAGCGCTCCCAGTCCTCCCAGGTGAGAAAGAAGCTCTTTGGCGTGCCTGATGTCCCGCTGGTCTCGTGCACGGTGAAGATGTCTTCCCAGGAAACGCTCCTGAAGAGGAATTCGTCTTTTTGGGGGGGCTGGTTCTCGCGTATGGTCTTACCTGATATTATAGGGAGTTTTTTGAGGTCGTCATGGCTATTTACGTCCTGCGGACGGATGCCATGCTCGCGGAACCACTGGCGGTAAAAGGGCGAATGCCGGCTTGCGTATTCCACAGTATACCTGATCCGCTCGTCCACCAGGGCGTCAAGTTCATCCCTGGGGAGCGTCTCAAGCATGGGATCGAAAAAAATGCCGGTTGCCATCACTGGATTGATCTATACTAATGGGGGATATACTCTCCTTTTTAGACCCCTTCTGGAGGTATGGGATGTGAAGGGTATCATACAATCAATAAATTTAGGGGATCTATAAGGCGAATCCCCGGAAATTTCACCAATTCCATGAAAAATATCTTTAAAATCTGTAAGGATATCATATAGTTACATAGAAGGATATGTGAAAATGACAGGAACAAAACGCTATAAATGCAAGGTCTGCGGTTACGTTTACTCTCCAAGGAGGGGAGAACCCCATAACGGCATCCCCGCGGGGACAGCATTTGAAGACCTCCCCGATAGCTACATCTGTCCCATCTGCGGAATGGAGGGGAAAGGAAAGATAGGAAAATGGGGATTCGAAGAATGGGTTCCCACCAAATGGATATGCTCGGTATGCGGGTATGTGTATGACGAGAAGCGGGGCGAACCTCACCGGGGCATCAAGCCGGGAACCGCATTTGAAAATCTCCCTGATGACTATACCTGCCCGGTATGCAACCTTGACCCAAAGATATCGAAAGAGTATGGAAAAGTATTCAAGCAGGGGTTTGAACCCCTGGATATACCATAATCACCTTTTTTCACGCCAGTTTTTTTGTCTTTAAGGCAGCCATATTTTATCTCTCCTTTCAGAGAATTCATCCCCTCCATTCGATATAATCCCCAAACACCCACTTGTGAATCACTGATAGCGGGAACCTTCAGGGATCGGCTGGCTGATGGTTACGAAATTGTGAATGCATCTGGTTGGGCAGGTCGTATGTCCCTTTATCTGAAGGAAACACCAGCCATAGTTTTATATCGCGTTATATGGTATATGACTTGAAAATCCGAATTTTTTTCTTTGGTATGTATAACATAACCAGGGTGATTGGTTGCCATCAGAGAATGTGCAGATTAATACCTCCCTACTACCACATTTTTACAAGACACGCTGACCCGGGTGCTTTTCGAAATGTTTGAGCGAATTCTCATACCCACCGATTTTTCCTGGT
>Ga0172362_10003821_pt1 | contig 13014 bp, 5 predicted proteins | sample LakKivs1_kivu2a2_FD_114534 | JGI IMG/M metagenome (GOLD analysis project Ga0172362, IMG submission 114534) | Sediment microbial communities from Lake Kivu, Rwanda - Sediment s1_kivu2a2 | ecosystem: Environmental > Aquatic > Freshwater > Lake > Sediment | place: Rwanda: Western Province, Lake...
ATTGTTCATTGTTCATTGGGAATGGGTGTCACTTGCGCTGATCCTCTGCCTGGCCGCGTTCTTGCGTCTCTACCGCCTGGACGCCATCCCGCCCGGCCTGACACACGACGAGGCCGGGCATGGCCACGACGCAGTGGCAATACTGCAGGGGAGCCGCCCCATCTATGAGACAGTGGGGTATGGCCGCGAACCGTTGTACGATTACTGGGTTGCCGGCTTGATGGCGCTGGCCGGGCCCACCGGCCGCATATTGCGCTACTCTTCCGTGCCTTTGGGCCTGATGACGTTGCTGGCTACCTTTGCCTGGACACGGCTGGCGTTCGACCGCCCTACGGCGCTGGCAGCCACCGCCTTACAGGCCAGCTCATTCTGGTCGCTGTCTACCAGTCGGCAGGCCCTGCGTTCCAACCTCCTGCTCGCGTTGTTCACGCTCGCCATCTACTTCTATTGGCGGTCGGTCTACGGATCAGCGGCGTCATCCGCGAGTCAGTCACGAGATAGGCCCGGCGGCCGGCAGATGGCGCTGGTGGCTTTGCTGATCGGCGCTACACTGTACACGTATATCCCGGCCCGTGTGTTGTGGGGCCTTTTCCCTGTATTTCTGGCTTACCTGGCGCTTACGCACCGGGCGACCTTCCGCCGCGTCTGGCGTCCTACGCTGCTTGCCGTGCTGAGTGGATTGTTCCTGTCTGCGCCGCTTTTTGCCTACCTGCGGACGCACCCAGAGGCAGAACAGCGCCTGGCTATGCTCGACGCACCGCTGCAGGCATTGCGGGCGGGTGACGTTTCCGTCGTCCTGGGCCGGGCCTGGGATGGACTCGCTGCGTTCTTTGTCCCCGGACGGGGCGACGATTTCCTCGCCTACACGATTCCCGGCCGCCCGTTCCTCGACCCACTGGTCGGTATCCTGTTCCTGGCTGGCGTTGGGTTGTGCCTGGCGCGCTGGCGTGAGCCAGCCTGCGCCTTCTCATTGATGTGGTTTCTCGCCGGCATCTCCCCCTCACTCATCACCGGTGCGGCCGCCAGTATCACACGCAGTATCGTCGCGCTACCGGTCACATTTCTCTTCCCATCGCTTACACTGGTGGTGGGTGCGCGGTGGCTGGCAGCACGCTGGGGATCGTGGGCTGCCTGGGGCGTCCGGCTGGGAGTTGCCGGGTTGGTCGTCGTTACTGGCGTCGCTTCTGCCCGCGATTATTTCGTCACGTGGGGAGGGGCGCCGGACGTGCGGGCTGCCTATCAACATACGCTCATTGAAACCGCCCGATACCTGGACGACCAGCCCGAAGGCGGCCTGGTGGCGCTTTCAACCGTCTACCCGCACGCGCCACACGATCCGTACGTCTTTGAGATGAGCCTGCGCCGGCGAGATCTTTCGCTGCGCTGGTTTGATGCCCGACGGGCATTACTTCTCCCATCAGAACCGGCCGCCCGGTTGATCGTCCCCTCCAGTGCTTCCCTTGCCCCTTACTTGGCTGGCTTACCCGGCCTGCACCTTCGTGAGCACGTGACACTGCGGGAGGGCGATCTCGACCCATTCTTCGACGTCTACGATTGGGAACCCCAGGTTACGCTGGTCGCCTTGCGCGAACGGGTACAGGGCAGCGTCCTGAGCCTCTCAGAGGATGGATCGTCGGGCCTGGCGTTGCCAGTGGACTTTGGTGCATTACAACTTCTTGGCTACGATCTGCGCACGCCAGCCGCTGCGCCGGGTGGGACGGTTAAACTGGTCACGCTCTGGCAGGTGACCGATCCACAACCGCTGCGGCCTCAGCCTCTGGCTGACGTCACCGGGGAGTTGGTGATATTTACGCACGCACTGGACGCGACAGGCACTGTTGTGGGCCAGGAGGACCGGCTCGATGCACCAGCCTGGGATTGGCAAGCCGGCGACGTGATCGCACAAATGCACCGCTTCCGGCTGCCGCCGGAACTCCCTCCAGGGCCGGTCACGCTGGAAGTGGGTGTATATCGGCATGCCACCCTGGTTCGCCTGCCTGTTCTGGTGGATGGCGTCAGCGTGGGGAATCGCGTTCTCCTGCAGCCGGTGGAGATCAAATGAGCAAATCGCAAATGGCAAATGGCGAATGGCGAATGGCGGAATGGGTTGTGCTCGCCCTGATCCTGCTGGTGGCGGGCTTTCTACGTCTCTACCGTCTGGACGCTGTCCCACCCGGTCTGACACACGACGAAGCGGACACGGGCTACTTTGTGGCCTCGGTCTATCATGGTGCGCCGTCACAAGTCAAAACGCCCTACGGCTATGCCTACCAGCCATTCACGATGTACTCCGGCGTGCTCTTTATGGCCCTCGCTGGCCCGAACGACCTGGCGCTACGCCTCCACTCCGTGTTCTTTGGCATGATCCTGCTCCTGTTTACGTACCTGTGGACCCGGCGTTTGTTCGGTGCGGCCGTAGGGTTGGGCAGCGCGGCGCTGGTGGCCGTGTCATTCTGGACCGTCTGCGACAGTCGCTTTGCACTCAATTCGGGGCCGGCCCCGGCATTGTTCACCGGCGCAGTTTACTTTCTGTGGCGAGCAATGGACGACAGGGGAGAGAAAAGACATTGGTGGGCATGGGGATTGTTCGTGTTATTGCTGGGCGGTTCTCTCTACACCTATGAGGCGGCGCTCGCGGCAGCGGCAGCCTTTGGCCTGCTATTCCCCTATCTGGCGTACGTTGACCGCCCTCGATTCCGCCGGCACGGATTGTGGTTTGCCAGTGCACTCGTCGCCGTAGGGTTGCTGGCTGCTCCTCACCTGCTCGACCCTGCCGCGTGGGGGCGCACAAACACGCTGTCGAATCCGGTGCAGGCCGCGGCTCAAGGCAACTTTGGACCTGTGCTGAGCAACGTCTTGAGCACATTGGGCACTTTCAGCGTCAGTGGCGATAGTTTCGTGACGTACAACCTTCCGGGGCGACCCATCTTCGATCCAATCGTCAGCGTGTTCTTTTATGGCGGCATCGTGCTGTGTATCCGGCGTTGGAGAAACCCCGCCTATGCCTTCATATTGATGTGGGTAACGATGGGCATAGTGCCTTCCCTCCTCCTGGGCGAGTGGACCAGTACATTGCACAGCAAAGCGGCTGAAGCGCCGATTCTGGCATTGCCAGCCCTTTGCGCGGTTGAAGTTGGACGTTTTGCCGCCGTGCGTTTCGGCCGTCATTGGGCCAGGGCGTTTGCTGTGGGCTGCGTGATATGGCTGTCTGTCGTCACTGCATCTACCGGGTACGACTACTTTGTCCGCTGGGGGCAGGCCCCCGAGACACGCGCAGCTTACTTCCACAACCTGACTGCGATCACCGACTACCTGGAAAATACGGAATATAGTGGCATTGTAGCGCTCTCCTCCCCTTTCCCTGACCTGCCGCTTGACCCCTTCATCGCTGACATGCGGCTGCACAGGCGTGACCTGGCACTGCGCTGGTTCGATGCCCGGCGAGCACTCGTTTTGCCCGACGCCACGCGCAGTCTGTTGATCGTGCCGCCGAATACGCCGCTCGATCCTTACTTTGTTGAGCGGCTGAGCCTGCGACGTGTCGAGCGCGTCTACCTGCGGGCTGACGACGTGGACCCCTATTTCGACGTTTTCGAGTGGAATCCAACTGCTGCACTTGCCCGTTTTCTGGCTGCGCCAACTCAAGCAGTGACCAGTGAAGGTGAGACGTTGCGTCCGCCGGTAAACTTTGGCAACGCAGTAGAACTCCTTACCTACACATTACCGGCGTCAACGGTTGTCCCCGGCGGGACAATGACGTTGACTACTGTCTGGCGTGTCCTCGATCCAGCCGCCCTCGGCCCGTCGCCTGTGCACTCTTACGGACGCGCGGCTGTTCTCTTCACACACGTGCTTGATGCCAGCGAAGCGACCATCGGCCAGGAAGACCGGCTGGATGCGCCGGCCTGGAACTGGCAGGCCGGCGATGCTTTCGTGCAACTCCATCACTTTCAGATAGATACCAGCGCATCACCCGGTCTCTACCGTCTGCAGGTGGGTGTCTATACCCGCGATGACTTGACCCGCCTGCCCGTCCTGGTGAATGGCACTGCCGTGGACAACCGCGTGATCCTCTCGTCTGTAGAGGTGACGGCCCAATGACAGGCGTGCGTAAATCGCCATTCTCCATTCTCCATTCTCCTTTCTCCATTCTATATTCTCCATTCTCTATTCTCCACTCAAAATGGGCCTTCGCCATCGCGTTGCTTCTGCTCGCCTGGGGCTTGCGCCTGATGCGCCTGAAGACCGTCCCGCCGGGCTGGCGCGACGACGATCTGATCGAGATGTTTGCGCTTTCCGGTCAAGTGCTGGCAGGACACCCCACCTTCTATTTTGCCGGCGCTTCCGGCCACGAACCACTCTACCACACCCTCCGTGCCGGGGTATTGGCGCTGGTGGGAATAAACCCCATCGGCGGGCACCTGCTTTCCATCGCAAGCGGCGTCCTGGCGGTTCCCCTGACTTATGTGTTGTGCCGGCGGCTCTTCGGCCGGCCGGCTGCCCTTCTGACAGCGGCTGCCCTGGCCTCCAGTTTCTGGTCCTTGATGTACAGCCGCTTTGGTTTGCGCCACCAGGCGGTGGTACCACCTATGCTCGTGACCTTCTACCTGCTGTGGTCCATAGACCGTTCTCCACCTAACGTCCGCCGCTTGCCGTGGGTCGCCGGCATCCTTCTCGCGGCTGCTCTTTATACCTATACCGCCAGCCGGCTTCTCCCCTTCATCCTGGCTGGGTTTGGCTTCTACCTGGCACTGGCCCGCCGGGACCAGTTCCGCCGTTGGTGGCGGCCTCTGCTGGTGACACTGCTTGTGGCAACGGCGCTGACGGTGCCATTGTGGATTGCCATCGCCCAGGGACGGAGTGAAGCAGCCGCGCAGGGCATCGGCGCTGACGCCCGGGTGGCCGAACTGGCTGTGCCGTTGCAGGAACTACGGGCTGGCAACCCTCGCCCGCTGCTGGAAAGCATCTGGACGACACTAGGGATGTTCCATGCGACCGGCGATCCCGAATGGCTGTACAATATTCCCAACCGGCCGGTGTTCAACCTCTGGGGCGGGGTGCTCTTATGGGCTGGCGTCGCGCTTTGCCTGTACCGTTGGCGGCAGCCGCGTTACTTTTTCATGCTATTGTGGCTTGTATTGGGACTACTGCCGGCCTTCATCAGTGTCCCACCCGCCAGTCTGGGCCACACTATCCTGGTCCAGCCCGTCGCCTATATCCTCCCTGCACTGGCTCTTACGGAGGCCGGTCGCTGGGTCAAATTGCAAATCGGCAAATCCGCAAATCCGCAATTCGCGGATCGCAATTCGCCATCTATCCCCTCGTCCATTCGTCCATTCGCAGATTCGCAAATTCGCCATTCGCTTTTGTTCTTCGGTCCTTGTTCATTGTTCATTCTCCTGTTCGTTTTCCTGACCACGAACTGCATCCGCGACCTTCGCGACTACTTCATCGTCTGGCCGCAGCAAGACATGGTACGCTACCTGTATCGGGCCGACTATCGCGAGGCCGCCTGGTATTTGAAGGCTCACCCTGAGATCACCGATACTACCATTTCCAGCGCCCTTATGGGGCCGTGGGATCGCGTGGCATTGGAGGTGGACGTCCAACGCAGTGATGCTGCTATACGCCTGTTCAACCCTGAGCGCGCGCTGGTGTGGGTCGCTGAGGAGGGACCCTCGCCTGTATTGCTTACCTCCTATCCCGATCCGGCCCCACCGATAGATGGGCTCTTGGAGGCCACTGCCGCCCCGCCACAAGCGATCTCATCCCGTCTCACGCTCTACATGCTACCCGCGCTCTCCAGCTTCCAGTCTCTAATCTCCGCCCCCCACCCTCCAACCCCCAGGCCACTGGCCGACTTTGCCAATGGTCTGAGGTTGACAGAGGCGCACTGGGCAGATGCAGACCCATTGACTCCTGGTCAGGAGGCGGTCCTGCTCACCACCTGGCTCATCGCCCGGCCACTCGACCTACCGTTTATGCCCATCGTCGCCAACCCGCCACCACCGGGCGTCTACTCCGGGCCGCGGCTGGCCGCCTTCACCCATGTATTGGCCAGCGACGGCACTCTACTGGCCAGCGACGATGGCCTGTGGGTCGATCCGTCTACCCTTCGCCCTGGCGATCAGTTCATCCAGGCCCATCGTTTCCAGGTCCCGTCCGATGTGCCTGATGGCCCCTACACCCTGGAACTGGGCCTGTACGACCCGCTGACGGGCAAGCGCTGGGTCACCGTGGACACGGCGGGCGAGCCAGGCGCTGACCGCGTCTTGTTGCCAGTACCATGGCAGGGACGGGAGTCTAAGCTGTCGCTCCCATAGTGCCGCTTTAAAACGGCCATCTGGGCGCGAGGCACAGAAGCAGTCGCCTTATGAAAACATCATCCGTTAGCAAGGATCTGTTGGTTACACTGGCATTATCATTGGGCGGGGTGTTGGCTCGCATGCCATACCTGGCCCTGATTCCTATGTTTGACGATGAGGTGCAGCAAACGGTGTACGCGCTGCACATCCAGCCGGGCCGGTTCTTGCCGTTGGTGGGCAACGACCCCTACACCGGGCCATTGTTCTCCTATCTCATCGCGATTTGCCTGCGCATATTTGGTTCGACACCGATTGCGCCGCGCGTTGTCGTGATGGCCATAGGTGCACTGACGGTAGGGCTGACCTACGTATTGGCCCGCGCGCTGGGACTGAGCTGTCCATGGGCTGGACTGGCCGGCTTACTGATGGTCGCGAATCCCCACCACATTCTGGTCAGCAGCCACTACGCTGGGGCCACTTTCACACTCCCTTTGTTCTATACGGCGTTTCTGATCGCGCTGACACTCGCCGTCCAACACAGGTCTGGAGCGTGGTTGGTTGTGGCAGGTGCATTGCTGGGGCTGACCTTGCAAGTCAATCTTATCCCGCTGCTCCTGTTACCGGGCGTGGCTGTGTGGTTTTTTGTCCAGCCCACCACCAAGATCGGCCTGCGCACGCGGTGGCCATACCTGGCAGCCGTCGCGTGTGTGCTGGCCTATGCGCCCGTGATTCTCTACAACCTCCAAACCGGTATGTCAAGTGTCAGAGAGGTAACCGGTGCCAGATCGTATGCCTGGCAACCTAATCCGCCTCTGGCTACCTACATCCACAATCTGTGGCGCCTGACACTCCAACTATGCCGCCAGGTGGGGGGTGTTCTAGAGGGCCAAGAGACCGTGGCCGCATTGGCGGGTTTACCCTTCCTGTCCAGTGCCTGGGCCATTGCCGGACTGGTTTATGCTGCACGGCGGCGCCTTGGTCTACTGACGTTGGCCATCGCCTCACACGTACTCGCCATGCCGTGGTTCAGCAGCCATTACGGTATGATCTTCGAGACACGCTTCACCAACCACCTGATGCCCTTGCTTTCTGTGGCCATGAGCGGAGTGGCAGCAGGCGCGTGGACGTTCGTACGCACGCAGGTGCGCGCCCCTCGTACTGCCAGAGCAATGGGATGGCCCATAGGCATATTCCTCGCAATACTCAGCTTATGGCCTCTCGTTCCGCTCTTTCGGCATTACGAACACGAAGCTGCCGTCGGCAAGACCAACGCGCACTACTTTGATTTCTTGGACGAATTCATCGAAAGATGGAGGGGGGAAAAGATCTTTATCAGCGAGTCGGTCAACGGATTTATCCTGACCGGCGAATTGAGCGCTCCTGAGTACTTTGGATTCAACGCGACCGAGTACCTGTTTGCAACCAGTGGCATACCACATAGCGTTGCGCCCATTGATCAGACCATGAGAAGGCTGGTAGCCGGTCGCGAATCCGGGCGCGTTATTCTGGTTTTGACCAACGGGGAATTACCTCGTGTTGAACTGCAGGCCAGGCTGGTGGCCTGGAATTCGCCAGCCGTCATGGAAATCTGCCGCAAGTTGGGCTACGGCGCATACGCTGTCGAAGATGCTCAACAAGTGCACAAGCTCTTCTTTGTGTTCGAAAGCGGAACCCTTCCCTGGCCCATTGCCCATCCTGTGCAGGCCAGTTTTTCGGGCCAACTGGGCATATTGGGATACGAACTGTCGTCAGCTCAGATAGCTCCTGGAGGCCAGGTGGTCATCAGCGTCTACTGGCAAGCTTTGGACGCCATACCTGATACTTACACAGGGTTTGTGCACCTGATTGGCCCGCAAGGCCAGCTCGTAGCACAAGATGACCACGAATTAGGCCGGGGATTCTTTTCCACGCGTCTCTGGCAGCCCGGGGAGGCGGTTCACGAGGAATACGTGTTGACCATGCCAGACGATGCACCTCCAGGTCAGTATTCGCTGCGGGTCGGTGTATACAGTTTTCCCTCGCTGCAACGTTTGACAGTGGACGCGGCCAACATGCCTGTACAAGATAACATAGTCACATTGGGCACTGTTAACCTGGCACCATGAACCGAAACCGCTGTACTGTCGGTATACAAGGTGGAGAAGACGATGAAAGAACGGCGTAACCTTACCTGTGCTGTAGCGGCCTGTTTCCTGCTGCTGTGGGCGTTGTTAACTCACTCCCACGTCAACTCCTGGAACGATGCTTCTCGGCTGGCGACAGTCGAAGCGCTGGTACATCAGGGCACGTGGGCCATTGAAGGTACTGCCTTTGGCGATCGTACTGCTGATCGCATCTTTCTGAACGACCACTTTTATTCCGACAAACCCCCTGTTCTGTCCTTCCTGGCAGCCGGGGTATACACCGTGCTACACAGGGGCTTTCACCTCTCATTTGACTCTACGGGTTGGTGCGACCCGGTGGCCAGCCCCTGTTATTGCTTTGCCCTTATGTGCCCACAGCCGCCTGACTGGGCGTACTATCTGCTCACGCTGACGCTGATTGGACTCCCTTCGGCACTGATGTTAGCGCTGTTCTACCGGAGCACCGCTTTCCTTGACGTCCCGAATCCCTTGGCATTGCTCGTAACAGCCGCTTTAGGATTAGGTACGTTGGTTTTCCCCTATAGCCTGGTCTTCAATAATCAGATCCCGGCGGCAGCCAGCGTGATGGTCGGTTTCTATGCCCTGCTCCGCTCTAAAACCTGCGATTCTTCCTCCACGGGCTGGCTCCTGGTTGCCGGGTTTGCTACGGCGCTGGCCTTCACCTTCGACTTGCTCGCCGTGCCATTCCTGGTTTTCTTTCTTGGCGTCACCTTGCTTCGCCATCGCCGCCGTACCTGGGCCTTCTTGCTGGGCAGCTTCATTCCTCTGCTGCTGCTGGGCGCCCTGGACTGGTGGATCCTCGGCGACCCACTTCCGCCCTCGATGCACCCTTCTGGGTTCAGTTACCCCGACTCTCTTTTCCCTTCTACTCCCACTGGCAATCTCGCTCCGGCCAATGTGCTTGAATACGGATTTCGTATGATGTTTGGTGACCGTGGCCTGCTTAACCTCAGTCCGGTATCGCTATGGTCCGTCTTTGGGCTGTGGTTGTTGTTCCGCGAAAGGAGTCACCGGCTCTGGAGCGAAATGGTCGCCCTGGCCCTTGCCAGCCTGTCGTTGGTACTTGGCCTGGCCCTGTTCACACAAGACTTTGGCGGATTGTCCTACGGCGCACGTTGGCTGACCGAGGCCGTCCCTCCGCTGTTTTTCTTCGCTGCTCGACCGGGCCTCTACCGTTCGCTGTGGCAGCGGCTGCTATTTGCGGCATTGACTGCCATTTCCCTCTTCTCGGCCTGGCAAGGAGCCATCAACCCTTGGGGTGTGACGCTCCCTCCGTTCCGCCTTCTCGAGTACGCGACATCTGCCATTGGGCGCTACGTGGAAAGCGTACCACCTGGCACGATTCTGTATACGACGCCATCCCGCGTGCGCTATCTGCCCGTCTCTCCGGTGCATGCCTGGCACACCAGCCTGCGCGAGTTCGATGTGGCCTCGGCGGGTGCGTTGCCGGCCGGCGACCCGGACCGGCCGGCAGTCTACGTATTGAGCGCAGATGATCAGACCACTGGCAAGCTCCTGGAGGCAACCTTCCCACACGGGCAGTGGGAACTGATCACAGAACAGTTCGCGGTCTACCACGTCCCACCTGGTGCCGATCGCGTGCGTCCTGCGCGGCAACTGCGGGCCGGGTTCGCTGGACAGATGCAACTTCTCGGCTGCGACCCGCCGCCAGCGTCTCTCCACTCCGGTCACACACTGACAGTACGTTTATATTGGCGGGCACTGGCTCCGATGTACCACCGGTATACTGCCTTCGTGCACTTGCTCGGTCCTCCCAACCCGTCCACGGGGGGCCCGCTCTGGGCGCAGGACGATCACCAGCCTGGTCGCACTGTCTATCCTACTGACCGGTGGCTGCCTGGCGAAGTTGTGCTGGACCAGTTCCAGTTCGTCATCCCTGACAATGCGCCGCCCGGCGAGTACACGTTGACGACCGGTTTCTATGACCTCGTGACACTTCAGCGACTGGTACGGAGCGACGCCCAGGGTGACACTGCGACGCTGTCCCACATTACTGTGGTGAGATAAAGCGGAATGAGTCGTTGACAAAAGCCCTATTCCATAGTACAATCCAATCTACCTCGTTCCAGGCGTCCTTGTGTGGCCTGGAGCATATTTATCTTTGGGCAGGCGTCGCCCTCGGCGCGCCGTGGCTCAGCGAAAGGGGTGTTCGGACATGAAAACCAGTGAGACTCGTATACGACGCCTGACATGGGCGTCGCTGGCAGGAACGTTGGCGGTGCTGGTTGTGGTGGGTCTTTCGCTTCTACTCTCTCGCTTTCACGCCTTGGCCCAACCAGCAGTTGAGGTCGCAGCCCTGACAGTGGAAAAGACAGCGAATACAGACGTGGCAGAACCAGGCGATACATTGATCTACACCATCCGAATCCAGGAAACTGGACCTCAAGTTACCCTCTGGATGACGGACACGCTCCCACAGGCAGTGACTTACGTTGGCGGTAGCCTGCAACTCTTCGGCCCAGGCAGTGCCGGTTTCGCAGGTGGAGTAATCACCTGGACTTCTTCGAGCTTTGGCTTTGGCACCTCAGCCATCATCACCTTCAGTGCCCAAATCTCTCCTGAGACTACTGTGACCCAGATTGAAAACACGGCCCAGGTCACTGGCACCGGTCAACTGGTGATGGACTCGGCGAACACGACGATTTTGTCGGGTGCACTGCCCATATCACAGATTCGCTCGCCAGACATGGACGCGATCATCGCCCAGAAGGAGCCGTTGTCCATCAGCGGTATTGCCTGGCTCAGTGGCATTGTACCGCCATACCTGGTAGAGTACCCAACCCTGAGCGTTCAGAGAGAGGACAACGACAGGACTTACCGTTTGAGGTGGACCCCCGTTGGCTCAGCAGGTGAGTACATTGTTCAAGAGGCAACTCAGCCTGACTTTAGTATCCAGACGCCTACAGTAGTGTCATCATACACTACCAACCTGCTCATCGCTAAAGGAACGGGGCAGGATGGCGCATACTATTATCGAGTCCGGGCATCCCGGGATGGCTTCAGCCCGAGCCGTTGGAGCAACGTGAAGTCAGTCGTTGTTCCGTGGCCAGCAACGTTGGCCAGCCTTCCAGCGACGGCTCTGTCCACAGACATAGCTACCAACGGCCCCATTACGGTGCAGGTGCGCATAGACGATGGCGACTGGCATAACGCCATCGCGACATCAACGACCTGGGGTGGTTGGGATTGGGTATATAACTGGAGCTTGCCGCAAGAGGATGACGTCCAGCACACCATTCAGAGCCAGGCAAGCGATGCGGGTGGCAACATGGGTCCTATAGATACCATCACCGTCACCCTGCGCAACATGAACTACATACTGTATATGCCCCTCCTCTTCAAGCGCTGGCCGCCTATTTGCTATGCACCGACTCTGAATGCCATCACCGATCCCGAAGGTGACGGGGCTTACACTGTTTCCTGGTCGTATGCCTTCGCATATCCGCAGCCAATCACCTATACGTTGCAAGAGGCGACCGACGCCAATTTCACCGTTGGAGTCTATTATTACAATACCACCACCAACAACACATCACAGCCAATCAGCGGCAAGGCCATTAACACCACGTACTATTACCGCGTGCGAGGCAATAACGAGTACGGGCCGGGCGAATGGAGCAACGTCCAATCGGTCAAGGTCACTCCTCCCTACTACTTCGACGACTTTAGCAATCCCGACAGCGGATGGCCACGGGTAAGTAAGAAGGTCATTGCGAACCCCGAGGCTCGCTACAGGTTGAACTATGAGAATGGCCAATACCGCATCAGGCTTGATGCAGGCGGACCAGATATCTGGTTCTACCAGCCAGATGCCCTGGCACCCTACCGGCCGCCGAGCGACAAGTACTGTGTCGAGACGCAGGCGAAGCTCGAGAAAGGTCGAGACCCTTACCAGGAGTGGAACTATTATCCCTACTGGGCGAACGGGGGGCTGGTTTTCGGCGCCACCGAGGACAACAAGAGAATATATGCCATCTGCCTCAGTACAGATGCCGCTGGATTGGGCTGGTTCATCACGAGCAACCCGGTGTACGAATACCCTTACACAGGTTGCGCCTACCAGGGTGGTTCAGCAGGCGGCGGACCAGTATGGGGGGAAAATGCAAGCTCTCTTGATATCAGCAAGTGGCATCGCATCCAGGTCGGCGTGGACGGCAACCGCGCTACTGTCTACATAGACGGCGTCAAAAAGGGCACCTGGAATATGAGTGGCCTCAGTGCCACAACGCGGGTCGGCCTGATCGGCGGCGACTATGAGGTGACCCCTGTGGACTTCCGCTTTGACAATTTCAAAGTTATACCGAACGCGGCCTGTACGCCGTAGGCCTGACCTGGGATTGACTTTATGAGTGGTCGTCGAGACCGCCTGACGTGGACAAGGGGACAGGAATATCGCACACGTTTCCAACCTGGAAGCCGTGGTTCCCACTCCTCGTGATAGCGGCACTCGTCTTGCTGGCAATCCAGGCGTTGGGAGGTGCGGCTGCTAGTTCTGCCACCTTCGACGAACCTTATCACCTGGGTGCTGGTTATGCCTACTTGCG
>Ga0172362_10003822_pt1 | contig 13014 bp, 10 predicted proteins | sample LakKivs1_kivu2a2_FD_114534 | JGI IMG/M metagenome (GOLD analysis project Ga0172362, IMG submission 114534) | Sediment microbial communities from Lake Kivu, Rwanda - Sediment s1_kivu2a2 | ecosystem: Environmental > Aquatic > Freshwater > Lake > Sediment | place: Rwanda: Western Province, Lake...
GACCATGCCACCATCGCTTCAAAACCCAAAGGTGTTACTGCCACCGCATTCTATTACCACCACGTGAAACTCCTGGCCGAGTTTGCTGACCTGCTGGGTAAGAAAGATGATCATGAGAAATATTCGGCCCTGGCTGAGGAAATAAAAAACGCCTTTATCAGTGAGTATGTCAGGGACGGCAGAGTGGATATCCAGACCATGGGAGCCCAGTCTTTTGCCCTTTATTATGATCTGCTGCCGGAAAACCAGAAAAACCAGGCAGTGGATGTTCTCGAACAGGATATCGTGAAAAACAACAAGGGGCATTTGTCAACAGGTATATTTGGCACAAAGATGATGTACGACGTGTTCGGGATGATCGACCGTAATGACCTCGGATACCTCATTACTAACCAGAAAGACTATCCTGGCTACGGGTACATGATCGAAAACGGGGGAACAACTATATGGGAAAGCTGGGAAGGGGGCGGTGCATCTTATAACCACCCGATGTTCGGATCAGTAAGTGAGTGGTTCTATAAATCCCTTGGTGGCATATGCCCCGAGGAGGATGCGAACGGGTATGACAGGTTTATCATTAAGCCCGGGGTGGTGGGCGATCTTACCTGGGTGAATGCTTCCTATCACTCTGTAAGGGGCAGAATAGTCAGCAACTGGGAGCTGAAAAATGACACCCTCTACCTTAACTGTGAGGTACCTGTCAACACTACAGCCCGGATAATAATTCCGGCAACAGATACCAGTGCTGTGACAGAAAACAACCTGCCATTGAGTGAGGCTGAAGGAATCATTATTAAAGGTAGTTATGGTAAGTATGTCGAATTGCAGGCCGGTTCAGGAACATATCATTTCATTACTCCTGTGGCGAAATGAAAAGTTTTTAACCTAAATATTTACATATGAAACGTGCTCTTATTCACCTGACTCTGTTGCTGTCAGGATTTTTCTTCCTGATTACAGGAACAAATGCCCAGTATGGGAAGGTACTCGAAAGTCTGTCTATGAAAAGTGTTATCCTCGGGAAAGAAGTAAAATATTCCATATTCCTTCCCCCAGACTATGAAACTTCATCAAGAAGCTACCCTGTCGTTTATCTCCTCCACGGATATACTGATAATGAAACAGGATGGATTCAGTTCGGAGAGGTGCAGATGATTGCAGGCAAGGCAATCGCTGACCAGAAGATTCCCCCTATGATCATTGTCATGCCGGATGGAGGGGTCAGCTGGTACATCAATGATTATCAGGGGAAGGTCAGATGGGAAGACATGCTTGTCCAGGAGTTCATACCCTTCATTGACAAAACATACCGCACGAGGCCGGATAAGCAATACCGGGGCATTGCCGGCCTGTCAATGGGCGGGTATGGATCGCTGGTAAATTGCTTTCGTCACACCGATCTTTTTGCTGCCTGTGCTGCTTTCAGCGCAGGAGTGTTTACAGATGAGGAGCTGTCCTCCCAGCCACAGGATATGTTCGACGGGTTGTTTGGTCATTTGTATGGTGAAAACCTCACAGGAACAGCGCGGTTGACTGATCACTGGAAAAAATATAGTGTTATCAATCTGGCTGAAACTATACAGGAAGATCAGCTTAAGAGTGTCAGGATATGGATCGACTGCGGGGATGATGATTTCCTGACCATCGGCAACGCGGTGCTTCATATAGCTCTTACCAAAAGACACATCCCTCACGAGTACAGGGTACGGGACGGCAGCCATACCTGGGAATACTGGCGGACAGGACTGGTGGATGGACTTGGATTTATTGGACAAGGGTTTCACAGGTAAGCAGGATAAATCTCCTGATAAGTAATATCAGCTGCACAGAAAAACTACTATCTTTATTGCCTGACAGAATGTTCGTTAATCATCTATCACAAACGAAACTAATTCATTATGAGTAAATTATCTGTAAATTATTCCGGATGGCAGCTGACCTTGCTTGTTCTTCTGAGGATTTTGGTCGGCTGGCATTTCCTGTATGAAGGATTATTCAAGCTGATCAATCCTGACTGGACTTCCATGGGTTACCTGCTTGACTCCCAGTGGATCCTGAAGGATTTTTTTCATGCTCTTGCTTCCAATCCTTCTGTCCTTGCAACAGTGGATTTTTTGAATATGTGGGGACTGATCCTTATAGGGCTGGGACTGATCCTTGGGGTCTTTACCAGGATTTCCTGTATCGCCGGGATGATCCTGCTTTCCTGTTATTACCTCAGCCATCCCCCGTTTCCCGGATTGGAGTACACCATGCCCATGGAAGGTAACTATCTGATAATCGATAAAACCCTGATTGAAATTATTACTATCTGGGTATTATTCATATTCCCCACCGGCCGTATCGCAGGCATTGACAGGATCCTGTTTGGCAGGCAAAAAAACAATTGATGACAGTTTATCAGCCAGGATAGCGTAAAACAGTCATAAGATGGAGATGGACAATTAAAAATGATGCGGCACATATCGGGATATTAAATCTACAACACACGTTTTATTTAAATATTTCATATGAAGATTTTTAAAGGACTATCAGGCGGGATTAACCGCCGGGACATGCTGAAAGGGCTTGCCACAATACCTTTCCTGGGAGCATTTGCACTGGCCTGGTGGCAAAAGAGAAGAAAAGATCATATTCTTTCCGACACCATCATCAGGGAACTGGATATTACTTCTTCAGCTCCTCCATCAAAACCTTCAGCTTCTGCCACACCGAAGATCAGGCTTGGCATTATAGGTTATGGAGGACGGGGTGCTCACCTCGTGAGGGGTGCAGGATTTGCGGATCCAAAAATTATTGATGAATGGAAACAGGGAGCGCTTGTAAACAGTGAGGATAAGCGTTACGAGGATTTTCTCGCCCAGGAAGACCTGAACGTTGAATTGAATGGTGTCTGTGATGTTTATGATGTGAGGGCCGAAAGAGCGCTCATCGCATCAGGAAACATAAAACGGGAAGGGACTGATGCAAATATCAGTCCGGTTGCCAAAAGGTACAGGACCTACCAGGAATTACTTGCAGCAAATGATATCGATGCGGTGATCATTGCCACGCCTGATCACTGGCATGCACAGATAAGCATTGATGCGGCTAAAGCAGGTAAGCATATATATGTGGAAAAAGGCATGACCCGCACACTGGAGGAGACCTACAGGATGATTGATGCGGTCAGGGAAAGCGGGGTATGCTTCCAGCTGGGCCACCAGGGCAGGCAGACAGAGAGTTATAACAAGGCCAGGGAGGTGATCGGAAAAGAATTACTGGGGAAAATCACACTTGTGGAAGTGTGCACGAACAGGAACTCCCCCAACGGAGCATGGCAATATGATATTGATCCGGAAGCAGGTCCCAATAATATTGACTGGATCCAGTTCACAGGTAATGGTCCTGCGCGACCCTTCAGCCTTGAACGGTTCTTCCGCTGGCGATGCTGGTGGGACTATGGTACAGGGTTATCGGGGGACCTCCTTACCCACGAGTTCGATGCCCTGAACCAGATCCTGAACCTGGGAATACCCCGCTCAGCGGTTTCCTCAGGTGGCATATACTTCTTTAAGGACGGAAGGGAGGTGCCGGATGTATGGCAGGTCACCTTTGAGTACCCGGAACGTGACCTGACATTGCTGTACAGCGCCACTCTTGCCAGTGACAGGGAAAGGGGCAAGGTGATCATGGGGCATGATGCCCATATGGAAATAGGTGACACCCTCACTGTATGGGCAGACCCTGAATCCACGAGGTATAAAGAGATGATAGAGAAAGGGATCATAGATACCAAAGCACCCCTGTTTACCTATATACCAGGCAAAAAAAGACTCGATGCTGTGTCCTCGGCCACCGAAGCCTATTTTGCCGGAAGGGGCCTGCTCTATACGTATCGTGGGGGGAAAAGGGTGGACACCACCCATCTGCATGTTAAAGAGTGGCTTGATTGTATACGCACAGGTACACAACCGAGCTGTAATATTGATCAGGGCTTCCAGGAAGCTATTACGGCACACATGGCTACTCTTTCCTACAGGGAAAACAGGAAAGTCTGGTGGGACCCGGAGAAAAAGCAAGTCACTTGAAACGTGAATCGTGAGTCGGAAGACCGGTTACGTGTTGGTATGTGACGTGTTGGCATGTTACGAAATAAGTCAGAGGTCGGAAGTCGGAAGTCAGAGGTCGGAAGTCGGAAGTCGGAAGTCAGAAGTCGGAAGAAGGCTATTAGGCTGAAGGCTTTTAGGCTGCCAGGAAGAAAGAAGAAGGAATAATCTGGAACTTCTTCTTTCCTCCCGGAACTTGGAACCCCGTCCGAACATACCCTGCTCCGCCAGTTGGCGGATTAGGCAGGCATTCGTTACGGGCGGGCAGGAACTAAGAACCAGGAACTTCTTCCTCTTCCGATTCACGATTCACGACTCACGATTCATTGAACCAGGAACTTCTTCCTCTTCCGATTCACGATTCACGACTCACGATTCACGCTTCATTGAACCCGGAACTTGGAACCAGGAACCAGGAACTATTAACCCCCGGTCGGAAGTTTTATCTTGATTGCGACGAGGGAGGCCGGGAGTTTACACAGAGTACTTATCTATAAAGAGCAGCAGCTCGTCTATATCGACAATGGCCAGGGCGATGGCTGTGTCACAGACACCATAATAAATATAAAGCTTATCCCCTTCCTTATAAGCACCTGTGGGGAAGATGACATTGGGGATATATAATCCGTATTTCTCATAGTAGGTTTCCGGCTCCATGATGAACCGTGTGCACCGTTTTATCACTTTCGAAGGATCATTGATGTCAAGGATCATCGCACCGACCCGATAAATAACCGTATTCAGTTTTTCATCGGTCTTCTCCACCCCATGATAAATGACCAGCCAGCCCTCATCCGTTCTCACAGGCGGAATTGATCCGCCGATCCTGTTGCTTTCCCAGTCAAATTCGGGCTTGGCAACCAGCACAGGATCTGTCCAGTGTTCCATATCCTCTGAGAAAGATATCCTGATTCCCGGCCGGTCCGTTTTATTTCCTGTCCCTTCCGGCAGAAGGGGCCGGCGCAGCATGGCATATCTTCCGTTAATCCTTTCCGGGAACAGGATCACATCACGATCATCAATCCCTTCAGGTGTTGCCCACCTGTAATGCTTCCAGTGATGAAGATCATCCGACCGTGCTATTCCCGAGCGGGTCATGTTCTTTACCGGATCACCGTCAAATCCCGGGAAGTCGGTCTGGAAAGATTCAGGCACACCATAACCTGTAGGATGTGAGCTCCATGCATAGGGACGGAAAGCATAGGTCATATAATAGCTGTTGTCAAGCTTCACCACGCGCGGATCCTGCACGCTGCCATAGCTGCTTCCCGCCATTTCAGGTGTGAACACAGGACTGTCATACACGTTCCGGAAAGTAACCCCGTCCCTGCTGCTTAGCATACCGATATAACAGATAAATGGTCGAAGGTTACCTGCTGCACGCTCGAATAAATATACAGTACCGTTTTCCCTGATCACACCTGGATTGAAGGTAACCACCCTCCTCCAGTGGTAAATACCAGGCCTGACAACAGGGTTGGCCGGATGCCGGTAAATGTTTAAGTCCACGAAATGCAGTAATTTAGTACATTGCCAGCTGCAAAGTACTAAATAAAACGCAAAAGAGATAAGTACTTCAGGCATGGGACCCTGTGCCTGAAATATATTTTAAATCAGAAGAAATGAAATCCGTTACCGTCAGGTTTTACGAGGAACTGAATGATTTCCTTCCTGCTACCAGGAAGAAAAGATCATATACGGTAACCTTCAACGGGAAACAGACTGCAAAGGATATTATCGAATCAGAGGGTGTGCCGCATACGGAAGTGGATCTTATCCTGGTCAACAGCCAGTCGGTTGACTTCGGGCATATCATCAGCGACCAGGATTATATTTCTGTTTATCCCGAGTTTGAATTGCTGGATATATCTCCTCTTATACGCCTGCGCCCCGAACCACTCAGGGAATCCAGATTTATCCTCGATGTACACCTGGGTAAGCTGGCCGGGCTGCTCAGAATCCTTGGCTTTGACACAATGTACAGGAATGATTTTATGGATGAGGAGATCGCAGCAACAGCATCCGTTGAAAAAAGAATTGTTCTGACCCGCGATATAGGTATTCTGAAACGTAACTCCGTTTCAAGGGGATACTGGATCAGATCCGTAAGGCCGGCAGACCAGGCACACGAGGTGGTGCGTAAATTCAACCTGCAACATGCTATCAGGCCTTTTAACAGATGCATCCTCTGCAATGGGATCATAGAAAGCGTTGACAAGGCCCTCATTGTAGATGAATTATTACCGGGGACGAGGAAATATTTTGACAATTTCTACCGGTGTAGTTCCTGCAGGAAAATTTACTGGGAAGGCAGCCATTATAAAAGACTGCATGCATTCATAAAGAAAATGCAGGAGGAGAAGTACTGACAGGCCTATTTTACCAGCAGGTAGATAGCAACCAGCGCAATGACCATCCCGGTGATTATGATCGGATGCGGGATCACCGCATACAGTATCAGGGACAGTATAACTGTTATTACAGGGGCTAGAGCATTGGTCAGCGGGCTGACAATGATCACCTTGCCATAGCGGATAGCGTAAACCAGCATCAGCGCCCCGATCGCATTCAACACCTGTATTATCGCTGTCAGCCAGGGCCCACGAAAACCCCAGTTAATCTCCTGATTAAAGTCAGTCATAAAATAGGCTACCGGCGCCAGCAATATGCCGGTGACCATCATATAAAAGAAAATACTTTCAGCCCGCATACGCTCATTGGCAAACTTCATGACATAAGCCTGCATACCCCATGCCAGAAAGATCAGGATCGCATAAAACAACCACAGGTGCCCTGAAACTACCTTATTCGCAGGCTGTTGATAGGACAGAAAAAGGATAGCTACAAGGGCCATGATAATACCTGCCCAGTGCCTGGAAGAAGCCGTCTCTTTCAGGATCAGAACGGATAACAGGATGGTGATGGCGGGAGACAATGATATTATTGGAAAAACAAGGTATGCCGGACCATTCAGCAGCGCATGAAAAAGCAGCAACTGCCCTCCTGCACCTAGAAATCCAATAATGGAACCGTACAGTACAGACCTCCAGTCGTATTCAAGCTTCCACCTGATGATAATGAGGCCCACTATAGCGCATGGGATCATGGTCAGTGACCAGACAATATATCCTAATGTAGCTGGGAATCCTTCCTTGATGGGTATCTCCATAAACGCACCCCACAGTCCCCAGAAAACTGTCGTTATCAGTGCGAAAATCAACCAGGCATTTTTTTTCATAAGTGTGTTTATTTTCATCTGATCATTTTCATCGGATGAAATTCTTCGGATGAAATTCTTCGGATAAAATTCTTCGGATGAATTTCTTCGGATAAAATTCTTCGGATGAATTTCTTCGGATGAAATTCTTCGGATGAATTTAATTATTTGTTCAGAACTTAATTTGCCACTGTATGACACAACCCCGTCCTTCTACACTGATTTTCAGCAAATTCCCTGATAGTACAGATGTCACAGAAATCTTTTGCCCATCCCCGGTGACAGCACTCACTGCTTTCATGTTCATTCCATCCGGCACATAAATAAACAGTGAATATACATCTCCTTTAATTGTTTCAGATGTCCCGCTGAGAATTTTTTCCGTATCCGCCCAGTTAAGTCCAAGGATGGAGCAAACGCCGGAAATATGCCTTGAAATTCCGATCAGCTGCGGCCTGTCCTGTCGCGCATGAATAAGCAACACACGCGTGTCATGCGGTTCTATATCAATGTTGATACTATCGCGGTAAACACCCAGCAATTCCTGGTTCCAGAAATCAAATACCACATATGGTACCCCGGCTTCCAACCCAAGCTTATCTGAAAAGGAAAGATATCTTGCTATTTTTTCACCCCTCCAGTTCACAAGACCGGCGACATCATATACTCCTGAAGCAGCATTTACCTTGAGATCAATTATTTCCGGATAATCATGAATATAGGCATCAGGAGTTGTATGTTTGAATTTGTCCCAGACCATATCTGAACCCCTGCTGAACAGGTCAACAGGAAGGATTGGCAAAGTAGGCATGGTCATTTTTAAAAGCCTGACCCTTTCTTCCGGAAGCCATGGCATTATGCTCGTCAGCGGGTATACGACACCTGTAAGTGCAATAACAGATACCAGGGTGCGTGCTTCCGCCAGGGTGGTTCCGAAACCCGTGAAAGGATCTTCGCGTGACATGACAACCTGCAATGCCCTGGGAGCCATTTTCTCTTTTGCCTCTTCAACACCCATCAACGGGGAAACATCGATTCCTTCCCCGGGCATCACATATATAAGCATATGATTCAGAAAAGCATTAGCGTTGATAGAGCTGAAAACGGCATAATGCCCTTTCCAGTTGTTATACATATCCGCTCCGTTAAAGCAGGAATTGAAATAACCGACACCATTCAACGGGGCGCCGGCATTGCATCCTTCAATAAAGGTTTCCGGACCAATAATACTGCGGATCAGTTTCAACCTGCCGCGATAGGCTGTAAAAGGATCAACCGATTTATCATAGAGTCTGCCGGCATCCAGGTCTGGTGCATACATCGGTATGGACGTCTCCCCGTCAAACTTGAAGTATTCAAACCCCCAGCCTCTGAGCGTGCTGAAAAGTCTGACAAGCCATTCCTGTACTGCAGGATTGGTATGGTCCAGTGCAGGAGTATGATAATCCTCTATTACATTACCGGCTCTGTCATAAATATACCACTCAGGATGTGTGGAGAAAAACCCTGAATAGGCGTTGGGAACAAGCCAGAGGCCCGGATGCAATCCTTTTGATTTAATATAGCCTGCAAGCCATGCAGGACCATGCGGGAACAAGGTGGTATCCCAGTTTTCAATCCAGTAATGCTCCCCGTTCTTCCCCCTGTCATAGCCATCATCAAGCTGCACATACTGGAATCCGTAAGGTTTAAGGTTTGCACTGAGCCAGTCAGTGTTGCTGACTATATCTGATTCACGTGCCTGGTAATAATATGCTGTCCAGCTGCCCCAGATGAGCGGTGCCGTGGGGAAAAAAGAGTCGTCAAAACGGGAATAGACCGGAAGGCCAAGCACCCTCGTATAGTAATCGGGGATCAGTTTTATCATTGCTTTCCCCGGTACAGGAATGGAAATATCCAGCAAATCCTGATCCTGCTGATTGCGTTTCATGTGGGTGGATTCTGGAAAATCTATAGCAATATCCTTCCTGCGGTCAAACAGGCTGTGCAAGTTTGCTGAAGATACCTGTCCAAGCGCAAAGGTCATCACATCAGGATTCCCGGAAGGAAGCCTTGAGAGATTCTGCGTTTCTTTCCCGTTCCAGCGGTTCACAATTTCATCAGAAGTTCCCCATAATACCGGCACACCTTCAGGATCAAGCAGTCTCGCAACCACTCTTTCGGCAGAAGCCGGAGCTTTTGCAGAGAGATACAGACCAGAAGACGTACCGGAGATTATTATATTGTCCTGGTTCAGTTCGAAGATCCAGGCTGAGGCGGGGTCAGATGTACTGATGAACAACCTGTTCCCCTCTTTGTTCACAGCGTTCCAGTTCATTATAGGTTTAAGATCATCCCCTCTCCTGCTGTTCAGGATAATTTCCTCCAATAATATTCCCAGGCTGTCATGATACAGGGTAAGGTACTTATGGCCGGGATCTGCCGTGATCGTCCAGCCCGAATATGACAGCGTCACAGGTGTATCATCCGAAGACTGGCAGACTGCTCCGGGATGGATGAATCCCAGGTTCCCCAGGCAAAAGGAAAGGATGACCGCTGGCCTTAAACATCCGGTCCTGCTCAAATCAAATACATTTATTTTCTCAAATATATACATTCTGAAAGCATTAATAAATATAATGAAAGAATGAATTATATTATTATAAGGTTTTGAAAGTTTTCCTTAAAATGTACAAATGATACAGGTAAGGTCCCGGATAAATTCCTTCCGGTGATATCTCCTCTTTGCAAATTCATTGTTACTTACATTGTCAAACAACCGCGCAAGAACAGCCTTGCCGGCGGACATTGAAAAGTATCGATTGTAAAGATCATTATTTCATCCTTCTGAAACAGGGTAGCCTTTCGATAGGAACCTGAACAATAATGGTCGCAGGCCCCCTGATAAGACTGCCGTCATCAGACAGCCATTTACCCCCTGGTATCACAACATTCCTGGTACCTGTTCCACGGCTTAGCATAGGTGCAACAAGGATACTGTCACCCAGCATAAACTGGTCTTTTATCTGCCCATAGCCATTGCCGGGGAACACATACTCCATGGATCTGGCGACAGGCTCCCCGCTCACAGCAGCCTGTCTGACCAGCGACAGGATGACCCGGCTGAACCGGTCCCTCATGCTGATGGCTTTATGTATGGCTTCCATATGTCCTGCATCCAGCACACGCCATGGTGCCACGGAAAACTGCATCATGGGCATCAGGGCATGGCACTGGGCCGAACGAACGATGAGATCCTGATCGATGGAGGCCAGGTTAATAAAGGAAGAAAATTCTCCTCCCCCGATCAGGTCAGGACAGGTGAAGGCATATCCGACCAGACCCTGCACGATCAGGTTGGGAATAAGTGTTTGCAGGTCCTCCCAGTTATGGCTTTTATCCCTTAGCCTCTCGGCCAGTGGCTGTCCACCCATCTTCCACATCGCCCTGAATTCATTTAGCGGATAGTCAAGTCCCAGCCGTCCATAGAGTTCCGAGTGCTCATTTGGATTTATATTACGGTGACATTCGAGGTCTCCCGTATAAAACTCAGCATCGCCGGCATCAAATTTAAAGCCATCAATACCCATACTGTCAGTCAGAAAAGAGAGCTGCTGTTTTATCCATTTCACGGCACCAGGATGGGTAAGATCAAGCAAGGCACTGACCCCGTTCCACCAGCGGATCATGGCAGGCTCCCCGGTGGACTTGTCACGAATCAACAGTCCATCATCCCGCAGCTGGCGGTAAATGTCGCAATCGGGGCTTATGAATGGACATATCCACACCATGACCTTAAATCCCATGTGGTGCAGCGAGTCAATCATGATTTCCGGATCGCTGAACCTGCCGGGATGAAAACGCCATTTCCCGTAATCCTCCTGCCAGTTATCATCGATCATAAGCACCCCTGCCGGCAACCCGTTCCCAATTATTCCCCTGGCGTATTTCAGTACATCCTCCTGGTTCTGGTTATAAACCAGCTCTATCCAGGTATTGTATTGCGGACAGGAGAACATCAGTTCATCAGGCATCTTTCCTGTAGCAGGGAAAAAGGTTTTACGGGCATAGGCGCAGGCATCCTTCAGCGTGCTCCCTGCTTTGCCAATGATAAAAGCATCTTCATCCTGGTAAGTACTCTCAAGTACCAGGCTGTCCGCAAACATCCGGAATGAAAATGGCTCTTCTGACCAGATATACCGCCCATGACTTGACACCAGCAGTGGTTGTGCCTGGTTTCCCCTTGTGTCACCCGTAAGGTTCAAATGATAACCCGGCGCAAGTGGCATTTTGTACCCGTCCGTTACGGCCCCGCCCCACCATTCCTCTCCCGGTTCAATAAGAATGGTGCGGGACAGGACCGGGACCATCGCACACAGATTAATGACCGGCAAGAAGCAGAGGACAAAAGACAGTGGCAATATCAAAACATGGTACCTGATTATTTTTCCCATGGCAAAGACATTTATCACAGCTGCACTTTATAGGTTCATCAAGGTTTTGTGCGATTAAACTTTCCTGATTCCGGTCGCCCAACGTTTAATCAGGCTGCCTGAACTTTCTTCAACAGTTCCTTTATATTCCCGGAGAATATCTTCTGCTTTTCTTCCGTGGTCAGGAAGGAATTTTTTATCCGGGCTATCACGGTACCGGGGTCATTTATACTGAAGTCCGAACCGAAAAGTACGCGGTCAGGGCCGATGGTCTTTACTGCATATTCAAGGACACCCACGCGGTCATGGCCATACCCGGATGTATCAAGATAGAAATTTGGATTTGCAGCGACCATGTCAATACGTTTGAAAATATCTTCATATTCATGATCATCGCCGAAATGTGCAAAAGCGATCGTGGTACCGGGAAATTTCTGGGAGATATATTCCATTTCGCCATGTTCGGTATGCAGTGCCAGCACCATGTTAAGCTTCATCACCTGGGCGACAAGCATATCAAACTCCTTAATGGAATAGGAATAAGGCACCATATAATTGCACAGTTCTCCCACCCATACAAACCCCAGCTGATCATGACAGTACTCTATCTCTCTCAATGCTTCATCAATATACAGGGGGTTCACCACGCATGCACCGGTAAAACGACCTTTATATTTTTCCACAAAAGCTGCCACCTCCCGGTTTCCTGCCCTGAACTCTTCAGGAGAGGTACCGAAGCTTCTCTGGGAGTTTATTATTCCCCTGCTGACCCCGCATTTATCAAGGTATTGTACAAAATCCTCAAAATTATGGGTGACCTTGTACCACTGCCAGTCCTCCCCGCTTTCAGGCGGACAATGGAGGTGACAATCGAAAATATCGTAATCCCGGTTATCAAAAATATCTTTACGCCGGTCTTCTTCCCCGGCAAAAAGACCGGGAAAACCTGCAGTAAAGGCAGCAGCACCGGCCAAGAATGAGGTGCTTTTGCCAATAAAATCTCTCCTGCCAGTTTCTTCGGAGTGATCGCTTTTCTGACTTGTAGACTTTAATCTCATCCGTATGTTTTATTTATTTTTTTTTTGTAGAAAGTTCGAGAACCCAGTCATCATCTCCAAATCCGTTTTTACCAGGAACTTCGAACTGTTTGTTACCATTATTTATAAATGGTGTGCCGCTAATTTCGTTAACTTTTCCATTGGTAGGGTCGATCCACCTGGCTGTATTAATTTCTTCATTCATGGCCTTTAAATTGATTACAACTGACTTATGACCTGCCGCTGGAATATATGCTAAC
>Ga0172362_10003829_pt1 | contig 13011 bp, 9 predicted proteins | sample LakKivs1_kivu2a2_FD_114534 | JGI IMG/M metagenome (GOLD analysis project Ga0172362, IMG submission 114534) | Sediment microbial communities from Lake Kivu, Rwanda - Sediment s1_kivu2a2 | ecosystem: Environmental > Aquatic > Freshwater > Lake > Sediment | place: Rwanda: Western Province, Lake...
AAAAACACAAACCCGGACGAAGGGAGGAATTGATACCATTGCTTCAGGAGGTACAGGATAGTTTCGGATTTTTATCCGAAGAATCAATAATTAAAGTCGGCAGCTATGTCGGACTGAGCACCACCAAGATATACGGTCTGGCTACTTTTTATGATCAGTTCAGGTTTATACCCGCAGGCAAAATACATATCAGCATTTGTAACGGAACATCCTGTTACCTTAACGGGTCAGGTTCAGTGATTGATAAGATCTGTGAAATTACCGGAATAACAGCAGGTCAGACCTCCCGTGACGGCCTTTTTAGCTATGATATTGTGACCTGTATGGGAGGCTGCAACAGCGGGCCCGTGATAATGGTAAACGGCGAATACCATACCTCTGTCAGGCCAGAGCAACTACCCGGACTTATTGAAAGGTTGAAGTTCATAACAGAGAATGACTGAATGGAAGACCTTAAGAAACTCCTGATTGACAAAGTGTTATTATCTGAGTCTGACACATTGTCCCCTGAAGCTGAAAAACTGCTCAGCCAGGTAAGACGTGAGAAATCAGATAACCCGGTCATTTATCTGTCCTCAGGAACAGCAAGCATTATTGCTGGCTCCGCGAAAACATGGTCTGCCATTAAATCATATATTGAAGAGAATGAACCAGGCACGGAGCTGGTAAAAGTGGGATGCACAGGTCCATCAAATTTTGAGCCACTGGTATGTATCCAGCTTCCGGGAAAGAACAAGCTTTACTTCAGGAATATAACTGAAGAGAAGGTGGAACCTTTGCTGAATGGTGTCTTTCATAATGACATCAACAAGGATGATCTGACAGGGCAGAGCGGTACTGGAGGATTTGAAATGTGGCCCGGGGTTCCCTTCATGGAAGAGCTCAGGTACTTTGCCCGTCAGAAAAGATTAGTCATGAACAATTGCGGATGTTATGATCCGGAAAGTATAGAGGAGTATATTGCCTGTGGCGGATACAGGGCTTATATAAAGACTATAAAAGGCTACACATTTGAGGAAGTATGCACTATTGTTGAAAAGAGCGGATTAAGGGGAAGAAGCGGAGGCGGCTATCCTACAGGGCTTAAATGGAAACAAGCTCTAAATACCGCCTCGCAGACAAGGTATATGATCTGCAATGCCAAAGAAAGCGATCCGGGCTCATTTACCGACAGAACCATCCTGGAAAGCGATCCCCACAGGCTTATCGAAGGCCTGGCGATAGCTTCCTACGCCATCGGCGCTTCTGCCGGAATAATATTTTTCAGGAGGGGTTCAGAACATGCCTTTGACAGGCTTCAGAAAGCTATTGACAGTGCCAGGGAATACGGCCTTCTAGGATTTAATATTATGTCGAGCGGATATAACCTCGATATAGTCATAAGGAAAGAACCAGGCGCTTTTGTGTGTGGAGAAGAGACTGCCCTTATAAGCACCCTGGAAGGTAAAAGAGGAATGCCTCAGCTCAAGCCTCCTTATCCGGTTGCGTCAGGCCTGTCCGGAAAACCAACCGTGATAAACAACGTTGAGACACTAATGAATATCCCTCTGATAATGCAGAACGGTCCTGAGTGGTTCCGCGCAACAGGAACAGAAAACAGTCCCGGGACAAAAGTTTTTGCCGTTGCCGGGAAAGGAAGAATGTCGGGAGTTGTGGAAGTCGAAATGGGAACCTCCTTAAGATCGATTCTCGAGGATATTGCAGGCGGAATAAGGGACGGAAAGGAATTCAAGGCTGTCCAGATAGGCGGCGTTTCAGGTTCCTTTATTACAGATGAAAACCTTGAAATGCCTGTCGATTATGATGTTATGAGTGAGAAAGGCATCGGCATGGGAGCAGGAGGATTCGTCATTATTGATGAAAATACATGTATGGTCGACCTTGTAAGATATTATATGGATTTCATCAGTAACGAAAGCTGCGGAAAATGCATTCCGTGCCGCGAAGGAACCGGACGCATGCTCGGAATCCTTGAGAGCATAATACGAAAGCCTGCAAGCGAGGATTCAGGAACAACCCTTGAACGTTTCAAGGGAGTAATGCAGCTCGAGACAATAGCATCAGTGATGAAGGACACATCCCTCTGCGGGCTGGGACAGAAAGCTCCGAATCCATTTATCAGCGCCCTGAAGAATTTCAGGGAAGAATTTGAGGAACATATTTTTGACAGGAAATGCAGGGCTAATGTCTGCAGGGGTTTGAGGACATTCCTGATAGATGTTGAAAAATGCACCGGCTGTACAGCATGTGCATCCAAATGCCCGGTGAATGCTATCTATGGAACCCGGCTTCAGCCGTTTTTCATTGTCGATGAGAAATGTACCGGCTGCGGCATCTGTTATGATATATGTAAGTTCAGCGCAATAACGGTTAAATAAAGATCATGCTTTTCACTATTCAGGTAAATAACAGGAAGATCACTGCCGAAAAAGGGGAAACAATACTGTCGGCGCTTAACCGCAATGGTATAATCATACCGACATTGTGCAGGATGAGGGATTTCACTCCCACGGGCGCATGCAGAATGTGCGTGGTTGAGGTGGAAGGACGTGACCGGCTTGTAACTGCATGTTCCCAGCCGGTGGAGGAGTGGATGAAGATAATGACCCACTCACCGCGGGTTATAACCGCAAGAAAAACAATAGTTGAGCTGCTTCTTTCAAACCATCCTGACGACTGCCTTTATTGCGACCGGAACCTGAATTGCGAACTGCAGCGTCTTGCTGAAGAACTTAATATACGGGAGAGAAGGATCAGGGGCAGGAAAATTAAACCCAGGCTCGACCAGTCAAGCCCGGCAATCGTCAGGGAACTCTCAAAATGCATCCTCTGCGGAAGATGCGTGAGATTATGCGAGGAAATAATTACATCAACATCACTCGATTTCATAAACAAGGGCGGACAGATACATGTGGGTCCTGCACTGGACCGCGATTTCAATTTCTCATGCTGCATACACTGCGGACAATGCGTCCTGGTTTGTCCAACCGGGGCGTTACATGAAAAACATTACCTTACGGAAGTCCAGGAATATCTTAACAAGCCTGATATATTAAAAGTCATTCAATATTCTCCGCTTGTGCCTTCCGGCATTGCCGCTGAACTCGGAATAAAATACAACAGGGATTTTGACAGGATCCTGAATTCAATTCTCAGGAAAATAGGATTTGATAAAATACTCCTTACCGGAACCGGTACGGATGTCTCAATTACGGAAATAGCGCAACAGCTTCTGGAAAAGATTAATAATAAATCAGATGCACCATTATTTATTTCGGTATGTCCATCCTGGGTCAAATACGCCGAGCAATTCATGCCTCAGGTAATTCCGCAGCTGTCAACAGTCAAGTCGCCGCAGCAGATAACAGGAGTGCTGATAAAAACGCTTGTCGCGAATGGTTCAGGAGTTAAACCTGAAGCAGTGTTTTCGGTGTCAGTCACACCCTGCATGGCCATGAAGTTTGAAGCAAGACGGGATGGCATGATGCGAAAGGGTATAAGCGATGTCGATTCGGTTCTGACTGTGAGGGAACTTGCCAGGCTTATCAGGCTTTATGGAATTGACATGAATAATGTTGATCCGGAGCCGGTTGACGAACCTTTGTCTGGAAGAAGCTCAACGGCAGCTCTGGCCGAAATATCCGGCGGAATGGCTGAAGCGGTTATCAGATCCGCATATTATGTTTCATTTAATAAGGAAGCCGACAAGCAACTGTTCAAAAAGTTCAGGTCGGGAGGATCATTCAGGGAGGTTGCGGTCCCTTTTGGCACCAGTGATGTCAGGGTGGCAATTATTGATGGTCTGCTGGGCCTTGAAAAGCTCAAGGAAGCCAAGTCATCCGGGAAAAAATACGATCTCATTGAGGTAATGACATGCCCGGGGGGATGTATCAATGGCGCAGGTCTTCCGTTTTCAGTCCCGAAAGATGAAAAAAGAAACCATGCAAAGATGATATATCAGTCCGATGATACTGATGCTGTCAACCTCCCTGCGAAGTCGCCGGTACTCTTACACCTGTATGAGAACCTTATGAAGAATAACAGGGAGATTTCAGATAAGAAGATATTTTTTACACACTTTGAGAAAAGAAACGTTCTATTATAAAACTGCAAAATACAAATTGCAAAATGCAAAACTGTATTTTAATCCTCAACACCAGACACTGTAGCCCTGAGCCCTGAGCCCTGAGCCCTGAGCCCTGAGCCCTGAGCACAAAAAACAAAACACTGATTATTTATGTTAGTATACACTATAAAAGAACTCTGCCGAACCTGCTACACCTGCGTAAGGGAGTGCCCTGCTAAGGCTATCCGGATTGTCGGGGGCCAGGCGGAGGTGATCACGGAAAGGTGCATAGCTTGCGGAAACTGTACAAAAGTGTGCAGCCAGGGAGCTAAGGTGTTCCTGAATACATCTGATCGCGTTATGAAACTTCTTGAAAGTGAATCGAAGGTGGCAGCCATTGTTGCACCCAGCTTCCCTGCAGAATTCATTGATATCCCTGACTATCGTGTTCTTGTCGGTATGATCAGGACCGCGGGTTTTGAATATGTTGCCGAGGTATCATTCGGTGCAGACATTGTTGCTGACAGGTACAGGAAACTCATGGATGAAGGCAGGGAGTATTACATCTCATCCGATTGCCCGTCGATTGTCAACTATGTGAAATTATATCATCCGGCTCTTGCTGATCACCTGGCCCCTATAGTTTCTCCGATGGTTGCCATGAGCAGGGTTATCCGCGAAAAGCATGGTGCTGACACCAGGATTGTTTTTATCGGACCATGTGTAGCCAAAAAAGCGGAAAGCACAGAAATTGATGAATCGATTACATTTACAGAGCTCAGGGAGATCTTCGTACAGCTTGGCATCACTCCGGCCGGCAGTCATCCTTCCGAATTTGATCCGCCAACAGGCGGGAGGGGTGCTATTTTCCCGGTTACACGAGGTCTTCTGCAGACCGCAAACATAAATGATGATACGATTACCGGCAATATCATTGCTGCAGAAGGGCGGATAGATTTTCAGAATGCACTTAAGGAGTTTGAGGCAGGACTGATCAGGAACCAGCATATGGAACTCCTGTGCTGTGAGGGTTGCATCATGGGCCCCGGTTTGTCCAAGAATGGCAAGCAGTACAACAGAAGGGCACAGGTAAGCATCTATGCGAATGAAAAAATGCTGAAACTGGATAAAGATGAATGGCAAACAGCTTTCTGCACTTATTCACAGCTCGATCTTTCGGTAAATCACAGGGCTGAAGATCACAGGGTTGACACGCTTCCGGAAGAAAGGGAAATAAACGAAGTGCTTATTTCGATGGGAAAGCTGACGAAGAAAGATCAGCTTGATTGCGGAGCATGCGGTTACGAGAGTTGTGTCGAACATGCGATAGCGATCCGCAAAGGGCTTGCTGAAACCGAAATGTGTCTTCCCTATACTATTGAGAAACTGCACAATCTGGTAAAGGACCTTGCTCTTTCAAATGAAAAACTGAGTTCCATGAGACAGGCTCTCAAGCAATCGGAAAAGCTTGCTCATATGGGTCAGCTCTCAGCAGGTATAGCCCATGAACTCAATAATCCTCTTGGAGTTGTAATAATGTACAGCAATATTCTTCTCGATGAATGCAGGGAAGGAGATCCCCGGCATGAGGATCTTAAGCTTATAGTGGAACAGGCAGGCCGATGCAAGAAGATAGTGGCAGGACTTCTCAATTTTGCACGTAAGCAGCAGGTTAACCACCAGCCTGTAAGTATCAAGGATCTGGTTGCTCACAGCCTGGGAAGTGTGATAATTCCTGAACAAGTGAAGATACGGATCACGGATAAGACGACCAGTCCGGAGGCGATGCTGGATTCCGAGCAAATGACACAGGTGCTGACCAACCTGGTAAAAAACGCAATTGATTCAATGCCGGAAGGAGGCGGGATCAGCATCCTTCTGGAAGATACTATAAGCGATGTTATGATCACTGTAAGTGACACAGGCACAGGAATTAAGGATCAGGATAAAGCCAAGATCTTTGAACCCTTCTATACAACGAAAGGTCTCGGGCACGGAACCGGACTTGGACTGGCAACAGCTTATGGTATTGTCAAAATGCACAAGGGACAGATAACCGTCGATTCGAACACTGATCCGGTAAAAGGAAAAACAGGAACAAGTTTTAGAATTGTTTTACCAAGAAGAAAAGAATGAAATGGGGTGGGTTATTAGTGAAGAAATATTGTTATGAAAAAGAAAAGTGATTTTACAATACTGGTAGCTGATGATGATCCTGATTATCTTTATCAGACAACCTTCAGCCTGAAAAAAGCCGGGTATAATACAATTTCAGTGGAGAGCCAGGCAGAAGCCGAATCTGTATTTTCAAAGTTCCGGCCCGACCTTGCAATTTTTGACCTGATGATGGAAAGTGACGACAGCGGATTCATCCTGTGTTACAAGATTAAAAGGAAATATCCCGATGTCCCGGTTATACTTGCTACTGCCGTATCAAGGGAAACCGGAATGTCTTTCAGCATCGATTCCGAAAAGGAGAAATCGTGGATAAGGGCGGACAGATATCTTGAGAAGGGTGTCAGGCCCGAGCAGCTCGACCAGGAAATAATGAAACTATTAAAGATCTGAAATGGCGGTTTTAAAGGTCCTTGTTATAGATGATGAGCCCGGAATAAGGTCGGGAGTCTCCAGGATACTCAGAGATTTTCATGTCACCTATCCTTTTATGGATGAGGACTATACGTTTGAGGTTCTCGAAGCTGCAACAGGGGAGGATGGCATTGGTATAATTGAAAAGGATAAACCCGATATCCTGCTTCTTGATAATAAGCTTCCCGGTATCCAGGGGGTTGAAGTTCTTGAATATGTGCGCGAAAGAAAATATGACATTGTAATCGCTATGATCACCTCCTACGCTTCACTCGATGTGGCTGTAAGAGCGACCAGGGATGGTGCAACCGATTTCATCCCGAAGCCTTTTACTCCGCAGGAGCTGAAATCAAGCATCGAAAATATCACAAAGCAGCAGTACCTGAAACGCATCACTCACCGTATGCAGCAGGAGGGCAAAAAGATCAGGTATCAGTTCCTTTCGGTACTGTCACATGAACTTAAAGCGCCTCTGAATGCGCTCGAAGGATACCTCAGAATGATGCAGGAAAAACAGGCAGGCGACAGAATTGACGATTATGCAAATCAGATCGACAGATCACTTTACAGGATACAGGGTATGAGAAATCTGATAATGGATCTGCTCGACTTTACAAAGATAAGGCTCGAAGTCAAGGAAGAGAAGATGCGGAAGGTGGATCTTGCGGCAATCGCTTCCGGAGCAATTGTAACAGTTCAACCCTATGCTATACAGATGGAAGTGACGGTAAACCTTGATGTGAAGTCTGACGCCGTGGTTATGGCCGATCCCGGAGATATGGATATCATTTTCAATAACCTTGTCTCGAATGCAGTTAAGTATAATAAATTCGGAGGGAAAGCCGATATTACTATAGACAGCGCTGACGGCGATGCAATAATAGTGTTTTCCGATACAGGTATCGGGATGACAAAGGAAGATTCGGAAAACCTCTTTACAGAGTTTATGAGGATAAAAAACGAAAAGACAAGAAATATATCAGGAAGCGGCCTGGGATTATCAATTGTAAAGAAAGTCATTGAATTGTATCATGGCACGATAAAAGTGGAAAGCATTCCTGATATCGGAACAACATTTACAGTACGATTACCTAAAAAACAATTACTTTAAAGTAACGCTATGAAATTACCAGGAAAAACAGTAGAAAGGCTGAGTGAGTACAGAAGAACGCTTCTGGAATGCCTGAATGAAAGGAGAAACTTTATCTTTTCTCATGACCTTGCCGCCCGTCTTCACATAACTGCGGTGCAGGTACGTCGCGACCTGATGCTTATCGGTTACTCTTCAGTACAGCGAAAAGGGTACGATGTAAAAGAACTCATCGATAAGATTGGAACAATAATCGATGCTGAAGAGAGCCTGAATGTGGCAATCATCGGTATCGGAAACCTGGGCAGGGCTCTGGCAGGCTATTTCAAGGGAAAAAGGTCAAAGCTGAGCCTGGTGGCTTCCTTCGATACAGATCCGCAGAAAGTAAACAAGGTCATTTCGGGAGTAAAGTGCTATCCTCATAATGAAATGGAGAGAATTATTAAAGAGATGGATATCAGGATTGCAATAATTACTGTGCCTCCTGACTATGCCAAAGAGATCGCGGATGAGGTGGTTCGTTACGGCATCAAAGGCATTCTCAATTTTACGACAATACCCCTGAATGTACCATCGTGGGTATACCTGGAAGAATATGATATGATAACTTCCATAGAAAAGGTTGCATATTTTGTAAAAGAGAACAGGATCTGATCGCCTGTATATCATGAAGATCTTCAGCGGTTTTGAAGGGACGTCGGTGATAAGGAATCCTGTTGTCACCACGGGATCTTTCGATGGAGTTCATGTCGGCCATAAGACAATTCTTGACAGGCTTAAACTGCTTGCCGGAAAATGTAATGGCGAATCGGTTCTGATAACCTTCGATCCGCATCCACGCAAAGTCCTTTATCCTGATACTGCCGGGAAGGACCTCCGGCTCATAAACTCACAGGAGGAAAAGCTCGAACTTCTGAGGAAGACCGGATTGGATAATGTAATCATAGTTGAGTTTACAAGGGAGTTTTCAAAGACCACCAGCGAGGAATTTGTAAGAAAATACCTTCACGGGATACTCAAGGCAAAAGTCATAGTAGTCGGATTCAACCATCACTTCGGGTTTAAGAGGGAGGGGGATTACAGGCAATTATGGCAATGGCGAGAAAAGTACAGCTTCGAGGCGGAAGAGATACCGGAGCAGGAAGTTCAGCACGAAACCGTAAGCTCGACAAAGATCCGCAAAGCAATCAGCGAGGGATATATACAAAGGGCAAATGCATATCTGGACCATTACTACATGATAATAGGTAAACCTGAAAAAAAAGGATTTATAGAATCAAAATTCGCTATTTCCCTGGTGTATATCCCGGTGACGGAGGAATGTAAATTATTGCCTGCAACAGGAATTTATGCAGTTTCAGTCAGTACTGAAGAATTTATCTCCAGGGGGATGGCCGTGATCTGCCAGGAACCGGGGAAATTGCCATATCCCATGATTCATATCTTTGAGAACGAAGAGATGTTTATCGGCAGGAAAACTTATATCCTGTTTCATAAGATGATCCATGGCACTGTGAATCTTTCAGATCCCGGGATAGCAAACAGGCTTGACCGCGCGAAAGCCGAAATATCCGAGCTCATTTACTGATATCTGTCATTTCACGGGAGCTTGTTTTTATTAACTTTGTACTTTTTAATCAGATAAATTCATGCATTTCTCACCGGAAAAACTGAAAATTCCTGATCAGAGGATGAAGCCATTCATTGATCCGGAAGAAATCTGGTCTTTTCTGAATAAGTCAAAGCCCGATAAGCAGAGGGTCAGGGAAGTGATTGCCAAATCACTGGGCAAGAACCGCCTGACAATGGAGGAGACAGCTGTACTGATCAATTCTGCAGGTACGGATCTCGCCGACGAGATCAAACATGGGGCCAGGGAACTCAAGGAAAAGGTCTACGGGAACAGGATTGTTCTATTCGCCCCACTTTATGTTGGTAACAAATGCACAAATAACTGCCAGTACTGCGGATTCAGGGTGTCTAACAGGGACGCCATTAGAAAAACTCTTTCGGATGAGGAGTTAATCAAAGAGGTTGAAGCCCTTGAGGATAACGGCCAGAAAAGGCTGATACTGGTGTATGGCGAGCATCCTGATTACTCCCCGCAATATATTGCCCACACTGTGAGGATGGTTTATTGTATAAAGAAAGGACATGGCGAGATAAGGAGAGTCAATATAAATGCAGCTCCGCTCGATATCGACGGATTCAGAACAGTCGGTGAGGCCGGAATAGGCACATACCAGATATTCCAGGAAACTTATCATCCTGAAATATATAAGATTTATCATCCCGGAGGAAAGAAGAGAGACTACGAATGGCGCATCACTGCTCTTGACAGGGCACAGGAGGCAGGCATTGACGATGTGGGAATAGGCGCTCTGTTTGGATTGTACGACTGGCGGTTTGAGGTCATGGGTCTCGTCCGCCATGCAAACCACCTGGAAGCCTGCTATAATGTCGGACCTCATACAATATCGTTTCCAAGGATCAAGGATGCATTAAGTCTTAATATTGACGCCTCTTACCAGACAAGAGATGAGGATTTCAAAAGACTGGTGGCCATTCTCAGACTGGCCGTCCCGTATACAGGACTGATCCTGACTGCCAGGGAAGCACCTGATGTAAGGAGAGAAGTTATGCAATATGGTGTATCACAGATAGATGGTGGTACAAAGATTGAGCTTGGATCTTATTCTGATTCTCAGAATGAATCTCAGAACCTGAATCGTGAGCAGTTCAGGATAAATGATCCGAGATCACTGGCCGAGGTTATCGACGAACTTCTCGACAATGATTACATACCGTCTTTCTGCACTTCATGCTACCGTATGGGAAGAACAGGGGAACATTTCATGGAATTTTCCGTCCCCGGGTTCATTAAAAGATTCTGTACACCGAACGCATTACTGACACTTTCAGAATATATTTGTGATTATGCCACAGGTGAAGTTGCCGAAAAAGGATGGAGAGTGATAGAGAAAAATCTTCAGAAACTGGAACCGGGAGTTGCTCAGAATACAAGGGAAAAGCTTGAGAGGATCAGGAGAGGGGAGAGGGACTTGTATTTTTAATAATCTCAAATCCCCTCCCTGGAGGGGTTAGGGGTGGGTTTTTCGATGGCGCAACGGTGCAAAGGTGGTACCGTGAAACTCGGTGCTGACTCCGTGTAACTCCGTGTTAAATAAAGATTTAGAACAGAAAGATATGATTAAAGTACTGGGCATTAAAATTGTTGATCGCATAAAAGAGGCCGGACTGACACAGGAAATACTGTCAAAACATAGTCAGGTCATAACAACACGCCTCGGGTTTCATGAGGTTAACGACAATGTCTGCAGCCGTGAAGCAGTTGTGATATTGCACCTGAAAGACGAGCAAGGGGAATCGGATAAACTTATAAACGAGCTGAACCCTCTTGGAGGAATAGTGATAAGAGAAATGCTGTTCTCTTCTTCTGAATCAGAATTAGTGAATAAAGATGATTCAGGATCTGCTGATATTCTCGGCATACTCGTCGAAAAAAAACATGATGTGGTTGTCGCTGTTCAGAAGCTCCTGACAACCTATGGCTGTTATATCCGCACACGCCTTGGTGTAAATGAAACATTCTTCGGAGAACCGGCAGGACTGATAATCCTGGAACTTACGGGCGATAATTCACAGCGTGAATGCCTTGAAAGAGATCTGAGGGCGCTGAAACATGTACATATAAGAAAGATGGTTTTTTAGCTTATAGCTATAACTCTAAGTACTCTAGGCACTTTAGGCACTCTAGTCACTCCAAACTCACTAATCCCCATATTCATATCCGGTCCTTCCAAGAAGCTGCCCGAAAAACAGGGCATTCATGAAAATTTTGTTTGTACCGTACCAGATCGCTCGCAGGTTCGTGTTATCGTAAATCGAAATGATCCTGCTGCCATGAACACTCACAAAAGGTGCATTTTTAATGAGTTCAAGGTTATCACCGGTGCAGTATCCGCTTAAAAGAGGATTTGATGTATAGACTGCAGGATTGTTGTAAATATTTGCATCCTTTTTCGCTACCGTATTCCCGATCTTGAATACGGGAAGCCTGTCGCTTGTATATCCGTAGCACAGAGGATGAGTGAGGTCGAGCCTTGATTCAAAAATAGTTCCCGGTATCTGCCTTGCCTGGGAAGCGACTGACCTGTCGGCATATATCCCTTCCTTGAGTTTTGAAACTGGCGCGGGAACGAATTCTATTTCTGCCAGCTTATTTCTCGACAACCACTGATTTCCTCCCTCATAACCAATTATTGTTCCACCTTTTCGGTTCCATATTCGAATATTCTCAATTCCTGACTGGCCGATATCAGGAGATCCTGCGACTATCAGAACATTATATCTTTCAAGATTGATACTCCCAAACCTGGCTGCAGTGACCATAGTCACGGGCATTTTAAACCTTGTATCAAGAAGATGCCAGATCTCTCCGGCATCAGTGCTGTTTATACCGTCGCCGACAATCATAACGGCGGTGGGCTTCTGAAGCACAATGAAATTACTGCTCCCAAGATCCATTCCTGATTCGGTAAATCCTGTGCTGACTCCGTATACTGTCATCCTGCAATCTTTTGCTGTTGATTCAACAAGTTTTTTCAACTCCTCCTTCGGCATCTGCTGTCCTGAAGCAGGGACCAGGATCGTTCCGTAAGGGAAATCATGTTTCAGACTGCTGTTATTGAAAGAGAATGTCTTTGTTGCTACTTTGGTTACAACACCTGCATTCTGAAGAGCATATAAAGCCCTGGGTGCAAGGTATTCATTCCATTCAAAAAGGTATGCATAGGGATCTGCAGCTCCTGTAATCTTTCCTTCGGCCAGTGGCGGTTCTTTTATTTCAGCGCCGGTCAGACCCTCCATTTCCTTTACAACAGTAACTGCAGAATACCGGATATTGAATGACATCGGAAGCACCCATGTCGATACATCATAGAAAGTACTGTCGGTGAATTCTTTAATGGGTTCAAACAGACTTCTTATGAACCTGTATTCGTTCTGTTTCAGAGGTACTACATAGCTGTTTTCAGCCTTATATTGAATGCCATCCTTGTTTATATCCCTGTTCAGCCTGTATACTTTGATCTGCTGCCTGAGCAGGTTGCGGATGAATTCAGAGAGCCGGTGGTTATCATCTGGTTCAGTGAAAATATAGGCTTTCACGGGGTGTTTATCTGCAAGTGCTATGGCATCCTTGTAGAAATTCCTGTGGTTATCAAGAAGCTTTTCCCTCATTTGC
>Ga0172362_10003830_pt1 | contig 13009 bp, 9 predicted proteins | sample LakKivs1_kivu2a2_FD_114534 | JGI IMG/M metagenome (GOLD analysis project Ga0172362, IMG submission 114534) | Sediment microbial communities from Lake Kivu, Rwanda - Sediment s1_kivu2a2 | ecosystem: Environmental > Aquatic > Freshwater > Lake > Sediment | place: Rwanda: Western Province, Lake...
GCTCGGTCGCACTTATGGTCCCGATTGGAGTCAGGACAGTTGAGTCGGTCAACTCTTGGTACAACGGTGTGGATCCATATGGGGACGGTGCCAAGGTGGAGCTAGCGGACTGGATAGCAGCCAACACGTACAAGGAGGACGTGTTCGTAGCGCAGGAGCAGATAGCGAGGTGGATAGAGGGCCTTGGGCAGAGGCGAGTCTTGATGCACCAACAACCTATGTATCTGTTCATGACAGGGGAATTGGAGAGGGAGATGGCCGCCAAGGCTATTCTAACATCTCAGAGAGGAATGATGAATGGTGAAGTGTGGGTGGCCGATCAGTCGCCGTTTGGCACAATGGCCCCGCTCATATCATTCTACCATGAGGGGTGGTATTCTGATATTCTATTTCTGGACGCCGACAGGAGTTCAATCCTGACTAGAATGCCTGATGGCAGCACACTCAATGAGACCTTGTTGGAGGCCACGAGAGTTGACGTTAGTTGGGTGAGAAAGGACACGCAACAGGCCATACTGAGGGCGGCATACACGTTGCCTCATGTAATAGTGAGCAGAGATATCGTGCTGAATGAAGGAGAAAAGAAAGTCCGCATTGACTTTCTTGCGCGCCCTGTAGGCGATGTCAGTGTGCTCGCTCTATCAGTGCACTTCGGGTACGACGCAATAGGAGTTCAAGTCTGGGGAGTGTATCTGCAATCTGAGAGGACGTTGAGGTTGGCGACCAACAGGGGGGAGATATGCATGAGCGCAGATGCTGACCAGGCATTTCCGTTCGTTTTCAAGACCTCGGGTGGCAGGAATGTCGTGACCGGGAACATCACGATCTACTCAGACGAGCCCGGGCACGCCGACTTAGGCTTGGTCTCTTACGAAAGGGATGATTATGTTAATGCCTACAATGTCAAATACATTGTTGTCCCGAAGGAGCTCGTCGGAAGCCAATTGGACTTCGTGTCGATCAAGACGAACACGAACGTGCTCTACCGGCATCTCCTAGAGGACGAGTCACTGCAGCTGGTCTATGAGAACACTCAGCTGATAGTTCTGAAGGAGACTGATGGGGCTCACAGCACCAAGATGGGAGCAACCCCATTGGCTGGCGCATCAACAGTTGGTCGAGGGGTCGGTAGCTGAGAGTAGGCGTAGTCACCGAGACCTTTCATCCGTTTCGAGGGGGCTCCGCGAAGAGATACCTTGAGGTCTTCAAGAGGATAGCAGCTGACGGGCACGAGGTCACGGTCTATACCGTGAGACTGACGGCTAGTTCCCCTGTGGAAGAAGAGATCGAGGGCATCCGGGTTATCAGGACGCCAGATGTCCTGAGTGGCTTCATAACTGAAACCGGGTTCAGAGACGTATCTGAGGTTTTCGCGTTCACTCGGTGGGCCTTTGACCGGCTGAACTCTGACCGCTTGCCGGACGTAATAGAGGCAAACCATTGCCCGATATTCCCAGCTCTCGGATCTTGGTTGGCGAAGACTGCAAGAGGACGGTCGCTGTGCGTGACTTTCCACGAATGTTGGCATGATCATTGGCACAATTACGTGCCGAATAGGGCATACGCTCCGCTAGGAATGATTCTTGAGAAGGTAACGACTTGGGTGCCTGATGTCGCGGTTTCGGTGAGTGAACTTACAGCCAGAAGATTAGTGGCGTGTTTGGGGATGAGGAGCGATACGATCTTTGTCATACCCAATGGCGTTGACTTGGAAAGAGTCAGGAAAGCAGAGGTGGACAGGAATTCACACGAGATAGTTTACGTGGGAAGGTTGAACTCGCATAAGAAAGTGGATTGGTTGATTGAGGCATTCGCGCGGCTGAAGAAGGGCATACCCGACGCCAAGTTGACGATAGCCGGAGATGGGCCTGAGGGCCCTTCGTACAGGTTTCTAGCAGCGAGGATCGGCGTCAGCGATGTGGAATTCACTGGGACCATCGAGGATGACGAGGTATTCGCACTGCTAAGGCGGGCGGGAGTATATGTTCTTCCTTCCATAAGGGAGGGACAGAGCATAACTACCCTTGAAGCCATGGCGGCCGGAACCCCTCAGGTGGTCGTCGAAGCGGATGGCAATGGCGCTGCGGATCTCGTCCGTTCCGGCGTGACAGGGATTGTGACGGAGCCTAACTCCGGCGCGATCGCGGATGGCGTAACCAAAATCATGAGTGACGACGAACTCTGGCTGAGGCTTCATAAAAATAGTCTCTCGTTCGTCAGGCGATATACATGGGATGCTGCGTCCGCTCAATACCTTCAGGTGTACAATGATCTGCTATCGTCCTGACCCCTAGGTAAGCCGGTAGGTTCTATGAAGATTCCCAGCCGAGGCACTTGGTCGAAACTTTCGTCGGCCGCGCAGCTCAATCTTCGCAAGCTCATGCCACACGTCCCTCTCGCCCTTTCACTCGTCGCGTCGATGGCGCTGTGCTACCACCTAGCCAAGTTGACGTCGGAATCCATGTTCCCACCGGGGGTGCTGTCTAGCTATCACCTAGAGGGAATCGAGGGAGCAGCCCAGAAGTTCACATTGCCCCTCTTGATCTTGAGGCTCGTATCTTCACCGGCGGCAATGAGCATGATTGATGCCTTGAAGTTTTTCGGGATCGCCTCGCTCGGCGTGCTCCCTCTCGCCGTTTTCCTGTACGCGAGCAAGGTGACAGAATCCAACTGGCTGGCCGCGGCCTCATCCTGGTTGACGGCGTTCTCGGCCTCTTTGGCAGCCCAACTCTGGGTCGGCGATTACACCCTCTTAGCGGGCCTTCTCGTGTCTTACATCACGGCCGCAGTGCTGATGATGTATCTGTCAAGTGGAGCGAGCAAACGAATGCTGCTTCTGCTAGCACTCTCGGTACTACTGACATCGCTGACGGACGTAACGGCGGTTGTGATTGTATCAGGGTTCATCATATCGACGGCTATTCTAAGTGGCCAGAGGCCCGAAGGTTTCAGGGCGCTCATGTTCCTCGGAGCTGTGCCCGTAGTGATTCAGTTGGTATTGATCATCCTTGCGCCAACTAGTGCGGGTGCAGTTCAACCTGCCCCGGTCGTACGTTTCGACTACTTGGCCGACCCGATATTCTTGGGTGTCCTCGCGATCACCTCTGCTTTGGGTGCCCTGGCCATAGCGCGCAAGTCCGGGATAGAGAGACTAATCGCACCATCCTGGTTCACCATCGCTCCTATCATGGTGCTCGGAATACCTGGTTCAAACATTCAGGCGGCCATACCATACGTCATTCCTTCACTGCTGACGTTGTCCTCAAGCGCCCTGATTTCGGCCCGAGGAACCCTGACTTTGGACAAGGCGAAAGACGAGAATGAACAAGAGATCACGGAAGTCACTGTGGACGTGCCGCGAGCAATGCTCGTTACATTGGTGGCATACCTTCTCGTATCGAGCACAGTTAGTATGTGGTCTGTGTCGTCCTCATACCACTATTCGAATTCCGTCTCAAGATTCTTTACTGACAGAGAATTGACATCTGCTATTGATTGGCTCAGGAAGAACGTTCCCTCTAACTGTGCAATAATGGCTCCCCCGGCCGTCGCACCTTGGCTTCAAGCGCTGGTGCCAAACAGGGTCGTCGGATTCCGGACCATCGAGGAGAGGATGGCCGCTGAGGCGGTCACTCAAACGAACTTTAGAATTCAGACCTCATACTTGATCGTGGACGACTGGGAACCTTACTCGACCAGCATGTCTCCCCTAGTTTCAGCTTATGATGGGAGCGCGTACGTTAACTTGCTCTTCATCGATGACTCTTTTGTGAGAACGACACTGACAAAAGGGGGAGAACAATACGTGGAAAGCTCATATGGGGCAGCGTATCTCGGCTACAATCTGTCGGAACATCCAGAGGGCTTTGTGTTGGTTCAATCTTTCGTGACTCAAGGCCTTGAGATCGAGAAGACCATCAGGACATACAAGACGAACGGAACTGTCGAGATTAGCTACACGGTCAAGCCGAAGGCAGGCGTTTCCCTCCTTCAGCTCGTGCTTCCTGTTAGGATATCCCCCGAGGGCTCACCCCCAACGCCGTCTGTCAACGGGTCGAGGGCCTCCTTCATGGTGAACGGCGTCCCGGTTCAGCTGGATTTCACACATCCTTCTTCCTCACCTGAAGTACGAACTTGGGATGAAGGAAATCTGATGGTGCAAGCAACCTTCGAGCCGAAGGGAGGCCTAATCCAAGCTACGGTCACCGTCAACGCAGAAGTCCAAAGTCATTCGAGCCTTCCTTCATGGGCAGGATCGGTCGCGGAGCTGCTGAGAAAATACAACATAAGCTACGTCGTCTCTCAGGCGGACTATGATCCCTTCGCGCGACAGGCAGGTTCATGGAAGAGGCCGGCCCTCTCCATCATCGACAGCTTCAACAGGGTTGTGTTCCAGCGGGGACAGAGCACGTGGATCGAGGCTCCCTACAACGCTCTGGTCACTTCAGAAAGTGAGCGGGTGGAGGACGGTATTGAGACGAGGTTCGTGGCGTACTCGACTGCTGGGCTCTTGATCAACAAGACAATTCTCGTTGGGACCAACAACTTCTCCATGTTCCTCGATGTCGTTCCCAAGGACCCGTCATCTAGGACTCTGTCGGCCAATGTCACTCTCTGGTTGCCTTGGAGTGCGGCACTTGTGAACTATACGATATCCAAGGATACGGCCGCGTTATATACAGATGCGGGGCCTATTCTCCTGTCTTTCACTGGAGATGTTAGGTCGATAGACGTGGGAAGAGACCCTGAGTTCGGACAGCTTAGAGTTCTCGTGGTACTTGACCTCAGTGGCCTACGAGATCGCATTGGAGTGACCATCCATAGCAGCAACAGGGTCCGATACAAGTATGTCAATGATTCAAGACCTTACATGAGGAACTGCGACCGCGCCGTCATCTATCTCAGCTCGGACCTGTACACGGAACTCGTCCGCTTTGGAGCTCTGAAGTTGTACGCGACATCAGCAGGTCATGGGCCAGCATAGCGTGACGCTGCCTTCAGCGATGGAATTGCTCGGTGGGCTATTCATCGTGCTAGTATTATCCATGATAGTGTTGCCATTTGTGGTTGCACGGGGATGGGATGGGTATGGCCCTTACGGTACCTTCATTTACAATGACGAGTATTACAGCCTGAGGTACAACGATAACACGTTCGGGAACGACAAGCCGCACGTCTTTCTTCTGGGAGGCTGGCCGCCCTTCGTAAGTTCAGTCTCATTGCTTGAGATAAGCGATCAACACAGTCAGTTGGGTGGGGACAACCTTTTCCGTGACTTCACGGTAAAGTCTACGTTGTCGAATGAGGGAATAGAGATTTCTTATGCTAACCAGGAGAACACAGTGGTCAAGACTGTAGAGGTTCTTGACGGGGCGGTGCAAGTCGCGTACAGGTTGCATCACCAGGCTCTGCTGAACTTGAGCATGTGGAGGTGGTATATCTCAGAGATAGATGGAATATGGTGGCGTGATGTTGACAGCCCCCTAGTCTTGAACAGAACCAGCAGCATGGAGTTCAGGTTCGAACTTGATGGAAAGCTGCTTGAGGGAACAGTGACGTTCAGTCCCGAGCCGATTTCTATTAGCGCCTGGAAGACCCCTGAGGGATTCAACAAGATCGTTGCGAGCTTCAACGCCACTGATGTGAGGATTACGATCGCCAGTAGCGGAATGATTCAGGCTTGGGCCCTGTCCCCTCGGGGCGGTTGGCTATTCTATCCGGCATTGGCGATGGCATCTACAGGGTTTTTCCTAGTGGACAGGCGATATGGATCGAGAGTCAAAGTACGTGCTACTTGGAACCGCCATTAGGCTGGTCCTGGCACCCTTTTTCATGCACGCTTGGGACATAACCACGGTAGTTGAATCCAGCCAACAGTTCCTGCAAGGGATCAACCCGTATGCATACGTGGCCGCGAGGAGTGCGTCGATCGCGGAACTTACGGGTCTCCAGTTGTACTACTACGGCTTCGCTTACTTGCCTTCGGTCCTGTTGATGTACTCCCCCTTTTTGTGGTTCTATCAGTTGCTTTCGCCGATAAGTAACCCGATAATGGGTGGGCATGGGTCGTCGTTGGTGCTCGTCATTCCCCAGGCATATGAACTTCTCCTAGCCCTGAAGCTCCCCGTCATTCTCGCGGATGCCGCTACGATCTACCTACTGAGCAAGGCAAACCTCAAAGCAGGCTTGTTCTACGCGCTGAATCCGTACACGATCTTCATTACGTCCATCTGGGGAAACTTCGATCCTGTGATAGGATTTCTCCTCCTTGCCTCATGCTTGTCGTTTGAGAGAAGTAAGGGACTGTCCGGCCTGCTCTATAGCCTAAGCCTGATGAAGATGTATTCAATAGCCGCATTTCCCGCCTTTCTATGCAAGCTGAGGCACCAGCCCAAACAGGCGTTGATGTTCTTTTCCGGTATGGCCTTGGGTCTGCTTCCTGCCGCTTACTTCTTCTGCATAGATCCATCTAGCTTCCTTTCAGTGATTTTGTTCCAAGGGTCCAGGCCCACAGTAGGGGTCAACATCTATTCCCTCTCATCGTTTGTGCAAGGAGTGCTTGCGCAGTCTGTCATAGCCAAGATCGCCTTGCTTGGTCTCGGAGCGTCCTTAGTCATTGTATCTTACTATCTGTTGCGCCACGAGATTAGCGTGACCCAAGGGGTGGTTGCCCTCATGCTGACGTATTTGGTCTTCGCTCCAGTTGTTAACGAACAGTTCCTGGCCGCTGTGATCCCAGTGGCGTTGCTGCTACCGGAGTTTAACAGGAAACTATTCTGGCTCCCTCTTTTGTTCATTGCGTTCAACTCTACGTACATGTACTTCGCAATACCGCTCTTCCGATCAGCGAGCTGGACATGGGACATCTGGCTCTCATTGTCGAACACGTGGGGCCAATTGCTTGGGCCGCTGCACCCTCAGGTGAGATGTATCTTAGGTGTCGCGATGGGCGTCATAACCCTGAAGAACATAACGGACATCTGCGGTAGGGTCGGCGTAAAGCAGGTCAACTGATTGCCCGGAAAGACGATGAAGGCAGGTCTGAAGGTATCGCTCGCGGGCCTTCCCAAGGAGCCGGTGGCATATGCCTTGGCATTCTTAGTGCCCAGCTTGATAAGGTGGTTCCCCCAGTCCATGTATCCCTTCCCCATAGGATATGATACCCCATGGTACTTGTACATGACATCGCACTTCAACCCCCTTTCCTACGCCAGGACGTTCGAGTACATCCTGGGTCTTCTAGCGTCGGCGGGTCTCGATCCGTTCATACTCATGATGTATCTTCCTGCGGTCACACACGGCTTGCTGGGGGCGGCCCTGTTCTACTTCATACGAACTCACCTTCACTGGACGACGGGGAAGTCATTGTTCGCAGCGCTGTTGACGACCGCCTCAAGCGTCGCGTTGAGGGTATCGTGGGACCTCCACAGCCAATCCTTGGGCATGGTGTTCTTTCTCCTGACGCTCGGCAGCTACGAAAGTGCTAGACGCTTGCGCGACTATGTCGTTACTTCCGTACTCGCGATCATGACAGCGGCGTCACATCAGCTGTTGGCGGTTCTCTTGGCTGCGCTGCTAATTTCGCAGTGTCTACTCAAGTTGTACAGAAGAAATGGCCGGACTCTTGAGTTAAGGAACGCATTCTTCCTATTGCTGTCTGGGGCCCTAGTCTGTGCCTTCTTGCTCTTGGCCGTTTACCGGGGAGACTTGGCAGCTCTGTTGGACCGTGGGTTTAGATCCTATCTCTCTCCAAAGCATGAACTTCTTTCGTACGAGTGGTACCGCCTAGTCGACCCTTATCTGTCGCTTTATGTTCTAGCATACGGCTTGGTCTTCCCTGTCGCCGTTCTGGGGTTCTTTTCTGACGACCTACTGACCGCATGGACGATCGTGGCTGGAGTCGCGGCGCTCTCAATCATCTTATGGCCTTACTACTGCGTTAACCTCCCGGACAGATGGTCCTATCTACTTTACGTTCCAATGTACGCCTACGCTTCCAACGCGATCTCAACGGCATGGAACGGGCTAGCAGCCATAAGGGTACGTCCGGCGGTCAAGTCACTTGCTATCACCTGTGCATTGTTGGTTCCAACGGTCAGTATGCTAAATCCCGCAGGGCCACTCTCGTTGCTGGACAGGACTTACGACATGTTTCCGAGTCGCATGTCATCATCTACGGTCGTGTCGGCGTCAGTTCTGTCGGATGCTATCGATGCGGTCCATTGGCTGTCAGACATGACGGATAGAGGGGTTCTTTTTGTGCCTGACTACTTCTTGTACTGGTCGGCATACTCGTCAGACCTTGAGGTGAGGAGGTTCTCCGGACCCACCGACGCTGCTGTGAAAAGAGCCATGGAGAGCGGAAATGACGTGTACATCCTCTGGTGGGGAGGGGCAGAATCCCTGGGATTTGATCCCCTTTTCTTCAGCGGGCCATTCAGGGTGTACAGAGCTCGAGGATAGGTTAGGTCTCTTCCTCGGTGGGTCGGCGTCGCATCGATGACGGAGCGGGCTGAAAGGGTTGAAGGTCGAGGGCAGTCCGGCGACATGACTGGAAAGTCGAGCCCAAAGATCGTCGCTTGCATACCAGCCTTCAACGAGGAGAAGACAATAGCCAAGGTGGTGATCAAGGCTCAGAAGCATGCCGACGTCGTTCTGGTCTGCGACGATGGCTCAAGTGACATGACTGCCGAGATAGCCGAGAAACTGGGGGCGACTGTTCTGAAACACTCACAGAACCAAGGGAAGGGTGAAGCTCTGAGGACATTGTTTGCATGTGCCTTGGGACTTGGTGCTGACGTAGTTGTAGTGCTAGACGCAGATGGCCAGCATAACCCTGAGGAGATCCCTAAGCTTGCCAGGCCGATACTTGATGGAGAGGCGGATCTGGTGATAGGGTCAAGGTTCGTCAAAGGAGCATCAACAGATATCCCCTCATATCGTATCTTCGGGACTAGGGTGATCAATTGGCTAAGCGGCAAGAAAGTCACGGACCTTCAGAGCGGATTCAGGGCATTCTCAACAAATGCATTGGTGATTCTGTCTCAGTGTGAATCGAAAGGTTATGGCATTGAGCAGGAACAGACTGCTCTTGCTGTCAAGAACAACCTGAGGATAGTTGAAGTGCCGATTACTGTAAGGTACGGAGGCCTGCACGGAACGTCAAAGAAAGGACCCCTAGCTCATGGACTGGAGCTCATCTCTTCTATTCTTCAACTGACTGTTGAGGATAGGCCACTTCTGATGCTCGGTGTACCGGGTCTTCTGCTCCTTTTCTTGGGTCTCTGCTTGTCTGGATATCTTGTCTGGAGCTTCAACCTGACGAGGTACTTCAGCATTCCCATAGGGTTGATGACACTGGGAGCAGTATTCACCGGCATGATCCTGATCATAGCAGCGTTGATGCTTTATGCGTTGAACCGAGTGATTCAGAAAGCCTCTAGACATTGAGGAGTTGGCACAATGCATGCGTCGGATCCGCGTGAGTTGACCCGAAGGGACGCACAGAGGCAGAACTGCGGAGCACAGAGCATAGACGCAGCATATGTCCTGGGACACGGGCAACGGGCATGCACTAACGAGGACGGAGTCTCCGCTTCTTGCTGATCGAATTCATGTTAGCTACGCTTGTTTTTCTCCACTTCGGAGTGGCGTTCTGCTACTATCTGTGGATGAGAAGTTCAGCTACATCTCCATGGAACTTGAATCCGAATCCGGAATACGAACCCTTCGTGTCAGTGCTCATACCTACATACAACGAGGAGAAAAACATACTCCGTAAACTACAGAACGTCAAGCAGGCGAGATACCCACAGGACAAGATGGAGTTGATAGTTGTGGACGCATCTACGGACGGAACTCTAAGCATGGCAGAGCAATGGGTGAAACAGAACCCGAGCATGATGACGACCTTGGTGAAAGAGGAAGAGAGGGTAGGAAAGGGGAAAGCACTAAACAAGGGCCTACAGGTCTCGAAGGGAGAGGTCGTCGTCATGACTGATGCGGACTGCCTCTGGCATCAGGATGCACTGAAGAGTGCCATAGGATATCTCGCAGATTCCTCGGTCGGATGCGTGACAACGGTGGATCTGCCACTTGATAGAGAGGGAATACCGGAGAAGGGACTGGAAAGTACGTACAGATCTTACCTGGAACTCATCAAGTTAGGGGAATCGAAAATCCATTCTACGCCGCGGTTCCAAGGGGAGATGGCGCTGTTCAAGAGGAATCTACTGAATCGATTTGTGGACAACATGGGTGCTGATGACGCAGCCACTGCGTTGAGCATCGTACGCGGGGGGCATCGTGCAATAATCGTTCCAGAGGCTGTTGTGTATGAGCTGATGCCCCGTAGCCTGAGGATGGCATTTAAGATGAAAGTGAGAAGGGCTCAACACCTGATCCAATTGTTCTGGAGATACAGGGACTTGGCCCTCAGTTCCGAGGGCCCGCTTCGGCTCATAATGTCAGTGGAATCGTATTTGCACTTGTTGAACCCATTGTTCTTCTTCCCTACGTTGGCGCTAGCTGCGGTCGTGCTGATCAGGTACCCCGTGTGCGTGATACCAGCAGCAGTAATCCTCGTACTGCCAGGGACAAGAGCGCTCTTGTCAACGTGGGTGATTCATAATATGGCTCTCCTAATCGGACTAGCAAGAGGACTCTCCGGCGGAAGTGAACTCTTGTGGGACAAGATTGAGAAGCGCGATATCACTGGATAGCAGGGCGACCGGCGCGCGCCATTGTGCTACTGGGTTTGACGTATCGTCTGTCGCGCTCGCGAAGATAACATCGAAGCGATCGTCGACTCATGCGCAAACTAGCTAAGTGGCTAGGGCGGTCGCCTCTGGCGAAGTCCATCCAGCACCTTTTGTTCGTCCTGCACGTTTGCGTGATATTCTACGATGACGCAGAAAGGAGCAAGGTCGTGGATCTAATAGGGCGAGTCAAGAACGAAACGGAGATAGTGCAAGGGATGGAAGAGGCCTATTCGATATTCATGGCAGTCAAGTCGACACAAAAGGTCAAGGGTGAGATAGCCGAAGTCGGGGTATTCAAGGGCGGGTCAGCGAAGCTTATCTGTGAGGCGAAGGGTGAGAAGGAGCTACACCTTTTTGATACTTTCGAAGGGCTGCCGGAGGTCGGCGCCGTTGATGAACGGTTCCGCAAAGGGATGTACCGCTCCTCCGAAAATAACGTAAGGAGCTATCTAATGAACTACCTTGGAGTACACATATACAAGGGGGAGTTCCCTGAAACCGCCAAGCCTATCGAAAATAGGAAGTTCTCCTTTGTTCACTTGGACGTGGACATATATCTTTCCACTCTCAATTGCCTCAAGTTCTTCTACCCTAGAATGAGCAAAGGCGGCGTGATACTATGTCACGACTACATGAGCTCGGCAGGTGTCAGACGAGCGTTCGATGAATTCTTCACGGACAAGCCAGAGCCGGTTATTGAAATGCCCCGTTCACAGTGCCTGGTTGTGAAGCTGTGAATACTCGCGGGCGTGATGGTTGTACTAAGCGCACGTGTTATGTGGGGCACGCGCGTGAGCCAGCTCAACCCGGGCAAGAAATGACAAAAGGCATCAAGTGTGTATGAAAGCTGTAGTAAGTCTACCTCCTAGAATCGCTGGCTACCGATGTTTCAGGCGTTTTGGGTGGCCGAGGATGATGCCAATGAGTGTCACCGTAAGCATAACGAATATGTGTAACAGCCGATGTAAGACGTGTTGTGTCTGGAAGATCTATGAAGATGACCCAGCTCTACGTGAGAAAGAACTCAGGGCCGACGAGTTTGACAGTATATTCGAAAGCTTGGGGGAGGACGTTATGAACGTCGTCGTCAGTGGGGGCGAGCCGTACTTGAGACCGGATTTGGTTCGTATATGTGAATCACTCTACGAGCGATGCCACCCAGGAATAATGGTGATACCGACGAATGGCTTGTTACCTCCTCTTGTTGAAGACAAGACAAAGAAAGTGCTGGAGTTCTGCAGCGACTCCGAGGTCATTGTGAATCTTTCTCTCGACGGTGTAGGAAGCAGGCATGATGAAATACGCGGCATACCCGGCAACTTCGAGCGGGTGATGGACAGTTACGACAGGCTTAGAAGGATAAGGAATGAGTATTGTAATCTCAAGATAGGAATTCACAGCGTAGTCTCCAGATTTAGTATCGATGGGCTGCTTGACCTCTATGACTATGTGAGAGACTTGAAGCCGGATTCATATATATCCGAGTACGCCGAGCGTCGCAGCGAGTTGTTTAACACGGACGAGGATATCGCACCAGATCTGGGGGAATACAGTGCTTTCATTCGTGAGTTAGAGAATAGGCTAAGGAAGGACTACATGGGCAAGAAGCTATCTACTGAGAGGATGATACAGGCCTTCAGGCTAATATACTATGATCTTGCTGTGCGTGAGTTGGAAGAAAGGCGGCAGATAATACCCTGCTATGCGGGGTTTGCTTCGTGTCAGATAAATCCGTATGGAGATGTTTGGCCATGCTGCGTCCTGGGTTATGATATGCCGATGGGTAATCTGCGGGCGACCGGATATGATTTCAAGAAAGTGTGGTTTTCGGAGAAGGCTGATGAGGTCAGGGGCTACATAAGAGCTGGAAAGTGCACATGCCCTCTACAGAATGCCCATACCACGAATATGCTGTTTGATTTCAGATCTCTAGTGGGCGTCCTGCTAGGCATGCTACAGGAGCAGAGCGAACCAAAGGCAGGAAGGCATTGAAACGCGTCTTCGTAACTGGATCGACAGGGTTCATCGGGAGGCACTTGATTGGGAAGTTTCGCAGCAGAGGCCACTATCTTATCTGCCTTGTCCGTGATATCCGAAAGGCGAGGCAGATGACCATTACCCTATTCCAGAATGCTGGCGCAATTGGTAGGTTGTTCGATGTAAGGTATACGGGCAAGATTGTTCTCTACGTCTTCGGTTGGTGCTCTTCCACAGACGTGACCTCGGGGCTGACCTATGAAGACAGAGAA
>Ga0172362_10003832_pt1 | contig 13007 bp, 11 predicted proteins | sample LakKivs1_kivu2a2_FD_114534 | JGI IMG/M metagenome (GOLD analysis project Ga0172362, IMG submission 114534) | Sediment microbial communities from Lake Kivu, Rwanda - Sediment s1_kivu2a2 | ecosystem: Environmental > Aquatic > Freshwater > Lake > Sediment | place: Rwanda: Western Province, Lake...
GCTGTTTCCTTACAATGTGTTGTCATCAGGCCGTCCTTTCTGCTATGCCCGAAGTGATTGATGCACAAAGGATTATAACAGAAAACGGCCTGATTTTCTAGCTACAGTGTGAGAAATCCGGGCCTACACCCTTCCCGCCGCGGAGGTCGGCCCGGAGAATCCGCTCCCGGCCTTCCGCTCGCCGGACGTCAATTCCGCCATTGACCCGGCGGTCCACAACATCCCGCCGGAGGACTGCGACGGGCTGGGGTACGCCACGGGCTTCCGGGTCCTTCCCTGGCGGATGCAGGACGGCTACTCGCGCCGGCGCGTGGTCCGCGACCTGCCCTCCTTCGTGCTGGAGAACGAGATTCTCCGCGTGACGGTCCTCCCCGGGGTCGGCGGCAAGGTGGCGTCCATCTACCACAAGCCGCTGGGGCGCGAGCTGATCTACCGCAATCCCGTCTTCCAGCCCGGCAACCTCGCCCTGCGCAACGCCTGGACCAGCGGCGGCATCGAGTGGAACACCGCCCAACTCGGCCACCACTGCCTGGCCTGTTCGCCGGTGCACTGTGCCCGCGTGGAGGGGCCCGGCGGAAGCCCCGCGCTGCGCCTCTACGCCTGGGAGCGCGTGAAGCGCTTCCCGTACCACATCGACCTACACCTGCCGCCCGGTTCGCCGTTTCTCTTCGCCCGGGTGCGGCTCATCAATCCCCACCCGTACGAGCTGCCGATGTACTGGTGGTCGAACACGGGCATGGTGGAACAAGACGGCGGCCGGGTGATTGTGCCCGCCGACACCGCCTACCACCACAGCCTCACCGTCTACGACTGTCCGGTGATCAACGGCCTCGATCACAGCTATCCGACCTGGGTGCGCGGCGCGTACGATCTCTTCTTCCGCATCCCGCCGGAGCGGCGGCCGTGGGAGGTCTACGTGGACCGGAATGGGCGCGGGTATGTCCACACGTCCACGGCGCGTCTCCGCGGCCGTAAGCTCTTCGCCTGGGGCATGAACCAGGGCGGGCGCCGCTGGGGCGAGTACCTCGCCGTCCCCGGCATGCCGCACATGGAGATTCAGGCGGGGCTTGCCTGCACGCAGCAGCACAGCGCCCGCATGCCCGCCAGCACGGAGTGGACCTGGACGGAGGCGATGGGCTACTTCGAGGCCGATCCGGCGCGCTTGCATTCCGAGAACTGGCAGGAAGCCTATGCCGAGGGTGAGCGCGCGGTGGAACAAATGCTGCCCCGACGGGAGCTGGATCGCCTCGACGCCGGGTTCGCCCGGACCGCCGTCCGCCCGCCCGAGGAGATCCTCTTCCGAGGTCACGGATGGGCGGCCCTCGAACAACTTCGCGCCCGCGCGGCCGGCGAAGACCTTGGCATCCCGCCCGAGTTGCCCTTCGGCGAGGCCGACCTCGGCGCCGACCAGGAGCCCTGGCGGCAACTCCTCCAGACCGGCGTCTTCCCCATTCGCGACCCGGGGGACGATCCCGGTCAGTTTCAGATCCAGCCCGAGTGGCAGGCCCTCTTGCGCCGGGCCGTGGAGAGCGGCCGGAGCGATCACTGGCTCAGTTGGCTGCATCTCGGGGTCATGGCGATGGAGTCCTTCGACACGGAGACGGCGAAGACCGCCTGGGAGACCTCCCACGCCCGCTGCCCCAACGCCTGGGCGCTGCGCAATCTCTCGGTGATCGAGGCCCGCGCCGGGCGCGACGATGCCGCCGCGGACCTGCTGGACCGGGCCGTGCGGGTCGGCCCGGCGGTCCCCTCGCTGGTCGCCGAGTACGCCGCGCTCCTTCTGCGCCGCAAACAGTTCAATGTGCTCGATGCCCTCTTCCGGAGCCTGCCCGCCCCGGTCCGCCAGGCCGAACGCCTCCGCCTCGCCGCCGGCTGGGCCGCCCTCCATGCGTGGCGCCTCGAAGAGGTCGAGCAGATTCTCGCCAGCGACTTCGCCACGATCCAGGAGGGTGAGCTGACCCTCAGCGAGCTGTGGTTCGGACTCCAGGAGCGCAAGCTCGCCCGCGCCGAGGGGCTGGAGGTGGACGACGCCCTCCGGACCCGCGTCCGCCGGGACTTCCCGCCCCCGTATGCCATTGATTTCCGCATGTCCGCCGAAGGGGCCGACAAGTACGTCGCGCCCCAGGCCGCCAAGAACACATGAAGCCTACACCGGACTCCACTTTGTCAGGATCAAAAAGCCAGAAGGATCGCGATATGTCGAACATCACAAACATTGAAGTATGTCGTAAAGGCAAACGTTGGGTCATGCGCGGGGAGCGGCGTGAGGCGGTTCTTGACGCGGCGACACTGGCCATGGAGGCGCGGGCGGGCGGAACGACGTGGCGGCTGCTGCCCGCGCAGGCGGATGATCTGACCGTCGAGGCCGGCGGTGCGCGGCACCCGCTGAGCCTGACCGCCGCGGCGGCGCGCGCGATCGATCCGTACCATACCGGCTACGCGTCCGGTGTGAAGATCGAGTTGAGCGATTTCTCGCGCGAGGGGCAGTTCTTCGATCTGCGGCTGCAGCTCTTCATCGGCCTGGAAGGGCCGGATGAGGAACTGGTCTGCGCGGTCGCGCCGGTCGAGGGCGCGGCGAAGCTGAAGGAACTGCAGTGGCCCAGGGCCTTTGCGCCGGAGACGGTGGACGCCACGGTCCTGCCGAACATGCAAGGGGTTCTGCTGCCGCGCGACTGGCCGGACGAGGTCAAGCTTGACGAGCTGAACCACGGCCGCACGCTCTACATGCCCTGGTGGGGCCACCAGCAAGGCGATGCGGCGGCGATGACGATCCTGGAGACGCCGGACGATGCGGGCCTGCGGGTGGACCATCCGGCTGGCGGGCCGACGCGGGCGCAGGTGCGCTGGGTGCATTCCCTTGGCCAGTGGCGCTACCCGCGCCGGGCACGGCTGGTCTTCTTCGACCGCGGCAACTACGTCGCGATGGCCAAACGCTACCGGCGCCACGCCATCGAGACCGGCCTGTTCGTCTCGCTGCGCGAAAAGATCGCCCGCGAGCCGCGGGTGGGCCGGCTGATCGGGTCGCCGGTGATCCACACCGGCATCCTGACCCACATCGAGCCGGCCTCGCAGTATTACGATGCCGCCAAGCCGGAGAACAATCACAAGCTCACGCGCTTCGCCGAGCGGACGCGCCAGGTCCGCGCGCTGGCCGCGCGGGGGGTGACGCGCGCCTACCTGCACCTGGACGGCTGGGGCGCGCGCGGGTACGACAACCTGCACCCGGACCTGCTGCCGCCGGCGCCGGAGGCCGGCGGCTGGAAGGGGCTGCGCGCGCTGGCCGACGCCTGCGCCGAGGGCGGCATCCTGCTGGCGTTGCACGACAACTACCGGGACTACTTCCACGACGCGGCATCGTTCGACGCGCGCCACGCCATCCGCGACGAGCGCGGCGAGCGCCCGACCATCAGCATCTGGTACGGCGGCGCGGAATCGTTCCTCTGTGCCCACCTCGCGCCGGGCTTCGTCACGCGCAACTACCGGGCGCTGCTCGATCGCGGCATCCGCATCGAGGGCGCCTACCTCGACACCTTCGCCGTCGTGCCGCCCGACGAGTGCTATCACCCGGAGCATCCGATGACCCGCGGCGAATGCCTGCATTACCGGGCCGACTGTTTCCGGCGCGTGCGCGCGCTGCTGGGCGTGGTCAGCTCCGAGGAGCCGGCGGACTGGGCCGTGCCGTATCTCGACCTCGTGCACCACGGGCCGTTCGCCTGCCGGCCTGGCGGGGCGGCCACGGGGATACCCATCCCGCTGTTCAACCTCGTGTACCACGACGCCATCCTGCTGCCGTGGTCGATTTCCACGGCGCCCGGCGGCGACGCCATCCCTGCCGGCGACGCGGCCTGGCTGCACGCGATGCTCAACGCCGGGTTGCCGTATCTGCGCCTTGAGCCGGACGACGCGGAACTGAAACGCGCCCGAACGCTTTGCAAGCTCCATCAGCGCGTCGGCCTGCTCGAGATGGTGAACCATGAGTTTCTGGATGCGACGCGCCGCCGCCAGCGCACGACCTTTGCGGACGGCACCACGGTGACGGTGGATTTCGCCACCGGCGCGGTAACCGTTGAGCAGGGGATAAGGAGAAGAGGAGACAAACCCGGCAGCGAAAGGTGAAAAGAAGATGAGCAATGTGGACTTATGTTCGATGGATGGCCAGCCCATGCAGATGGTTCCGTGACTGAAGCCATTCGGCCTCGGCGAGATCGAGGAAGAGCACGTCAGTTGCGGGTGTCGTGTCGAGAGCCTCCGGCTCGCGGTCGAATGGGCCGGGCGGCCGACGCTGGCCGGGATCGGCGTCCCGGAGATCAAGCTGCGCTTCCACCTGTTCGACCGCGCCAAGTTGTATTCGTTCACGTTCGGCGACGGCACCAAGGTGACGGTGGGATGAACTAGTACTAGCCGAAACCGCAGCAAGCGGAGAAGAGCGGACATGATGGAACCAGTTACGCTGACGACAAACTGGCAGTTGTTCCTCGACGACGTCTTGGTCGAGCGAGCGACCGGCTTCGACAGGCGGATGCGGCCGCCGCGCAAGCGCGGCGTGCTGTTCCCCGACCGGCAGCCGTGGGAACACGGAATCGGCTTTTTCCAGCCCGTGTACGATGGCGGCCGGTTCCACGCGATCTACCGGGTCAACTGGCCGGATCCGGAAATCGAGGCCTTTCATGCCTCCATGGGCATGAAAGGCGACCCAGCGGACCTTGCCGCCGCTACCGAGTGGGCGTATGCCACCAGCGCGGACGGCATCCGCTGGGAGCGGCCGGAGCTCGGGTTGTGCGAAACGCCCCTGTTCCGGGACGGCAGGATCAGCGGCAGGACACGCGAGAACAACTGCGGCGCGCCCTTCGACTTCATTCGCGACCTGGGGCGCGACGGCAATGTCGCCGATCCCGCGCGGCGGTTCCTGCTGCGGATGCGGACCGGCCTGGGAACGCCTGCGGGCCGGTCGCATCACGCCCAGGCCCGGAACCCGGGCGGGCTTTTCTTCGCCCCGGAGTTCCCGGACTTCGTTCACGATCCCGACTGGCAGCGCAAGCTGACGCCCGTCAGCGGCAGGCTGTCGCCGCGCGGCTTCGGCAATTTCACCGGCTGGGACGAGCTCCATGGAGAATGGATCGCCTTCATGCAGGGAACCGCGCCCCGCTGGTTTCCTTCGCGCGACATCGCCCGGCATTCGTCGAAGGATTTCAGGACCTGGGGCGCCCGCGGTGTCCTCTATCCCGATCCCCGCGATCCGCACGCGCTGGAGCGCTACGACGAGTTCATGGATGTCAACGTCGTGCGCAGAGGCGACGTATGGCTCGGCTTCGTGGCCGTCTTCCATTCCGACCGCACCAGTCCGGAGTACATGCCGCCGTTCATCGAGAACGAGAACTTCCATTTCGCCTACGCCCTGCCGAACTACTGCACGCGGAAGGGAACAACCGATCTGCAGCTTGTGACCAGCCGCGACGGCGGGCACTCGTGGAACCGCGTTGCGGACCGGCAGGTCTGGCTGCCGCACGGGACGGCGGAGAACGACGTCGACCGATGCGCCTACACAGGCACGCCCATCACGGTCGGGGAAACGGACCATTTCTACTACACCGCCAAGGACGGCGACCATCTGGAGCGCCTGCATGATGGAGCTTTCTACTACAAGGGCCGAAGCCCGAAGTGGAACGCGGCTCTGGCAACGTATCCACGCGACCGCTACGTCAGCCTCTCCACGGGCGCATATCCGGCCATCCTGTACACCAAGCCGTTGCTCCTGCCGCCGGGCGGGCTATGGCTCAACGCCGACGCCTCGCGCGGCGAGATCCGCGTCGAGATCGCCCCCGTGCCCGCGGAGGGGATCGACGACATCCACGCCGCCCCCGTGGTGGAGGGCTTCTCGTTCAACGACTGTGCGCCGGTGCAAGCCGACGGCGTGGAGATGCCCGTGCGGTGGCGAAGCCGGCCGGATACGGCCGACCTGCATGGCCGTCCCGTGCGCTCGCGTTTCTATGTGCGGAATGCGGACCTGTACGGCTTCCGGATCGCACCCGGCGGCGACAACACGCACCCGAAAGGAGATCAGGTATGCCTCTGACCGACGCTGAGCTGCTGCAACTGAAACGCTGGAACACGCCCACCATCTACAACGGGTGGGAGCAGATCACGCGGCATGACATCGCCGCGGATGGATTCGACCTCGAGGAATGCCGCGACTTCATGCCGCAGATGGGGCCCATGGTCGGCTAAGCGGTGACCGTGCAGTTCGAGCCGAGCAACTCGGAGCATTCGAGGCGAAATCCCGCGGCGTGGAGCGAATACCGCGCCTATGTCGCCTCGGTGCCTGGCCCGAAGATCGTGGTGGTTCAGGATTTGGACAAGCCGCGGGTGATCGGCGCTTTCTGGGGCGAGGTGAACAGCAACATCCACCGTGCCCTCGGTTGCGTCGGCACGATAACCGACGGCGCCATTCGCGACCTCGATGAGATGACCGATGCCGGGTTCAAGGCGATCGCCCGCCGCCTCTGCGTGGGGCATGCGCATTCCTGTCCGGTACGGTGGAACTGTGAGGTCGAAGTCTTTGGCCGGAAGATTCGGCCCAGCCAGCTCATCCATGCCGGCAAGCACGGCTTTCTGGTCGTACCCGCGGAGGATGAAGCGAGGCTGTTGGAGGCCGCGCGCTGCATGGACAGCAACGAGTGCAACACCCTGATCCCCGCCGCCCGCGGCGCGGCCGGAGTGCCGGCCGCGCAACTGCTGGACAACATCAACGCCGCGGCCGAGGCCTTCGGCCAGGCCGCGCGCGCCAACTTCGGGAAGAAGGGATAGTGGTAGAGTATGAACAAAACGTACCTGTTGATCGAACCAGGCCTCGTCGAACAGATGAAGCAGGTCGAACCGGTCGTCGGCACGGTGACCAAGGCCACGGAGAATCCGCTGCTGCGCGAGGATGTGCCGTGGGAACCGCGCTGGGACGACATGAAGCCGAGCGTGTGGCGCGACCCCGCGACCGGCCGCACCCATCTCTGGTACACCCCCTTCATCCACGACTCGCTCACGTCCGACGTCGGCGGCGAACCGTGGAACGTGAGCGTCTGGCCGCCGGCGCAGAAGTACCTGGTGAACGGGCCGGGGCAGTACCGGGAGTTCGCGCTGTGCTATGCGTATTCCGACGACGGGGTTCATTGGACGCGGCCGGACCTCGGCATGGTCGAGTGGAACGGCAACCGCCAGAACAATATCCTGTTGCGCGATCCGGACCGGCATCACACCTCGTGGATGCGTGGGGTGATCGGCTGCGGCATCCGCTGTGACGAACGCGAAACCGATCCCGCCCGGCGCTTCAAGATGATCGCCGCCGCGCCCCGCGGCGCCGCCGAAATGGGAATCGCCGTGAGCTGCTCGGCCGACGGTCTGCGCTGGGACCTTCCGCACCGGGTTCTGCCGCCGGCGGCCTGGAACGAGGGGCGGTGCATCTGCTGGGGCGACGCGCACAACTCCTGGCTGCATGCCCCGGACCTGGGCCGCTATGTCGCCTTCACGCAGACCTGGACCAGCGGAGAGAGTCGCCGCCGCCTGAAACTCCGCATGGAGAGCGAGGATTTCGAACACTGGACGAATCCCGAGGTCGTGACGTATGCCCCCGACGCCGAGGTGCACACGCACGTGCCGTTCCGCTACGGCGACCTGTACCTCGCGCTCCTGCACACGGTGACCACGCCGAACGGGGCGAGCGACGGCACCGTGGACGTGGAGCTCGGAGTGAGCCGGGACACGCGAACATGGACGCGCGTCGCGCCCGGCCGCTGTCTCATTCCGCGCGGCGCGGCCGGCGCGCCCGATTGCGGCTGCATCTTCAGCGCGCTGGCGCCGGTCGTCGTCGGCGACGAGATCCGCCTTTACTACTGCGGCAACGACGGCACGATCCACGGCTGGCGGCGGGGGTTCTGATGCATGGCCACGCTGCCCCGCGACCGCTGGGCCGGCTATGCCCGCGTGCCGTTGGATCCCCCGGGCGAACTGGTGACCCGGCCGGAAGCGTATCCCGGCGGCGACCTGACCGTGAACTTCGAGGCCCCGCGCGGCGCGCTCGCCGTCGAAGTCCTCGACGCGTGCGGGGGCGTGCTGGCCGCCAGCGGCCGCCTGACCGGCGACCGCCTCGCGCAGCCGGTACGCTGGGAAACCGGCGGCCTCGCCGGGCGCGAGGGACAACTGATTCGCTTGCGGTTTCGCCTGCGCGGCGCCGCGCTCTACGCCTACGGATGGCAGCCTGGAGCGGATGCTTGAGAGGAGAGGCGCGCATGATCCAACGCGTGGCAAACGTCAACACGACCGACCTGAAAGATGCCGTCCGGCTCGGCTGCCGGACGATGCAGTTCGTCTTCAATGCCGATGACGATATGGCGCCATTCATGAGGTCGTGTGTCTGGCCGGAGGCGGAGCTCGCCTTCAGCGGTTGCCACGGCGAGTCGCATATCCCCGGCCGCCACCTCAACGCCCTGTTGAACGCGGAGGACGCGGCCGGCATCACCGTCGACAATGACCCGGATTACACGGCGCTGTCGCGTGCGGACCAGTATTGCTATCGTACGCCGCACTACCAGCTCAGTTGGGTGCAGGACTATCGCCCTGGCAAGCCGGGCTTCGGCCAGCACATCTGGCAGGCCACGCTCGGCGGCCGCGCGGTCGTCTTCACCACGCACCCGGACAACGTGGACCTCAAGGACCGCCCCAACTACCGGTCCGCCAACGGCCTGATGCCCCGCGCCGCGGCGTACCGCAATGCGTTGGTTTGCATTTACCGCATCGACCCGTTCCGCCACCGCTGGTTCGGCACGCATGCCTGGTTCCCGAAGTTCGCTTTTGACGAGGTGGTCGAACAAGGCGGCTGGGTCTTCGGGCGCAAGGACAAGTGCTACGTGGCGCTGCGGTCAATGAATACTGCCTCGTGGCATGGCCCTGACGAGCGGGTTCTGCACGAGATCTACCCGTTCGACGATGCCGCCCATGCCTGTGTGGCAGATTCCTCATACGAGCTGTTCGCGCCCGGCCACGCCAGCGTATGGGTGTGCGAACTCGGCAGCCGCGATCAGAGCGGCGGGTTCCAGGAGTTCGTGGCGGCTGTCTCGTCTACTACATTGCGAGGGTGACTGGCGGCACATCCACTACGCCTCTCCCAGCGTCGGCAGTGTCGAGTTCGGCTGGGCGGGTCCTCTGCTCGTCAACGGCCGGCCTGCCTCGCTGCGCACGGACTTTCGCATCGACAGTCCCTATGTCCGCACGGTATTTGGTGAGGGTCGGTACGATATCCGTGTCGGCGGTCATCGAATGCTGCTGTATTTTGCCACCGGGGAGCGACAGGAGTATGATACTGGATGAGATGCATAGGCGATCACCCGCGCGATCACAGGCAACGAAGCAAGGCGAATCGAATGAGCCGCATGGCAACGGCCGCAAGCACGGCACTGTTCCTGTTCTTTTGCGTCCGGCAATTGCCCGCCCAGGATTCGGGGGCCAGGAGGTCTTGGCAATGATCGACTTCGAGGGCTTTGCGGAAGGCCAAGCGTTCGTGGCCGAGAAGCCGACGCAGTGGCCATATCGTTCCTTCAGTACCGTTGCGCGTTCACAGGTCGGCTCCGTTGTCGGTGCAAGGGGCGCAGCACGGTTCCGCAAGGCGGACAAGGCTGACGGCAATCCGCAGGCGTCGCTGGAGTTGTGCGCCTGCGAGCGCGGCGTGTTAAAGATCGAGTTCCGCGCACGATGGAGTCGTACACACAAGGCCCGTCCAAGCCCAATATGGAGACGTTGTTCACCCTGCGGCTGCTCGACAAGGATGGCCAGCTCGCGTTCTTCGTGACCTTCATCGGCACGCCGAAGGCGAACTCGGGCCCGATCCCCGCCATGGCCGCCCAAGGCCGTCGGCGAGTGGCAAGCCGGAAAGGGGATGAAGATTGGGGGCACTCTCAACCTCGAGGCGGGCACCTGCGATGTCGCTCTCAACGGTTCCCAGCGCATCCATAGTCGTGCCCGCCGGCGCCGTAATCGCCGGCGTCCACTGGGATGAAGCCGGCCAGTGCATAGGGCTCTACAAGAACGGCCGTACCATCCACACCTTGTTGCCAATACGGCATGCGCGGCGGGCACGCGTACTGGGGCTTCGGCAGCGCCAACCATTCGGTTGCCGCCGATGGCGAGTGGGTCTACGCGTGGAACCTCGATGGCCACCTGATACGGTTCCGCTGGACGCCCGGCGGGTTCGACTCGCGCATCCAGGTCGACCAGCTCGAGCTTGGCCGGACCGGGGCTCTGGTCCGCCGCATCAGACCGTGCGCCCACAACATGTCCACAACCTGAATGCCCGCAAGCACTTGCGAGAATCCCGAAGGCGTGCCAACGCGGGCGACAACGCAGTCAGATAGCACTTGCAGGGGAACTGAGAACCCCGTAGAATAGACGCTCAGACGACCCGAACCGCGAATCACGACGTGACGAGTTCTGATCCCAAGTGTGCTGGGACGGCAAAGCGCATGGACGATTCTGTTGACCCTACCGCAGCAAACAGCATGTGAACGCGCGAGAGCTTGTACCGTCCAATGACCGAAGGTCGTCTGCCTTCAGGCACTACCGCGGACAGACCCCATTCTTGCGTGGTGCCAGGAATTGCCAATGCCATAGGAGCTGCATGAAGCCACATGAAAGCGAATCCTACACGGGGGACTCCACTGCTTCCGAAAGGCCCCTTGATATCGCGATGCTTGACGAGTTCTGCGATGCCTGCGATGCACAACTGCGAGCCTACGGGCGGATGATCCAGACGATCATCGAGATCGCAACGGATCAGCGTGAACCTGACGCGTGGCGCCGGCACGAACGAGAAGTGGATTGCCACGTGGATGAGATGCAGGCAGCGCTACCGCTGAAGCGAGTTGAGGTGAAGGCTGTCTTCACATTCCTGGCCGAACTCCGCGCAGGAAGCAGCGGCGAGCCCGTTCGGTGTCTGGGATTCACGGCCGCGAGTGCCCACATGCTGGCCTTCGCAGTCATGGATCGGGCCGCCAAACTGTGGCTCAGCTCGAAGGAGACCGCGCGTCGCAGCCAGACGGATCCACGCTATGCATACCCCGCATCGGCCACGCGGCTTTTCTACGACTCCTGCCTTCGTGACTTGCCGTTGCCTGATGATCTAGGGGCCCACATGGCGTTAGAGCGTGCCCGGGCGCGGAAGGCGCTTCGCGAGCAGGCCCGTGCCGCGGAGAGCGATTCAGCAGCCCCGGCAAACGTGAGTATTCAGGCCGAGGTCGTGAGGGTGACGACGCCGCCCGTGAATGTTGCCCGGGAAACTACGAAGAGCAACGGGACGCTGGCTGGAAGCCAGGTGGCGCGGGAGCGGGAGATTGCTGGGCAGGAGAATCTCCGTCTGAACAAGAGAAAGAAGAACCGCTCCCTGAAAAACGTGGTGACTGAACTGTGGCACATTGCCTGCACGGAGAAATTCTCGAAATCAACGCATGCACAGGAGCATCTGGCGGCACGGTTGCGGTGTTCGCGCGAAACGGTACGCAAAGCTCTGGGTCTTGGCGATGCTCGGTGCCCGATGATCGATGCATTGAAGCGGTGGAGTGAAACCCCCGGCTGCAAGGCACCCAAGAAGTTTTACGTGCACACGGAATCTGACCTAGCGAGAACGGTCGTTGCAGGGAACGACCAATCGGGCGGTTTTTTCGGATCGGTCCCTGCACAGATTGAGGATCCAACAGCTCTGCTGCTCGAGGATGAGGTTGACGCGCATTTTGAGGAGCTACGCTCCCTAGCTGTGAAGGGCGGCAAAGGCGACAGCTTGGCAAAGATGGACGCGCTCACGGGAGATGGCCGGCGTGCTCTTGTGGCCGTCTACCTGAAACACAAGGAGTACGCCCACGAATAGACACGGAATAGACAGGGAATAGACAACGGAAGTCTTGCCACTGCAACGACTTACAGTGATTCGACAGACAGAACGGCTCCTGACAGAGACTTCGGTTTTTGTTAGGGGCCTTTTTCATGGTCAAAGAAATGGATCAATGCCTGCGATTTCGAACCATCGGTGACCTTGCCGATGAGGTGGGTATCAGCCTCGGGAAAGCTGACTATATCATCCGAACACGAGGGATCACGCATTCCGCCCGAGCGGGTTGCTTGCGGCTGTTCAACGATGATGCTGTGCAACGTGTACGCATAGAAGTGCAACTGATAAACGCACGGAAGGAGGGGCGCCGATGACCACGCGGCCACAGGCCGGTTTTGGTTCCCCGAGGCAAAGCGAAACAGGGGCAGTAAAGAAGGTCCTCTCCCTTCTCCGTTGCGTGAAGCAGACAAATGACCGCCAGTGGCAAGCGCTGTGCCCCGTACACGAAACCGACGGGGGCCCGCACAAGCCGAGCCTGTCGATTTCCGTTGGCGAAGGTGGCCGGGTGCTCCTGCATTGCCATGCAGGCTGCGAGACGACCGAGGTGCTGCGCACTTTGGGGCTCCAGGAATCCGATCTCTTCGCCGACAACGGGCAATCCCGCCAGACCTCCGCGCCGCCGCAGATCACGGCGACCTACGACTACTGCGATGCAGCCGGTTCGCTGCTCTATCAGGTCGTCCGCTTCGCGCCGAAAGACTTTCGCCAGCGGCGCCCGGACGGAAAAGGCGGCTGGATTTGGAAAATGGATGGCGTGCCGCGCGTGCTCTATCGCCTTCGCGACATCCTATCCGCTGATCCCAATGCTTGGTGTTTCGCGTGCGAGGGGGAGAAGGACTGCGACACGCTGGCCAGCCTCGGTCTGGTGGCTTGCTGCAACCCGGGCGGAGCCATGAAGTGGGGCAAGCTGTCAGATGACTCGGCGCTCCACGGCCGGCAGGTCTGCATCATTGCCGATGCTGATGCGCCGGGCCGGGCACACGCGCAAGATGTTGCACAACGGCTTCATGGCAAGGCGGCGATCGTGAAGGTAGTCGAGCTTCCCGGCGAGGGCGTGAAAGATGCGACGGATTGGAGTGACAGCCAC
>Ga0172362_10003833_pt1 | contig 13006 bp, 13 predicted proteins | sample LakKivs1_kivu2a2_FD_114534 | JGI IMG/M metagenome (GOLD analysis project Ga0172362, IMG submission 114534) | Sediment microbial communities from Lake Kivu, Rwanda - Sediment s1_kivu2a2 | ecosystem: Environmental > Aquatic > Freshwater > Lake > Sediment | place: Rwanda: Western Province, Lake...
AGCGGATGAAGTTCTGGATGCTGGAAGAGAAACCCTTTTGGAATTAAAAGGATTTGGTAAAAAAACGGTTGACAAAATTTTTGATATTCTCAATTCATACTATGAAGAAGAGACGATAGATGAGACCAGTAAGATGTCAGATTCAGAGAACGATTAAGAATAGGTAAATTCTCTGGGAGTACAATTGGACACGAAAGATAACACAGTGATCAAGAAGAAGAGAATCTATCAAGTTGCGAAAGAGTTTAGCATTTCTAACGAAGCGTTGATTGATTTTCTACGTGAACATAGATTCAAAGTGCGAAATCATATGGCGCCTCTTGATGATGAAATGTATGCCGTGGTGTGTCAAAATTTCGTTAAAGAAAGCATTGAGGAAGAAAAAGAACCGGATATTCGTAAGCGGTTGCAAGAGAAACGTGAAGAAGATGAAGCCCGAAGAGAGGCCGTACGCCACGAGATAGACGAGGTTCTGGAACGTTCCAAAGACATCAGTTTTGCGCCTGTTGAGATCGTTTCAAGAGAAAAATCAAAAAAGAAAGTATCAAAGAAAGAGATCGTTCAAGAAGTACATGCTGAAGAAAAGCCTGTTGAAATTGAAAAAGGGTTGAAAGAAACAAAGGAAGAAAAAGAAAAGAAAAAGGAAAAAGTTGAAGAAAAGAAAATCGCAGTCAAGGTAAAGGAAGAAGTATCCCCTGAGCTGGAGGAAAAGCCCAAGAGGCATAGGCATCTCAAACGGCATCCGAAAATTGAGAAAAAAATTAAATGGACGCTTGAAGCAGAACTTGAAGAAGAACCGAAACTAAGAAAAAGACACGGAAAATACATAAAGAGAGAAGAAGCAGGGCTTGCGGTTGAGGAACCGTTAAAACTTCTGAAAAAGAAGAGAAAGCGAAAGAGAAAAAAGCTTGCTGTCAAAATTGATGAAAAAGAGATCGAAGCCTCGATCAAAGAAACACTGGCGAAGATGACTGAAACCACAAGACGGCGCAGAAGAAAGAAAGAGAAAGAGGTTGAAGAAGCGTCTGCTGAAGAGGCAAACGTGATCAAAACAACAGAGTTCACGTCTGTGGGAGAACTTGCGAATCTTATGAATGTGGATCCAAGTGAAGTGATTTCAGCATGCATTTCGTTGGGGCTCTTGGTCACTATAAACCAACGCCTTGATCGGGATACGATATTAATGGTTGCTGATGAGTTTAAGTACAAAGTAAAATTTTTAACCGAATATGGGGAGGATCGTGTAGGTGTTTTAACAGAGGAGGAAAAAGAGGATCCTTCGAAGTTAAAATACCGTCCGCCCGTGGTCACGATTATGGGGCATGTGGATCATGGCAAGACGTCTCTTTTAGATTACATACGAGAAAGCAACATTATCGCAGGAGAATCTGGAGGCATTACACAACATATCGGTGCGTATGAGGTCACGTACGGAGACAAAAAAATTACTTTTTTCGATACGCCTGGACACAAAGCGTTTACTGCCATGAGGGCAAGAGGGGCTCAGGTTACGGATATTGTCGTTTTGGTAGTCGCGGCGGATGACAGTGTCATGCCTCAGACCGTAGAGGCCATCAATCATGCCAAGGCAGCCGGAGTCCCTATCGTTGTGGCAATCAATAAAATTGATAAACCCAATGCAAATCCTGATCAGATTAAAAAGCAGCTCTCGGAGAAAAAAGTTTTGGTAGAAGATTGGGGAGGAAAGGTTCAATGTGCCGAGATATCGGCAAAAACAGGAGAGGGTATTGATCACCTTTTAGAACTGATTCTTTTGGAAGCGGAAATACTGGAACTCAAGGCCAATCCAACAGGGAATGCCAAAGCCGTTTTGATCGAAACGCGAATGGATCGAGGAAAGGGAATTGTGGGAACCGCTCTGGTGCAAAAAGGAACCTTGCGCATTGGAGATATCTTCGTCGCTGGCCAGTACAACGGGCGTGTGAGAGCCATGTTTGATGAAAGAGACCATTCCGTAAAAGAAGCTCCGCCTTCTACCCCTGTGCAGATTTTAGGATTTAACGGTATTCCTCAAGCCGGAGATATTTTGAATGTTGTGGATTCCGAGCAGGAAGCACGCGAGATCAGCGTGAAACGCCAACAGTTGAAACGAGAACAAGGATTTCGGCAGATTCGAAGACTGACCTTGGATCAAATTTCGCAGAACATCGCTGAAGGAATTGTCAGAGAACTTTCCATTATAATCAAAGCCGATGTGGATGGTTCCTTGGAAGCACTGAGTGATTCTCTGATGGAACTTGGAACGGAGGATGTCGTCGTACACATTATCCACAAGGGAGTGGGGAATATCACCGAATCGGATGTCCTGTTGGCCGAAGCGTCTCAAGCCGTGATTTTCGGATTTCATGTGACTCCGAATCCACAGGCAAGGGATCTGGCGCAGAAGGAAAAAATAGATATTCGACTTTATAAAGTCATTTATGATGTGGTGAACGATGTAAAGCTGGCTCTGTCTGGATTGCTCGAGCCGGAAATCAGTGAAGAGATCGTAGGTAAGGTCGAAGTACGGGAAGTATTCAAAGCGTCCAAAGTGGGATTAATTGCGGGTTGTTCTGTGAATTCGGGAAAGATAACAAGAACCAGTCTTGCCCGTCTTATCCGAAACAACAAAGTGATTTACGAAGGTCGGATTGCTTCTTTGAAACGTTTCAAGGAAGACGTCAAAGAAGTATCTTCAGGATATGAGTGCGGAATTACGTTGGACAATTTTAAAGATATTCAGGTGGGGGATATTCTGGAAGCATATCAAATCGTCGAAACGGCAAGGACGCTCTAGGCGATGATTGTCGGAACAGCAAAACTTGAACTGTACTTGCCTGGTACGTTTTCGTTAAAAGAAAAGCGTTTTGTTCTCAAAAGTCTTAAGACCAAAATCCAGAACAAGTTTAACATCTCCATTGCCGAAGTGGATTTGCACGATAAATGGCAGCGGGCGTGTTTGGGAATTGCTTGTGTTTCCAATGACCGGCGTTTTATAGATGAAACGTTCTCAAAGATTATCCATTTCTGTTCTGGCGACGGTCGGATTGAAATCATTGACCAGGTGATCGAAATTCTATAATCTGCGAAGGGAGATCCATTGAATGTCGTTTCGGCGTTCGCAAAAGGTAGCAGGTCTTTTAAAAATGGAGATCAGCGATATTATTCGAACACGAATCAAGGATCCTCTGGTGGGCTTTATTACCATTACGGATGTTGTCCTCTCGGACGATCTCAGGAATGCCAAAGTGTACTTTAGTGTGTTTGGGGATGAGACCCAATTAAAAAAGACGATACGAGGACTTGAACGGGCGAGATTGTTTATCCAGAATGAATTGGGATCGAGGATTCGATTGCGGTACACCCCTATTTTGCAGTTTTATCCGGACAAAAGTTGGAATTACGGGATGACTATTGATCGCATCCTTCACGATCTTCAATTGGAAAAAGATTCGACAGCAGGTGAAAATTAATCACTATGGAGAGTCAAACGCATACACATCGCCGCGTCCTTTTACAGATAAAGAAGTGCATTCAGAAAAGCGATGATTTTTTAATCACAACCCACATCAATCCGGACGGTGACTGTATATCTTCTGTTCTCGTTTTTGCATTCCTTCTAAAAAAAATCGGCAAAAAATATCGTATCCTCATTGATGACGATATACCCAAGAAATTTCAATTCTTGCCTGGGGTGAAGGAGATCCTTCGCTTTGGAGAACAGCATGAGGATTTTCAAGCCAAAACAATCGTTGTTCTGGATACTTCCCATTTGGAGAGGATTGGAAACATAAGGGAAGCAATTCCTCAAGATGCCGTAATTATCAATATGGATCACCACACAAGCAATCAGAACTTTGGATTTTCGAATGCGGTGGATGAAAAAGAGAGCAGTACAGTGGAGGTGGTGTACGAATTGTTTCGTTTGTTTAAGATTTCAATATCACCGGAAGTGGCCACGCTGGTTTACACAGGAATTATCTGCGATACAGGACGTTTTCTTTTCCCCAATACAACCCATCGGTCCCTTTCGATCTGTTCGGACATGATTAAAAAAGGCGCCTCTCTGGACGATATTGCAGAGAATCTGTACTACAGAACATCTCAGAAAACAATCCGTGCTTTGGCCACGGCTCTCTCCACCATTGAATTTCACTTCAATGGTGCGGTTTCCTGTATTCATCTTTCCAACGGTATGCTGGAATCCAACGAGAAAGTGGAGACAGAAGGATTTGTGGATCATCTCATGACCATTGAAGGAACAGAAGTGGAATTCATCATGGTGGAAAAGGAACCCAATTTGTTCAGAGTGAGTTTTCGTTCGAAAAGATACATTGATGTCAATGAAATCGCTAAACATTTTGGAGGGGGAGGACACACTCGGGCTGCTGGATGTTCGATCCGTGGGAGTGTGGAGGAAGTAAGAGATAAAATTTTGCATGTTCTGAAATCCCATCTTGTATGAAAGAAAGGATGGATAACATTTCAGAGCCGGTGTAATTTTGGCATTGGGAAGGCAGAAAAAATGGTGTCCCTTTCCCGCGTTGAAAATGCGTAGATGCTGAAAACCCTAAAGAAGAGAAATTTTTAACTGCGCATGAAAATTTATTTTTCCATTGATGAGATACCCAGACAAAAGAATTCAATTCTTACTATCGGAACGTTTGATGGAATCCATCTGGGCCATCGGAAGATCATTGACGAATTGGTCAGGAGAGCCCAAAAGAAAAAAGTTCGGAGTGTACTGATAACCTTTTCTCCCCATCCTCAAACCGTTTTAAAGACGCGCAAGCCTTTTGTAAAACTTTTAACCACGGTGGAAGAGAAAATCGAAATCTTAGATGGACTGGGAATGGATGTGATGTTTGTGATTCCTTTTTCTCTTGAAATTGCGCGTATGGAGCCTCTGGATTTTGTAAAAGAAATCGTGGTTCGATATGTTGGTGTCAGCGAATTTATTATAGGCTACAACCATGCGTTTGGGAAGGAACGAAAAGGGGAAAAAGGACTCCTCCAGCAAGCGGGGAAACGGTTTGGCTTTTCCGTGGATGTTGTTCCGCCTGTAGAGATAGCAGGCAAGACAGTGAGCAGTACACAGATACGGAACCTCCTTGCGCAGGGTAGAATTCGGGAGGCAAATTCCCTGTTGGGAAGAAATTACAGTCTTGAAGGCAGGGTTGTCAGGGGCAACCATTTGGGAAGGGAGATTGGGTTTCCGACGGCCAATATCCGTGTGATGGATGAGAACAAACTTGTCCCGAGCGATGGGGTTTATGCCGTTTTCGTTCACATCGGCGAGGAGAAATACACCGGAATGATGAACATCGGATTCAAACCCACAGTGGCCGGAACCCAGCGAAGCATGGAGATTCATATTCACGATTTTTCAGGGGATCTTTACAATCACCGTTTGAAGATCGAATGTGTGGATCGTATCCGAAATGAAATCCGATTTGACTCTGTGAATACACTTGCATCACAAATGGCTGCGGACAAGGAAAAAACCGTTGCATTGTTATCGAAACATTTTAGGAGGTAAGAATGGCATTGACCAAAGAAAAGAAAGTAGAAATTATCAATAAATATGGTCGAAATGACAAAGACAGTGGAAACACTGTGGTTCAGATCGCGCTTTTAACCGAACGGATTAACGACCTGACAGAGCATTTTAAAAGTCATGCGAAAGACCACCATTCCCGTAGAGGGCTGCTGAAATTGGTTGGCCAGAGGCGTCGGCTTTTGGATTATTTGATTCGTTGTGACTTAGAAAGGTATCGGAATCTCATTAAGGAACTGGGAATTCGAAGGTAAACCTCAACCGGTTGAAAAGATCGAAATGGTTTTGCATTCCACTAAAGTCCGAATGTGGAAATGCATGTAGGAGAAAAAATGATTTTTAAAAAAAGTATTGAATTAGAAGGAAGAACACTTGCCATCGAAACGGGAAAGATTGCAAAACAGGCCGATGGATCGGCTGTGGTTCGGTACGGGGATACGGTGATTTTGGCGACCGTCGTGGCTTCAAAAACACCGACAGACCAGAGAGGTTTTATACCGCTTTCCGTAGAATACAGGGAAAAAACGTATGCCATTGGAAAGATACCAGGCGGTTTTTTCAAAAGAGAAGGGAGACCCCAGGAAAAGGAAGTTCTTAGCGCGCGACTCATTGATCGGCCCATACGGCCGCTTTTGACTACGGATTTTCCTTACGAAATTCAGATTGTTATTACGGTTTTATCGTCCGATAAAGAAAACGATGCGGATGTTCTGGGAACCATTGGTGCCTCTGTTGCTCTTTCCATATCCAATATTCCCTTTGATGGGCCCATCGCTTCGGTTCGAGTTGGAAAGATAAACGGAGAATTCATCATCAATCCGACCTTCAGTCAACTGGAATCCAGTGACATGAACGTTGTGGTAGCTGCCTCGAAGGATACGTTGGTGATGGTCGAAGGTGAAGCGGTGGAAATTTCCGAAGAAGAGATGCTGAAAGCGCTACAATTCGGACACGAGGCCATTAAAAAGATCATTGCACTTCAGCAGGACTTCATTGATGAAATGAAGATTGAGAAACGTCCCATGGAGCCGCTTGAGATGAATTCGGATCTGGTCAAACGAGTTCGCAAAATGGCTTTGAAAAAACTTCCGGAGGCGTTGGCTCCCGCAAAGAAAATGGAGCGAAAAGAAGCCCTTGATCAACTCGAGAAATCCATTCAAGAATCCCTGACAGAGGACTTTCCTGAACACCAGGCAATTATTTCAGAAATTTTTTACGAGGCGGAAAGGGAGTTTGTTCGCAATCGGATCCTGAACGACGAAATACGGATTGACGGAAGGTCCTACGATGCTATCCGAGATATTTCTTGCGAAATCTCGGTGCTTCCCCGTACACATGGGTCGGCTCTTTTTACACGAGGCGAAACGCAAAGCCTGACCATCACGACACTGGGCACCAAAGTAGATGAGCAGAAAATCGAGGGGTTGGAGGGCGAATCGTGGAAAAGTTACATGCTGCATTATAATTTTCCTCCCTTCAGCGTAGGGGAAGTGAAGTCGTTTCGTGGGCCAAGCCGACGCGAGATCGGACACGGATACTTAGCAGAACGTGCGTTAAAACCGGTTATTCCCACGGAGGAAGCGTTTCCTTACACAATTCGCATTGTGTCCGATATTCTGGAATCCAACGGCTCCTCTTCCATGGCGACCGTCTGTGCGGGATCACTCTCCTTAATGGATGCGGGTGTTCCTGTGAAATCGGCTGTGGCAGGAATTGCCATGGGTCTGGTAAAAGAAGGTAAGAAGGTGGCCATTTTAACCGATATTCTCGGCGATGAAGATCATCTCGGAGATATGGATTTCAAAGTTGCTGGTACGCGAAAGGGCATCAGCGCATTTCAGATGGACATTAAAATTGGTGGAATTACCTACGATCTTCTTCAGAAAGCGTTGGAAAAAGCAAAGAGTGCCCGAATACGCATTCTGGATATCATGGACGATACCATTCGGGAACCGAGAAAAAATCTTTCCCCCTTTGCACCTCGCATATTTTCTGTGCGGATTGATGTGGAGGATATTGGAATGGTGATCGGGCCCGGTGGCAAGATGATTCGTGAGATCATTGAAAAATCAGGTGCAGAGGTCAACATTGCAGAGGACGGTGTCGTTCAAATCGCCTCTTCGGATGAGAATTCGTGCAAGATTGCAAAGGAGATGATCGAACAGATTGTTCAGAAACCAGAGCCAGGCAGAGTGTACAAAGGAAAAGTAAAAAAGATCACGAATTTTGGTGCGTTTGTGGAAATTTTACCGGGGAAAGAGGGGCTGCTGCACATTTCTGAAATTGCACCGAAGCGGGTGAATCGGGTGGAAGATTATCTTAAAGTGGGAGAGGAAATTGAAGTAAAGCTGATGAAAATTACTCCGGATGGGAAATTGGACTTAAGTCGCAAAGTCCTCCTCGACAACGTATAAGACTGCCGAAAGCTTCCTCCGCCATGTCAAACAACTACCAAAGAACCACGCTGAAAAATGGGATACGCCTTGTATCGGAGAGGATGCCGCAGGGAAGGGCTGTGTCCGTTGGGGTGTGGGTGTGTGCAGGTTCACGGAACGAAGCGAAAAAACAAAATGGTATTTCCCATCTTTTGGAACACATGGTATTCAAGGGTACGAAATCACGAACGGCCTATGAAATCGCCACCAGTCTGGAATCTCTGGGAGGTCATCTGAACGCCTTTACGGAAAGGGAATACACCTGTTTTTACGCTTTTGTGCTGGACGAGAATCTTTCCCAGGCGGTTGATGTTCTGGCAGATCTCGTGCAAAATGCGGTTCTTAACGAGCACGATTTACAGAATGAAAGGCGCATTGTTTTTGAAGAGATTCGAAATTTGCAAGATTCTCCGGACGACTACATCCTGGATATTTTCATTCGTATGGCATGTGCCGATCATCCGCTCGGACGCTCCATTTTGGGCTCTTACGAATCCCTTGGTAAAATAACGAAACAGGATCTCATGGAATATAGAAAAACGTACTACACTCTCGACAATATCGTTGTTTCCGCAGCAGGAAACGTAGACCATGTGCATCTTATGGATCTTGTCAATGCCCATTTTAGTTCAGACTCAAAAGTCCTTGCTTCCCAAACGCCACCGATAACACCGGGGAAAGAAAGGTTTCAGAAAGTGCATTTGCCTGTAAATCAAGTCCATATTTGTACTGGTGCGTTTGCCTATTCCTACAAGGATGCTCGTAAATTCCCTCTTCTCGTGCTGAACGCTCTGTTGGGGGGTGGTATGAGTTCCCGTCTTTTTCAAAACCTGAGGGAAAAGAAAGGACTGGCCTATTCGATTTATTCGTTTGCCGACCTTTGGTCCGACACCGGTTTGTTTGGTGTGTACGCAGGGATTTCCCCCAAAAACACCGAAGAGGTGCTGTCTCTTATTTCGGAGGAACTTGTCCGTCTTTCGGACAGCCCTGTCGCAGAGGAGGAACTGCAGCGTATAAAATCCCAGTTAAAGGGGAATTTTATCCTGTCTTCGGAAGATTGTCAGAGCCGGATGAACCGAATCGCCAAGATGGAAATGTATACGCAACAGTACATGACTCTGGATGAAGCCATTGATGCCGTTGAATCGGTTACCCAGGAAGATATACAAACCATTGCCTATGACATTTTTAAAGAGCGGAAACAATACACGACCATTATTGAACCGAGTCAAAGTCGGTGAAGGAGGATGCCATGCCTGTCCCTTCTGTTTCTTCTCGAGGACTTTCAACACCTGCATCGCCCATTCGAAAACTTGCACCGTTTGCTGAGAAAGCCAAGGCAGAGGGTATCAAAATTTATCTTCTGAATATTGGCCAACCCGATATTTCAACACCGCCGGAATTTTATCAGGCCCTTCACGGATTTAAGGAAAAAGTACTGGCCTACAATCCATCGCAGGGAATAGATCCACTTCGTCAAAGTCTTGAACGGTATTATCATCGAAATGGGTTTGAGCAGATTCAAAAACAGGACATCCTGGTCACCACAGGCGGGAGCGAAGCGGTACTTTTTTCCATGATGGCCGTGGCTTCGCCCGGCGAGGAGATCCTCACATTTGAGCCCTTCTATCCGAATTACAACGGATTTGCGCACATGGCCGGCGTGCATCTCGTTCCTATACAGACCGATCCGGAAACCGGCTATCGGCTTCCATCCCGAAAAACCATTGAAGAAAAAATAAGTTCAAAAACCAGAGCCATTCTCATTTGTTCTCCCAACAATCCCACAGGAACCATACTGTCACAAAGCGAATTGGAGCAGATTCAATCTCTGGCATTGAAACACAATCTTTTCGTATTGTCCGATGAAGTCTACAGAGAATTTACGTTTGATGGGAAACATACCGGCATTCTGTCTTTTCCCGATCTTTCAAAACACGCCATTCTTATGGACAGTTTGTCGAAGCGCTACAGCCTGTGCGGTGCGCGGATTGGATGCATTGTGAGTAAAAATGCGGAAGTGATGCAGACTGTTTTAAAATTTGGTCAAGCACGTTTATGCCCACCCACCTTGGAACAGACGGCTGCCGCAGCCGTTGTTGATGCAGGGGATAACTATTTTAAGGAAATGACCCGTGAATACAAAAAACGCCGGGATACCATTTACGAGAGTCTGACAAACATTTCAGGCGTCTTTTGTAAAATGCCGCAGGGTGCTTTCTATTTGATGGTTACATTTCCTGTGGATGACATCGAAGATTTTTGTCGGTGGATGCTGACGGATTTTCATCTAAAAAAAGAAACCACCATGGTGGCTCCCGGTCCTGGATTTTATCGAACAGAGGGAAAAGGGAAGTGCGAGGCGAGAATCGCGTATGTTTTGAATTCGGATGATTTGAAAAAGGCCGTTCATATTCTGAAAGAAGGTTTGTCCGTTTACAACAAAAAAGCCTTGGGTTCGTCTTGAGCGGGTCTCCGCAGAAACACATTCCAATAGTGACTTTCCATAAAGTAGATTATGCGTTTGAATGGGGAGTCACGCGGCTACCTCCCCCCCGTTTTAATGCGATTTTGCGTTTTCTCAAAGAGAACGGGTATACAACCGTTTCTCTTCAAGTGCTTTTAAACACAAAGCCTCTTCTTCCGCCAAAACCCGTTGTGATTACGTTTGACGATTCCTACGAAAGTGTATACACCCACGCGTTTCCGCTCATGCAAAAGTATCATTTTTCAGGTACCGTATTTGTCATTGCAGGATTTGTGGGCCGGATGAACACCTGGGATGTGAATCTGGGAGGCAAGATGTTTCGGCATCTTTCGTGGGATCAGATTCTCGAGATGAAAAACAATGGATTTGAGATAGGCTCCCATACAGTGCGCCATCCTGATCTTACGAGAATGGATTCAAAGAGATTACGAGTGGAAGTGGAAAGATCGAAGAAAGCGATTGAAGACAAAACAGGAAGCGAAGTGCAATTCATTTCGTTTCCCTTTGGAAGATACAACACAAGAGTGATTGATGCATGCAAGTCCGCAGAATACAAAAGGGGATGCGGATTTTGGATTCGTGTGCAAGAAAAAAAAGTGCAAGAACCATTTGTTTTGGAAAGAAAAGCGTATTATCTTTTTGATGGCATATGGAATCTGAAGGCAAAATTGCAGCGCAATTCCTGGACACCTTTTGAGAATGCCAAGTTGCGTCTTGTGAATTTTTGCTCTCACGGTACATCCCTTGTGAAGTCTATTAAATACTGATCTGACGAATAGGGTTCAGAAAATGTATCGGACGACGTGAAGGCTTGTTCATTTTGATCTGTATTGTGCGATATTCCACTTCATGGAGAAAGTTTTTTGTCATTCCCATATTAATGCGAAAGGAGGAAATAAAAATGGAAAAACACATCAATCTTCTGGGAGGACTCTACATCGCATTCAGTATCATGGGTATTTTTGCCGGTGCTGTGGTGTTTGCTGTTTTTGTCGGGAGTGGACTTATTTCAGGGGATACAGATGCCATTGCGATCACTTCTACTGTTGGTACAATCATCGCTGTCTTTTTATTTATTTTCGCCCTGCCTGAATTGATTGGCGGCATCGGTCTTTTAAAAAAGAAATCGTGGTCGCGAATTTTGGTGCTGGTTCTTGGTTTTTTAAATTTGATTAAAATACCCGTCGGCACTGCTTTGGGGATATACACGATCTGGGTCCTGATGAAGGACGAGACGGAGAAATTATTTGTGAAAAAGTAAATGGCACGAATAAGGAAGAAACACTTTAATGTCCGATTTATCTGGATTTTCTTTCGGGATGAATAAAGACCAGAACCATTTTAAAAGAGGTTAGAAATGGAGGGTCCGAAGATTCAACGACTTTATTATTCCGCAGGTGATGTGAGCGAGATTGTACAAATCCCGACGCATGTACTGAGAAGCTGGGAGAAGAAATTTCCCAGACTGAAACCATCGAAAAGCAAATCCGGACGAAGATTATTCAAACCCCATGACTTGAATCTCGTCATGGAGATCAAAGCGTTGAAAGGCAAAGGCTACACCGATGAAAAAATTTGCAATCTGCTCAAACCCACCGGTGGTGAGGAAGCCGTAAAGCATGAAGTGTCCACCAAAACCGAAACGGCACGAAAGGATTATCTGATTTTTGATATCTATTCAGGATTAAAAGAAATTTTGCATATCCTTGATCTTGAATAAAATTCAGTTGCCTATTTTAAAATACACATTTTTAAGAACACGTGCTGGCATCCAATGAGTGTGAGATAAATTTAAGAGTCACAGGGAAAGTACAGAGTCAATGCATCTGAAAATACTTGCAGTCGGGGAAAATAAGGTTGGCTACCTTGTCCAAGGGGAAGCGGATTATTTGCACAGGATGAAACGGTACTGCAGAATTGAAATGCAGTGGGTCCCAGGTGAAAAAATTGGCAAGAAAGGATCCAAGGAAGTGACACGCATCGAAGGGGAAAAGCTTTTAAAACTCGTTTCATCCCCAAGGACTGCTGTGGTACTGGACAGGCGAGGAGAGATGTTGAGTTCAGAAGCGTTGGCGAAAAAAATTGCGGAATGGCAGAACGAAGGGAAGCGTGAGATTGTGTTTATTATCGGGGGCACTTTGGGGTTGAGTGATGCTGTGTTGGATCGGGCGGATTTTGTTCTTTCGTTATCCAAAATGACATTTACCCATGAGATGGTGCGTTTGATTCTGTTGGAACAACTCTACCGAAGCTATACGATACTCCGAGGAGAAAAATACCATAAATAGAAGCAAGGATGCTGTGTCAAAAAAACTGAGAGCAGTGTGTTCCGCCTGCAAACAAGCGATCCCGCTGCATAAAAATCCCATACCCACCGTGGATATCATTATCGAAATGGAGGACAATGTCATTCTCATTGAAAGAAAAAATTTCCCCTACGGATGGGCAATCCCGGGTGGATTTGTTGATTACGGGGAAACCGTAGAGAATGCGGCCATACGCGAAGCAAAAGAAGAAACATCTTTG
>Ga0172362_10003834_pt1 | contig 13006 bp, 15 predicted proteins | sample LakKivs1_kivu2a2_FD_114534 | JGI IMG/M metagenome (GOLD analysis project Ga0172362, IMG submission 114534) | Sediment microbial communities from Lake Kivu, Rwanda - Sediment s1_kivu2a2 | ecosystem: Environmental > Aquatic > Freshwater > Lake > Sediment | place: Rwanda: Western Province, Lake...
AAATGCCTCTTGTACAACAAACTGTCTTGCCCCTTTGTCACTAGCTCTATACAAAGAAATTGGTCCATTTTCAGGACTTATGACAACTATACATGCATACACGAATGATCAAAGGTTAGTGGATACTCCACATGAAGATTTTGCTAGAGCCTATGCTGCTGCATTTAATTTAATCCCAACAACAACAGGAGCTGCAAAGGCGATAGGCGAGGTAATGCCTGAGCTAGACAAGAAAATGAATGGTCTAGCAATAAGAGCACCAGTGCCTAGTGTGTCATTAGTTGATTTAGTAGTGCAATTTAAAAAAGAAGTTACAAAAGAGGGGATAAATGAAGCTGTTAAAAGGGCAGCTGGTAGTTACTTGGATGGAATATTAAATTACCGTGATGGAACGATTGTTTCTAACATGATACTAGGTAATCAATATTCCAGCATCTTTGATTCGAAACAAACAATGGTCGTCGGAAATCTAGCAAAAGTTTTATCTTGGTATGACAATGTCGTAGGTTATTCGCATAGAACAGTAGATTTAATCAAATTAATCGGAAAAAAATAATTAATAATAAGATAGGCTTTAAAATACGATTCCTATAGGTCTGCTACGTGTCCATTAAAGAGTCCCGATAATATCTATTTAAATTAAGAATTAATTAACAAAAATCTATTTTATTCTGGATTTTTCTTTTTTATATTTTATAAGGGTCTCTTTCTTTATATGGCTCTGGCGGTATGTAAACATCATCTGGCGTATCTGGTGGTTCGAACAATTCTTCCTTCCATTTCCTATATTCATCAAAATCCATGTTTAATTTTTATCATTCCGATAAGAAAAATCTATCTGATTCTGGTCATTGAAAGTTTAATCACGTTTGGTAATAATTATAAAATGTTTAAAAATCGTATTAATCACGATGAAACAAAAATTAAAATCACGTCAAGAACAAGGGACTTTAGTTTTAACACTTGAAAAGGTGAAATATTCTTTAAAAAGAAAATTACTTTTAGCCACTCTATTAACTACTCTAGGGGTTGCTGGTAGGGTTGCCCTCCAATTCATTCCAAGTGTAGAACCTTTAACGCCTATGAGCATCTTCTTGGGATTTTTATTTGGACCAATTTATGGTTTTATCTCTGGAGTGAGTGGCTTTTACGCATCTAATTATTTAGTCTGGGGCGGACAAGGGCCTTGGACTTTATTTCAATGTCTAGGAGCAGGTTTAGCTGGTTTTATAGGCGGCATATTTGGGAAAATAGGAAAAAAATCGAGAATAAAACTCTTGATATCGACTTTTATCGGCATAACCATCTATGAGATAATAGTAACAGTTTCCATGGGAGCCATGTTTTTATTCCCTATTATATTGATTTATATTTTAACTAGCATTCCTTTTGCTCTTGTTCATTTAGTGAGTAGTTTAGGATTTTCATTGTCATTTTATGAGTTAAAGGAAAATATCGGAAAATTGAGAGGGGGTTGGGTTGAAAAAAAGATACTTGGTTTCAGGATTGCTGATAGTGGTTTTAGCGAGTCTGGCCATACACTTATTCCTCTATTCTTCAGAAGAGAAACAAGAAGGGAAGATAAAGGTAGAAATAAAAATAGATTTTGGCACATCAGAAAAAAGTGAAACGATCAGAGTTCAGAATGGAACTACTGTTTTTGAAGTGTTGAATAGCACGACAAAGGTAGAATATAAAGAATATGCTGGTATGGGAAAAATTATTATATCGATAGATGGAGTAGCGATGAACGATACCTATTCATGGCTATACTTCGTTAACGACAAGTTAGCAATGGTATCAGCCGATAATTATCTGTTGACAGAGGATTCTTCCATCACTTTTAAGTACTTATCGAATGAAGAGGCTCTAAAATACTTTAGTTGATTTTTTAACCCGCTACTGGTTCGCCACAAACTCCTCTTGATGTTTTAAGAACAAAAGTAACATCGTCTCCTGGTTTAACTATAGCTTTATCGAATGAAGTGGGAGCATACTGCCCGTTAATTTTAGCTTCCCAATAATAAGAACCTTCTCGGATCCCATTCATGGATGAAACATATATACCATTAAATTCTTTATTGTATGTTGCTTTGAAAGGTAAACCAGATTGCTTAAGCAAATCATAAACAGTAGTTGGTCTTGTAGCTCTCATTCTGATTTCTTGGTAGATGAATTCTCCGTTCTCAAGTTTGGGTCTGTCGTATTTTATAACTTGAATTTCTCCTGATTGCCTCTCAAAGTTTTGTGTTGGATTTTGAACGATCAAATCTGGTTTGTATTGTTGTAATAATTCTTCGGGTCTTATGACTTTCTCAGGTCCTAGATGATAATTATCTGTATTTAATGCATTTTCTATTTCTAAATAAGTATCGCTAGCAAACGATTTGAATTTCTGTTCGTATGTTTTGTTAGGCAATTCCTGCAATAAGTTCTCAGTATATCTAGAAAGAGGTAAAACTATAGTTATATTATCTGAATTATCGATTAAAATCGGCGGTTTTATTGGGGTTTTATGGGTATCTGACATCATAGTTTTTGGTTCAGACACTTCTAAAGGCTTAACTACATTAATCATTGGTTCTATTGGAGTTATCGGTTGTAATTCATTCAACATTCCATAATGAGGTTGAAGATTATAAACTAGAGTTAAACTGGTCATTCTCAATTCTTTTCTTAAAGCATAAACCTGACCTTTTTTTACCAGAGATTTTGACTTGGTTTTTTTCTTTAACTTAAGGATAATTTTTTTCTCTTCTTCGTCTAGAATTATATCTAAAGATTTAGTTTCTTCCTTGAGTTCAAACAAGAATGATGATGTGAAGAGGGTTGATAATAAATCTCTGAGTTCAGTAAATCTCCCTCCAAACCTCTCGTTCAGTTGATCCGGGTCGAATAAACTCTCTGCTGAAACTACATCTTGAGGTTCTTCTGTTTTTAATTGGAGTAGCTGTTGCATAAGAATTATTAAAGAATTGTAAGTCAACATATTAATATTTTTGGTCGAATAAAAGCTCAGTTAAACTAATAAGAACTAAACTGAATAATATTTTTAGATGGCATATTATTTGACGAGAGAAGAAAGATGGAACGACTTATTTTCAGTTATAGTTGGTTTTTTAGATATAATAGCAGGCTTATTAGTTTATTTGAGTAGGAGTTATGATTTTGCTTCAAACTCTGTTATACTTTTCTTATCGCTTTTGTACATATGCTTGGGAGTTTGGGTTTTAGGAATTAACATAAAAAGAAAGAATTATCTGGAGTGGAGAGGAATAATCGATATAATTAGTGCTGTATCCTTGTTCTTAATTTTTTCTGGGAGTGTTTATGAGTTTTTTGGGGCAATAGGGATAGTTATTATAATTAAAGGCATTCTTGGATTATTCTTGATAACGACATCTGAACATTGACCAAAAGGTATAAATATTAATTTAGTGTTTATATACACTATAAAGTTTGTAAGAATGATGAAAAAGAAAAGTTAAAGAAGGTAAGGAGATAAAGATAAAGTAATGTTCGAACAAAAAAGATGCAGAAGATGCGGTAAGGGATTGAAGAAGGAGTGGGTCGCTTGCCCTTACTGTGGAGAAAAGGTTGAGTACAGAAAGCCTTATAGAGATATTTTCGAGAATATAGATGGGGAATTCGAGAGAATAGACAAGATGTTCGGCCCTATATTCGTTAGATTTCCAAAATTCGATATGGAGTCTCCGTTTAAAGGCGGAGGTATCAACATAACAATCAGAAGCGGGACTGGTATGAAACCGAAAGTCGATGTAAGAACTTCTGGAAATTATAAAAAATTTGAACATCATATAAGAAGACGTCTAGGTGTATGTGAAGGTGGTGAAGAAGTACAAGTAGATAAACAAAAAGTTAGAATACCAAAAATAACTGAAGAGCCAGAAACGAAGGTTGAAAAGGTCGGTAATGAAGAAATGATAACAGTTAAATTGCCAGATGTTAAAAACTTGGACGATATTGAAATCAGAAGATTAGAACAATCTCTCGAGATAAAAGCCTTTGCTGGAGATAAGGCATATTTTAAGTTAATCCCAATTAATCCTAATGCTCAAATTTCAGATAGAAGTTTCAAGAATGGTATCCTAAAGATTCAAGTAATGAAATGATTCCTATACATCTCGATTCATATCAAAAAACATTATTAATTTAATTTGAACAAAAACCAATTATTTAATATGATTATCAGAAGAGGTTTTCCTGGACCCAGAGCAAAAAAAATCGTTAAACAAACCAAAAAATATTGCGTTGAAACAACCTTTGCTTATCCTCTAGTTATCAAGACTGGTAGTGGATGCTTTCTGGAAGATGTTGATGGATTTCGGTATCTGGATTTTAATTCTAACGTTGCTAGCTGTAATGTCGGTTACAATCATCCTGAGATAATGGAAGTCCTAGAAAAATTCTCTAAACTTGGTACACATAAGATTGCAGGTCAAGATTTCTATACTGAAGAAGAGTTTAAACTGGCTAAAAAACTCGTAAAAATAACGCCAAAGAATTTGTCAAGAGTCCTTTTAGTGAATAGTGGAGCAGAAGCAGTCGAGAATGCAATAAAGTTTTGCTACAGAAAACACGGTCCTTTGGCAGGAGTTTCATGTATCGGAGCATTCCATGGAAGAACTATAGGAGCTTTGTCATTCACAGACAGTAAGGCTGTTCAAAAAAGAAACTATCCTGAAGTCAACAACGAGTTAATCAAATTCTGCACGAATGACAATGACCCAGATATTAATCAGTTAGAAGAATTGATACAAAGGGAAGCCGAGCCTGCTTTCGTTATCGTTGAATGTGTCCAAGGCGAAGGAGGTTACAGACCTGCTAGTAAAAAGTTCATTCAGACCCTTAGAAAAATAACCAAAGAACATCATGTACCATTAATAATAGATGATATACAAGCAGGGATGGGAAGGACAGGAAAATGGTGGTCTTTTGAACATTATAAAGTCGAACCAGATATAATGACTGCTGGAAAATCTTTACAAGTTGGAGCTGTAGTATCTTCCAAATATTATGACCCTCATGAGCCTGGAGCAGTATCGTCGACTTGGGGCGGTGGACACAGAATTGACATGGCAGTTGGTCTTAAGACAATCGAAATCATAGAGAAAGAAAAACTATTGAAGAATGCTCAAATCATGGGTGAATATTTTCTGAAGAGATTAAAAGAAATACAAGAAAAATACCTAGACAAAATTATGGATGTTCGAGGCTTAGGGTTGATGATCGGTGTTGATTTTAGGGATATGAGATGCAGGGATTATGTTGTCAAAGAAGCCTTCAAGCAGAGATTGTTGCTGTTAGGATGTGGGTTTAAGACAATAAGGGTTGCACCTCCGTTAACCATAAAAGAAGACATAGCTGATCATGGATTGTATGTTTTTGAGGATATTATAAAGGACCTTAGATGAAAAAAATAAAACATCACAGGGGAAGGTTCACTAAGTACTTAATCAAGAGTTTATTGAGGGAAAAAGTAAAAAACGTGAAGATAAAGAAAGATTGGATTTCTCTTGAGTATGATGAAGAAAAGATAAAGAATAAAATAGTCACTAAAAAACACGAAGTCCATGTTGGTAGCTGGGCTAAGACAAGAGGGAAGGTCTACGTTGATGATGATCTTAAAGGCAAGAATAGAGATTCTGTAGCCCTTCATGAAGCAATTGAAAAATTCGTGGCAGAGAAATACGGTCTAGACGAGGATACGGATGCTCATAAGATTGCCGAAGAAAAAGAGGAAGAATATTTTAAAAAAATCGGTGGAAATTGGAGAAGTCATCAGATGAAAGTAACGAAGGTTTGGATGCGCGAAGGTAAAAAATAAACTAGTTTTATGTTTGGGAGCGATTATATGGCATTTCGCCTCGTTCATAAGGATTTAAGTTTAACTGTTCACTTTTTAAGTATTGTGATTTCATGGCATTAGTTAATTTAATACACGAAACAGCCGAGCAATATGCTTCGAAAGTTTTAGAGAATAAATTATATTTTTTCCTAGATGCCCATCAAATAAAAATGATGAAACCACTTGTAGAAAATGGTCTCAAAGAGGATATTAAAAGGACTGTAATTGACGCTGGTTTAAATCAGACTTGTAGAGAATATGCTAGGGAATACTTAGCATATTGGTCTGACAAATTTTCGGTTTTAGTTGTCAGAAGAGGCGGGAGATTTATTGATTATGTAGTGACTTTGCCTGAAAGGAAAGAAAAAGTAAAAAAAATCTTAGAAAAATTACACTATGCAACAGAAGAAGAGTAAAAATCGGCTCGGCGAAACGCTGTTTTCTTATATTGTCTCCCACATTGCTCCGCAACATCATCAAAAAAATATCTTGGGGTATGTTATGAAAAATGATAAACTTTTTCATGTAGAAAATAAAACATTATTCAATGTTGGAAGATTTTAGAGATATACTTTTCAGGCCAAGTGAGTTTTTTGAAGATGCAGGTCCTCAAAGCCTGTTTATTCTTTGCAGGTTTTGGGTTTTGATGTGCATCCTGCCAGCCGTCGAATTCACCGTAATCGTTTTCTTGACTAAAATTCCAGTAAACATTCCTTTCGAGACAAGTGGTGTCCTATTATCTGTAATAATTTTCATCACTTCATTCCTATCTTTAGCCAGCGGAGGTTTAGTCTTTAACTTTATCTATGCAGGCATAATTCATTTAGTTTGTCGATTGTTTGGTTGTAGAGGCTTCAAGAAAACGATAACATCAGTGATAATCTCTAACACACCAAACCTTTTGGTCGGATTCTGTCTACAGATGATATTCACTCTTGGCATAACCTATTTTTCCTCCATTTATGCAGACTACATGATTTACATAATAGTTCTATTGAGTTTGATGACAGTAATGTGGCTATGGTCTTTAGTAATAAACATAATCGGTATAGCAAAGTTACATGAGATCTCTGTTGTTAAAGCGACTGTAAGTGTGTTTATCATTCCTTTGATCATCGTCATGAGCATCACGGCTTACTTGACTAGAATGTCTCTCACTTACGTTAAAGAATCTCTCATGGCTAGAGTAACGGCAATAGCTATAAAAGATGCTTCTTGTGTGAACGGACATATCGTGATAGACTTGGCAAATAATAGAGATGATACTCTCAGCAATGATTACATCAAAGTTTTTGTCGATGATGTTGATGAAAGTCAATATTTCAATTTCGGTGCTATTTTACCTGGCGGTTCTAACGCAGTTATGGATATTAAACCTGAAATACATCAACCAGGAAAACATAAAGTAGAAGTTAAATATCATAATAACATTGCTGGAGCTATAGTCGAGTGTTAAACAAAAGTTCATGCCTTGGAACTATCATCTTAGTCAACAATGCTTTCTGGGCATGCAATCTATTCTCAGCTTGATCAAAAACAATAGATCTTGGTCCATCTATAACTTCTGGTTTTACTTCTTCTCCTCTGTGGGCAGGAAGGCAATGCATGTAAACAGCGTTAGATGCAGCTAGTTTAAACAGTTTATTAGTAACTTGATATTTAGGTATGAAGATTTTCAACCTTTTTGTTTTTTCTTTCTCATCACCCATACTGACAAAAGTATCGTTGTAGATGATGTTTGCGTCTTTAACTGCTGATTTTGGTTCAGTTTCGATAACTACTTTTGATTTTGTAACTTTCGTATAATCTCTTGCTAATTTTACTATATTTTCATTGGGTTCAAAACCTTTAGGACAAGCGACAGAAATATCCATTCCAACTTTAGAACAACCTAGGAGTAGAGAGTTACAAACGTTATTACCATCACCGATATAAGCTAATTTTAAACCTGAAAATTTCCCAAACTTTTCTTTGATTGTGAAAAGATCTGATAAAATTTGACAAGGATGAGCTAGGTCTGACAAAGCATTAATTACTGGCTTGTCCAAGGCCCTAGCGATTCTTTCTAAAGTTTTGTGAGAAAACAATCTTATTATCATTCCATCTGTATATCTTTCCAGAGTGTTAGCCATGTCTTCTGGTGTTTCGCCTCTTACTAGTTGAGTTTTTTTACCGTCAACAAAGTAAGCCTTTCCGCCCATCTGTTCGATTCCGATCTCAAAAGAAGTTCTTGTCCTAGTTGAATGTTTAAAAAAGAGTAGGATAAAATTCTTATTCTGTAACCAATTGTTGTATGGTCTTTTCTTCAATTTTTCTGCTATTTTAAAAATATCGAAAATCTCTTCTCTTTTAATGTCATCAAAAGTCAAGAAATCTTTCTTCATGTTTCTATTTTATGATTCAGTTAAGTTATTTCTTTATTAACTCGATCAATAAGGCTTTCTGGATATGTAATCTATTCTCTGCTTGATCGAAAACTATTGAATTAGGAGAATCCAAAACGAAATCATCAACTTCAAATCCTCTGTGTGCAGGCAACGGATGCATGAAGAATGAATTGCTGTTATTTATTAAAGACGCATTCACTTGATAAGGTATTAAAGTCCTTATTCTCCTTTCCTTTTCTTTCTGGAATTTTGGATCTAGGAACAGTTCCATATCGATCCATGTGTCTGTATAAAGGATATCTGCATCTTTAACTGCTTTTTTAACATCATTTTCTTCTGTATACAAACCAGTTTTTTTTGCTTCTTTTATCAGTTCTTCATCTAGACTTGATGGGTGTCTCTCTGGTGTGCATAACGTGAAATTTATTCCAGTCTTTGTACATCCCGCAGTTAATGAATTACTGACATTATTTGCGATTCCTAAATAGACTAACTTCAATCCTTTTAATTTGCCTTTTTTTTCTTGAATTGTCATTAAATCCCCAAGTATCTGACAAGGATGATATTTTTCGCATAAACCATTTATTACTGGGACTTCAGATCCTTCCGCCATCTCTCGTAAATCTGTATGTCTAAGCATTCTTGCCATTATAATGTCTGAGTACCTTGCCACACATTTTGTTTCATCCTTAATGTCGGCCATGATAAATTGTGTTTTCATCCAATCCAAATATATCGCATGTCCTCCAAGTTGAGTCATACCTGCTTCGAATGATAATCTGGTCCTGGTCGAAGTTTTTTGGAAAACCATAGTTAGTGTCTTATTTTCTAAGGTTTTAGAATATTTTTCTGGATTGTTTTTAATTTCTATAGCTTTGTCGATAAGATATTGGATTTCTTTTGGACTGTAATCTTTTAACGTTAATAGATCTCTACCTTCTAGATTCATTCTTTTCCCCTCCATTTTTTAAAAATAAATATCGAAGAAGTAAAACGAGTGAAATGTATTGAGAATAAGCAAGTGAAAAAATGGGATTTACTCATTCTATCATGTAATCCATTTTTTAGTCTTTTAGGATTAGTAATTTAATAAGAATTCGTTTGTTTAAAATATGTTTTCAATAGCGAGTTATTATGGTCCCAGATTTATCACTCAGTGCTTTCTCCAATGATAAGACTTTAGCTATGATTACTTTTTTTCCACCACTTTTTAAGAAATTTATGCTTGCAGTGATTTTAGGTTTCATCGACCCTTCTTTAAATTCACCTCTTTTAAGGTAGTTTATTGCTTCTTTAATGGTAATCTTCTTTAATGGTTTTTGATTCTTTTTTTCATAATTAAGATAAACATACTCAACATCGGTAAGAAAAATCAAATATTCGGCTTTAAGTTGTGTTGCGAGTTTTTCAGAAGCATAATCCTTATCTATGACTGCTTCAACACCAGTCAATTTTCCGTTTTTCATCACTACTGGAATTCCACCACCACCGCAAGCTATAACAATGGATTCTTTTTTTATAAGAGTTTTAATTTCTTCAATTTCTATTATCTTTTTTGGTTTAGGTGAAGGTACAACTCTTCTCCAACCTTCCATTTCTTTTATCATATTTTTCATGATTTTTTTAGGATAATAAGGCCCAACAGGTTTTGTGGGATTTTGGAAAGAAGTGTCGTTTTGATCTACTAAAATTTGAGTTATGACCGATACAACAGGTTTTTTCAACTGATTTCCTATAGTGTTTTGTAAGAAGTAGCCAATCTGACCTTGAGTCATAGCATCGCAAACATCCATGGGCATCGGGGGGGTGTCTTTTTTAGTTCTTTCTTGCTGGATTAAAAGATTTCCTATTTGAGGGCCATTACCATGAACGAGTACAACTCTGTATTTTTTTAGAAGAACTTTCAATTGATTTACGACGGCTTTTATGTCCCTAACTTGCTCTTTAACTGTTCCACTTTCATCAGGAGTCAGAATAGCATTACCGCCGAGAGCAACAACTGCAGCCTTCATGAAGTAGTTTTGTTTTAAGCAAATAAATTATTTTAATCCTATATTAATTAAGGAGGTGTTAGTTTGGTTAAAGCTTGGAAAATAATAGTAGCAGCTATAGTTTTTATGATAATATCGCAAGTTATACACACAATCGAAGCACAGATTACAATGAACTACTACACTGATCCAACGTATTTCTCAGTATGGAGCAAGATAATGATGGGAAAGATGGGTCTAACGCCAGAATTCATGTATTACTCTTTAACGTTTGCCTTTATTGGTGGTCTACTATTTACAGGAGTATATACTACCATACAAAAAGGTGTTCCAGAAAAAACAATTGCTAAGAAAGGTCTGATCTATGGACTATTAATATGGCTTGTTGGGATTATACCAGGTTCTCTATCAATGGTTTTGTTAATAAACCTGCCAGTTGACTTAATCGCATACTGGACAGTAACAGGATTGATAATTAATCTGTTAGCTGGAGTTGCAATAGCAAAAATTATTAAGTAATTCTTTTTTTTCTTTTTTATTTTATACCAAAATTATAGTAGTCTCTATCAATGCCCCAATTATTATAAATATGAAAGCCAAGGCCAATAGCTTGATAGAGTCTTGAACTATGTTCCAGAATTTAGTCGATTTTCTTCTCGTCACAGCTGCAGATACAAGCCCACCAGCTATCGCTCCTATGAAGTATGCGCCTATTTCGAATGAGCCATGTGGTATGAACATTAAGACTGCTGATGGCAAAGCTAGTAATCCGCCAGAAGATTTAGCAATCAAACCTATTGCAGAAGATAGGACAGAGGCATTCCATGCAAGAATGAAGATTGCTCCACAACCGAATAAGAACGAGAATAAGAATGAAAGTGTTAAAACGCTTAAATTGTTAGCTAATATTTCGACGAACTTACTACCAAACTCAAATTGTCCTCTTATCAAGTTGATTTCATTTATTTGATCAGAAAAAACTTTTTCAACAGTTGAACTCGGTAATATTACGAAACTTAAAGACATAGCGATTATCATACCGGAGAATAAAGCAACGTAAGCAAGAATTATGTCACCGTAACGTTGAAAAAAAGTATGGGTTTCCATTATTTTTTCGTCTTCATACTCTTCGTATCTCAAGAGTCGGTTCATGAACGGTAATGACGCCAGAGTTATTATTACAACAGTAAACAAACCAGTGGATTTAGGAAAGACGCTGTAAGCAACGAATAGAGATATTGAAGAAATAATGATGCCGAGGATAAACGCCTTAAAGGGATCTTTTAAGACTTCTTTTGCCCCAACAATCCTGTCTAAAACCATACTACCAAAATAGATTAGGTGAAAAGAGTATAAATTTCTACTTAAAATTGATTATTTAATATAATGCCGGGATGGCAGAACCTGGTAATGCGCTCGGCTCGAGTATTCAATGATGAACCCAAGAGGTATCTGAATAGTGATGATACAACGGAGATCAGAGAAACCGAGTGCCCTTTGGGCTTGTGCGTTCAAATCGCACTCCCGGCGTAAATAGAAGTTATTCATGGCAATAATTTAGAAACACTCAGAATTCCTATTCCAGTTTGACTTAACAAGAAGAGTATGTATAACGCTATCAAGATAATCGTATCACGTCTAATTATTTTCTCGTTTTTGCTAAAAAGATACCAAACTATTAAAACAGAAGTTAAAAGGAATGGCAGTAGACCTGTGAGTGGTCTCAAATCTATTTTACCTGGACTCATTAAAGATAAAATGCCCATGACTAAAGTCATATTTGTTATGGCAGAACCGAACAGATCACCTATGGCCAAATTGTATTCTTTCTTCTTTATGGCTCTCAAGTCGACAGCGAGTTCAGGTAAGGATGTTCCAAAAGCTACTATAGTGGAACCGACAAAAGTTGCTGTCAATGAAAATGCTTCGGCTATTTCTAAGGCAGAATAAACTATAAGTCTGGCTGAGATCAATAGCATCGATATTGAAAAGATAAACTTTACCAATACCTTCCAACTTTTTTCTTGTCCGTACTCAAAAACTTTCTTATCAATTTTTCCACCTTTGTATAGTCTTAAAATTAAGAAACCAAAAAGTGCTATCAATATTAAACCGTGAGTTAATGAAAGACCACCGATTTGAAAAATGATTACCGTGAGTAAAGATGTTATGAATAACAATTCTACTAGTCCCATATTTTCATCCCTTTTTATGTGAATAGTGCCACCAAACAGGCATATAAGGCTTAGAATCAAAGTTAAATCCACGAAATTAGAGCCGAGTATGTCACCTACGGATAAACCTGGTTTGCCTTCTAAAGAAGAAAAAACAGCTACACTCAATTCTGGTATTGATGTTGAGACAGAAAGCAGAATGAAACCAATCGCAAAAGTAGGTAGTCCTATTATTTTAGCTATTGAAAGTGTGTGTTTTATAACCCACTCACTACTTTTGAACAATACAATTGCACTTATGAAAAATATTAAAAATTGCCACATGACATTATTTTTTCGTTTCAATGTTTTTATTGCTAACTTTTTTACTCTTCTTTGTTATATAAAATTTAAAGCAATATTTTTAATAGAGCGTCAGTGGTCCAGCCTGGTTAAGATCCGAGCTTCCCAAAAATTGGAAATAGCTTGTGACCCGGGTTCGAATCCCGGCTGGCGCATTGAATCTGAGAAACTAAACAAGAAACCTAATATAACTGAGAAGAATGAGAACATAAGACAACTGATAAGAGAAGAACTTTTGGGGGT
>Ga0172362_10003837_pt1 | contig 13001 bp, 9 predicted proteins | sample LakKivs1_kivu2a2_FD_114534 | JGI IMG/M metagenome (GOLD analysis project Ga0172362, IMG submission 114534) | Sediment microbial communities from Lake Kivu, Rwanda - Sediment s1_kivu2a2 | ecosystem: Environmental > Aquatic > Freshwater > Lake > Sediment | place: Rwanda: Western Province, Lake...
CCTATAAGAACAAATCTTTTGCCATAAAAACTCTTACCAGATTGCGATTTCATATCTGATGCCCCATTCGTAAGCCAATTGTCTTGGTAAGGTTATTCTTGCATCACACTGACATGCGCAACCACATTGCATGAGCGCTCTGCCAAAATAATACGTTCTGAAAAAAGGAATAATTCGATATTGCACATAAGGAAATCTCGGCTTTGGATAGCAAAATTGGATAGGAAACTCAACACTATGCTGCCCTTTTTTGCCCAGTTCGAAGGCAATGTTATGAAATCCCTTAGCTTTATAGTAAGAATCCACTTCAGGAGTGTATTGATAATCAACACCCACACTAAATTCTGATGAAGGGTGATAAGAGAGTAAAACTCCAATAGGAATGTATACATCTGCATAGCTATTTTTATGACAAGGTGCTACAGAATTACTCTTCTTAAATGCGACAGCGGTAACACCCAAACCAAAATAGGGTGTAAATAGTAGTGTTTTACCAAAGGTGTATCCAAGCCTTCCCTGCATATCCATGTCACTTATGTTTTTATGACACTCTCCTGCATGGAGGGGACCCCACATCCAATAAAATCTATAGCCCGCATAAAGATAATCGGGTCTGCGATAATCTATCCCCACAGAAGGCCCTATGAGATATCCGAAAAAATGCTTATGTCCAGCCTTCCATTCCATCCTAGAAGCTCTTCCGCCAAAATAGACACCAGAGCTTGTGACCGTATAATCTTCTTCAGCCATCAGGTAGTCATAGCTGAAGAAGCTAGAAAAAATAATTAGCAGTAAAATCCAAAGTCTTTTCATATCCTGGAAGATACTGAATCTTCCCTACTATTGGCAACTACATCCTGAATTTTGACATTCACAATATTCACTAAATTGATTGAAAATATCTGTACAAAACAGATCGAACTTGTAGCGAGAGTACAAACATCCTTCCTTTGAAAAGAAACAAGGAGGATGCCCTAAATGAAAAGTTACGCCTGAATCCACAAGTGTGTCCCATTCAATACCTGTTGTTTGGTTGAAATCAAAAGGACCATTTTTATACACCCAATTTCCATTGTTATAAAAAAGAGCTCTTGCTGCACGAAGAATCATCGCTAAATTGGCTTTCGAAAAATATTCTAGAAGATCAAACCCTTGCTTATCTGCAGTGGAAACATCCGTAGTAGAAGCATTTAAAATGGCTCTTGCATAAAGATAAGAAGCGTAGTAACCATTAAAATCTTCGCTGATGCTTTCATTATTTCTAGAAGGAAAGGCGCCTGAGGGTGGCACTCCTTTAGAGCTACTATGACCTTCCCATTGATTACCATATCGATAAAAGGGTAAAGAGCCTCCGTCTACCAAAGGATTTGTATCATCTTCTGCAGGATTTGCATAATCTCTCCATAACATATCTACAAACTGCTTTGTTGTGGCTGTGGTACCGACAAAATTTGTTTGAGAAGAAGCTATCCATGCTGTGTTATTGAATAATTTATCCAGCTCTATAGCAATAGCTGCAGCTCCCAAAAAATAGCCATATTGCCGATTATGTCCCGTATACACAGCATTTCCTGAATCTGTATCCCCTCCTGTTGCAGAAGTCGTACCTATATAAGCAACAACTCCAGGAACCAATGCATTTGATAATGATCCTACCAAATAATTAGGCACAGAGCTTCCTTCATAGGTGCGATAGATAAGCCATGTATTGAGAAGCTGCTCTATCCGATTGATAACGGGTTGTACCCTTGAAACCACACTAGCTGGGGCGATAAACCCAGGTGGATAGGGAGGCAACCTTCCTTGCTGCGCTAAGAGAACATACGTGGCATATTTGGCTGTCATAGCTAGTTGAAAAAGAATTTTTCCTTGGTCATAAACACTTTCTACATACCCAGGTAAGGGGCTTGATAACACCTTGTTTAACTGACAAAGAATACTTGTTTTATCAAATCCGGTAATACGATTCCAAAAATCATCGGGTAAAAACCTTCCCGCCCAATCGGGAAGATCTTGCCCTTTGAACTTGATAAGATAAGTACCTGGGGATGATGCGATATTCCCCTCAACATAGTTCACATCTCCTTTGATAGGATCTTTGTTGGTAGCGCTCCCTACGATATTAAACCCATCAGCAAGTGTCTGATATCCAGGAAAGCAAAAGAGTGGAAGATGGACAGTCCCCGTTGGAAAAGTAGAAAGAACGTCAAGAGCACTGATAAAAAATTGATAAGAGCCATCGCTATTAAATTCTAGTTCTGCAGCTTCCAACACTTCTGAGCGATGAGCATCAAACATCGTTTCCATAGCAGAGGCTGACGGTTGTATGCCAAGGTTGGGAGTAGACACTCCTCTTGCTATGGTAGACTGATATGCCAAAATATCAGCGTCGTAATAATGCGCTATTAACATATTGACAAGAGTTACAAAGGAATTTGTCCCTATATCAAAAGGATGCTGACCTGCATCTTGCTTATCAATCAGTTGATTAAACCAGCAATTAGCTATTTCAAACTGTGTCCTTGCTAGCAAGGGAATCAAGAGAGAATTTGTAGGACATGAGGAGGTAAATACGTTGGTATTTTGATTAAACACCATTTGTGGACCTACTCTTCGTACCCAATCATAAGGCCATAGCATAAACATCGACAAAGGTGTAGCTGGTGTTGATTGTATCTGCGTTGCTAGCTGCCACTGAGGCGCTGTTCTAGGTTTGAGTGAGTTTTGTCTTGCTAAAGGTTGTGTTGTTTGAATAGCAGCTACTCTTAAATAACCGTTATACGTACCACTTTGTGACGTGAGTACTACATCGGTAATTCTTTCATCAGCCGTTAAAGAATACGCCATTTGAAACTGTATCTGCGTCGTTGCAGCTTGCGCTTGGGCATATAGTAACCATTGCTGAGTATGTGAAGGCTCATGAGCTGGGTTATGCATGATAAACTTAAATTTTGTCCCTGCTGTAAGATTGATGACAGCCCCTGAAGAGGGTAAAGAAACAGGAACATTATCTATTTCAAGCCCAACTAATATCCCTCCTCCAAAAACTAGTTTAGGAGTGACATCTTCATAGAGAAAATCATGATATCCACTACAAGGAAGATTGATATTTTGTAAATATTCCGTAGCTGAGTGGACATACTCAGTGACTATAGTTGTAAATGTGAGAGAATTTTGAAGATCATTGATGATGTTATTTAAACTCTCTGTAAAACTAAACACGATATAATTTGGGTTAGGTAATTCAATAAGATTACGATTAGGCTCGATTCCAGCACTTTCATCTCCTGCTAAAAGAATGGAAGGCAAAGAGATTTGTGTTCCAAAGGGCACGCTGCCTACAGTGTTCTCACTTTCACTAATATTAAATAATCCTATCCTGCAAGGCAACCTTCCAGAAGCATACCCCCCAAACTTTAGTTGCAATGTCTGAAAATCATTGGTACGCAATGAAACAGCGTCATTGACATAACGACTAGCCGTTAGAAGACTAATATTACTATTGATTACAACTCCAAACTCACTAAGTGTCAATTGATTGTTAAATGTAGCTCCATATATGAAACTTATCTGCAATATAAAATATAAACACCACAATACTCTAGTCATTGACAAAAAAAATCCAACCATTGAACCCTCTATACAACTTATTCTATCTCTGCAATACCTTGCGATCCTTCTCATGCTTTGTATCACAAATACTCGCCTCATACAGATTTACCTCCGCTTTGATTTTGTGTAACCAAAACTGCATCGACAATCTTTCTCGATAAGTAGGATTTTCCAGTGCATTTCCGTAAAAAGCTAGCCATTTTTCTAGGTTTTCCTCAGTAACTTCAGCCCAATCTTTCACGATTACTACAGGCAAATCCTCGTACAAACGATCTAAAGGAGACGTTTTCACTATCACAATGCAACCAAGAGCCAAATCCTCCCAAGTACGATGACAATCCAACCCATTTCCATGTGGGCTCACAGAAAACGCATATTGTCCTTTTGTCATCCATAATTGTGTTCGTCTCGTGGGCTTAGGCGGCGCTTCTACAAGTCCTGTTAACATAAGACGATTAAAAATCTCTTGTCTATCCTCACCCCATTGCAAGTATCTTTGAAAACATCCTGTTCTCATAGTGTCATGAAAATGAAAATCTATATAAATTTTCTTTTTTCTTTCATGGGTAGGTTTAAGACGGCTCGCAACTCGCTTTAAAATCGTTTCTTGCATCCAAGGAGACATTGTTACTTCCCCCCAGTAGCTAGGGAGGCCTTTATACGCAAGTGTGTGAAAATCTATTCCTATAGGGATAGGTGAAATTTTTGAGCTAGATCCCATGTAATCGCAATTTTGTGCAAAAATATGTAGAATTTTTTTGTCTTTGAGCAGTTCTTCAAGACTCTGACGATCTATACAGTCGGAAGGAAAGGACTCATCCCCATCGCAAACTACAACCACAACAGGCGTTTTTATCTTGTCTCTCTCATTATAAAATTGCCGAAACCATGCAGGTCTTATCCATACTACACTTTTTTCTATCTCTGATAGCTCAGGAAAAACATATCCTCTGCTGAAAAATAAATAAGGATCACTATTTTCTTTAGAAGCAAATTGCGATGCTAACCCCACATTCCAAATCAAACGAGTAGTTTCCCATTTTTTCTCTTCACCTATACATAATGAGTTAGCGATAACCATGATTATACAAAAAAACGATTCTCGAAGATGCATTATCCTCCCTCCCTATGATGTCGGACATAATATTCTACTGTAAGGGCCAGCCCTTCCTCTATGGATGTTCCGATGTTTTGTCCAAAATGTTTTCGATATTTTGTCATATCTGCTTCCAAATGCAAACTCTGATCCACAGAAAAAGATCTTGTTCCCCAAGGAATTTTCTGCTTTCTTTTCTGAAGAAGTTCGTAAATTTTTTCCACTATAAATGAAATTCTTGTACTTTGACCACTGCCTAAATTAAAAACTTCACTATTTACAGAATTGTAGGATCGTAAAATCGCCTTAGCAATGTCTTTTACATACATATAGTCCCAGTATTGCGTTCCTTGTGTAAGAAGAGGCTCCTTATTGTTTAACAAACTACAAATCAGATAGGGAATGAGCCACTGAGGATTATCCATAGGCCCATACGAAGAAAATAATCTAAGCCAAACAAATTGCATCCCTCTACTGACGCAAAAATTTTGCAGTGCATGATACGCTAACACTTTCATTTTCCCGTATAGTGTCACAGGTTCTAGAGAATCTGTTTCCTTGATAGGTTTGTTTTTTATGCCATATTCAGCTTGTGATCCCAAACCAACAATAGTTTCTACTTTAAGAGCTTCCGCTAGCAAACATACATTTTGTAAAAGATGTTGATTTTCATACTGAATACAATCATTCTTATAAGTATTGATAACTCCTTCCCAAGCCAGATGAAACAATACTTTAGGTTTGAAGGGCTCTAGCTGCGCTAGCATAGAACGCAAATTAGTGAAATCCATCTCTACAAAAATCACCCTTTCCCCAAGCTGGGGTAGACGCCAATAGTTTTTGTTTTTTTTTACAAGAGCTATCACTCTATGCTTTGGATTTTTTACAATTTCACAAACCAGATGAGATCCAATAAAACCTCCAGCACCTGTTATGAGATAGTCTGTCATACTTTCTCTACATGCTTTTCTTGCTTACTATCTACGCTTGTTTCTTGGAAAAATTTTTCGTACCAAGCAATCGTTAATTCTAACCCTAGAGAAAGAGAGACTTTAGGCCGCCAGCCTATGAGCTTTTCTGCTTTTTTCGAAGAGAGATATTGATGAGGGATTTCTCCTCTAGCTGCATTTTGAATAATGGGTGCAAGATGCTCTTTGTTCATGAACTTGGCAATAGCGCTGACAATGTCTATCACTTTTGTTGGTTTGTTGGATCCTAAGTTAAAGGCTTCTCCTTGTAGTTTTTTTTCTTGTAGCTGCTCGCCAAGGAGTAGATAAGCTTCTACAATGTCTTCTATGAATACATAGTCTCTTAAAGAGAGACCATCCCCTCTAAGTAGAGGGGATGTATTCTCATAAAGATTGCAAATCACTGAAGGAATTAACCTCTCCCAATTAAAATCGCCTCCTCCATAGACGTTTCCAGCTCTTGTCACAACTATCGGCAGTCCATATGTGTGATAATAAGAGAGAGCTATCAAATCGGTACAAGCCTTAGATACATCGTAAGGATATAGCGCTTGCAAAGAGCTTTCTTCTGTATAGGGAAGTGTATCATGAATACCATAGGCTTTATCACTAGAGGCGATAATAATACGCTTGATGTGCTTGGTAGATCGTCTGCAAGCTTCTAGTAAACAATAGGTTCCTCGAATATTTGTTTCATAGGTCGTGAATGGATCTGAAAAAGCAGATTGCACTTGGGTTTGAGCACCTAAGTGATAGATCGTATCAATAGAATACTCGGAGAGAGTTGTTTGCAAGAGTGTATAATTGCTCAAACTCCCTTGCACTTTTGTGATTCTTGTTTGCTCTCTTTTAAAGAGAGCATCTACTGGAGCCTCTTTGTCAAAAGCGATTACTTGCGCTCCATAATGAGTAAGACGTCGTAGCAACGATGTCCCAATAAAACCAGAAGATCCTGTCACAAAAACTTTTTTATTTTTCCAAAACATAGCTTTGTTCTTTTTTCAAAAGCCATGGAACTTGTTCTGATAGCCAAATATTTTCCAGTGTTCTGTGGTCTCTTAACGTATCCATAGGATGCCAAAAGCCTGCATGTTTAAAAGCCATGAGCTCCCCTTGATCTGCAAGAAGCTCTAAAGGTTTTTTCTCCCACATAGTGCTATCGTCGGAGATAAAATGGATTATCTCTGGTTCTAGTACAAAAAACCCTCCGTTAATCCAATCTTTTTGAGGCTTTTCTGAAAAATGGGTAACCACGTCTCCTTTGAGGGTGAGGCCTCCAAACCTTGGTGGTGGGTGGACCGCTGTGACTGTAGCTAATTTCCCGTGACTTTTGTGAAAACTCAGGAGCTCTTGTAGATTAACATCAGAAAGACCATCGCCATATGTCATCATAAAAGTATCGGATCCTATCCATTCCTTGAGACGTTTCAGTCTTCCCCCTGTTTGTGTGTGCACACCTGTGTCAACGAGATGAATTTTCCAAGGAGGGATGTTTCCTTGATGGGTTTGTGTTGTATTGCTCACAAGATCTATGGTGAGATTGTGATGCAAGGAAAAAAAATGGAGAAAATACTCTTTGATGATTTCTCCCATAAAACCTAGTGCAACGATAAACTCAGAAAAACCATACAGGCTATAGTGCTGCATGATATGCCATAGTATAGGTTTGCCTCCTATTTCTATCATAGACTTGGGGATCTGAGAGGTTTTCTCAGAAATTCTCGTTCCAAATCCTCCAGCTAAAATCACAACTTTGGTCATACAAGATCCGAAAAATTATTCAAGTTTATAACCAATATTTTGCCTTTCTGTCTGCACAGTGTAGTAGAGTTTCTTTCCTGTTGCAGCTGTAGCTCCAACATCTCGAAGCCACGCAGACATGGCGTATCCTAACATAGACCTACTGCTTTTTTTGAGAAAAAAGTCAAAAGGTATAGAAAAGGCAATCCCCTTGTCATAGTAGCGCTTTCCATTCACGATATCTCCTGCATTGGTCATCGTATACCAAATCGAAAATCTCATGCCTGAAGGGTAATATCTACTAAGCTCAAATCTTGCACCTTTGTCACGAGCAAGAAACTGTCCTATCATCACTTTCACATCTATATTCCAAGGGCGATATTCGTAGTAAATATCGAAAAAATATTGATAGCCAATAAAATGCTCTTCTTTAGGAATATCTTGCGCAGTAAATTTTCTTGTTTTCGTGGTAAACCCAATCCCATGATAGTGTCTTTTAAGCACACCTGCTGCTTCTATTCCAAAAGCCCAATTAGAGTTCACAGGATAATAGAGAGATTCTAAAGCTAAACCTCCATATGCTGGCTCAAAATATCCAAGGGCGCACCTTGTGAACCAGCCATTACCTAGATTGTAACCTTTTTGTAGATACGCCTCTTCTAAAGAAAAATTATGCCCCTGGTAATATTTGATGTTGTCTGAGCGAACAATCAGCAAGTGCGAGATATTGTATACATCGATATCTTTAAGTTTACATAAGCTAGAACTTAAGTTGTATGCAGCCTGAATTTTATAGTAGATGTTATCAAAAATATATCCTTCTGGTCCTCCTACAAAACCTGCGCTATATTTGATTTTTCCTGTTGTACTTCCAAAAAAGGTGATAAGCCTTGGCCTGAAAGTAAAGGTCCAAATATCTTTTTTTCTCCTATAGAGTAAGGAGGCGTTTCCCTGAGGAGTATGAGAGCCTTCGATCATCGGAGATAGGGTTTGGAGTTCCTGATCGCCTATTTCTCCTTCTCTAAACTTGCTGAGATATTTTGTCTGAAAAAAATAGGCTTGTGTCGGAATACCATCGGCTTCAATCACTACTGTTGTGTTAACAATATCTGCAGGAATAAGGGAAGAGAGAAGATGTTGTATACGATCTCTTACCTGGAGCTCCTGCCTATATCTTGTATTGATGACTTTGAGCCAAAGGGTTTTTTCTCCTTTGCTATTTTCTAGGAGATAAAGAGTATACAAATTGAGCCCTTGCTGACAAAAAGCATAAGCAAGCTCTTGCGCTAGTTCTTTTTCCGTTCTTAACAAGCCCAAACTTTCTGTATTCACGGGCGCTGTATAAAAGGCGGGGTTGCTTACTTTAGCAAAAAAACCTTTGCTATCCCCTATATTATAGTAAATGGCTGCAGAACCGGCTAAAGTCTTCCCTCGTAACGTGCTCATTTTCACTTGTAAAAAGTCCAAAAGATTTACAGAAAATCCGATGTTAACAGGAGTCTTGACTTTTCTTGCTTGAGGGTGTTCATTGACATGATGCTGATAATCAACAGCGTCATATTCTGCGATCAAAGAAAATTCTTTAAGCATTTTTCTCTTAGATGCTCGAAAAGGTGTCCAAGCAACACCTCCAAAAAAGCCCTTGATACGACCTCTTCCATAGCCTAAGGTGAGCTCCAAGTTGTAATCTAAAAGCTCTTGTGTTGCACAAACATAGAAAGAGTAAAAACGGCGACTCCCATAAAAATCTTCAAATCCAAAGGAAAAACTGGGGGGATATTTAAGTCCTCCTTTTCGCTGCTGATAGAGCGCAAATTTTACGTTGGCTGTTCTATCTGTATCATCACCAAAGCCTAGATGGCCAAAGCCCGATTCTGTGACACCCTGAAAAACCCGATAGTTGCCTACAAGCTCAATGTGACTAAACATCTGAAAATTGAGGCTATAAATATCATAAGGAGACGCCTTGGAAAACCCAAGAGCCATAGTACCAACATCTGCCATCTTGGCAGAAGGCATAGAAAAATAGCCTCCTATCAATGCATAGTTATAAAAGAAAGGAAGCCTTTCTTTAACATCACGGTCTATGGTTTTCACCAAGGAAAGATCTTTGAAGAGCTGAGACATTTCTTCTTGGCTTTGCCAAGGGTTTGTGTCCGCTAGCAGCCGCAGAGCCAGGCTTAAGAAGAAACAAGCTTTCCTGACAACTCTCATAGTTTTCTCGTAATTTTAGAGAATCTCTTTTAATCAAAAAAAAGATAGAGCTCAATGAAAATACCAAAAAGATTTTGATTTTTAAAGAGCGTAAAAAAACATGTTTACATCGAGAAAACTAGCGTTGAGTTATCTATTGGTATCGAATTGCGATTAATTGAATGAATGTCTATACTCCCCTGTTATAATCTGTAAAAAATCGACGTAAGTTGTACTTTTCTTTCAATCTAGGATAACGAGGATGGCCTTCATGCAATATTTCAAACAGTTTCATCAACACCTAGTAAATAGGGACTATTCATCTTTCCTTGGTCTATGGGATGAATACTGCTCCAGTGATGAAGTTGATGCTGCAGAGGTAATCCGCATTCTACAAGATGCAAGAAACTCAGAGTTTGGTGAGTCTTTTGGACGTTATGTAGATAAGGCTCTCGATTTATGGAAAATGTTTGGAGATACTGAGAGCGGCCACGATATTTTTAAACTTATAGTAGATATCCAAACCTCTAATGAACCTCTGCTAGGTGAGCTTGTCTTAGAACATGCTCACAAAAGATATTCCCATCATAAACACTTTGAGCAGATGTTAAAGCTTGTTGGCCTTCGTGATATGAAAAATTTCCAAGGAGCCATTAGCAATCTCGAGCTTCTTGCTCATATGCATAAGAACAACTTTGTGTATCATACAAGTGGCTGGGGTGTGGGCGAGATCATGGACGTATCTTTCCTCCGTGAGCAGCTGAGCCTAGAGTTCGACTATGTTGCAGGAAAAAAAGATCTTTCCTTTCAAAACGCTTTTAAAACCCTTTTACCTATTCCAAAAGATCATTTCCTAGCAAGACGATTTGGTAATCCTGACGCTTTAGAAGTGTTTGCTAGGGAAAATCCTACAGAAGTGATCAAAATGCTTCTTAGAGATCTAGGACCAAAATCAGCTTCTGAAATCAAAGAAGAGCTTTGCGAGCTTGTTATTCCTGAAGAAGAGTGGACAAAATGGTGGCAGGCAACACGGACAAAAATCAAAAAAGACACTTCTGTTGAAGTGCCTGAAGATTTGAAAGAACCTTTTAGACTTCGTGATGTAGAAGTAGGTCATGAAGAAAAGTTGCAAAAAGCTCTTGAGAGAAAGCCTAGTGTGGAAGAGCTTATTCAGCTTGTATACACTTTCTTGCGAGATTTTTCTGCTACGTTAAAAAACGAGGAATTTAAAACCTCTTTGAAAGCCAAGATTCAAGAAACTCTCTCTTCTGGGAACTTGTCCGACGCACAAAAACTGCAAATGGGCTTCTTTTTACAAGATCTAGATCCTCGCGCTGATGTTTCGCTCATCAATTCTCTAGTACAAAATAGTAAAGACCTAGACGCTCTTTTAACGAACATTTCGATTATCGCTTTTAAGAAAAGGTTTCTTGTAGAGGTTAAAGAGCAAAGGTCTGATTGGCCTTCTATTTTCTTAGACCTTCTTTGGAAGGTCGATCAAAATCCTCTTAGAGACTACGTATTAGATTCTCTTTTAGAAAAAGGAAAAGAAAAAGAAGTAGAGAAAAAGCTCCACCATCTCTTAGAGCATCCTGGGCAATATCCCCAAGCACTTTTGTGGTATTTTAAAAAAATCATGGCAAAAACAAAGATACCCATGAGCGATCAATCGGGGAAAAATGATTTTCTTGAGGCCTTTTTTATTCTCTTGAGTATTCTTGATAAGTCTGGGGCAAGCAACCGTGACTTAGCTAAAAAAATGCTCGCATTTATCACAAATGGTCGCTATGCCGTGATAAGAAAAATTTTCCAGGGAGCAGATATTGATCATGTGCAGGAATTTCTTCTCTTAGCTACCAAATGTCTCTCTTTTACGACGCACGACATTAAAATTTTCCATTCTCTTGCTGAGGTTGTACATCCTTCTCTGGAAAAACTACGTAAAAAATATGAAGGGCATGAACAAGAAGAGGAAATTATTTGGACAACAGAGTCAGGTCTTAACAAAATTAAGTCTCGCATAGAGGAAATTGCTACTGTCGAAACCGTGGAAAATGCCAAAGAAATTGAGGTAGCAAGATCTCATGGAGATCTTAGAGAAAATGCAGAGTTTAAATTTGCCTTAGAGAAAAGAGATCGTCTGCAAGGAGAACTCAAGTTCCTTTCTGAGCAAATCAACAAAGCTCGGATTATTTCTAAAGAGGATGTTTCACTAGAGCAGGTAGGCGTTGGCGTCATTGTGGATTGTGTGGATGAGTCTGGATCTGCTACTTCTTACACTCTACTTGGTCCTTGGGATGCAAACACAGAAGAAAACATTCTTTCTTTCCAATCCAAGCTTGCTCAGGATATGCAAGGATTAAAAGTAGGAGATCACTTTAAGGTACAAAGCAAATCTTACACCATCAAGAAGCTGAGAAATTTCTTTGCTGAAAAGTAATCGGCTTTGCTCTACCTTGAGAGCTTGTTAACGTGATAAGAGTCTGCTCATGAAGCTTGTAATAGCGACCTCTAATATGCATAAGGTGAGGGAGTTTCGCTCTCTACTTAAAAATCTTGGAAATCTTGATATTTTCTCTCTCAGAGATTTTCCCGACTACATTCCTCCTGAAGAGTTGGGAAGCTCTTTTGAAGAAAATGCAAAAAGCAAAGCCTTAGATGCTGCAAAAAAGCTAAAATGTCTTGTTATTGCTGATGACTCTGGTCTTGTTGTCCCCTCTCTTAATGGCGAGCCTGGTGTATTTAGTGCAAGGTATGCGGGTCTTCACAGCTCTGACAAAGAGAATCGCGATAAACTCATTGCTAAGCTAAAAACCCTTCCAGAAGATAAACGTGTAGGATACTTTGAATGCTGCATAGCGCTTGCTACAGAATCAGGTGTTACAAAAATCTCAAGGGGTCTTTGTGAAGGGCAGCTTCTTGTCTCTCCTAGAGGGTCTCAGGGTTTTGGTTATGACTCTCTATTTCTAAAATACGATTACAGCAAGACTTTTGCGGAAATGGAAGAAGAAGTAAAAAACAGAATTTCTCATCGAAGAAAGGCTTTTGATAAGCTGCTACCTTCTTTGCAGCATCTGTTTGGTTGCTGATGCATTACTTCATAGATGGCTATAATTTTTTATTTCATTTCTATGAAGATGTCGACCCTTTAGAAAGGACAAGAAAAGATCTTTTAGAATACCTTCAAGAGCATCTCTTTGCGTCTAACCTTAATCTAACTATCGTTTTTGACAGTCACCATGTAAAACATAAAGATATCCCCACTCGCTTTGATGTAGAAAAGCTAGAGGTTATCTATACCCCATCTCATCAAACCGCTGACAATTACATCCTAGAGGCTTTAGCTTCTAATAGGCATAATAGCAAAGAAACCGTTATAACCTCAGATAAAG
>Ga0172362_10003840_pt1 | contig 12998 bp, 11 predicted proteins | sample LakKivs1_kivu2a2_FD_114534 | JGI IMG/M metagenome (GOLD analysis project Ga0172362, IMG submission 114534) | Sediment microbial communities from Lake Kivu, Rwanda - Sediment s1_kivu2a2 | ecosystem: Environmental > Aquatic > Freshwater > Lake > Sediment | place: Rwanda: Western Province, Lake...
AGATGTTGGGGAAGTTCAAGAATGAGCAGGATGACATAGGCAAAAATCTCGGCGATGCGTATGCGGAGACGAAACGCAAACAGAGGGTTCTCGGTGCGTGTGCAAAGTGCGGTGGAGAACTAATGGTCATAGTTTCTCGCGCGACGCACAAGCGCTTTGCCGGATGTTCCAACTACCCAAATTGTAAAAATGCTTTCCCACTCCCGCAAGCTGGCTTCATCGTCTCTTTGGATAAAACCTGCGAGCACTGCGGAACGCCGATGGTCCAGATCAACCGCCCCGGAAGGCGCCCCTATAGGGTGTGTTTGGGAGTGGAGTGCGAGAGTAAAAAAGAGTGGGGGAAGAGAAAAGCAGGTGGGGCTGCGCAAACTAAATTATAGGACACGTTTTTAACGATGTAGAACATTTTATTATTGATGAAAGGATTGTCTTTATGCGTAAGCTCTCAGACGCCTTTGGTAAGGTTCAACTTGGGTCATGAAGATATCGTTCAAAAATATCGTGACCTCGCTCGGCCTTTTAAGCTCGCATACCTCGTTGAAGGCGAAGACTATAAGTTTACGGCAGGCGGTGTGACCAGAATGGTCTTTCCCCTGCTGAGGAGGATGCTTGAAAAAGATATCCTGACGAACGCCCACTGGGTCTCGCTCAATTCAATGGGCCCAGAAAAAATCGAGGCGGACAACATAACGCTGGATCACGTACGACTAGGAAAAAAGAGGATGGGTGGGTACGGACAAGCGAAAGAAACCATGTGGAAAACGTTGCACGGTATCCAGAAGAAACGAAAAACTGTAGAGCTGTTTTTCTGGCAGGACGAATTTATCGATTACACCCACTACAACAGGCTGTGTAGCGAACTTGTCATGAAACTCGACAAGGAAAACGATTTCGACCTTTTTTACATCCATGACTTCCAGCAACTGCCCATGGCACACATGCTGCATACTTTCAAGCCTAAGGTTTTTAGGTGGCATATCCCATTTGACGAGTCTTTGGTGCCAAAAATGTGGAGACAGCCCCTAGCGTCCTACTTCGATGCCTACGATGTTGTAATAGTGAGCTGCAAAAAATACCTAGAGTCACTCAAAAAGTTCGGGTACACGGGAGAAGCGCGTTACATATTTCCTTACATCGACCAAGACATTTACAAGAAGCCAAGCAGAAGTGAACTTGATGAATTCAACCACAAGTTTGGAATACAAGAGGATGACAGAATTGCGCTTGTGGTTGCAAGACTCGACCCGATGAAGGGGCAAGACAGGACAATAAGAGGGTTCGCCAAGGTAGCAAAAAATTTTCCAAATGTAAAACTTGTCGTAGCCGGGAACGGAAGTTTTTCAGGTAAGTTGGGAATTGGACTGTCGAAAGCCGAGAGGTGGCTAAGCCAATTGCGAGAGTTGGTCAAGGCGCAAGGCGTGGAAGACCGCGTTATCTTCACGGGGTACCTAACCCACAAGGAGCTACAGGCTGCTTACGAAAGGTGCGAGTTGACAATCCTACCATCCGTCCTAGAAGGATTCGGATTGGTTGTTATTGAAAGCTGGTTATACAAGAAACCGACAATCGTCAGCTCCATGGCTGGCGTGGCCGAACTAATAAACCACGGGGAAAACGGGCTCTTGTTCGATCCCAATAACCCAGATGACTTGGCCCATAATCTCTCCGCCGTGCTGTCAGACCAAAATTTAGCATCGGCTCTCGGCAAGAATGGCTATAAGGCATCTCGCCAATGTTCTCTTGAGCGAGGAATGAAATCGGAGGCCCAAGTGATGCTGGACTTGGTTGGATCCATGGTGGCTAAACGGCGGGTGCGGAGATGATCCCCGATTTTCTCTACCAAATTGTGGTTTTCGCAATAATCGTGACCATAACCGCTGTGTTTGCAAAAATTTTTAGCTATCTCATAAAGGGAGCATTCAAGACTTGGGCACCAGTAGTCAGGACGCATGTTCAGAGGTTAGTTTCGGTCTGCATCTGGGGAATTGGTCTCCTGATTGGAATCCAACAACTCGGGTTAAGAATGGATTTCCTTCTCTTGTTGATAGGTCTATTTGGAGTAGCAGTGCTGATCGCCATTAAAGATTCACTGGAAAACATTGGCGCCAAGTATTTCTCGGATGTTTATGTGCCGTTTAAAGTTGGTGATATAATTAAGGTAGGCAACACTTCTGGCAAAGTCATCGAGATTAACCCAATAACGACAGTTCTCTTGACAGATAATGAAAGGCTAATCTCCATTCCCAATTCACTGTTTCTCAAAGAAAAAGTGGAAAACGTGACGCCACGCATTTGGAAAGAAATACTAGTTCCCATATCAATCAGCAGCAATATCAACTTGCCGCAGTTTGAAAGCGAGGTCCTGAAGACATGCAATAGGATGAGAAGATATCTGGACGAGCGCTTCCCTCCAATCCTAACAGTTAAAGGTAGGGATAAGCGGTCAGTCGGATTGGTTTTGACTCTAATGGTAAGGGAACCTTCCAAGAAGAATGAGATAATCGAGGAGATAAACCGGAAAATTTTTGAGACAGAAGACAAAATGAGGGGTGGCAAAAGAAAACGTAGAAAATGACAATTAACGCTTTCTAGTATAAACTGTACGTATCGGGTATGGTATTTCGATTCCTTCTTTCTTGTAGCGCTTGTGCAGCTCCTTGATGAACTCGTGGGTCAGCAAGTACTGGTCGACGAACTCTTTAACTCTCAGAATGACCGTGAAGTTGATGCTGAAATCGCCGAAAGTGTGGTAGCGGATGAACGGCTCGAAGCCGGGCATCTCTCCCTCAACTCTTTTTATTACTTTCTTTGCCACATCTATCGTTACTTTCTCCACCTTCTCGAGGTCGCTGCCGTAGCTCACCCCGACTTGGATCAAGCAAGCCATCTCCTTTTCGGGCAAGTAGTAGTTAGTGACGATTGCCCCGGCAAGTTTAGAGTTCGGGACCACTATTATGTTGTTGGGAAGCTCACGTATCTTCGTGCTGCGCAAACCGATGTCTACCACGTACCCTTTTTGGCCCGAGTCCAGCGCTATGTAGTCCCCTACCCTCACGGGTCGGTCGGTCATGATGTACATCCCAGCAAAGAACTCTGATAGCGTCCCCTGTAAGGCGAAGGCGATTGCTAGTCCTCCTATCCCGAATGCAGCAACAGCCGCGGTCACGTCGACGCCGAGGCGATTGAGGATTATCATGAGGGCGAAGAACACGACCACGAACTTCACGATTTTTTGAAGCGTCGGTACGAGTGTTTTCAGAGCTGGACGGATGGTGCCGTAATACTTCAATATCCCGGTTATTGTTTTGATGGTAATCCATGCTACCAATAGAACTACTAGCAGGTAGCTGACGATCGGGAGATATTGTATGACCTCGGCGGGAACAAACGATATGCGTGGTAGCGCGAAGTTGATGCCGACGATTAAAAATATCACAACTATCGGCATCCGGATTGCATCGAGGATTATATCGTCAATCTTAGTTTTGGTTTTTCGTGCGAGCTTAGTTATGTAGACGTTCAGCGCGAATCTCAATACATACCCCGCTACGATGAACCCCACCAAAATCAGGATGGGTATGAGCAACTGCAAGAGTTCTTCAGTAGTCATTTTCGCAATATTTCTCATAAAAAATTAAGTTGTAATCATTTAAAAGATTTGCCCTCTATTCAATCGCCAATGACAGGGCGCTAATTCGGCCAGTTAAGAGAGCATTTCTGTCCAAAGGTCGATCCAACCCTCAACAGGGCAGGAGTAAGAAAGTTTTCCTTGACGTGTTTCTTTTATCTTATAACAGCAAGAGAAACGCATGGGGACCTGAATGAAGCACCTCATTGGTCAGCTTAAAGTGTTTGGCAAGAGTTTGCGGGCTGGAGCCATATTACTCCTCGACTACGATGGCACCCTTGTCCCGATCGCTGAAAAGCCAGAACTCGCAATCCTTCCCACAGACATGAGGGCGCTGCTCAACTCATTAGCCAAGCGTTTTCGAATCGCGATAATAAGCGGCAGGTCGTTGGATGAAGTGAAGAACCTCGTAGGAGTAAGGGAGATTTACTACGTGGGAAATCACGGCTTTGAAATAGATGGGCCAGGGACGAGACTTCTCAGGTCCGAGGCTAAACGCGCCCGCCCCTCCATAGCCAAGATTTGCGCGAGGTTGCGGGAAAGCCTTGGAGCAATCAGTGGTGCAATCGTCGAGGATAAAGGATTGACAGCAAGTATTCATTATCGGCAAGTTGCACGGAAAGAACTCCGGCGCATGAAAAATATTTTTGAGAAAGTGGTCAAGCCCTACGTAAATTCAGGCAGGATTAGGCTCACTCGTGGCAAGAAAGTTTTTGAGATAAGGCCAAGCACCGTGTGGGACAAGGGAAAAGCGGCTCTTTGGATAATTGATGTAATTGACCCTAAAAAGAAGCTCACGCCAGTCTACATTGGAGACGACCGAACCGACGAGGACGCATTTCTGGCTCTGAAAGACAGAGGGATAACCGTTCTAGTATCTAAAAGGCCGAGGAAATCCAACGCGAAGTTCTTCCTGAAAAACGTGGCCGAGGTAAAAAAATTTTTGAGTGATCTGGTGGCGAAGCAAGACCTAGCAGGTGCTTGAGTGCCCGAGCAAGGCCGAATGGGGCAGACAAAGAACAAAGGCGGAGGAGGAAGAGTGAAGTTAAAAATAGCAGTAATCTCCGACCCACACTTGGGGGCGAAGTGGGGAACCGCGCGGGAGCAGGACCCATTCGATCAATTTCGCGAAGCCATTGAGCAAGCACTCAAGCTCGGAGCGCAGATGATTTTGATTCCAGGCGATATTTTTGACACCCGCATTCCACGCCAAGAAGTTTGGGCGCGGGCGATGCGCATTTTGGCGTTGCCCCACGCGCAGGAGCAGAGCAATGTCGAATTGGAGAAGACGATCGACAAGAATACCCAAGATATTTCTCCCGTTTCGCTGAGGGGGGTACCCATCGTAGCGCTGCACGGGAATCACGAGCGTCGCATAAGGGGCCTCGTCAACCCAGTTGAGGCTCTGGAAGCGGCAGGTCTACTCATCTATCTTCACCATAACGTCGCGCTATTCAAAACACCCGTTGGCAAAATCGCGATCCACGGCATGGGCAACGTGCCCGAGCGGAACGCAAAAGATGCTATGAACATATGGAACCCGAAGCCCATGAGGGATGCGATAAACATTCTGATGCTTCATCAGGCGGTAGGGCAGTACGTCTATTCTGGAGAGGAGTACCCAACCTTGGATCTGGCCGACCTGCCACGTGGCTTCGACATCTATATCGACGGGCACATGCACTACCACGCCGAGGCGAGGGCGCATGGCAGGCCACTGCTCTTCCCCGGGAGCACGATACGCACGCAGCTTTTGGAGATCGAGGCGCAGGTGCGGAAAGGATTTTACATGCTCGACATCGGGGAGGATGTGAGCTACAAGTTCGTCGAGCTAAAGAGCGTGCGAGATTTTCACTATGCGGAACTGAAATTTGACGACGCTACCATATCTCAACTTGAAGCTGCAGTCAGAAAGAAGATACAGAAATTTTTGGATGAGTCGAGAAAAAATAAGGAGAAGCTCCCGTTGGTCAGGCTGAGGCTGCTCGGAATGCTTGCTAAAGGATCATCGCGCAGCGACTTCGATGAGAACGCAATAGCGGATGAATTTTCCGACAGGGCGCTCGTCTCAATAGGTAAGGATGAGTTGATTTCTACTGGGCTTGAAGAAAAAATAAAATTCTTGCGAGAGCTGCGCGAACGTCGGTTGCCCGTGGAAGATATGGCGATGCAGTTGCTTGAAGAAAACTTGCGCGAGTCGAAGCAGACGCAGACGTTCGACGTTCGGGAGCTGTACCAACTCCTGATGGATGATCACGTCGCGGAGACGCGCGATAGGGTGATGAGCATCGTGAACGAGCTCGTCGACGCAGAGCTGAAGAGGAGAGAGCGATGATAACCCAGGTCAAGCTCCACAACTGGAAGTCGCACAAGGATACAGAGCTTCAGTTCGGCGACGGCACAAATGTCTTTGTAGGAATAATGGGTTCAGGAAAGACCGGCGTCATGGATGCGATCGCCTACGCTCTCTTCGGAACTTTGCCCGCCGTTCGCGGTCGAGTGATAAAGCTGGAGCAGATGATAATGGACCGCCCGAAGCAGATGGACTCGGCCGAAGTCGAGGTACAATTCATCGCACCGGATGGAAATGAGTACATCGTGAAGCGCGTTATCGAGCGCGGCAGCGGTACGACCCTGTCGGAACTCAGGAGGGCGAGCGGTGAGCTGATCGAGAGCCCGAGCTCGACCCGCGTCACAGAGACGATAGAGGGGATGCTCAAGATGGACGCCGAACTCTTCGAGCGGGCCGTCTACTCTGAACAGAATCGTCTGGATTACTTTTTGGTTTTAGGGCGGGGCAGGCGCATGGAAAGCATAGACGAACTTCTTGGCATCGACAAGCTAGAGCGGGCTCGGAAGAACATGGGCACGCTGATCAACAACATTCGCGAGCGCATCGAGGAAGAGATAGACGAAAAATCCCAGCTCGAGCGGGACACCACTCTCGCGACCCTCCCGACGCTCGAGCAGGATTTGAAGAACTTGGAGCTAGAGAGGCAAGGCACACAGGTGAAGCTGCAACAGCTCCAGCCGAAGCTCAACGAAGTTCAGATTCAGATGAGCAAGATGCGCGAGGTGGAGCTGAAGGTGACGCAACTTGAAAAATCTCTCCGTGAGCTAAGCGGGACGGTCAACGAACTCAAGCGTAGTCTCGAACAGACGAGAGAGAAACTTAGGGATGCAGCGAGCATTGATCCGAGCGAGATTCAAACGCAGATCACGGAACTTCAAGATGGATATGTGAATGCGCACAGCGTAGCAGACGAACTCAGCATCATGTGTACGAAGCATTCGTCGCGGGTTGGCGAGATCAGGACAAAGATGGAGATGGTGCGCTCCCGCATAGCTGAAATCGAGAATGACATCGAACGCAAGCTTGAAGCGCGCTCTGAGCTGGAGAAATTGAAGCTAGAGGATGTTGCTAAGCTTGTAGAAAAATTGCAGCTTGACATCAAGGAGGTGAGCGATGAGTTTGCGGCATGCCGCGCGAGGCTGCAGGACATCGAACAGAGTTCGGAGGAGTTGGCGGTGGCCGGCTCCGTCTGCCCTGTGTGTGAGAGCCCGCTGTCGAACGAAAAGAAGCGGCAGTTGCTCAAGCAACGCCAGGAACAGACGATAGCATACACCAAACGCGTCGTCGAACTTGAAAATAAATTGAAAAAATTAGATGCGGAGCTCAAAGAAAAACTTCAAGCTCAGCGGCGTCTCGAGTTTCTCGCGAAAGAAGTAGAGGATCTTCCATCGATTGAGGAAAAAGTTTTACAATTGAAACAAAATATCAAGGTAAGCGAAAACGAGCTCGTGAATGCGCAGGCAGATCTTGAGAAAGTCAACTCGGATTTCGAGCGTGCCCGCAATGAAGTCGATCGCATCAATGAGCGGCTCACGGCTACTAAGCAAACCCTACAATTGCGGCTAGAACTCGAGCGGTCGGAAAAAGAGTTCACACAGAAGCAGGCCGAAAGCCTGCGCGTGCAGCAAGAGCTTTGGAAGGTCAGGCGGGGCTACGATGAAGTGAAGGCAAAGGTGCTGGCGGACGAGTTCGTCGAGCTGAGCAGGACGCAAGAGCGGTTGAAAACGGAGTTCGCGGCGAAGGAGCAGCTCATGGGCGTGAAGCAGCAGCTCGTCAAGAGCATCAGGGAGAAGAGGGAGGCGCTCGCGCGCAGCGGCGTGGAGATAGAATATCTGCAGCAGGCCACACAATCGCTTCAAGTTATTCAAAATGCGCTTGCGCAGACGCAGACGACCATGCGCAGAGATTTTGTGGAGGCGGTCAACGAGGCGATGAACGAGCTGTGGAGGGACATCTACCCATACGGTGACTTCACGGGCATAAGGCTCGCAGTTGAAGATGATTATATTTTGCAACTCAGGAACCGCACGGGCGGTTGGGTAGCGGTCGAGGGACTGACGAGCGGAGGCGAGAGGACATGCGCTTGTCTTGCGCTTCGGATAGCGTTCGCCATCGTCCTCGCACCTACGCTGAACTGGCTCGTGCTCGATGAGCCGACGCACAACCTCGACTCCGAAGGGATTCAGGAGCTGGCTGTCGCACTTCGCGAGAGGATACCGGAGATAGTGAAGCAGGTGCTGCTAATCACACATGAGGAGAGGCTCGAGGCAGCGGTGAGCGGCTACCTCTATCGCTTCATTCGTAACAAGGAGCTGGACGAGCCGACGAAGGTCGAGCAGGTCACTACGCCGGAGGCCGTGAGAAGGAAACAATAGTTGGGAGTGTCATTCCCAACTACGAGAAGATGATTTGATAGTCGCGTTCAAGCAACTTGCGGGCGTCATATTTGCGGTGATTTTTATGTCGATAGTCGGGGCGATCTACGTCAGCTATAGCAGGGGCAGCGCTAAGTCCGAGTTCGAGCGCAAAGCGCAGGATCTGGCGGGACAAATAGATGTCTTAGCTAGCAAAGACGTTGGTACGAAGGAGCAATTCGAAATAAATGTGCCCCCTGACTGCGAACTGCGGTTTTGGGACAACTCAGTCGTGGCCGTCGTCGATGGTAATCCCGAGAATCACAATGTCAGGGTGAGAGTCGGGATGAAAGTCGGGGAGAATATTATCCACTTAATAATCACAACTGGGAAGGTGACGCTGACGCTCGAGCGGGTAGAAAATGGGGTGACGATCAGTGGATGAAGCCGAGCATATGCCCTTCTACATATTGTTCGGAGTGATCGTAGCGGCGATATTAGCGGGCATCTTCATCGTGCAGTACAACCGACAGCTGGAAGCCAGAGTCGATGAGCAGGCGCAGGCTCTAGCAAATGATTTGGCCAGAATTTCTTTCACCGCATTCTCGCGCGAACAACCCAGCTTTTTACTTCCACGAAATCTCGGCGGTAGCGATTACGAGCTGAGCGTGGATGAAAACAGCTCAACGTTCATCGTGCACATCAAAGCCGGCAGGCAATCGGGCATGAGCTACTACTCCGCAGCGAACGTCTCGTTGAGCATTGAGAATTCCAATTTTGTGCCTAGTGGCGGCGTCTACTTCCAGCGCAGAGGCAATAATGTTGTCGTGAGTTCCTCCCCGATAGCCGCGCAAGGGGAGAACATCCTACCGCCGGCCACGGCGACGCCCCCTGAGTTCTACGGCTTCGCGAAAGAAAATGCGAAGGCCGCGACCGCAATAACGGCGGCGTACTTCGCGTTCGAAAACTACTCACAGGCCGATGCCACTGGATACAAAATTGAAGGCGATAACGTTTTGGTGCGAATCAGCTTCGGTGGAGAGAACCTCTACTTCAAGGTGGGTGGATATGAGAATCGAGATAAAGTGGGGAATGTAGATAACTCGTGGATTGTTACAAGTCCAACACCAGATAATCTAGCGTCCGTGATCACTTGCACAAGCGTCGAAAACGCATACGCTTCTGGCTGGCTCTACTCGCCCGCCGAGGCGCTTGCCTACCTGCGCTCGAGAACTTGGATGAGCGGCGATACTCCGGTGGTTGTTCCCGCAAATGCTTTGGTACGAGCAGCGGCCGCAACGACGAATGTTTCGACTTACGTAACTTGGCGAGTTGAATGGCAGGCAGATGTTTATTATGTTTTGCACTACCGGGCGATGCCTTGGTGGGCGCAGGAGAACTCGCCTGGCTTCGTGTTTCAGTCTGAGCCCGAGCTCGAGGCAATCGCCTGAAGTTCTAAATCACAAAAAAATAGGATAGAAAAATTTTTAAATGATGGTCTAAAACAAGTTTTACGAACCCTTTCGCATCAAGAACATCGCATGATCTTTTTCATACGGCTCGAGCACCTTCGCATCTAATATCTCAAACTCTTGCTCGAGCTTCTCCATTTCATTGCGGAAGATCTCTCGCGGCTCCTTCGTCACGTCCACGCTCCGTGCCTTCAACGCGAGCATCGCGTACCCTCCCTCGCGCAGGAAAGCCTTGGCGTTTGCGAACAGTATCTCGCTCTGCTCCGGTTGCGCAACGTCCTGGTAGATGACGTCCACCTTGCCGACGAGCGAGCAATAGCTACTCGGCTTAGTTGCGTCTGCCAGCATCGGCACCATGTTGGGCCTGCGGTTACAAACGAGGAGGAGGTCGCGCATGGGCCTCGACGATATCTCGACACAGTAGATCACGCCTTCCGGACCGATCAGGTCGGAGACATGTGAAGCTGTGGTTCCGCTCGCCGCGCCAAGGTAGAGCACCTTCGAGCCGGATGCGATGGGGACGTCCTTTACCCCCCTGACGATCGCTGCAGCCAGCTTGCTCCTGTATGGGTCCCAGAGGCGGTACTCCACGCTCTCGACCTCAATGAGCTTTTCTCCGTAGACCTGTGTGCCGGGCGCGGAGTTTACGGTCGCCAGCTTCTGCGTGCCGTCGTTGAGCTCGACCCAGTAGACGCCCGCAAACCGCTCGTGCTCGATTATTTTCGTCATTTTTCCTCCCTCGACTTATCGTACTTCGTCTTGATGTCGGATATCCTAGCCTTGAGGTCGGCCACGAGCTTTTCCCCGATGAATTCACCCGACATGGCGTCCACACGCGCGGCTATCGAGAGCTTCCCGGCTAGAGCCCGGGCAACCTTGCCGCGCTGCCACTTTGGAACGCCACGAATATCCGGATATTGATAGATGACCCCGTGCTTCGGAGGCCTCGCCCAACTGCGAAGGGCCCTGAACAATGCCTTTTCAGCGCCGAGGATCTGCAATGTGCTCGCCGGCATGCGCGCGAGGTTCGTGAGCCCGCCGGCGAGGGAGATGAGTCGAGCGCCAATCGAGCTCCCGACGACCGCGCGGATGTTTGGCGCCACCTGAGCCATCAGCCCATCGATGTATTCTAATGTTTTTTCGCGTGCTTCGAAAAGCGAGAAAATTTCTTTAGCAGCGCCTTGAATTGCATCGATGTCAAGCTGGTCGAACGAGGCGCCGAGAGAGCTTTGAGCAGCGGTGGCGATTTTTTTCACCAAATCATCGGGCAGCTCCACCGCGGCCTTTATCGCTGCGGGCTCGAACTTCTCCCACGGCCCGAGCGCGAGGACGAGCTTCATGTAGTGTTGGTGCTCTGGCACTAGGCGGTCCAGCTCAGGAAAATGGATCGAGTACCACTCGCGCACGCGCCCGCAGATAATGTTTGCGGTCTTGTCTATCTCGTCGAGCATGTTTATCGCCTGGATGATGAGCTTGTCGCGCTGTGTTGCCTCCCTGTGTAGGCTGTCGCGGGTGAGCAGAAAATTGACATCGTGAACAAATTTTTCAACGTTTTCAACGCCCGCCTCGGCAGCAAATTTTTCGAGATCGCTCCTCAATATTTCTCCAGCCTTATTCGGCATGGCGACCTCGAACCGAGCATGCTTGAACTCCTTGTTCAGCTGATTCGCCAGCTCCTCCGATTCGACGATGAACTCGTTTAACTTCTTCCGCATCAGCTTCGCGATGAGCGCGCGGTGCTCCTCGGTCAGCACCCCCATCTGGACGCTCGCGAGCCTGCCAGCTACCTTCGCGACGTCGCGCGGGAACTGCATGGAGTCGAGCATCTCACCTGAGTCGTCAAAAGCGAAAACGCCGAGGACGCATTCAGCTAAGTGAACGGGCACATGACTCACCCAAATTAATATTGTCGGCTGGCTTAAAGAGGGCTACGAAAAATTTAGGAGGATAAGCCATCACAGCAGCCAAGGGTTGCCAACTCTAACTTTCTGGAGGCCCTCATCTTTACAAATTTGTACGAATCGCTCAGCGTCCTCACGCTTGGTGTACGGCATATCCTGCATGTAGTAGAGAGGGTGGAAGGCGAGCAGAGAGTATGGAATGGTTGGGTCGATGTCTGCGATGAACGAGGCGATCGCGCGGATCTCTTGGTCATCGACGTAGCCGGGGACAAGCAGGGTACTTGTTCGAGCGAATGGCACCTCCGGACGCTCGCGGTGGCGTTTGCCCAGCCACCTGAAGTTCTCGTACGCTGCGCGGTGCTCGACTCCCGACAGCGCGTACAAGATTTCCGACGACCAACATTTTAGATCTGCTTTGATTCCGCCGCCGCTCTTCATCGACAACTCACCAAACCGTTTCAAGCTCTCGGGGCTCATGCTCAAGTTAGTCTCGAGGCAGACGCGGAGGATGCGTTTCTCGTTCTCGGCGGCCTCGCACATGAGTTCTGCCGACTTCGTCACGAAGAGCATTTGACTCGCTGGGTCGCCACCGAAGTAGCATGCGCACCCGACGCTCTCGTCCGCCTTTTCGGCCAGCTGCGCAGCTGTCATCGTTGGCTTCCCGCTCACCGTGAGTTCGCGGAAGCCGTAGTTCTGGCAGAAAAGGCAACTGTATGTGCAGCTTCCCATAAAGATCGAGAGGTTGTTCCAGCCGATGTCGCCGCGGGGGGTTCGGCACCACCTCGGGTAGCCTGCGCCGCTCGAGCCAGCGCAGAAGTCGGCCGGCACGCAGTTCGTAGGCAGGGGGTCGTAATACCAGCTCAGGAGGCCTCGCTTGGGAGTGCCAAAGCGTCGGACGAGTTTACCATCAACGTTCTCGACCACCCCGCAGAAGCCCTTACCGCCTTCTGGGATTCGACAGTCGTTTCCACATGCGCCGCAGCGCACGCCCTTCGGATCTTTTGGTGCTTTTGCTAGCAAGCCGTAGCTTTCTCTAATATTCGCATGCGCGGACTCGATGGATGGCCGCGCCTCCTCGAAACGGTAGCGCACGCAAGTGGCGCAGACTTTGAGCGTGGCTGAGATGTCTGCGGCTTCCCTACCGCAGACCTCGCATTTTGTTTTTGTGCACTCATAAGACCTGAAACGTGGCATACCAATCATTTTTAATTACGGCAAAGCTATAATCGAAGTGAGTGGTGTTATGGAGATAACTGTTGGTTCGGAGCGCCTGAAGCGCGGGTTCGCCAA
>Ga0172362_10003842_pt1 | contig 12995 bp, 7 predicted proteins | sample LakKivs1_kivu2a2_FD_114534 | JGI IMG/M metagenome (GOLD analysis project Ga0172362, IMG submission 114534) | Sediment microbial communities from Lake Kivu, Rwanda - Sediment s1_kivu2a2 | ecosystem: Environmental > Aquatic > Freshwater > Lake > Sediment | place: Rwanda: Western Province, Lake...
GGTGATCGCGTCGAGCAGGCTCGTGAACGCGTCGAACAGCCGGAAGCGCGCCGCCGGCGAGCCCGGGGGTGCCGCGGCGTCGGCGGCGTCCGCGGCACGCAGGGCCGACAGCTCGGGCACGAGCCGCGCGAGCTCCGTGCCACCGGAGCCGAGCGCGTCGCGCAGACGCTCGCGTGGCGTCGCCGCGATCAGGGGTCGGAGCGCTTCGAGCCACGGCCAGAACGCCGGCGCGCCGTCGCCCTCGCGGCACCGGCCCCACGACACGCCCGGTGTTCCCGGCGGCCCGATGACCTCCTCGACGACGCGTGTCTTGCCGATGCCGGCCTCGCCGGTCACGAGGACGATGCGGCCAGCGCCGTCCGCCGCCGCGGCCCGATGCCGCGCGAGCGCTGCCGACTCGCTGCGCCGGCCGACGAACGGTGCCTCGCGAACAGCCATGCGGAGAATCTGTCGGCGATCCACGCGCGCGAATCAAATTCGGCGGGGCGCCATGCCGCGACGACGCTGCCGGCTTCAGGCGGACGCTCGGCGACGCTGCCGGCTTCAGGCGGACGCTCGGCGACGCTGCCGGCTTCAGGCGGACGCCGCGGCGCGCTCGAGGTCGGGAAAGCCCGGCACCAGCGCCGCCGCGAGGCGCGGCGGGTGCACCGCGCCGAGCAGGCGCATGGCGTCGGCGCAGCTCTCGACGGGCTCGCCGACGCCGAGGCGCGCCAGGTGCAGTCGCGCCGCGGCTGCGTGCATGCGCATGTCGAGCCGGTCGAAGCCCGCCGCGGCTTCGCCGAGGCCGGTGATCGCCGAGGTGCGGTCGCCCTGCAGCCACGCGACGCCCGCGCGTAGCGCGCTCACCGAGGGCAGGATCCAGTCGGCGCGCTGGTGCGCCATGCGCCACGCGGCGCGCCGCACGAAGCGCAGCATGGCGGCGCGCTGCGAGCCGGGCTGCGCGGCGAGCGCGAGTGCAGCGCGCGCACGCGTCTCGAGCAGGTCGAGCCGTACCCCCTCGATCCTCAGCAAGAGCCGGTGGCGCAGCCGGGACCACTCGGCCCCGGTCGCCCGCCACGCCCGTGCAGCGTTCCCGGCGTAGATGTCGGCCTGCGCCTCGGCATAGGCCGCGCAGTACTCCTGGAAGGGCGGCAGCGGAGCTGCGGCGCGCGCCTCCGCGACCTGTCGTTGGACCTGATCCGGGTCGTCGGCGGCGAGCCACACGAACGCCACCGTGCCTAAGCGCAGCGCCACGCTGCCGTAGATGTCGCCCCACTCCTGCGCGCGCTGCTGCGCCTCGACGGTCCGCGTCCGCGCCCGGCCGAGCTCGCCCATGCCGACCAGCGCGGTGATCGCGCCGATCTCGAGGTTCACCGTCTCCCACGGCGTGCCGACGTGCCGTGTCTGGCCGAGTCGCAGCGCCTGCTCGCACCACGACAGCGACTCGCGGAAGCGCCGCGCGCCGAAGGCGACGGTGGACCGCCCGGCCAGGACCAGAAGCTCGACGCCCGGGTCGCCGACGGACGTCGCCAGGCGCTCGGCATCGTCGAGGATCTGCAGGGCGCGCGCCCGCGTGCGCGCGCCGCCCTCCCACACGAGGATCCCGGCCTCGGTCGCGAGCGCACGCGCGAGGTGACGCGGATCCCCGGTGCGGCGGGCGAGGAGCGTGTGTCGCAGCTGGAAGTCGACCGCGCGAACGACGTCGAACAACGACAGCCCGACGGTCGCCGACCAGTACAGCTCGAGGTGCGCTTGCTCCCGGTCACTCACGGCGGCCGTCTTCGCGGGGCCCCGACCGGACGCGAAGCGGTACGCCGGATCCCACACGGAGCCGAGGCGCGACACGAGCGCGAGCAGCGCCCGCCGCGCCAGTGCGGACAGCACCGCACCGGGCGCCGTGCGCGGATAGCGCACGGCGCTCGCTCGCAGGGAGGCGCGCAGCGCCGCGAGGCCGGCGTCGTAGCGGCCGCTCCGCAGGTAGTGCTCGGCGGCGCGCCTGCGGAGCGCCACGGACCGCGCGTCGGACGGCACCGTCGCCTCGAGCGCGTCGGCGGCAGCTGCCAGGTGCTCCGCCGCCTCCGCTGCGCGTCCCGCAAGCGTCAGCATGCGTCCAATCCGCTCGTGCAGCCCCCAGGCTGGAGCCACGCCCGTGCCGAGCGCCAGCGCGCGCGCGTACAGCTCGGCCGCCTGGTCGAAGGCGAGATCGTCTTCGGCACGGCGTCCCGCGGCCAGCGCCAGCTCCGCCGCCCGCTCGTGCTGTCCGGCCTGCTCGTAGTGGTGCACCAATACGCGCGGGTCGCCGTCGCTGCCGAGTGCGCCCGCGAGGCTGAGGTGCAACGCTCGCCGACGCATCGGCGGCAGCAGCGCGAGGACCGCCTCCTGGATGCGGTCGTGGTCGATCGCATCCGCCATCTCGTCGCCGCGCGGCACCGGGCGCGCGAGGCGGCGGGCGTGCAGCAGCGCGAGCGCCGGCCGCGGATCGAGTTCCGAACCGAGCGCCGGCCGCGGATCGAGCTTCGCACGGAGCTCAGGTCGCGGATCGAGTTCCACGCCGAGCGCCGGCCGCAGATCGAGCTCTCCCCGGATCGTGGGCCCCTGAGCGAGCGCTGCGCCGAGCGCCCTTCGCGCCACCGCGCGGTCGAGCGGACCGCCGGCGACCGCGAGAAGCTCGAGCACGTCGCGCGCGACTTGCGGCAGCCGGCCGACGCGTCGCGCGATCACGGACACGACGCTCGGCGCCTCGACGTCGATGCGGCCACGGCCCGTGGTGCGCTGCTCGGCGAGCTCGCGCGCCACCTCGAGCGCGAGCAGCGGGCTGCCTTGCGCCTCCGCGGCGAGCCGCTCGGCGGGGATCGGAGCGCCGTCGCCGATCACCGAGCGCACCAGCGCCGCCACGTGATCGACGGACAGCGGCCCGAGCTGCAGCTCGCGCCCGGACCGTTGCTCGAGCGACGCGGCGGCACTCCCACGGAGCGCCTCGACCAGCGGGCCCGCCGTGCCCTGCTCCTCGCCGAACGACAGCAGCAGCAGGATGCGCGACGACACCGGCACGCGCAGCAGCTCACCCAGCAGGGCCGCGCTATCGCGATCGCCGCAGTGCGCATCGTCGATCCAGAGGATCACCGGGCGGTGCGCGGCGATCCGCGACAGCAGGCTACGGAGCGCGGTGAACGACTCCTGCCGGTCCATCGCCGGGTCGACGCCAGCGCCGCGGCGCGCGACCGCGCGCGCGATGCGCGGCACGCGGCCGAGCACCGGAAAGATGCGCCGCACCGCTGCGACGTCGTCCGGCAGCAGCAGCTCGACGGCATCGTCGCCGAGGCGCGCGAGGTGGCGCGCGAGCGCATCGATCACGCCGTCGAGCGCCCTGAACGGGATGGCCTCGTACGGGTGACAGCGGGCCGCCAGGACCAGCGCGCCCCGCTCCGCCGCCGCGTGCCGCACGAACGACTCGGCGAGCGCGGTCTTGCCGATCCCGGACACACCGCGGAGCAGCAGCGCGCACGCGCCCGAGCGGCTGCGCTCGAGCGCGTCGTCGAGCTCCGCCATCTCCGCGACGCGGCCGACGAGCGGTCCGCGCGTCGGCGGCGGCTCGCACTCCGCCGGGATCTCGGCCGGATGCGCGAGCCGCGCCACGACGGCGCTGCCGACCGGACGCCGGCCGGGGTCCGGCTCGAGGAGCGCCAGCGCGAGCGCCTCGAGGTCGTGCGGCGTCGGCGGCTCGAGCGCGCCGGGCGGCGTCGGCGGGCACGCCTTGCCGGACAGCACGTCGAGCAGCGTCGCCCCGTCGTACGGCAAGCGACCGGTGAGCGCTTCGTAGAGCATCAACCCCGCGCCGAACCAGTCGCCGGCAGTGCTCGCCGGCTGCCCCGCGATCTGCTCCGGCGCGAGATAGCCCATCGTGCCCGCGGTGCCGCGCAGCGCCTCGTCGTCGGCGCCGACGTCGAGTGCCAGGCCGAAGTCGAGCAGCACGACCCGGCCGTCGTCGGTGACCAGGACGTTTCCCGGCTTGACGTCGCGGTGCAGCATGCCGCGGCGGTGCAACGCGTCGAGGCCCCCCGCGAGCTGCACCAGCGCCGTTCGCAGATCCGCGTGCACCGCGGTCGCGGGCTCGCCGGCTGCGAGGCGCGAGCGGAACGCATCGACGAAGTCGGCGCCCTCGACGAGCTCCATGGTGAAGAAGCGCTCGCCACCGTCGACGACGAGGTCGAAGAACGAAACCAGGTTGGGATGGGCGAGCCGTGCCAGGGTGCGAAGCTCGCGCTTCAGACGGTAGAGCGCGTCCGCGTCGGGCGCCCGCACCATCTTGAGCGCGACCACGCGCCCGAGGCGACGGTCGAACGCGCGGTACACGAGGCCGCTGCGCCCCGCGCCCAGCACGCCCCGCAGCTCGTGGCGACCCGCGAGCGCGGTCGGTGCTGGCCGGTCGCCCCGGCCGTTCCTCGTCGTTGCGGGTGTCACGTGGCCGAGGGACCCTGGCGCACTCCTCGGGCGACGGGAACGCTCCCCGTGCGGCGCCGGCTGGCCTGCCGTGGGCCGGGCGCTCGGCCGCGTGGTAGGGTCGCGGCCGTGCCGACGCTGCGACTGGTCGTCTATTCCGACTACCTCTGCCCGTGGTGCTACAACGGCGCAGTGCGCCTCGAGCGACTCGAGGAGGAGCTCGGCGGAGCGGTCGAGCTGACCTGGCGGACCTACCTCCTCCGCCCGCAGCCCGACCCGCGCCGCACGCTCGAGAAGTTCCGCAGCTACACTCGCTCCTGGCTGACGCCGGGCGGCGAGCCGGACGCCGGGACGTTCCAGACCTGGCAGGGCGACGCCGGTCCGCCGTCGCACAGCATCCCGCCGCACCTGGTCGCGAAGGCCGCGGCGTCGCTCGGCGGCGACGCATTCCGACGCATCCACCGCGCCCTGCTCGAGGCCTACTTCGGCCACAGCCGGGACGTCACCGACCAGGCCACGTTGCGGTCCATCTGGCTCGAGACGGGGCTGCCGGAGCAGGACTTCGCGCGCGCGGCCGAGCCGAGCCTGCTCGAGCAGACGCTCGCCGAGCACGCCGAGGCCGTCCGGCTCGGCATGAATGGCGTTCCCTCGGTGCACGTCGCAGGCGACGACGCGTTCGTGACCGGGGCGTACCCGATCGAGATGTACCGCCGCTGGGTGAACCGCCGCCTCGCAGCCAGGGGCCTCTGAGCGGTCTCCGCTGTTTCCGGCGCCCCGGCTGGCCTGCTACAGTCCGCGCCGTTCGCGGGTGGGGAACGGAACTTCGGAGAACGGACCTTCGAACGATGCGACCGAATAGCTGCGTGAACCTCGGCCGGACGACGCGACACGCGCTCGTCTGCGTCCTGACGGCGACGGCTCTGCTCGCCTCCGCGGCGCGCGCCCAGGACGACGCCGCCCCGCTCGTCAGCCACAGCGCCCAGGGCTACTCGCTCGATGCCAGCGCGACCCCGATCGTCCAGATCCTGACCGAGATCGGCCAGCGGGCTGGCTTCACGATCGAAGCTCCCGACACCTTCAGCTCCCAGATCACGGCGTCGATGCGGGACGTCCCGCTCGACCAGCTGCTGCGCCGCGTGCTGCGCGACGAGAACTACATCATCGTCTACCGCGGCGGCGTGCAGAAGACGTCGGTGTCGGGTGAGAAGATCGACCGCATCTTCCTGCTGTCGCAGGCGGCGGCCAGCGGGGCGAAGGCGCCGGGAGGCGGCTCACCGCTCGCGGGGCCAGGCGGCGCAGGCGCCAAGGGCCAGGGCCCCGGCCCGCCCGGTGTGCTCCAGGCCCCGCCGCCCCCGCCGGGCGAGGAGGAGGGCGGCGACATCGCGACGCGGTCGGCGCGCGCGCGGGCCCGCGCCGAGGCACGTCGCGCCGCGCTCGCCGAGGGACAGCAGCCGGGCGCGGCGGACAGCGGAGCCCAGGTGGTGCCGCAAGCGGAGGACTTCACGCCGCCGCCCGAGGAGCCCATGGGCCACACGGGCGACGTCCCGGCAGTCGACGTTCCCCCCGAAGGCGGCGACGAGTAGCGCGCCGCCAGGCGCGCGATGGCTCGTTCAACCGACGAGGTTGACGGGCCTCCCGGCGAGGTACGCGCGCAGGTTCTCCACCGCCGTCGCCATGAGGCGGCGCCGCGCCGCGAGGCTCGCCCACGCGACGTGCGGCGTGATCACGCAGTTCGGCGCGCGCAGCAGCGGGTTGTCGGCGCGGATCGGCTCCTCCGAGACGACGTCGAGGCCGGCGCCCGCGATGGTTCCGTCGGCCAGCGCCGCTGCGAGCGCCGCTTCGTCCACCAGCTGCCCGCGCGCGGCGTTGATCAGAAACGCGCTGCGCTTCATGCGGGCCAGCAGCCGCGCGTTCACGAAGCGCTCGTTCTCCGCGGTCAGCGGGCAGTGCAGCGTCACCACGTCGGCGGTCGCGAACAGGTGCTCGAGGTCGCACCAGGTCTCGGTGGACGTCGCGGCCGGAATCGCGCCGCCGGGACGCGCGCTCGCCAGCACGCGCATGCCGAGCGCGCGCGCGACGTCGCCGACGCGCCGGCCGATGCGCCCGTAGCCGACGATGCCCATGGTGAGCCCGGCCAGCTCGAGCAGCGGACGCGTCCAGAAGGAGAAGTCCGGGCAGCGCTGCCACTCGCCCGCGTGCACCGCCGCGTCGTGCTCGCCGACCGCGTTCGCGATCTCGAGCAGCAGCGCGAAGACGTGCTGCGCGACGAAGTCGGTGCCGTACTCGGGGACGTTGGTGACCGCGATGCCGTGCGCCCGCGCCGCCGCGACGTCGACCACGTTGTAGCCGGTCGCGAGCACGCCGACGTAGCGCAGCTCCGGCAGCGCCGCGAGCATCGCGGCGTCGAGGTGCGTCTTGTTGGTCAGCGCGACCGCGGCACCGCGCGCACGCGGCACGATCTCGTCCGGTGCCGAGCGGTCGTGCACGACCAGCTCGCCCAGCGCCGCGAGCTCGTCCCACGGGTTGTCCCCGGGATTCAGCGTGTGCCCGTCGAGGACGACGATCCTCACGAGACGCGTCTCGTGTGTCCCGCCCAGTACGGCTCGCGCAGCTCGCGCTTGAGAACCTTGCCGCTCGGGTTGCGCGGCAGCGCCGCGACGAAGTCCACCGAGCGAGGGCGCTTGTAGCCCGCGAGGCGCCCCTGGCAGTGCGCGAGGATCTCGTCGGCGGTGGCCGCTGCACCCTCGCGCAGCACGACGATCGCCTTGACCGTCTCGCCCCACTTCTCGTCGGGCACGCCGATCACCGCGACGTCGGCGATCGCCGCGTGCTGGAACAGGATCTCCTCGACTTCCCTCGGGTAGACGTTCTCGCCGCCGGACACGATCATGTCCTTGACGCGGTCGGAGATGTAGAGGTAGCCATCGGCGTCCATGCGACCGGCGTCGCCGGTGTGCATCCAGCCGCCGCGCAGCGCCTCGCGCGACGCTTCCGGCAGGTTCCAGTAGCCGCGCATGAGCTGCGGTCCGCGCGCGACGATCTCGCCGACCTCGCCGGGTGGCAGCGGGCGGTCCTGGCCGTCGACGACGCGCACCTCGGTGCCGACCATCGCGCGTCCCGCCGACAGCAGCAGCTCGGGCTTGCCGGCGAGCGCGCGCCTGTGGTCCGACGGCAGCAGGTACGTGACCGCCGCGGTGGTCTCGGTCATGCCGTAGCCCTGCAGGAAGTCGCAGCCGAATACCTGCATCGCACGCGCCAGCGTCGCCTCGGAGATCGGCGACGCGCCGTAGACGATGTAGCGGAGCGCGTCGTACTTCCGCTCGGCCACGTCCGGGACCATGACGAGGCACGCCTGGATCATCGCCGGCACCAGCAGGGCGCGGCCGATGTGCTGCTCGCTCATCGCCTGCACCGCGTGGCCGGGGTGGAAGTCCTCCTCGATCCAGAGCGAGCCACCGAACCAGATCGTGCTGAACGTCATCATCGCCGCCGCCGCGTGGTACATCGGTGCGACCACGAGGGCGCGCTCGCCGGGCGAACTGTCGAGCGCGAACGACGCCTGCGCGAGCTGCGCCAGCACCGCCCCCTGCGCGAGCACTGCACCCTTCGGCCGACCCGTCGTGCCGCTGGTGTACATCTGGTAGAGGTCGTCGTCGGCCGTGACGTGCACGTCGGGCGCCGTCGTCGGCGCCGCACCGACGAACGCCTCGTACGACGTCCAGTGCTCGGGTGCGCCGGGTGCTGCGAGAGCGACGCAGCGTTCGACGGTCGCGAGCTGCGCGCGCACCGGCTCGATCGCGGCGACGAGCTCGCCGCGTGCGATCAGCAGCCGCGCCTTTGCGTCGTCGATGATGTACTGCCACTCGGGCGGTGCGAGGCGGTAGTTGAGCGGCACGGGCACAGCGCCGACCTTCGACGCGGCGAAGAACATGAAGGCGTACTCGGTCGAGTTCTTCGACAGGTACGCGAAGCGGTCGCCGCGCTCGAGCCCCGCGGCCAGTAGCGCGTTGGCGAGGCGGTGCACCTCGAGCGCGGCCTCCCCGTACGTGGTGCGCTTGCCGTCGAAGACGGCGAACTCGGCGTCCGGCGTCTCGCGCACGCGGAAGTCGAAGGGATCGTGCAGTCGCAGCATGGTTCTCACTCCGTCTCGAGCTTCTTCATCGCTGGATCGTTCGTGGTCAGAGCAGCAGGCCGGCGCGGCGTCCCGCGTCGAGCGCGTCGATCGCGTCGACGCGGCGGATCGCGCCGCGGATCTCCTCGGCGAAGACCGCGCGGCGCGCCGCGAGGTCGGCCTTCGCGGGATCGATCAGGCCCCGATTGCGCGCCAGGCTCAGCGCGGTCTGGAACAGCGCCCGCGACACCGACTCGGCGCTGCGGATCTGGCGCTGCAGCTGGTACTGCTTGCCGAGCGCCAGGCAGCGGCTCAGGAAGTCGCCCTCGTCGAACGGCGCGTCGACCGGCAGACGCGCGAGCACGTCGCCGACCACCTGGTACGCCTCGAGGAACGGGCGCAGCACGCGGTGCGCGAGAAACGGCTGCATGCGACGGAGCAGTGCTGCCGCCTCGGTGCCGCCGACGGCGAGCCCCTCCTGCCAGGCCGGGTCGTGCAGCGCCACCTCCGCCTTGATCTCGGCACGGAACGCGTCCTTCTCCGGGAAGAAGAACTCGAACTTCAGGAGATCGCGGAGCCGCAGCGCTTCCTCGAAGAACTCGCCCACTGCGTCGCTGCTGTCGCGCTCCGCGGTGTGCACCAGCGCCAGCTCGGCGATCGCGGCGTTCACGAAGAAGTGGATGATGGTGTTCCGGTAGTACGCCGCGGCAAGGTGCTTGTCGGGGCCGATCAGGTAGACGGTCTCCGGTCCCTCGTCGAAGTAGGCAAGCACGTCGCTGTCGATGAGCGCGCCGAGCGCGCGTCGCACGTCGTCGGGCGTGTCGAGCTCGAGCGCCTCGGTGGTCGGCAGCCCGCGCTTGCGCACGTACGAGACCAGCTCGCGCAGCACCCCGCAGACCTCCGCGAGCGTCAGCGCGCGGTCGCCGACGCCGAGCAGTGCCAGCGTCACCAGCGACGTCGGCGTGATCGGCGTCACGCGGTCGATGCGCACGGCCACCTCGAAGGCGAGCTTCTGGAGCGCGATCGAATCCTCGTCGGGATGCGGCTCGGCGCCGGGATCGGCCGGCGGTCCGAGTGCCGTGCGCACGGAGACCGGCTCGCCGAAGTTGATGTGGATGTCGCCGAAGCGGCGCCGGAGCGAGCGCACGACGTGCACGAACCAGCCGAAGCTCTCCTTCTGCTTCTTGCCGCCGCGCTGCTCCTGCACGTAGTCGCCGACGTCCTGGATCTGGTCGTAGGCGATCGAGACCGGGATCAGGAACACGTCCTCGGCCTTGCCGCGTCGGTAGGCGTCGACGACGTAGGCGAGGAGTCCGAGCCGTGGCGGCAAGAGCTTGCCCGAGCGCGAGCGTCCGCCCTCGACGTACCACTCCATCGAGAAGCGCTTCTCGACCAGGTAGTCGACGTACTGCCGCAGCACGAACTTGTAGACCGGGTTGTCCTTGAACGTCCTGCGGATGAAGAACACGCCGCTGCGCCGCACCAGCGGACCGACGGGAAAGAAGTTCATGTTGATGCCGCCCGCGGTGTGGTTCGGCGGGTGGCCGTTCTCGTGCAGCGCGTACTGCAGGACCAGGTGGTCGAGGTTCGACTTGTGCGACGGCAGGAACACGACCGGGTAGCGCTGCGTCAGGCTGAACAGCTCGCCGAGCCGCTGGCGGTCGTAGTGCAGGTGCTCGCCGTAGCCCTGCGTGTAGAGCAGGTGGATCAGGTGTGCGGTGACGTCGATGACGTGCGGGCTGTGCGTCGCCGCGATCTCGCGCAGGTAGCCCGCGGCCTCGGTCGCGACCTTCGCATCGTCCTGCTGCGTCTCGCGCGCGATCCTCGATACGCCGGCGCGGAACGTCGGCCGCGCGAGGATGTCCTCGCGCACGAGCTTCGGCACCTTGTAGCGCGCACCGCGGAGCCGCCGCTCCGCGCGCTCGAGCGCCAGCGCCGCCTGCCGCCAGACGAACTCCGCGAGCCCCGTGGTGTACGCCGGATCGGCACCGCCGGCGCTGCGCCAGCGCTCGCGCAGCGCCGACAGGGGTGCGGGCTCGCCCGCGACGATCAGGCAGCGCTCGGGGTTGCGGCGCAGGATCATCTCCTGGCGGAGCCGTCCCGGATCGCGCGGGTCGCCGACGGTCAGCAGCTCGCGGAGCGGGTTCTCGCGCACGCCCGCGATCTTCTCGCGCTCCCACGCGACGCGCAGCGGTGCCAGCAGGGGGTCGCCGTCCGGGGCCGCGACGCAGGCCTCGAGGCGTCCGTCCTGCGGCGCGCGCCGACGGCGGCGCGACGGCGGGATGGTCGCGATCTCGAAGCCGCCCGGACCGGCCTCCGGCGCGTGACGGTCGATCCAGCCCTCGAGGATGCGCCGCTCGAGCGGGCTCGACACGTCGAGCAGGAAGACCACGCGACGGCCGTCGGCGGCCGGCCACGAGGGCTCGTGCGGCAGGCCGCCCGCGCCACGGCCGGTCCCGGCGGGGGTCGGGGTCCCGCCGAGCGGGATCGTTCCCTGCGCTGCCATCGCGCCCGTTCTTCCCAGATGAGGCGCTTGGCGTAAAGCGGATTCCGCGCCGCCGTCGCCACCCGACCAGGGCGTGGCACGGCGCGTCGATGCTTTACCCGCCATGGCACCGCCGCTAAGGTCCGACAGGCCCGGAGCCGAGGTACACGGACGTGCGGACGAGCGAGCTGACCCGCGAGATCGACGAGAGCCCGTCGGGCTCGCACATCGCGGCACTCTTCGACCTCGACCGCACGTTGATCGCGGGCTTCTCCGCGCTGACCTTCGTCGTCGACGGCTTCCGCAGCGGGCGCCTCGGCGCTCCGGATCTGGGGGAGCTGCTGCTCGCGGCGACGAGCTTCCAGCTCGGCACGGTCGGCTTCTCGGGCTTCCTGTCGGGCACGGCGCGCACGCTGCGCGGCTTTTCCGAGGAGGAGTTCGCGGCGGTCGGCGAGCGCATCTTCAACGAGGCGCTGGCGAGCGAGGTCTACCCCGAAGCGCGCGCCATCGTCGACGCGCACCGGCGGAAGGGCCACACCATCGCCATCGTGTCGTCGGCAACGCGCTACCAGGTGGCGCCGATCGCGCGCGAGCTCGGCATCGAGCACGTGCTGGTCACGAGCCTCGAGGTGAAGGACGGCCAGCTCACCGGCGAGCTCGTCTACCCGCTGTGCTACGGCGAGGGGAAGGCGCTGTTCGCGCGCGGGCTCGCCGACGAGCTCGGCCTCGACCTCGCGCAGAGCTGGTTCTACACCGACAGCGAGGAAGACCTGCCGCTGCTGGAAGCCGTCGGCAAGCCGCGTCCGACCAACCCGAGCCGCGCGCTGCAGACCATCGCCGCGCGCCGCAGGTGGCCGACGCAGGCGTTCACCAGCCGCGGCTTCCCCGGCGCGGAGCAGATGCTGCGTACGACCCTCGCGATCGGCGCGCTGTTCCCGTCGTTCCTCATGGGCCTGCCCGCGGCGGCGCTGAGCGGCAACTGGCAGCAGGCGGTCAACATCGCGTCGTCGACCTGGGGCGAGGTCGGCACAGCACTCGCGGGGCTCGAGGTGCACGTGCGCGGCGAGGAGAACCTGTGGGCGCGGCGGCCCGCGGTGTTCATCTTCAACCACCAGTCGGCGGTGGACATGCTGGTGCTGTGCAAGCTCCTGCGTCGCGACTTCGTCGGCATCGGCAAGCAGGAGATCAAGCGCAACCCGATCTTCGGTCCACTGATGTCGCTCGCCGGGACCGTGTTCATCGACCGCTTCCACCACGAGAAGGCGATCCAGGCGCTGCGGCCCGCGATCGACGCGCTCCGGCACGGCATCTCGCTCGCGATCGCGCCGGAGGGGACGCGCAGCACGACGCCGCACCCGGGGCCGTTCAAGAAGGGTGCCTTCTTCATGGCGATGGAGGCCGGCGTGCCGATCGTGCCGATCGTGCTGCGCAACACGCTCGACGCGCTGCCGAAGAACTGGCTGGTCGTGCGGCCGACGACGATCGACGTCGACGTGCTGCCGCCGATCGAGACGCGCCGCTGGAAGCGGCAGGATCTCGACCGGCACATCGCCGAGACGCACGCGCTGTACGAGGAGACGCTGCGGACGGCCTGGGAGTGAGCCGGCGCGCCACCAGGCGCTGAACGATCGGCTCGTCCGCTTCTCCTCGCCGTGTTCGGCGCCGATGGTCGTGGCGGGTGCCGGCGCCCGCGCCGCTGAAGACAGAAGGCACACCTTCTGGTATCCCGTCGTCCAATGAAGCCGTTCCGCTGGGCTCCGGCCAAGAACGAGCTGCTGCGCCAGGAGCGTGGCGTCTCGTTCGAGGAGGTCACGATCGCGGTCGAAGCCGGGGCACCGCTGGACGTCGTGAGCCATCCGAATCCAGCCAGGTACCCTCGCCAGAAGGTCATGGTCGTTGCGGTGGCTGGTTACGCCTACCTGGTGCCGTTCGTCGAGGAAGCGGATCACCTGTTCCTCAAGACCATCATCCCCAGTCGCA
>Ga0172362_10003844_pt1 | contig 12994 bp, 10 predicted proteins | sample LakKivs1_kivu2a2_FD_114534 | JGI IMG/M metagenome (GOLD analysis project Ga0172362, IMG submission 114534) | Sediment microbial communities from Lake Kivu, Rwanda - Sediment s1_kivu2a2 | ecosystem: Environmental > Aquatic > Freshwater > Lake > Sediment | place: Rwanda: Western Province, Lake...
CAGCTCAAAAGCCCGTTGGTGCTCATCCTCCTCTTCGCCGCGGTCGTGTCGGCCATCGTCGAAGAGTGGATAGATGCCACGATCGTCATGGTCGTCGTGCTTGGCAGCGCCGTGTTGAGCTTTATCCAAGAGTATGCTGCCAGCGCCGCCGTGGAAAAGCTCCGCGCGCGCGTGCAGCTCAAAGCAACCGTCCTGCGCGACGGCCAGCCTACCTCCATCCCCGCCGAGGAAGTAGTCCCCGGGGATGTCGTGCTCCTCTCGGCGGGCAGCCTGATGCCTGCGGACGCGCTCGTGCTAGAAGCCAAGGACTTTTTCATCAACCAGGCCGTGCTGACGGGCGAGACCTTTCCCGTGGAAAAGAAACCGGGCTTGGTTTCTGGCCGGGCAAGCCTGGCCGAACGTACCAATTGCGTCTTCATGGGCACCAGCGTGCGCAGCGGCACCGCGCGGGCCTTGGTCGTGCAGACTGGAGTGAACACAGCCTATGGGCAAATCGCCAAGCGCCTGGAGTTGCGTCCACCTGAGACCGACTTTGAGCACGGCATCCGCCACTTTGGATACATGCTCACCCAGGTCATGCTGATCTTGATCCTGGCCGTCTTTGCCATCAACGTGTTCTTTGCCAAGCCCGTCCTAGACTCCCTCCTTTTCGCCATCGCCCTGGCAGTGGGCATCGCCCCAGAGCTCCTGCCGGCCATCATCACCATCAACCTCTCCAAGGGCGCGCAATCCATGGCCCAACATGGGGTCATCGTGCGTCGCCTGGCCTCCATCGAGAACTTTGGCAGCATGGATGTGCTCTGTACCGACAAGACGGGGACGCTGACCGAGGGAGTAGTCAGCCTGGACGGGGCCTTTGACGTGCACGGCCAGCCCTCGGAAGAGGCGCTCCTTGACGCCTACCTCAACGCGCACTATCAGACGGGGCTGGCTAACCCCCTGGACGAGGCGATCACGTCCGCTCCCCATCCCGACATCGCGGGTTACGTGAAGGTGGACGAGATCCCGTACGACTTTGTGCGCAAGCGCCTGAGCGTGGTCGTGCAGAAAGATGGTCAGCATACGCTCATCGCCAAGGGAGCACTAGAGGGCATCGTAAGTGAATGTTCCTGGGTGCGCGATGGCTCAGCGACGATTCCCCTTGAGGACAACCTGCGCGCCGAGATCGAGGAGCATTATGCGCAGTGGAGCGCGAAAGGCTATCGGGTGTTGGGCGTGGCTACGAAATCAGTACCCCCGCAGCAGGTCTACCAGCGAAGCGAAGAACAGGAGCTATCCTTTGCCGGTTTTTTGATCTTCTTTGATCCCCCCAAGCCCGGCGTACAGAAGACCATCGCCGACCTGGCGCGGCGCGGAGTGCAGCTCAAGATCATCACCGGCGACAACCGCCTGGTGGCCTCGCATATCGCCGAGGCCGTGGGCCTGAAGGTGACTGACGTGCTCACCGGCGCCGAGTTGGATGACCTGCACGATGAGGCCCTTTGGCATCGTGCTGACTCTACCAACCTCTTTGTCGAGGTAGATCCCAACCAAAAAGAGCGCATCATCCTGGCCCTGCAGAAGACACGCCATGTGGTGGGTTATATGGGCGATGGGATCAACGACGCGCCGGCGCTCCACGCTGCGGATGTAGGTATCTCGGTGGACAAGGCAGTAGACGTGGCCAAGGAGGCCGCTGACTTTGTGCTCCTGGAGCAAGACCTGGGTGTGCTGCATGACGGCCTCATGCAAGGGCGCGTCACCTTCGCCAATACTCTCAAGTACGTCTTCACGACCACGAGCGCAAACTTTGGCAACATGTTTAGCATGGCCGGCGCTTCCCTCTTCCTACCCTTCTTGCCTCTGCTGGCCAAGCAAATCCTGCTGAACAACTTTCTCTCCGATTTCCCGGCTATGACCATCGCTACCGACAACGTAGACATCGAGCTGGTGGAGAAGCCCCGTCGCTGGGACACCAAGTTCATCCGCAGCTTTATGTTCGTTTTCGGTATCATAAGCTCGGTGTTCGACTATGCTACCTTTGGGGCGCTACTATACATCGTGCGTGCCTCAGAGAGCGAGTTTCGCACGGGCTGGTTCGTCGAATCGCTTTTGACGGAGCTCTTTATCGCCCTCGTGGTGCGCACGCGCAAGCCTCTCTTCAGGAGCAGGCCGGGCAAGTATCTGTGGATCTCGACACTCTTGGTCACTGTTGTGGCTATAGTACTGCCCTACACGCCCCTGAGTGATATTTTGGGCTTTGTTCCCCTGCCGGCGCCTGTGCTCTTGCTGGTGATCGGCATTACTTTCCTCTACATCGTAGCCTCCGAAGTGTCTAAGAGGATCTTTTACGCCAGGGTGGGCCTCTAGGGCTTCTGCACAAAAAAGAGGAGAGCAAGAGGTGTCCCCCAGAGCAAAAAGGGTCTTGATCCTGATGAGCGCCACAGGGGGCGGCCACCGGGCTAGCGCCGAGGCGTTGCAGAGCGCCTTCGCGGAGCGCTTCGGGGCGAGCTTTCAGGTGGATATCATTGACCTGTGGATGGAACACGCCCCCTGGCCGCTAAACCGCATACCCAAGAGCTATCGTTTCCTGGCCGATGATACCCCCTGGCTATGGGAGTTCATCTACGATAGAAGCGCCGAAAAACCGGCGGTGATCAACCCGCTCATGGATGCCATCTCCAAACTGGCCGGCAAGCCGGTCCTTGAGGTGATCTCCCACTATGATCCGGACGTGATGATCTGCGTACACCCGCTGCTGCACCAGGTGCCTCTCAAGCTCATGGAGCGCGTCAGGCGGCGCATCCCCTTCGTCACCGTGATCACCGACCTGACTTCATTCCACCCCGCCTGGCTGAACAAAGCTGTGGACCTCTGCTTTGTCCCCACCCGTGAGGCCCAGGAGTTTGCCCTCCGCTCCGGTATGCGCCCGGAGCAATTGCGCCTCTTCGGCCTTCCCATTCGCCCCGTATTCGCCCGTAGCCCACTTCCCAAGGAAGTCCTTCGCCCCCAGTTGGGCCTGCTCGCGGACGTGCCAGTGGCCCTGATCGTCGGCGGAGGCGAAGGGATGGGTCCGGTGGCCAAGATCGCCCGCGCCGTGGCCACACGCCTGGCCGCCGATGGCCAGCGCCTTGGCCGATGCTACGGACAGTTGGCCATCATCTGTGGGCGGAACCAAAAGCTGCAAGAGGAGATTACAGGCCACGACTGGCCAATCCCCACCGTAGTGAAAGGCTTTGTGCACAACATGGCCGATTGGATGGCGGCATGTGACTGCATCGTCACCAAAGCAGGTCCAGGCACCATTGCTGAAGCCCTGGCACGAGGGCTGCCCATCCTCCTCAGCGGCTACCTCAAAGGCCAGGAGGAGGGCAATGTTCCCTATGTGCTGAGCCACGGCGTCGGCGTCTACTGCAAGGTTCCGCAGCAGATTGCCGAGGTCATCAGCAACTGGTTCGGGCCAGAGCGGGCAGTCCTGGAGGGCCTGGCCCAAAGGGCCAGCCAGTCAGGCTCCCCCCAGGCTGTCTTCCAGATCGTCGAGGAGATCGCCAGGCTGGCATCGTGACTTTTGCCCATTTCGGCAATATATGGTATCATTAATAGTTTGGCGATCCTTATTGGTGGTGATTCAGGTATCATTGAGCAACGTATGAAAGACTCGACTCCTTTGCCGCTTACAGCGGATACTATTGCTTCCATTCACGCTGCGCTGATCCCCAACGTCTACGACACCCTTGGTACACAAGCCGAGGGGCTGAGCACCGCCGAGGCCCAAGAGCGCCTGCGACACTTTGGCCCCAACGCCATTCGCGAGGTCAAAGGCAAGTCGCTCATCCTCAAGTTCGCGGCCAACTTCACCCACCTCATGGCCATTTTGCTGTGGCTGGGGGGCATCGTCGCTTTCATCGCCCAGATGCCGCAATTGGCCATCGCCATCTGGTTGGTCAATGTGATCAACGGCGCGTTTAGCTTTTGGCAAGAGTTCAGGGCTGAGAAAGCCACTGAGGCCTTGCGCCAGTTGATTCCCCACTATGTCCGGGTGATGCGGGACGGTGAGGAGCAACGCATCCTGGCCGAGGAACTGGTTCCCGGCGACATCATGCTGCTCACTGAGGGGGACCGCATCTCGGCCGACGCCCGGCTGGTGCAGGAGGCCGAGCTGCGAGTAGATCAATCCACCTTCACCGGCGAGTCGCACCCAGTGCGCAAGACGAGTGAAGCCATCCTGCGCACAGACCTGACCCGTGCTGAGATATCCAACCTGGTCTTCGCCAGCACCAGCGTGGCTGCTGGCACGGGTAAGGCGATCGTCTTTGCCACTGGTATGGAGACCGAGTTTGGTAAGATCGCTCACCTCACCCAGGCCGTGCAGGAAGAACTGAGCCCCCTACAAAGAGAAATGGCTCTGGCGACCAAGGTTGTTACCGCCATCGCTGTTGGTGTGGGCTTACTCTTCTTCGTGTTGGCCATCGCCGTGGCCGGAGTGAGCCTGGCCGAGAGCTTTATCTTTGCCATGGGCATGGTCGTCGCCTTTGTGCCCGAAGGCATGTTGCCCTTGGTGACCCTGGCTCTGGCCATGGGCGTCCAGCGTATGGTCAGCCGCCATGCGCTGATCAAACGCCTGTCGGCCGTGGAAACGCTCGGCTGCACCACCGTGATCTGCACTGACAAGACGGGCACGCTGACCCAGAATGAGATGACCGTGCGCGACATCTGGGTGGGTGGTCGGTGGCTGGCGGTCACGGGAGTTGGCTATGCCCCCGAAGGGCAAATCCTGAATGAGGGTCAAGCTCTACCTACGCCCGTAGAGGGCGATCTTCGCCAGTTGCTTGCTGCCGCCGGGCTGTGCAACAACGCCCGCTTGCTGCCTCCGAACGGCGAGAGCTCCCGGTGGAGCATATTGGGCGATCCTACTGAAGCGGCCTTGCGCGTAGTAGCAGCCAAGGCGGGCCTGGATCTGGAAACCGAGGCCCAGGAAATGTCCCGCGTCCGCGAGCTACCCTTTGAGTCGCGCCGCAAGCGCATGAGCACGATCCACCAGATGCGCGGGACGCGGGTGGCCTATGTCAAGGGAGCGCCCAAGGAGGTGTTGGCCCTGTGCACGCAAGTCACCTGGGATGGCGAGCTGCGCCCCCTCGATGACGAGCTGCGCGCGCTGATCACATCTATCAACGACGATTACGCCCGAGGCGGGTTGCGTGTGTTAGCTATGGCCACGCGCTCCCTGCCAAGCGATTTGAGCGAATACACACCCGAGACCATCGAGACGGGGCTTACCTTCCTGGGCTTGATGGCCATGATGGATCCGCCGCGGCCGGAAGTGGTCGAGGCCGTGGGAAAATGCCACCGGGCAGGCATTCGCATCGTCATGATCACCGGCGACTACGGCTTGACCGCCGAGAGCATCGCTCGACGCATTGGCATCGTCAAAAGCATGCAGCTTCGCATCATCACCGGTGTAGAGCTGGACACGATGGATGACAAGGCCCTGCAAGAAGCCCTGGGGAAAGAGGCTATCTTTGCCCGCGTGGCCCCAGAGCACAAGCTGCGCGTGGTTTCTGCGTTGCAGCAGATGGGCCATGTGGTGGCCGTCACCGGCGACGGAGTCAATGATGCTCCCGCACTCAAGAAGGCGGACATCGGGGTGGCTATGGGCATCGCCGGCACCGATGTGGCCAAAGAGGCTGCCGATATGATCCTGACCGACGACAACTTTGCCTCCATCGTCAACGCGGTGGAAGAGGGGCGCGGGGTATACGCCAACATCAAAAAGTTCTGCACCTACATCTTTACCAGCAACACCCCCGAAGCGGTGCCTTTCATCCTCTTTGTCCTCAGTGGGGCACGCATCCCGTTGGGGCTGACGGTGATGCAGATCCTGTCCATTGACCTGGGCACAGACATGGTCCCCGCCCTGGCCCTTGGTGCCGAACCCCCAGAGCCTGGGCTGATGGACAAACCGCCACGGAGCTTGAAAGAGCACGTCATTAATGGCTCACTATTGTTGCGGGCCTATCCTTTCTTGGGCATGATTCAAAGCCTGGCAACGATGGCGGCCTTTTACTTCCAGTACTGGATGAATGGGTATTGGGGGCAGTGGGTAGACCTGCCGGCGAGCGGCCCTCTCTACCAATCGGCAACGGCTATGGCATTAGCCTGCGTGGTCACAACTCAGATCGGCAACCTCTTTGCCCAACGCACAGAGCGGATTTCCTTCTTCCGCAAGAGGTCGTTTACCAATCCCTTGATCTGGGTGGGCATTGCCTCGGAGCTTCTGCTGGTAAATCTGCTCATCTATGTCCCCTTCTTCCACGGCTTGTTCGGCACGGCAGATTTTGCCCTCCGAAACTGGCTGTTTCTATTCGCCTGGACTCCTTCGCTGTTGTTAGCCGACGAGCTGCGCAAGGCGATCCTGCGCCACCATGAGCGGCGCATGGGCGCAACAAACCAAGTGCCCAGGGGGAGGTGAGGAGTGAGGGTTATCATCATTGGTTGTGGCCGCATGGGCAGTGGGTTGGCGCGGACCTTGACCCTGCGGGGACACACCGTAACCGTAGTGGACAAGGAGCCGACCGCGTTTGAGCGCCTGGGGCCTTCATTCAAGGGGCGCATGGTCGCCGGGGTGGGCTTTGACCGCGAGGTCTTGGTTCAGGCAGGCATCGAACGGGCCGACGGCCTGGCCGCTGTGACCGCCAGCGATGAAGCCAACGTGGTGGCCGCGCGCATGGCCAGCCAGGTATTCCGTGTGCCCAGGGTGGTTGCCCGCCTGTACGACCCCCGCAAAGCTGAGATCTATGACCGGCTGGGCCTGCAGACCATCAACACCACCTCCTGGGGCATCAATCGCATTGCCGACCTGCTCTGCTATTCCCAGTTTGAGCCGGTGGTGAGTCTGGGCGGGCAGGTGGACCTGGTAGAGGTTCAACTTCCGCCGCTCCTTGCCGGCCGGACGGCGAACGAGCTCACCGTTCCCGGCGAGCTGATGGTTGTAGCCATCAGTCGTGGGGGCAAGACCTTTCTGGCCACGCTGGGCACGGTATTCCAGGAAGGCGATGTGGTGCATCTGGCCGTGCTGTCTACTGCTGTAGATCGCCTCAAGGCGCTTTTGGCGATGGCATAAGGAGGAAAGCCTGTGGCAATGTACGTGATTATCGTTGGCGGGGGCAAGGTGGGCACTTACCTGACCTCCTTATTGCTGGCCGAAGGGTACCGCGTCAAAGTCCTCGAGGCGCGACGGGACGAGCTTCCTCGTCTTCAGCAAGACCTGCCCACTGAGGTTGTGGTCTTGGGCAACGGCACCGATCCCAACGTGCTGGAAGGGGCCGGGATTCGTCAGGCGAATGTCGTGGCCGCTGTGACCGGCGATGATGAGACCAACCTGGTCATCGCCAGCCTGGCGCGCTTTGAGTTCAACGTGCCCCGCGTCATCGGGCGCGTGAATAACCCCAAGAACGCCTGGCTCTTCACCCCAGCTATGGGCGTGGATGTGGCCCTTAATCAGGCGGACTTGATGGCCCGGCTGATCGCCGAAGAGATGTCCCTGGGCGACATGATGACCCTGCTCAAGCTGCGGAAGGGCCAATTCTCCCTGGTAGAGGAAAAGGTACACCCCACAGCGGTCGCCGCGGGCAAGGCCCTGCGCGACCTCAACCTGCCATCCGAGTGCATCATCGTCGCCCTGATCCGCAAAGGGCAGCTCATCATGCCGCACGGCGACACGGTGTTGCAGCCAGCCGACGAGGTACTGGCCGTGGTACATGCATCCAAGGTAACCCAGCTCGCCGCCGCTCTGGGGCGGACAGCATAAACAAAAGCCGATAGCAGCCCTTTCCAGGACAAAGAAAAGAACCCGCGCCCAAGCGTGTGCTTTGGAACGCGGGTTCTTTCTTTTCGTTCTGGGTTAGCTGCCCAGCAGCATGTCGGTACCAACCCTCAGGACTTGCCCGTCACCTACCGCTTAGGCAGCGTCAGCGCCTAGTACCTGCGAGAAGACCGATTGTCGCCGGAAGGGCGTGGCCTGGCTTCCGCCACCTTGATGGTTTTGCCGTCTAGCTCGGTGCCGTTGAGCTGTGCAATGGCGGCTGCAGCGCCGCCTTCATCGGCCATCTCCACGAAACCGAATCCCTTGGAACGGCCCGTCTCACGGTCGGTGATGAGCGTGGCTTTGACAACTGCTCCCACCTGCCCAAATACGGTCCCCAACTGACTTTCCGTTGTGTCGTAGGACAAGTTGCCTACGTAAAGTCTCTTCTCCATGATTTACCTCTCTTCTGAGTGATTTACTGGGCCTGGGGAACGTTTGGAGGAATCTGGAAGCTCTGCAATTCCCTGAGGAACGAACTGTGCGGCAACCTCATCGGCCATGAGAGCCCTGTTCATCCAACACTCCTGGAGAGGAGGATCGAGGAACAGATACCCGTGCTCGCGGGGGTTCTCTCAACGTTACCACGGCCTAGAACAGGGATATTATCTCACCGATTCCGATTTCTGTCAAATCGGCGAAAAAGGCAAAAGTGGGCGCGACAGGATTCGAACCTGTGACCTCACGGATGTGAACCGTGCGCTCTAACCAACTGAGCCACGCACCCTTGACGCCTTCAGTATATCACAAGCCGCCCAGCCATGCAAGTTGGTCAATGAGGCCGCTTTTCCAACACCCTCCATCAATGCCTTCGTTCCACCACATACTCCGTCAGTGCCCACAACATGTCGCGTGCCGCGTTATCGGGCAACCCCGCCAAAGCCTCTTGGCCTTGCCGGGCATGAGCCCGCGCCTCCGTCAGCGCCCGCCCAATTGCCCCCGAGGCACGGACGGCCTCAATGGCCGCGCGCAGGTGTTCCGCGTCACGCTCTCCGCTGAGCACGGCGTTGACGGGCGTGGCATCATCGGCCCCCTCCAGATAGTGGAGAGTCGGCAGGGTCAGCAGGCCCTGACGGAGGTCGCCACCGGCCGGTTTGCCCAATTCGGCCTCGTTGCCGACGAAATCCAGCACGTCGTCAGCGATCTGGAAGGCCACCCCCAGCTCCCAGCCGAAGCAGCGCAGAGCGGTAATCTGCGACTCCGAGGCAGCAGCAAGGATGCCCGCCATCTCGGTAATGGCCGCGCAAAACGAGGCCGTTTTGGCCTCAATACCGCGGTAGTAGTCCTCCCGCCGGCGGCTCTTCTCCCGGGTGACGGTCTGCTCGATCTCCCCCGCACACATGGTGCAGAGGGCGCTGGCGAAAACCTCAAGGATGCGCGGACGGCCCAGCTCGGCGATCAGCGCCGCGGAAAGGGCTAGGAGGTAGTCCCCGGCCAGCACAGTCGGCCCCGTCGGCCAGAGTGTGTGCAAGGCCTCGCGGCCCCGCCGCCAGGATGATCCGTCCACCAGATCGTCGTGGATCAAGGTGGCCGTGTGTAGTAGCTCCACGGCGACAGCCAGGCGATGGAAAGGCCGGCCGCAAGGGACGAAGAGCTCCCCGCTGAGGATCACCAACGCCGGCCTCAGGCGCTTGCCCTCGCCCAGGGAGTGGCGCAGTTTTGAGCCAAGAGGCTCCTCGACTCTGGCCAGCGTCTCACGCAGGTGGCGCTCCACCTGCTCCATCTGCGGGCGAATCGCCGCCAAAAACGGAGGGGTGGATGAGCTCATCATGGGTTTACTCGTTTCCATCGTCCGAGTGAATGAAGCAGGAGGGGTCCTCGTTCAGGTAGTTGCCGGTCGTGGCCCAGGCCCGCCCCCGGCATCCGCCGCAGAGCCGCCGGTACTGGCACTCGTGGCAGCGTCCCTGCAGACGCTCCTCGCGCGCCCGCAGATCCCCAAGGACGGGGGAGGTGGCCCAGATGGTCGAGAAAGGCACCTGGCGCACGTTGCCGCAACTCACCTCAACGAAGGGACAAGGCCAGACCTCGCCGTTGGGCTTGATGTAGACCAACCCACGCCCCGCACAACAGCCGTGGAAGACGGTCTCCGCCAGACGCAGGAGCGGTCCGCCCTCAATCCCCGCTTGTTGCAGCAGAAAGGGCCAATACTGTGGCCCGGCCACCGGCTCAATGATCGCCCGCGTGCTGTGCTGCGCCTGGGCAATGAAGCGGATCAGCCGCTCGTTGGCGCTCAGGTCCAGGGCCGCATCCCCGATGCCCCGACCTCGCCCCACGGGCACCAGTTGGTACATCAAGAGGATGCCCGTCCCCAGCTCATCCACGAGAGCCATCAGTCGCTCCATCTGCCCCATGTTATATTCCATGGCCGTGATGTTCACGTGCAGCAGGATGCCGGCCCGCCTCAGGGCGCGCATCCCCTGCAATGCGGCCTCGAAGGAGCCGGGCAGGCCCCGTACAAAGTCGTGGGTGGCGGCGTCGAAGCCGTCTAGGCTCACGGCAGCGATCACCACCCCATAGCGCCGCAGGCGGCAGGCTGCCGCTTCGTCAATCAGAGTGGCGTTGGTTGCCATGGTGTTGGTGAAGCCCAGAGCCTGGGAATAGGCCAGTAGCTCGAAGAGGTCATGGCGAACTAGCGGCTCGCCGCCGGTGAAAGCCATCATGCGGAACTCGCTCACCCCGGCCAGTTGATCCAGAAGGCGTTTAGCCTCAGCAGTGGTCAGCTCGTCGGCCGAAGGCTTTCCACCCAAGGTGTGGCAGTGGATGCAACGCAGGTTGCAGGCGGTAGTCATCTCCCATACCGGGTGCGAGGGGAAGCCGATGCAGCCCATGCCTCGTGCCCCGGCGGCCCCCGGAAGGCACTTGAAGCCGTAATGGACAAACCAGCCCGGCAGCTCCCGCCAGCGCGCCAGCGCCCCCGCATACAGGGCGCTCCCCGCTTGGCGGAGGATCAGGCCCGGCGAACGCCAAAAGGGGCGCACTTTCCGCCCGGGCCGTTCCCCCCACTCGCTCAACCATTCGCCCACAACTGGCCTCCCATGCAGCCAACCGTCCACCAGAGGCCACCAAGAGCGCAAGAAGAAGCATGGAAGCCCGTGCCTGGCCTCTGCGCCTTCTGTGTCTCTGCGGTGGATCCCTTTCTCACGAGATTCTATGATGCGTGGCCGATGAGGGCGAGGATATATGCACCCGTCGTGCCCAGATTCACGACCAGGTTGGCGGCGCACAGCCGCTCCAAGCTGGCCTTATCCCGCCAGCGCCCGCGCAGCATCAGCACCACCAGGCCCAACGAGAGCGCAGCGACGGGCAGGAAGAACCACAAGGCCCGCCCGGGCACACCGCGACCCAAGGAAAGCGCCAGCGCCACCCAACTCCCCAAGCCGACAAGGCCATAAAGCCTCGCGGCCCGTTCCAGCCCCAGCCTTACCGCCAGATTGGCCTTCCCCGCCGCCAGATCGGCCGGATAGTCGGGAAACTCATTGAGCAGGATCACGTTGAAGATAGTCAGACCGATGGGGACCGAGAGCCAGTGGATCACGGGCGTCATCCTCCCCATTTGTAGATAGTACCCAACGGCCACCGGCAGCCAGCCGTAACAGAAGGCGATCCACAACTCGCCCCATCCCCTGCTTACCCAGCGCAGCGGCTTTGCCGAGTAGAAAAAGCCTCCCAGCATCCCCAGAAGCCCCAGGGGAAGCGTCCAAATCCCCGTGCGGTAGCCCAGTTGCAGGACCAGCCCCACCCCCGTGGCCAGGGCCAGGCTGCCCAGTGCAGCCCATAACGGCGCGCAACGAGGCAGAAGGCCGCGCTGCAACACGCCAGAGCCGCCGGCGAAGCGGCTCCCACCGAGGCGCGCGGAAAAGGAGTCCTCGGCATAGTCCCAGTATTCCCCGGCATAATAGGTGGCCAGCATCACCAGCACCACGCCCACTATACCCCAGACACAGACGTCCCAGCGGAATACACCTGACTCCCGTCTGGCCAACACCCCACCCAGGACGAACGGCAACACGCCCACCGCATGAAACGGCGGGCGCGAAAGGGCCAGCCAAGCGCGCAGCTTCTCACGCATCGTCATCTCCCCAGTGATATGGGAAGGCAGTTTGCGAAGCGCGATGATCCTCGTACAATGACCCTCATGGCAGCTCAACGACGGAAGCTGTGGGGCGAGCTTGCTAAGGAGCTCGCGGCCTTCATTCTAGTGGCCGCCTGCATTGTCCTCCTGTGGAGAGATAACCTGCTTCTCTCCCTCGTCATGCTCGTGATCGGCCTCGCCGGGCTGATCCTCTGGCACGAGCGCTATGACCTGACCTTCTTCCTGGCTATCGCTGTGCTGGGGTCCGTAGCTGAGGTCGTCTTTGTGGGCGCTGGTGTCTGGCGCTATGCCAACCCCGCCTTCCTTGGCACTCCCCTGTGGTTCCCCCTGGCCTTCGGGACGAGCGGGCTGATCGGCGAGCGCCTGGCGCGCACCGTCACCGAGTTGCAGTCCGGGTGATGGAATGCTTCACCTATGTAGGCCCCCTGCCCCTACCGGCGGCCCATAGAGAGCGAGGGTAGTATACACATCCTGCGCCACTTGTGCAAAGCATCCGTACGAAGAGAGGAGCCTGCTTCGTTTTGGCTCCTCTTGTTTTGGTTCATTTCGACACGAGTGATTTGCCCTTTGCCGCCTTTCAGCATAAGATACCGCAATCAATCTGTCAACGTAAGGAGATAGTATGCTTGACGCGTTCTTCAACCCCAAGTCTATCGCCGTGATTGGGGCTTCAGAAAACCCCCAGAAGCTGGGATACCAGGTTCTGGCCAATGTCATCGTGAGTGGGTTCAAGGGGGGCATCTACCCCATCAACCCCAAATCCAATGAGATCAGCGGGCTCAAGTGTTACGCTTCGGTGCTCGATGTGCCTGAAGCCATTGATCTGGTCGTCATTGTAGTTCCCAATACCTTCGTGGCTACCGTCCTGGAAGAATCGGGCAAGAAGGGCGCTCAGGGAGCCATCATCATCACCGCCGGCTTTCGCGAGGCGGGGGCCGAGGGCCTCAAGATGGAGCAACAGCTCCTTGAGATCGCCAAGAAATATAACATGCGCATCGTCGGCCCCAACTGCCTGGGTGTCATTGACACGCTGGTGCCCATGAACGCCTCCTTCGCCGCCG
>Ga0172362_10003845_pt1 | contig 12994 bp, 19 predicted proteins | sample LakKivs1_kivu2a2_FD_114534 | JGI IMG/M metagenome (GOLD analysis project Ga0172362, IMG submission 114534) | Sediment microbial communities from Lake Kivu, Rwanda - Sediment s1_kivu2a2 | ecosystem: Environmental > Aquatic > Freshwater > Lake > Sediment | place: Rwanda: Western Province, Lake...
CCAAGTGCTGAAATAATAAAATCCAAATCAGGTGAGGTTTTTTTGAATGTAGATTTAGGAATGGAAGCATCAATGAATAATGAGGTCGCGATTGCAACTTTCTTCAAATCATCTATGGAAAAAGATAAAGTTGAATCAATTATTGTTTCAGCTTACAAAAATTTGAACATGCAATTGAGGCCAGAGCCGGCGCGTGTTGTCTATGCCTATAGTTTGACGGAAGTTGATGAAAAATCTATGCTTCACCAGCTACGTCATTGATAATTAAAACACCTAATCCACCATTGATAACAAAAAACCCCAATTAAAGGGGTTTTTTTGTTTCTTGTTAGAAATACCAACTGCAGAGCCCAATAGTAGTTTCATATTCTTTACCCTCTATATTTACTTTATACTCTTTTCCATCACCTTTTCCATCTGAACCTATACTGTAATCTATATCTTCGATAGGTAATGTTTCGGAAGATGTTTTACTAACTAATTTATCTTTTAGATCATTATAATTATTTATTTTGATATTAGTAGATGTTATTTCAGTATCTGGGTTTATTGTTTTGGCAAATTCAGCTAATATATTAGCTGTATCTTTGTCAACAGAAAATAATCTATTTTCAATATTTTGAACTTGAAAACTATCAGTATCTTTAATATAATCCAGGTAAGCTAGTGAAAGATTTCCTTTGTCTCCTCCAGGTCCATCATATTGAATTGACTGTGTTTTTCTATCAAGATTCATGTGGTAAAAAACATCACCATCTCTGTAGTGCTCTGCCTCCAGCGGAGCGTAATTAAAGTAAAAGGTAATTTTTTTACCTTTAAAACTATTTAGATCTTCGTTTAATTGATTCTCAATTAAACTCTTTTTTTGTTTATAAATAGGATCTCCACCTAATTTTTTGGATAAAAACTTTGCACTAAGTTCTTCGTATGTTTTTAAGTATTTCATAATTCTAATTTATAAAAGTTTTATAATTTTCGGCACCGAAATCTTTTCCTGAAACCGGCATTTGTTTGACCGGCGCCTTTTTTTCTGATGGTCTATCCACATTGTATGTAGATACTTTTAGATTACCATTACCACAAGTAGCCTCTGGAATGTATTGTTTAATAAAGTTAGCTAACTTGTTTTTTGAAGCTAAATCCATACCAACTAAGCGAACTCCACTAAAAATCCTTCCCCTTTCCTCCTCCCCATCATAATATGTGCCCTCATTGAAATCATTTTCTTCTATTATCAAACCATCTTTATTAATCTCAATGAATAAGGTGTTGTCTCTTCTTTCAAAAGTACCCCCACTTCCACTATCATCTCCACCCAGCAGTATTGCTCCCCTAAATGGTACTTCATCATAGTTATAACTATAATTATTGCGATGCCATAAATCGTAAAGTTCTTCTGCATATTCACCTACCACAAAATGTGCTTTATTAATAAAATAAGGTAATTGATTATCTTCGTCCTCAATCTCAAAAGAATTTGGAGTAAAATAAAAATTCAATACTTCATTTGAAAAGTTTTTTGCTAAACTATATCTTTTCTGAGCTAATTCTTTATTTTGTTTATAAATAGGATCTTTCAATCTTTCTTCTTCTTCAGCTTTTCTTTTTCTATCAGCTTCTTCTTGATTTCTTTGGTTTATCAACTTATCAGCTGCTGCTCCAATTCTTTGTTTTTGTGGAGTATCTCTATCTCCTGCTTTTCGAGCTAAATACTCTGGACTAAGCTCTTCGTATGTTTTTAAGTATTTCATAATTATGATTTATTTTTATAGTCTATATATTAATAAAAAAAAAACGGTTTTTATTGACTCATAAAGAAGTTAATTACCTCAAAAAAACCTGAAACACCTGTGACATAGAATTTAATTCGATCTTCACCTTTTTTTCTAACGTTAGTGGCAAAACTCAAATAATCTTTACTTTTTGAGATTGTATTAGAAAGTAAACATATTCTATGTGGTTCAGATTGCATAAACTGATTAATCAAATCAAATGAAAGTTTTTCATAAGTAATTTTCTGATAAGTTAAGTATTCTCTCATTAAACAAACTTCATAGCTTGGAGACATTCCCTTTTTGGTTTTCTTTGAGAAAAACTCGATCCTATCTCTGATTTTAACTAACTTTTCACCTTTGAATTCAAAATCATTTTCATGACAAACTCTGTTGTAAAAGGCCATATATCCACTTTGATACTCGGCTGATAATTGACAAACTTCATGTTCTGAATAAGTTGGTACTGAAACCTTCATTCTTTCAGAGTTTGTTTTCTCTATAAGAAGTCCGTTGAGTAATTTAAAATTCACCTTATTAAAATCCACAGTATCAAATCTGGTTTGACAAAACAAGGTCGAGAAAATAAAGGTTAGTAAAATTGTTATAGAAGTTTTCATATCACAATTTTTGTTTGTATCACAATCAAATCACTAATTCTATTATGGTAGTATATAGAGAAAATATTAAAGTTTAATAAGTGATTGATCTACTGGTAAATCGTAATTATCAAAAGGTCCGTGTGTAATTTTACCATCTGTTACGATATACGCTACAAGTTTATCACCCATCTTTACAACTTCAAGAGTGTTAGTGCCTGTTACATAAATATTCCAAAATCTGAGAGCCATCTTTGTTCCTTGGTTTACATAAAATCCAACGTGATTTTCTCTTTCTCTTGGAGAAGGATGTTCACCACTTCCTGGATGCGCATAAAAACACCATTTTATTGGCTGTCCAGTTTCTTGAACCCACACGAGTGCCTCTTGGCAAAATCGTAAATGTTCTTCTTCACCTGGTCCATAAGACGTTGCTACTTCTGAAAAAGTTTCATTAATTGATTTTGGGTTGTGTAATTTGAATTTTTTTAAGTGTTTCATATTCTTTATTTTTTTTATAAATTAAAATCTATATTTTTTTACCGACCCGAATAATTAAATTTTTCTAAAGCATCTAAAATCTTTCTTTCACCAGAAAACTCATTCCAATTGTATTTGCCAACTCTATAACGGATAAGTATGTGATCTACATGATTTGTATTTATAATAAAAATCGGATACTGAGCATTCCAATTCTCACCAAAACAAAACTTAAAACAAACCGTTTGTCTAAATCGTTCTTGTGTAAATATTGGTAGAGAAAAAACCAATTTACAATCTGATTTACTTTGCATTATACTATAGCACTTTTTAAACAGTTCAATATCTGATTTATAGGCAACCGTTGTAAAACTATTTAAGTAATCTAAAATCTGTAAAGCTGTTTGTAGATCACACACACCACCTGAATAACGATTTATAGTGTTATCACTTTCTACTTCTTGTAAATTAAAGTCTTGTAGAATAGTCCAGTGATTTGGATATTCTTCTAAAGTTATATTAACTTGTTGACTTGACCAATTGACATGGATAAACTTTCCAGTCATTAGGTACACTTGTTTATGTAAGTTTCTACAATCTCTTATTAAATCTTCGGGTTCTAAGTTATTGTAGTATTCATTAATTCTAATATGTAATTCAGGTTCGATGAATTGATTGCCTGTTTTACCTGGTAAGGATTCTTTAACTAAACTTTGTGGAATATCCCAATCATCTAAAATTTCAGATTGTATTAAGTCTTTAAAATCTTCCCAGTCTTTTTGGTAGACTAGATTGGATTCTAAAAGTGCATATTTCTTGAGATATTTCATAAAACTATATATAATTAATATGAAACATCTAATTTTATACCTCTTAATTTTAGTATCCACATCTTGTAGAATACGCCAATATAGTGAAGAGTTTTCTGAAATCACTGAAGAGGTAAGTGATACAAATTTTGTAAGAGAAACTCCTTGTAGAAATAAGATATATTGTGATGCTAATCTTTCACAGATGTATGAGGATTATCCCTTACTTGATGTGTTTTTAGTTAAATCTAAAAACGTAGATCTTGATTATATTTTCGTGACAAAACATAGATCACCAGTTGATACTTCTAATACTATAATTTTAGATACGTTACAATTTAATTGTACTTGGTAAATTAACTAATTTTATTACTTTCTATATTAGAAATCAAAACCAACTAATAACCTTTTTGAAATTGAACACCAATAGACCATTTTAAAAACTTAATAATAATACCCCAACCTGGTGTATAGACACCGGTTTCTAAAAACATATCACGCCTTGACCACACAATAAGTGTGGGTATGATATAAAAGTAGTAAGGTATTTTTTTGAAATAAAAATTGATTAGGGTTTTATTCATAGTTATAAATTATTTATCTAATTTGGTTACCCAATCTACGTGATTTGAAAAAACTCCGTGTCTTCTTCCTAATTGAGTATCAAATCTTAAAATTACTAAACTTAAATCATCATTTATATTTTCAGTTAACATAAAGTTATAGAATGTCTCTAACTGAACAGCATCTACATTGACTAATGTTAAATCACTTAACCTGTAATCTTCTATAATTGTAAACTCACTTTTCCAATTATCATCATTGTGTATAAAGATTGATTTATCGTTTAGATTAAATCGGTATATTAATTCTCCAGTGTAAGTAGCAGTTGAAATAACTGAGTCCTGAATTGTGGCGTCGTGAAGTGACATATTTTCTGGCATTGTAAATTCAGTCCATCTAGAAATCTTACAAGTAATAATTTGACTATTAAGTGTAGAAGTTATAATTAAAAGTAAAGTAGTGAAAATTGTTTTCATTTGTTATTGTATGTCTTCAGAATTTAGAAGTTCTATAAGTTTTTCATACGCTTTACAAAAAGCCCAGTGTTCTCTTTGTAGATCGGGATCTTCAAGACATTTTTCAATTTGCTTCTCAAGCCAAAGTTTATATTGTTCCATAAATTAAATATACAAAAAAGTTTTTATATTCAAAAATTTTTAGTATATTTGTTTTATGAAAGCTACATATAAAAACCGATACGGTCAATCAATTCAATTCGAACTACTAGAAACTAATGGACTTGTAGATGTTGTAAAAGTATCTGGTTTTGAATACTACAGAACTGGATATAATACTGATACCAATCAAGTGGATTTTATCGATCCAGAAGGAGGTCCGTTTCTTCAAGTCGGATCAGATATCTCAAGTTATTTTAATTCGGAAAATAAAATGATAGTTCAGGCTATTATTGACTCCGAAGCTGGATTTTTACTTCAGATTGTTAAAGAGTGATTTTAAAGCTTGTTTTTTTAATAATGGTATTTTAATTATCAATATATACCAAAAATTATTGAAAAAACAAATGAAACAAAACAGCTTTGGTCCTCACTTGACGGTGGATTTAATCGGCTCTCCAACAGAGATTTTACAAGATTATCAACTACATTTTGATTGGTTGAAAAAACTTCCCGAAATGATTGGTATGACACCAATCACACAGCCGTATGTTTTTCCGTATGCTGGTTTAGTTCCTGAAGATCGTGGTATAACTGGAATTGCTATAATCGCCGAAAGTCACTTGAGTATTCACTCGTTTGAGTTAAAGTCGTGGAGTTTTATAGATATATTTTCTTGTAAAGATTTTGATGTTCAATCTTGTTTATATTGGACCATTGAATGGTTTAAACCACAATCGTATAAATGGAATATTGTTGAGCGTGGTGTTGGTTTTCCAAGAACAGTTGAAGTGGTTTAGATTTCACACCTTATTTAATTGATTTTTTGTTAATGTATAAATAACCGAATCCTTACTACCCATCGTGATAATCTTATCTGTCTTAGTTGCTATCTTATTCCACACCGGATGATCCTCAGATGATGGTAAATAAATCTTACTTAATTTAAAATAATCAAATATCTTCCTTAAAAATAACCTACCAACTCCAGAATTATTAGGAGTCGTTTCTATACCAAATAAAAACATCTCACCCTCACCTAAATCCAAATTACTAAGCTTTCTCTCACTAGAAAATAATAACGCCCTACCAGTACCCCTTGAACACTTAAATTTACAATGATAACCAAGAGAATCCTTAATAACATCAAATTTATCAGATTGATTAGATTCATTAAACCTCTTTAAATACCTCATTTTTAAATTAGATCCATTCAACATTACAGTTAGTATTTAATTCTTTAATCTTTTTTAAAACTTATTATATTTCTACAATCGTTTAAATAGTGCTATTTTCTTTTCACCATCTGGATAAGATAGCGAGTAATTAGTATTAATTTTAAATCCAGATTTTAAGTATGAGTTTATAGAAGCCGGATTACTTTCTCTTACGTTCGTGGTAATTACCTCGACATTATTTTCTTTAGCAATCTTTTCAATTTCAGAAGTCATTTCGACATTTAAACCTCTACTTCTTTTTTCCTCTACAACGGCAGAATAATTAATATGTATTTTACCATCTTTCATTTTGAATATACTTACACCTACTATATCATCTAAACTTCTTGCTACAACTTGATACAGATTTGAATTTTCCATATAAGTATTGAAATCCAAAACATCTAAAAATTTTTTAGTGAAATTCCAAGTTTCTAAAGATTTATCTTCTAATTTGATTTGTATAGGATTTTCAGAATGTTCAAAAAATCTAGATATTTTCATAGTTGTATATATTATATATATCTTTGTAAAAAAATTTGTAAAGATCAATGAAAACAATTTGGGTTTTAGTCGGACCACCGTCGGTTGGTAAATCAACTTGGATAAATAAAACGTTTGGGGATGTTAAACCGTATATTATCAATCGTGATGATATTGTTGAAAAAGTTGCCGCCAAACAAGAAGATAAGTGGACATACGATGATATGTTTGTGAGGCCTTCTGCTAAGTCTGTAGAAGGGGATAAAAGTGAAAAATATGGTCTTGTCATAAAGGCGCCAGCTTATATGAAATGGCCAGGAGCTCCAAAATTAGTTTATGATAAAGTTTTAGATGCTAATGGTAAAGTTGCTCAACTTTTTAATCAACGAGTTGCAGGAGCTAAAGGTCAAGATAAGATTGTAGTTGATATGACTAATATGAATAGTGGTTCGAGAAAATCAGCACTTAAAGCAATTGAAGGTCAAGAAGCTGAGTATCATAAAGTAGCCGTGGTATTTAATTTCAAAGGTTCTGAAGATATTATTAAACAAGTGGCGAAAAAACGAGCTGAAGAAGCAAAGAAATTAGGTAAGTCCAAAACTATATCAGATGAAGTATTTGATGGTATGTTCAAAAGATATCAAGAGGTATCTCCGGAAGAAGGATTTGATGAAGTTGTTGAACAAGATAATACTGAAGAATTAAAGAAAGTTATTTCACAGACTAATGAAGGATTAAAGTTTCTAAAGACTTTTGAGACGTTTAAAAACAAAAATTCTAAATGAAACATTTAAATCGAGTATTTAGGTATGATAAAAGTTAATCTGTAGAAAAAGTTTTATATATACTCTGTGAAATTTCTACAATCTTATAGAGTTTTTGAATCGAAAAAATCATCCCAATATAATGATCATATGGGTAAATTACTTCACCTATATGGATCAATTCCAGTGCCTAAAGAAAAATCATCTATTGTTATAGGTAAGATCATTCAAAATTCCATGGGTAAACTCTTTACGTTGGGAGAAAACGTGGATATCAATTTTTGTAAACTTCATGATAGAATTAGATTTAGTGATTACTTTGACTCACTTTTAGAAGACAAAGATGTTCGAGGACACAACTTTGAAGGTCTTGTTGCTGGGTTGTTCGGGGGTGAATTATCCGAACGTGGTTCTAAATGGGATTTGACTATTAACGGTTTAAAGTATAGTGTTAAATTTGTAGATCATAAAAGTAAGGCTCCAGAAATCGGACGATATAAATCACTAATTACTGCAAACGCTACATTGGATAATAAAGTATTACAAGCTCGTGGAATTACTAGGGTTTATCAATCCGAAGATGATCAATTAAAACGTGAGGTTTGGGATTTAGTATCACTGAACATTGATGGTTGGATATTGGCTTACCCAGACAATATAAATGACCCAACAAATATTGTGATCAATAAAATTGATAAGAATCAAATGTTTAATTATTTAAATAGAAAGATGGTAGTGGCTCCAAAAGGTGGGTATAGTGATTATTATTCTTTAGCACTGAGTTCAAGATATACAACTCAAAAGGATTTTGTCTCTAGTGTGGTAAAGATACCTCGTGTTACTTTATCTGAGTTAGAAAGTGAAATTGAGACGATACAAAGTGAGGTCTGGGCTCAAGATGTGTTTGGTGAAGTGGCCTCAAAAATTCGACCAGATGTATTAAGATGGGTCAAGACTAATAAAAATCATGTCATTAAAAAGTTAAGTGAGATGTAAAACACTTACTAAAACACCACCGGCTTCTTAACTATATTCATCATTTGTTGATTTAACTTCTGACCTACTAATCGGTATAAATGATTAATGGACCAGGATTCGGAAATACTGTAATTGTAAATTGTGTCATACTTAAACATCCGTTTTGAGATACTAAGTTTAATTGATACACTGTTGATTGATTGGGTGTTACGGTAATTGATTGTGTAGTTTGACCACCTGGTAACCACCCATACGATGAGTAACCTTGAGGAGCTACTAAGGTAACCGATTCACCTAAACAAATCGAATCCGCCAAAGCCTGTATGAGTGATGGTTCACATTTTGCGTCTATATAAGCATATCCGTAATGAGCCCCTTGTGAGCAGTCACCAGTTGTAAATTCAGCCGTTACTTCTTGACCTATAAAATTAGATAAGTCTACATTGACTGTAGACCAAGGTTTATACCTCACACCAGTGCAAGTAGGTGAGTTAAAAAACCCTGGAAGGTTACCGGCAGCGGATACTATAAACTCAGAGCATTGAATTGTATTTCCGTTTTGATCTCGTAATATTGCTCTAAAAAAAGGTTGTTCATTTGAACCGTGACCAGGATCTTCAAACACCACTGCATATCGATATGTAAAACTATTATTCAAGGGTGTAACTAAAAATCGTTGAATTAATTGTTCAGCTTGCGCGCCTGTGTTATTATTTCCTAATCTAACAGAAAAAGGCCCACCTAATGGATCTACTCTTGGAAAACCTCCACACGGGTCTACACCACCATTCATAATTGTATGTCTGCCGTTGACAATTCCAATGCCATTGCCGTTGTAGCTTGGGGTTAAAGAACCAGCAGGTGACATTTGTGAAAGTCCAGTTGTTCCTTGCCAACCGTTGAAATTGTTCAAACTAAAATTAACATTATTACATCCTGGTTGAGTAATAATTGGAGTCAGTGAAATTAGTAAATCAAATTGATAACAATTAGCGAATATATTCAACCACGTATAGGCATCTACCAAAACATAATATGTCTGACCAGCTTCTACTTGTCTGACTAACGATCCACCTACAGTCGGATCTACTTGTAAAAATCCTAAACAGGCACCTGAAGTTCCAGGACAGGCGGTTAAAAGTGAAATAGTTGGATAGGCAAATCCTGGTGATTGTATATCGTTTATAGTGATGTTAATAAATCCATCTTGACTGGGAGTAAAGCTGTATAACCAATCTTGGCCTCCGTAGTAATTTCCACCACCAGTAGGAGTAGCACAAGCGTTTAATCCGTTATAATCGTTTAGGTCGCCACAAAGAGATTGATTGTTTCCAAAAAAAGGTAAAGTTACTTGATTGGATTGTGCACCTGCACACGTATTTGAGCCTTGTGAATAACTACACTGACTTACAAGTAGAAAAAAAATAACTATGAAATATTTTAACATTTCTGGTTATGTATTTTATATATACCTTTATATAAAAAAAATTTAAAAAAGTGAAAACAATCTGGGTTTTTACTAAGAACACTGAAGAATTAAAGAGAGTTATTTCTCTAAATAATTTGGTTTATACAAAAAAAATATCTATATTTGTGATATGATATTCTTAGCTGTATTACTCAAATTAATTGTTTCTATATTTTTAGGTGCTGGTCTAATGTCTTTATTATTTTACTTGCATGTTAAAAACTTCGATGTTGACATGGATCAATTAGGCATCAAGTACTCAAAGATAGTTGGTCCTATTATGACACTGATTATCTTCGGTTCGTTATTGTTTATGTGAAAATAAAAAACCCTCAGTTGAGGGTTTTTTAATTAATATTTGAATCTTTCAAATGTTTGAATATATTTGAGGTTTTCTTTGACTCTGTATTGATTGTATTCAGCTACTTCTTTGTCGATGAATTCTTTCACCATCTTAATAGCATTTTCATAAACACCTGGTATTGCTTTGACCGAGTTGATTATGAATATAATTGGTTGAACACAAATATAAAGTGCAACCGCTGCAACATCAGACGCTACTTGTTTTGTCTTATTCCACGCTTCTGACGCTTTTTCACCAAGTGATTTCAACGATTCCATACCAGAAGTCTTCGTTTCGTCGATAGATTTTTGTAGGTCTGATTTATTTTTTGCAAACCAAGCTGATATATTATCTTTCATCGCTATCAATTTTTCTTTCGTATTATGATATAATAAAGTACACTCTTCAACAATATCACTCCAGATGCCTTTTACAGTTTCAGCAAAAGCCTCCATTTTATCTTTCATACTCTTGTAAGCATCTTCTATCGATTTTGATGCGGCTCTATAAGCGTTAGCTAGAGCTTGTTTGAATGATACGTAACTAGTTGAAATAAAATCAACTGCTTTTGCATAACCTTCTTGTATCTGTGTTACTACATTGTCTTTGAATTTTACGATTGAATCCCAAGCATCTCCTGCTAATTTTTTCCCCTTCTCGTAGAATTCCTTCCCTTTGTTGGCCATGTTCGTGAAAACTTGTTTTGTAGCCCCAACTAATTTATCTTTCAGATTCATGGCTTTTGCTGCCCATTTTCCGAATAGTTCATTAATACCATCCTCAAAACCTTGAACTAATTGATTTCTTTGATACTGGTTTAATGATTCATTCACTGAATATACTTGTTCTAAAATATACTCAATCTCATTTTCGAGAATTATAACTGATGAATTTTTCATGTCTAATTTTTTTTTTTATTTTAATTATATATTAATTTTTTTTTGGTTTTTTTTACAGACTTTTTACAAGTCCCTCAGGTAAACTTTTTATCACATTTTCTAAAAACAACTTACTTGGACAAGACTCGGTTGCGAACGAACTCTCTTGAGTTTCAAATGTTATCAGGACTAAAGTTTTATCATCTTTTATACTGAGATTAAATCTCAAATTGAAATAAATCTCTGACTTTCCGAAGGATTCTAATTCAACTACTTGGTCTTCAATTTGTGAAGAAAATCTCATTTCTGTATAGTATGCTCGTATTTTAGCAAATCCAATTGAAAAATTACAAGTATCCTCTGTTACAGTCCAATTAACTATGTGTTGAGGCATGATCATTCCTATATTACTTATGTTGGATAGGAAATTATAAACATCCTTTATTGAGTGATTTATTTCAAGTTCTGAAGCATATTGAACCATAAAAGTTGTATAATTTTAAGTATATATTAAAAAAAAGACAGACCTTGGAAAAAGATCTGTCTTTAAAAATAAAAAAAAAGAAAAAGAATTACGATTTAGCTAATTGGATTTCAGCGATAATTCTTACATCATCACTTACCAAAACACCACCGGCTTCTAAAGCTGAGTTCCAAACAAGACCGAAATCTTTACGATTGATTTTGCCGTCGATTGAAAAACCTAATTTTTGATTTCCCCACGGATCAACTCCTAATCCGCCGAATTCTACCGGAAGTTCAACACGGTGTGTAATATCACGAATTGTCATATCACCAGTTAACATAAGACCAGTTGTTGAGTTTACAATTTTACCATTAGTAAATGTTAAGTATGGGTAAACTTCAGAGTTGAAGAAATCTTCACTACGAAGGTGGCCATCACGTTGTTCGTTACCTGTTGAAATAGTGGAAGTTTCTGCAGAAAAACTAACGTGTGCAGTTTCTAATTGCGTTTCTTCCATTTCAACTTGACCTGTGAATTGTGTAAATTGACCAGTCACTTGAGTTAACATCATGTGTTTAACTTTGAATTGGATTTCACTGTGTGTAGTGTCGATTGCCCATTTAGTGGCAACTAATGTTTCTGTTTCTTGATTCATGATTTGTATTAATTTAATTTTATAATTAATATACTTTATTAAAGCTCATAAGTTTAAATAAAAAAAAACAGACCTCTGTAAAGAGATCTGTTTTTTGTTGACTAACAACACACACAATTAGTAACCCGGATAGGATTCGAACCTATGTTACTACACCGAGTAGTCGTCCTCACCATCAACCTTGTGGGTTTCAAGTTCTCTTTGAAAAGAGATTGTCCGCTAGACGACCGGGCCAGATAGAAAATAGAACGCTGAGAATACACGTTTTGGGTAGTTGTCTTTTGTGAGATTATGGTTTCCTCACGTTTCCACAAGCTTTTGACTTGTAACAACCAATACCGATTAGTTAGACTAATCACCCCTTGAGTCACTAAATACTCTCCTCTTACTCTACTTACCCAATCTTGCGAACTGGTTCAGGGTTCGACCCCTTATAAGTTTTTCAGAAGAATCACTCAGTATCTTTCGGATCTGAATGGCCAACGACTGCCGTAGGCTAAGTAGGTATCTGTCTTTAATGACTAGGCAACACTTTCGATTTCATATTAAATTTTTCAATTCACATTTGAAATTTTAGTGCTTTGTGGATTAATTCCCGGATGTGGTCACCTCTAAGCTCCAAGACCTTTTGAGTCCCAGAATACTTAACACCCAGGTGTGATACCTCTATCACGACCTGTTAAGATATCTTCACTGAACCACCCTTGGTAGAGTGTAAAGTGTCCTCGAGCAGCACCACCTGTACTGAGGATTGCCTTTCGGCTTTAAGACACCTCTTGAGTTGGATCACACAATAATAACAACCGGTGAGTCATTATTTCTTGTAATAATCCTACGAGTTATTCCTATTCTCTTTCCAGAGTCAACCAAACGATCCACATCGCCTGGTCACCTAATCATTTCA
>Ga0172362_10003847_pt1 | contig 12987 bp, 9 predicted proteins | sample LakKivs1_kivu2a2_FD_114534 | JGI IMG/M metagenome (GOLD analysis project Ga0172362, IMG submission 114534) | Sediment microbial communities from Lake Kivu, Rwanda - Sediment s1_kivu2a2 | ecosystem: Environmental > Aquatic > Freshwater > Lake > Sediment | place: Rwanda: Western Province, Lake...
ACAATACGCTCGTCCAGCGACATCAGGTACGAAGTCTGTGTTCCTCCGCCGCTGTTGCCCGTGCAGCCGATTCGATTTGGATCGACTTCGGGCCGTGACTGCAAATAATCGATGGCCCTCATCCCGTCCCAAATCTCGAATCGTGCCGTGTTACGGCCGAGCAGGATGCAGCCGATGCCGAGCATCGTGTGCGCTCTTGTTCCAGCAAGTTTGGGTAGTTGTGAAGGCATCTGGCTTCGTTCACCCTGGTCGATAGGATCGAAAACCAGCCCGACCATGCCATTTAGGGCCAGAATCGCTCCCATGGTCTGATAAGACTCGTAAGCCTTGCCGTTGCTGCTGTGGCCGCATGGCACCAGCACACCGGGATAGGGAGGTTTGTATTCATCGGCATCAGGTAAAAATAATAGAGCGCTGATGTAATGTTTCGGCTGACTTTCGAAGATGATCTTCTCGACCCGGTAGCCCTTGCGCGATACTATGCCGGTGATTTGAGGATTTAGCGGCGAGCGTTCAGGCAGGCCGCCGATGGCATCGATGAATTTTTCACGGAGATGCTTCTGATATTCGGCTATCTGTTCCGGCGTTTTGCGCTGCTTGTACAGGCTTTTCCAGTCCTCGAACTTCTGTCCCGCCAGTTGCCGCAGGTAATGACTCATCATATCGCCCGGGGATATGTTATCGATTTTTTCAGGCAGGACGCGCAAGTCTTCCTGGCTCAAAGCCGCAGCGTTTAGTAATAATACAAGACTCACAATCATGGCAATTATTCTTTGCATATTCATATCCAATCCTGCATTGATGAATAAAAAGGTTCTGTGTTGGTCGAACGTGAACGGTATAATAGCAAAACCGACGGGACGAACAAATCGATTTTTTCGTTTTTTTTCGCCTCTCCGATAGGGTCGACTTACTTGCCGATACAAAACCGGCTGAATATCTGTCCTAATATCTGCTCGTCAATATGTGCGGCGCCGGGCTGTTCGATGTCGCTTACGGTCTGAAAAGCTGCTCGCAGCATCATTGCGGCGACCTCGTCATTGCCGGCGATCAATTCATCGACCGATTCGCTGATTTGCCCTATCGCTTCGGTGACGGCTTTTCTGTGCCGGGCTGTCAGAGCTACTCCGCCAGCCCGCTGAACCTCAGATTTTTCGGTCAACTTGGCGTCGATTATTTTTCGTAGTAATTCTATTCCGGCGCCGGTCTTCGCTGAAGTGGGCAAAAAATCAGTGCCGAAGGTTTCACCCAGAGCGGCAAGTCGGTCGGGCAGAAATTGGTCTGGGATTAAATCGCACTTGGTGGCGATTGGCACAATAAATTTCGGCTCGATAAGTTTTCGAATAGCCGCATCTTCGGTCCATTCGGTTTTTGATATATCGGCGCAGAAGATAACAACCGTGCTGTTTCGCAGTGCTTCAACTGCCGCCTGCTGTGCCAATTCATCGAGGATGTCTTCGGCTTCAATTAGAAGGCCAGCACAATCGAACAGCACACACTTGCAATGCGGCAAAGTCCACGTTTCAGTCAGGACGTCTCGTGTGGTTTTAAGCCGGTGTGAGACGATACTTCTTTCTTTGCCGAGCAGCTTGTTGAGTAAAGTGCTTTTACCGGCGTTTGGAGCTCCGGCAATTCCCACTGCCTGCAGGTCGATTATCGATTCATAACGAATACTGTCCGAAAGCAACTGTTCGAGTCGACTCTTTACGGCGGCTAATTTTTGAACTGCATCAGGTCGAGCTATAAATTCGATATCCTCGCTGCTGAAGTCCAGTCCTGCCTCGATGAGGCTGAGCAGGTCCATCATATCGGCGAGCAGCTTTGCGGTCATTTCGCCCAATCGCCCATCCAGCAGTTTTTCGGCGGCAGCAAGTTGATATTTATTGGAACTGACGATTATCTCGTTGACGGCCTCGGCCTGTGCCAGGTCGAGCTTGCCGTTCAGATACGCCCTGGCGGTGAATTCTCCCGGTTCGGCCATTCGAAGACCCCTGCCTAACAGATTGCTCACCAGGGTTTCTGTTACGGCAGAATTTGTATAAGTATGAATCTCGGCGACGTCTTCGCCGGTATACGAATGTGGAGCTACGAACAAATACAATTGTGCATCGATTTTAAGTTCGTCGTCTATAGTCAAAGTTCCGGGTAGAAGGGCGGGGTTTGTCCCACCATGAAGGTTGAATATTTGCCTGCAAATGTCGAATGTTGTCGGCCCGGTGATGCGGACAATGGCTCTTTGATCTGAAGTTGGAGAGCTGACGGCCACGATGGTTTCATGTAGTTCGTACATTTGGCATTAGAAGTGCCTAAAGTTTGGAGTGCCTAAAGTGCCTAAAAATTTTTTTAACTTTAGCCCACTTTGGTTCACTTTAGGCGCTTTCATATTTTATAAAATGGCTTGGGTTTCTTTTTTTTAACTTTACCGCCGGTTTTGCTCGTCGCGGCGACCAGTCCCTGGGACTCGGCTTGTTCTTTTTTACGGATGTGCTTGCGAATTACGTGCTGCTCGATTACGCCGGCAAAAGTGCTTGCCATAATATACAGGTTTACGCCCGAAGGCCCATTGTACAGCATCAGCGGAAACATTAACGGCAGCATAATATTCATCATTTTTTGCTGCTGGGCAACCTGCGGATTTGTGGCGGCATTTGCCTGGGACGGCATTAGTTTCTGCTGGAGATAGAAAGCCACGCCCATGAGGATCGGCAGCAGATTCAGCGATTCTATCTTCCAGCCCAACAAAGGTACGGTCAAAGTTGAGAATCTGACCAGAGCGTCCGGCGACGACAGGTCGGTAATCCAGAAAGGCAGAAACGCCGCTCCTCGCAAATCGATGCTGGCGTACACTGCGCTCCACAGGGCAATCCAAATGGGCATTTGCGCCATCATCGGCAGCATGCCCATAACCGGCGAGGCGCCATGTTCTCTGTAAAGTGCCATCATCTGTTTATTCATTTCTGCTTTGTTGTTGGCGTACTTCTTCTTTATCTCTTCGACCTTTGGAGAGAGCGTGCTCATTTTGCTCATGGAAACCTGGCTCTTTTTGGTAATCGGGTGCATGACCAGCCGCATCAGGAACACAAGTATAATAATAACCACGCCATAGTTGGGAATGAATTCGTACATCCATTTCATTATCGCCAGTATTGCGAACGCCAGAGGATTGATAATCCATGCCGGACAGCAGAAGCAGGGCATGAACGTTATCGTCTGGACAAAGCCCAGTTCGCGATACCGCTCGTTCTTGTCAAAACGGCTTTTATCCTTAGGCCCAAGATAGAATTGAAAGCTGTATGTCCTGGAATTATTCGCCTGGTCGCGCGCCGCCAAAGAGCTTGAGGCGATTGACAAGTCCACTCCAAGCATTTCATCGCCGCTGCTGGCTTTAACGTCTCCGTCGGGATTATAAAGTCGGCCTGTTCTGTCTGTGACCCAGTCGCAATAGTTCTTGCCGTTATCCTGAAGAGGTACGACAATCGCCGCGAAGTATTTATTGACAGCGGCGGCCCACAGAAAATTGCCGCCGGGCAGCTTCAGTTGCCTATCCTCAATGCTTTTTGCTTTAGCAAGGGCTCTGATGTTACGCATCACGCCGGTGATTTGACCCTGCGAACCTCTAAAGCCGGCTACGACACTTCTCATGTCGTTTCTGAAAGCCTCTCTGCCGAGTCCACCCGGTCCGGCCATATTGAAGCGTATCTTCTGCTCGTTATCCGTGAGATTCTCGACAGTGAAATCGCAGTCGAAAAGATAGCTGTCGCGGCGAATCCGATAAGTTTTGGTAAGCTTCAGGACCGGCTGGTCGGTATCTTCACGTTTAATAATAGCTTCGAATCGGGCGGATTGCGAACCGTTTTCGGCGCTTTCGACGTCGAAACTTTTCCAATCAAGTTTGTTTAAGGGTAACTGTAGTTGCTGCTGGACAAAAACGAAGTTCGTATTAGCCATTGACAGAATTTCGCTGCCGTCCCTTTCCCGAATGGGCGATATAATGGCCAATGGCTGAGGATTTTTGTAATCGCGGTCATCGAATTCACTGAAAGCCGCTTTTCTTATTGCGGCACCTTTTGTGCTTAATTCCAACTGATACTTATAGCCGCTCCTGGGATCGACAGAGCCTAATGTGATTGTCCCTGCCGGCGCATTATCGGCGCCGAATGTAACTGAGTCGGCCGCTTTTAGCTGTTCGCCGTTCGATACAAACACATTTGGCGTTTCCGCTTGTTCATTAGCCGTAACATTCTGCAGGAGGACAATGCCGCGTCCTTTTTGCAGAGAATTGTCGGACAGTCCGGCTTCGACGATAAGCCAGCCGCAGAAAAAAACAAAGCCAATAATAATGGAAGCCAAAATTGCTTTCATCATCGGATATCATAAAGCAAATTGATTTGCGTTCTCATTTTTCGATAGTCAATAATCAATAGTAATTAGTCAATGTCTTTTATCTTCCATTCTGCAGTCGTTCTGCGTGGAAGTTATCTAATTCTTTTATTGCGAATATTTTTTTCATTGTCGTTTTGAAATCATATTCGAGCCTTACGAAATGCACTTCGCTTTCATTTACATACACATAACTTGCCCGGTTGTCCTTATCTCTTGGCTGTCCGACAGAGCCGATATTAATAATTGCCTTTTCGGTATCGATAATTGGGTAGACGTTATTCAGCTCTGCCGGGAGATAAAAGTCCGGCTCATCAAGGAAAACGCCCGGCATATGGGTATGGCCTACAAAACAGATGTGCCTGACCCGCTCGAATAGCAGTCGGACCTTTAACGGATTCGTATAAACATCGTCGGGAAAGATATATTCGTTTATTGGTCTTCTGGGTGATGCGTGAACAAAGTCTATTATTGCCGAGTTGGTTTCCGCTTTTATTTTAAGTGTTTGCCTCATCGGCAGCTTGCCCAAAAAGCTCCAGCGTTTATCTCGGGACTGCTTTTCTTCTTCCGATTCCAAAACCGTCCGGGTCCAGAAGCTTGCCTGTTCCGCTCCGTAGTTGAAGTTTGTCGGTTCGTAAAAAACGGCATAGTCGTGGTTGCCCAGAACGCACCACTTGGTCTTCTCGATAATCAAATCAAGGCATTCCTTGGGATTTGGCCCGTAGCCAATCACATCGCCAAGGCAATAAATCGTTTTTATGCCCCTTTTCTCAATATCAGCCAGAACAGTAGTTAAGGCTTCAAGGTTCGAATGTATATCGCTTAGTATTGCGAACATATACGTCTCTATTAAGTAAAAATGTCTCTTTTTTATAAGAGATTCTACTTAATAGCAGAAAAATCACAGAAATACCAGAATATTTATTGTCTTTTCTCATATCCGGCCCTAATGTTCTCAAGATGTGTAATTTGTTTGCCTTAGCAGTTAGTATTGTTATAATGCCCAAGTGCAATATTCTCTTTGAGATACGAAAATGGCAGACATGACACTTTTGGAAACTTGCGGGCTGGTTAAAAGGTATTCCGGCAGGATTGTTGTTAACGAAGTATCGATTACGATTGAACGGCAGAGAATTGTCGGGCTTTTGGGCCGAAACGGGGCCGGTAAAACCACATCTTTTCGAATGATTATGGGGATGGTTACCCCGAATAGCGGCTCGGTGCTATTTGAAGGCCGGGATATAACGAGGCTGCCAATGTATAAACGTGCCCGGCTGGGGATTGGGTATCTTTCCCAGGAGCCGAGCATCTTTCAGCGCCTCAGCGTTCGTGATAATCTCCTTGCGATCCTGGAAACGATGTCTATAAGCAGGGCCGAGCGATATAAAAGGGCGAACATGCTTATCGAACGTTTTGCGCTTACCGAGGTCGCCCGAAGTCAGGGCAGGTTTCTATCCGGCGGGGAGCGAAGAAAGCTCGAAATCGCCCGGGCTATGGTAACCAATCCTTCGCTGATTCTCCTGGATGAGCCTTTCAGCGGCGTTGATCCTATTGCCGTGCAGGATTTGCAGGAGGAGATCCGGCAGCTTGTCGCTTCAGACGTGAGCATCCTCGTGACCGACCATAATGTCGAGAGGACGCTTGAAGTCGTCGATAAAGCCTATATTATCGACCACGGCCGGGTTATAGGAGCCGGCTCGCCTGCTGAGATTATCCGTAATGAAGTTGTTATAAACTCTTATCTCGGCAACACATTCGAGGGTGACGAATTCGACGATCTATAGTATAAGACAGGAAATGTTAGTTAAATTGCCAACTGTGAGCTACGAAATTGATATGGCTGCTTATGTATGTTGATGCGGGATAGGGAAAATGATAGATGTTGATAAATGTCAGATTACACATTACCCAGCGGGTGTTTTGGGTGGGCGGGCCAAGCCGGTCGATGAAATCAATGATAATATCCGTCAACTCGTGGATAAAATGACCGATATCATGCTTAAAAACAAGGGCGTCGGTTTAGCTGCTCCTCAGGCGGGTGTGTCTCTGCGACTTTTCATTATCTCCCTCGACGGCAGCAGAGAAAACGTCAAGGTCTTTATCAATCCGACCATTACGCCGACCGACGAGCTTGTCGTGTTCGACGAAGGATGCCTTTCAGTGCCGGGTATCTATACAAAGATTCGGCGATACAAGAAATGCAAAGTTACAGCGACCGACCTCAACGGCAATGAATTCACAGATGAAGCTGAAGGACTCTATGCAAGGGCGCTGCAGCACGAGTATGACCACATCGAAGGAATCACGATTGTCAATCGTATGGGGCAGCCCGCCAAAATCGTACATCGAAAACAACTTAAAAAGCTTGAAGATAATCGTACGTAAAACAACTCTGCTTTTTGTCCGGCTGGATGAGCAATGAAAATCGTATATCTCGGCAGCGGTGAATTCGGCGTTGAATGTCTGGACGCTCTGAGCGTCTCGGAGCATGATTTGCGGTTTATCGTCACACAACCGCCCAATCCGGCCGGCAGAGGCAGAAAGCCTCATCCGACGCCGGTCGCCTGCTGGGCGAAAGCACATTTGATACCTTTTATTGAGGTAAATAATGTTAATAATTCCGATATAGTCGGAAATATAGCCGGCTATGAGCCGGATTTGATTGTGGTCATTGCTTTCGGACAAAAGATTGGAAATGAATTGATTAATCTGCCGCCGAAAGGCGCAATTAACGTCCATGCCTCTTTGCTTCCTAAATACCGCGGGGCGGCGCCGATAAACTGGGCGATTGTTAATGGAGAAACGAAAACAGGAATCAGCATTATCACCGTTGCCCGGAAGATGGACGCCGGCAGAATTTTATCACAGGTTCAGACCGATGTCGCTGCTGACGAAACAGCCGGTCAATTGCATGACAGGCTGGCAAAAATAGCGGCGTCTTTATTACTAAAAACCATCGGTCAGATCTCCAACGGCACGGTAGTATATATCGAACAGGACCATGATGAAGCTACTCTTGCACCGAAGCTGAAAAAGTCCGACGGTTTTCTGGACTTCTCCGAGCCGGCGGAGTTACTGTCAAGGAAAATCCGCGGCTTCTGGCCCTGGCCCGGCGCTTCGGCCAACTACGTTTCACAAAAGACCGGCAAGTCTATACGAGTAACAATAGCGATGGCAAAGGCCTCGGCGATTAATAAACATACGCTGACACCAGGAACAATTGATGAGAATCTAAACGTTATCTGCGGTATCGGTGTGTTGGAAATAGAGAAAATCAAGCCTGCCGGCTCGGAACTTATGGCCTTCAAGGATTTCGCCAACGGCCGTCAAACCCAGCCCGGCGATATGTTCATAAAGATAGTCGAGTAGATTATGGCCGGCCAAAAGCTCAAATCCGCTCGTGCTATCGCAGTGGATGTCCTGGACCGTTGTGATCCGAAAAGAAATCACGCCGCTTCGATATTGGACAGCTTGCAGCACGAAACCGACCAAAGGCAGCGGGCGACCGACTTTATTTTTGGGACACTGAGAAATCGCAGGGCTATCGATACGGTAATCGCAAAGTTCTCAGGTCGGCCTGTCGAAAGGATTCAGGACAGGCTGCTTAATATTATCCGCGTCGGAACCTATGAGCTGATCTATTGTCCTTCTACCGAGCAATATGCTATCGTTAATGAAGCGGTCAGGAACGCCAAAGCATCAGGGGCCCTAAAACAGGCCGGCTTTGTAAATGCTGTCCTTCGGCAAATCACAAGGCATATAAGTAATCGTCAGATTCCATTAACCGAAAGCGATGCCGGACGAACGCTGCCGCAGACGACTGTTACTGGTTGTCAATTCGACACTTCTTTTCTGCCGGACTATCAGGCAAGCCCGGTCGAATATCTTGGTACGGTTTTTTCGCTGCCCGAATGGCTTATTGCCGGCTGGCTTGACGAGTTCGGCGAAAAATCCACCCATGTGATTTGCATAGCATCTAACCGCAGACCGAGCATTTATATCAGGCCTAATCCGCTGAAGACGACGGTTGAAGCTATGGCTGAAAAGCTTCGCTTGGACGACGTTGATATGGAGGTAAACTCCGACGATTCAATCATAAGAATCGTAAGCCCAAAGGCAATATTGCAACTGTCTGGCTTTGAACAGGGCGAATTTTCCATACAGGACATTTCGGCTTCGAAGCCTGTCAGGATGCTCAATCCGAAGCGGGATTGGGCGATCCTCGATCTTTGCGCGGCGCCAGGCACAAAAACGACGCAACTGGCTGAGGCGACCGGTGATTCGGCAAGAATTATAGCTACCGATATCGACGGCCGGCGGCTCAAAATGGTCAAAGAAAATATCACACGGCTCGGCATAAAGAGCGTCGAAGTAGTACCCTATGAGCAGCTAAAAGGTCAATCGAAAGTGATGAAATTTGATTGCGTTCTGATTGATGTTCCGTGCTCGAACACGGGTGTTTTGGCTAAACGCATCGAGGTACGTTATCGAATCAGACCAAATATAATTCGAGAGCTGGCCGGCCTGCAAAACAAACTGCTAAAAATCGCTGCGGAAATGCTAAAACCGTGTGGAAAAATCTGTTATAGTACTTGCAGTATTGAAAAAACCGAGAACGGCGATCTAATCGAAGATTTCCTGAGGGAGAACCAAAACTTCGCTCTCGAATCTCAGCAGTTAAAACTGCCGACGGCCGAGGGTTTCGACCACGACGGCGGGTACGCTGCAATTCTCACCAAACGTCAAGGAAAGTAAAATAACAATTTCTTTTGTGCTCAAAAATTGCTATATTAGAATGATTATGAGCAATTTTCTTGAGCAGATAAACAGTCCCGCCGATGTGAAGCGACTTTCTGTGCCCCAACTGAATGAGTTGGCGGAGGAGATACGCCAGTTTATCATTGATTCGGTCAGCAAGACCGGCGGGCATCTAGCAAGTAATCTGGGCGTTGTGGAATTGACGCTGGCGCTGCACTGCGTCTTCGATTTTCAGAAAGACATGCTTGTTTGGGATGTCGGACATCAGTGCTATACGCATAAGATTATCACCGGAAGAAAAGATAAATTCGCTTGCTTGCGGCGATCTGACGGGATCAGCGGCTTTCCCAATCCGGCCGAGAGCCCATACGACCGGTTCGCCGTCGGGCACGCCGGCACTTCAATCGCAACCGCGATTGGATTAGCTCTTGCCGAACAGTTAAAGAGCAAAAAACCTGAAGTTTCACCGCAAGACGTCTCTCGGCAGAACAAGATTGTAGCGATAGTTGGTGATGCCAGCATCGTTAACGGCACGTCCTTCGAGGCGCTGAATAATCTCGGGCTTCTCAAAAGGCAATTGCTCATTGTGTTAAATGACAACTCGATGGCAATTGATGCGACGGTGGGAGCCGTGGCTAAATATTTCTCAAAGGTCCGGCTGAGTCAGACTTATGAGGGTTTGCGTAAGACGACCAGCAATATTCTGGAACACATGCCGGTTATCGGCAAAAGTGTCGACCAGACGCTGGAGAGGATAAAGAAAAGCATCAGGATGGTTCTGCCGGCCAGCCAGATGTTTGAGAGTCTGCATATTCCATACTTCGGACCCGTCGCCGGCCACGATATCGGCTCACTCATAGAGTTGTTCGAGGCAATGGGCCACTTGAATCACCCGTCCATTCTGCATGTTTACACGGAGAAGGGCAAGGGTTTTCGTCCGGCTGGTCAAGGCCCAAGCAAATTTCATTCGACCGGTCCATTTAAAATTAATGGAGATAGAGTGGAGAGGGTCGAAGGGCTGAGCAAGCGGAGCTTTACGAGCGCCTTCGGCGAACATCTAACGGAACTGGCCGGCAGCGACGAGAAGGTTGTCGCTATCACGTCGGCGATGTGTGATGGTACGGGGCTGATGGAATTCAGCAAAAAGTTTCCAGACCGCTTCTATGACGTTGGAATTGCTGAGAGTGCCGCCGTCGATGTGGCGGCAGGCATGGCCAGGAACGGATTGAAGCCCGTAGTTTGTATTTATTCGACCTTCCTGCAGCGAAGTTTCGACCAGATCTTTCAGGAAGTAGCTTTACAGAATCTGCCGGTCATTTTCTGCATTGACAGGGCCGGCTTTGTCGGCTCGGATGGACCGACTCATCATGGATTGATGGACATAGGTTTTTTACGAATGATGCCGAACATGGTGCTGACTGCTCCGGCCAATGATATCGAAATGAGGCTGGCACTTCAATTCGCTCTGAATGAAGGTAAACCGGTGGTAATCAGGTATCCGAAAGACATTGTTCCGCCGGAGGATTTTGTCGGGGCTGCCTGTTCTAAGCCGTTCATATTAGGCAAGAGCGTTACGGTCAAAAAGTCGAAACTTTCTGCCGTTGCGGTTGTTAGTTACGGCAGCATTTTGGCCGAAGCATTAAAGGCTGCGTCTCTGCTGGCTGAAGAAAAAATTGCAATTGATGTTGTTAACGGTCGGTTTGCTGCTCCTGTTGATGAAAAGATTATTTTATTGCTGAAGCAGGGAAAGAGTATCGTGACAGTAGAAGATCACGCCGTTGCATGTGGCTTCGGCTCGGCAGTGCTCGAATTGGCCGCTGAGAGGGGCTTTTCAACAGAATCAATACGTTTGCTTGGTGCACCGAGGCGATTTATCGGACATAATTCTCGCGATGTACAGCTTATGGAAGCCGGCGCAAATGCCGAAACAATAGCAGAGACAGTAAGGAAAATCTTGAAAGCATAAAGAGCGATGCCGAAGATGAAATCTCTACCTAAATTGGCGATTTTCAGGGACCTGAGGAAACAGGGTGTCAGTGAAGCTATTGATGAATTCCTGCGTTTTGCCAGGGGTAAAGCGGAAATTGTGGCCAGTTACGGCGTCGAGGACTTAAAACAAACCTGCGCGACAGATTTATCGCCGGAAGACGCCAGGGTTCTGAAAAAATGCGATTTTGCTATTGTTTTTGGCGGTGACGGCAGCATTATCTCGACGGCAAGAAACGTAAGTAAGGCAGCTTTGCCTGTGGTTGGCGTGAATGTCGGCAAGCTTGGTTTCCTGGCGGAATTCAACGTAGCTGAGCTGGAAGACTTTTTCCCACGCTTAAAGAAGGGCGCAGCTCCAATAGATAAGCGCATGATGCTTAATTGCCGGATTTTCGGCAACGCACATGGCAAGAACCGGGATGAGAAGTTTTGCTCGGCCGCGATTAATGACATTTATATCACTGCGGGACCGCCTTTTAGAGTAATAGAACTAAAAATATTAGTGGATGGTCAACCACTGGCCGGTTGCGTTACAGACGGCTTGATAATTTCGACTCCGACCGGTTCTACGGCCTATAATCTTTCTGCAGGGGGGCCAATTTTATCTCCTAAAATCGAGGCCATAGTAATTACGCCGATATGCCCTCACTCGCTGAGCTTCAGGCCGATTGTTATAAATGCCGACAGCAAAATCGAGGTTTTTGGCGTAAAAGTCAATGAAGGGACCACTATCTCTATTGATGGGCAGGTTTCACTGAACCTGTCGTTTAATGATGTTGTGAGGGTCGAGAAGGCAGATAGCGATTTTTTGATTGTGAATAATCCACTTCGAAGCCAATGGGATACTTTAGCTACTAAACTGAGCTGGGCGGAAAAGCCGAAGTACAAGCAATACCCGGACATATAGAAATAGCGGGCAGTAGTAGGCCGGCCAAATGGGTCATTGTGAGGTATTTGGTATTATGAAGAATCGGATGTTCATGATCGCGGTGGTATTATCGGCTATGCTTTGTTTGCCGACAGGCTGGTCGATAGAAAATCCGGGGATAGGCAATCCGGTTGGCCCAAGCACAGTACCTCCGAGTACTTTCAGCAGCGGTCTGGAGAACAATCCTTCTCCGATAGATACGGATGGTAATTTGTTAATTACGGGCAATGTGCGTCGGGGCAGGCATTTCCGAGGCGAGGTTCCGTATCGGTCGCCTACAAGCTTCGGTTCGGGCCTTGGCTCATCGGCGCTTAGTTCTTTTTTAAGAGATACTGCCGGCACGGAAGATTTTCAGGCGTATTCCAATAAATATGGAACTCAGCCATTTTATTCTCCTACCGAAACTGTCACTACTATGATGCCGGGACGGTCCGAGATTTTCATGCCGGAAAGTACAAGAGCCGGTACTCGTGCGCAGCAGGACACACGCTCCGAGGCTGCCGAAATATTTGGTTTGGATTCAATGGCTCAGGAGCAGACTTTGTTCAGCCGGGATACTACTCCTGTTGATTCGGATTTACAGGGACCTGCGACCCAATACGGCCTATTGGCTCAGTCGCGGTTAATGCTTGAAGGCAGATTCCCGACAAGTATGTCATTAAATCGGGAAGGGACCGGGTCGTTTGCGCCCGCTCAAATCGGCATACGTAAACAGAGTCAAACGTCTTCTGCCGAACTGTTCAGAGAGCAACTGCATGATGCCGTGGACAGAGTGCATGACTCAACAACGGTTCCGGGCCCGGGGTTCCGTAAGGACGAGTGGGAAAAGAATGATTCTTATAAATTTCCGAATCGAGAGATGAATAAAGAAAGTCTTAGACCCACGTTTGAGATGCAGACATCCGGTGAAAAACGGGATGGGGATGAGAAGCAAA
>Ga0172362_10003848_pt1 | contig 12987 bp, 8 predicted proteins | sample LakKivs1_kivu2a2_FD_114534 | JGI IMG/M metagenome (GOLD analysis project Ga0172362, IMG submission 114534) | Sediment microbial communities from Lake Kivu, Rwanda - Sediment s1_kivu2a2 | ecosystem: Environmental > Aquatic > Freshwater > Lake > Sediment | place: Rwanda: Western Province, Lake...
GGGCTCGCTCGGCGCGGCAGGCTGTTTCGCCACCTTTTCCTGCGGTCGGAAAGCCGTACATGGGGACCCTGCAGGCCATCGTTCTGGGCATCGTCCAGGGGCTCACCGAGTTTCTGCCGGTCAGCAGCTCGGGGCACTTGGCATTGATGGAGCACATCTTCGGGAGGGTCGAGGGCCAGGCCGACGCGATGCTGGCCTTCGACGTGCTGCTGCACCTCGCGTCCGTCGCCGCCATCCTGATGGTACTGTGGAAGGATGCGATCTCGCTGCTGACCCGGCGGCGGCGGCTGATCCTCCCGCTGATCGCCGGGACGATCCCGGCCGCGATCGCGGGGATGCTCTTCGAGGAGTACTTCGACGCCGCGAAGGGCAGCCTGCTGATCCTCGGGGCCGGGTTCATGTTCACGGGGATCGTGCTCGCCCTCGGCGAGCGGCTGGGCCGCAAGACGGGCCGGCTCGACGGCGTGGGCCTGCGCGAGGCGGCCGCGATCGGCATCGGCCAGGCGGTGGCGATTCTGCCGGCGGTGTCGCGCTCCGGCATGACGATGAGCAGCGGCCTGCTGATGGGCCTCAACCGCACCGACTGCCTGCGCTTCTCGTTCCTGCTGGCGATCCCGGTGATCCTGGGGGCCGCAGTGAAGGAGACGCCGAAGATGCTGCACGCGGCCGGCACCGTGGGGCTCGCGCCGCTCGTGGCAGGGGCCGCGGCGAGCTGCGTGTTCTCGATCATGGCCATCAAGCTTCTGCTCGGGATCGTGCGCCGGCATCCGCTGTCGGTGTTCTCATACTACGTGGTGCCGCTGGGGATGGCGCTGTTCGTCTGGCAGGCGCCGGCGATTTTTGCCGGCTGGGCCGGGCGGACGCTCGGCTACGTGCTGACGGCCGCGATCGCGGCGGGCGTCGCCGTGGCGGCCGTGAGCCTGCTCAGGAAGCGGCCGCAGTCGCGGTCGGCCGCGCAGGACTGACCGACCCGGTGCACGAACGAGCCGGGGATCCGCACACAGGACGTTGCCTATGGACAGACCCGCGATGCTGCGGCGTGCTCTCGCGAGCCTCCTCGTGGCCGTCACGCTCTTCACGCTGATCAGCCTGCTGACCTTCACGGCCGACGATCTCCCGTGGATGAACTACCCGCCGCCGGAGCGCTGCGCGAACTGGTGCGGCGTGATCGGCGCGAACCTCGCGGGCTTCCTCATCGGCTGGCTGGGCGTTGCGTCGTTCATCGTGGTGATGCTGCTGGCCGCGTGGGGCGCCAGCGTGCTCATCTACCAGCGCTTCGACGACCTCTGGATGAAGGTGATCGGGGCGGCGCTGCTGCTGAGCGCGGCCGCCGCCGCGTTCGGGATGCTGGGCGTGCCGTCGTACGCCGCGAGCTGGGGCGGGAAGCTCGGCAAGTTCTACGCCGACCAGCTCGGCGTCTACTGCAGCGGGGTGGGGGCCGCAGTGCTGATCGCGCTGGGCGGCGTGTTCGGGCTGATCTTCCTGGGCATCGACCACTACGCGGCGATCCCGGTGCTGGCCCTCTATCGCAAGGCCCCGCCGGGGTTCGTGCGGCTGGTTGAACGCTTCCGCGAGAAGCCCAGCCCGGTGATGGCGGCAGCCGGCGGCGGCACGGCCATGGCCGCCGGCGAGGAGCTGCGGCACGCGGAGTTGCTCGAAGAGGAGCCTCCGACCGAGGAGGTCGTCGAGATCAGGCGCGACGAGCCGCCGCGCAAGGAGAAGGCGAGCGCCCCCGAGGCCGCCGAAGAAGACGGGGAGGAGTCCGAGGCGGGCGGGCCTGACGACGAGCGCCGCCAGGACGAGATCCGCAGGAGGATCGAGCAGCGGCTGAGCGAGTCGATCAAGAAGGCCACGGCCCCGCCCAAGATGCCCAAGGCCATGCCCGACCACCGCGAGTCGGGCGAGGGCTATCGACTGCCGCCGATCGATATACTCGACGACCCGGTCTACCACGACGCCTCCGAGACGCAGGCGAGCATCGAGAACAACATCGCGATCCTCGAGACGACGCTGGCGGACTTCAACATCGGGGCGGAGGTGGTGGACATCGACCGCGGGCCGGTGGTGACGCGCTACGAGCTGGCGCTGGCGCCGGGCATCAAGGTGACGCGGATCACGTCGCTGGCCGACGACATCGCGATGGCCGTGAAGGCCCCCTCGGTGCGGATCGTCGCGCCCATCCCCGGCAAGTCCACCGTGGGCGTGGAGGTGCCCAACTCCGTGCGCGAGATCGTGCGCGTCAAGGAGCTGATCGCGTCCAGGGAGTACAAGGAAGGCAGGTTCACGATCCCGGTGCTGCTGGGGCGCGACACGTCGGGCCGGCCGATGATCTCCGACCTCACGAGGATGCCGCACCTCCTGATCGCCGGCGCGACCGGATCGGGCAAGTCGGTCTGCATCAACTCGATCATGCTCAGCATCCTGATGACGAAGCGGCCCGAAGACCTGCAACTGCTGCTGATCGACCCGAAGATGGTGGAGCTGTCGACCTACGAGGGCATCCCGCACCTGCTGTGCCCGGTGGTGACCGACATGAAGCGCGCCCCGTGGATCCTCGAGTGGGCCACGAAACAGATGGACGAGCGCTACGACGTGCTCAGCTCGGTCGGCGTGCGGCACATCACGCAGTTCAACGCGCTGGGGGAGGATGAGATCCGCCGGCGCGTGCCCGAGGAGGAACTGGAGCGCGTGCCTTTCCACCTGCCCTACGTGGTGATCGTGATCGACGAGCTGGCCGACCTGATGATGAGCTCGGCCAAGGAGGTGGAGAACTCGATCACGCGCCTCGCGCAGAAGTCGCGGGCCGTGGGCATCCACATCCTCCTCGCCACGCAGCGGCCCTCGGTGGACGTCATCACGGGGCTGATCAAGGCCAACATGCCCACGAGGATCTCGTTCCAGGTGACGTCGAAGGTGGACTCGCGCACGATCCTCGACCGCAACGGGGCCGAGAAGCTCCTCGGCAGCGGCGACCTGCTCTTCCTGCCGCCGGGCACGTCCGACCTCATCCGCATCCAGGGAACGTTCGTGAGCGACCAGGAGATCAAGCGGATCGTGAGCTTCGTGAAGCAGAGCCGCGCGGGCGGCAGCTACAAGCTCGACCTCGACAACTGGGGGATGGACACCGACGCGGACGAGGCGATCGACGACGACCTCTACGAGCAGGCCTGCCGCATCGTGCTCGAGACGCAGCGCGGCTCCGTGTCGCTGCTGCAGCGCAAGCTCGAGATCGGCTACACGCGCGCCTCGCGGCTGATGGACTTCATGGCCAAGGAAGGATTGGTGGGCGCCTACAAGGGCAGCAAGGCCCGGGAAGTGCTGACGACGCTCGAGGAATGGGAGAAACGGGGGAGGCCAGAGGGCTACGGCCCGGCCTCGCGGCAGGACCTCCCCGATGGCGACGGGAACAACGGTTGACACATGCGTACAGAACAGAAACACACCCTGGGCTGGATAAGCCTGGGATGTCCGAAAAACGTGGTCGACACCGAGCGCGTGCTCGGCAGGCTCGTGGAACGGGGCTGGCTGATCTGTGAGCGGCCCGAAGAGGCCGAGATCGTGATCGTCAACACCTGCGGCTTCATCCAGGAGGCGACGGCCGAATCCAGGCGCGTCCTCTCGGAGGTGGCCGAGCTGAAGAAGAACGGCTGCGTCGGCGTCGTCGCCGCCGGCTGCCTCGTCGAGCGCTTCGGCAACGCCCTTTCGGCCGAGATGCCGGAGGTCGATGCGTTCGTCGGCATCGCCGACGCCGACGAGATCGAGGCGGCCTGCCTCGACATCCTCCGCGGGCACGGCCGCCTCTTCACGCGCAAGCCCCACCTGCTCCACCGCGACACCGGCCGGCTGCGCGTCACGCCCCGCCACTACGCCTACCTCCAGATCACCGACGGCTGCGACAACCGCTGCGGCTACTGCGTTATACCGGCCATCCGCGGCCCGCTGCGCAGCAAGCCTATCGAGGCGATCCTCGAAGAAGCGCGCGAGCTCGCCGGCGACGGCGTGCGGGAGCTGGTCGTGATCGGGCAGGACACGACATCGTGGGGCCGCGACCTCCCCGGCGAGCACAGCCTTGCACGGCTGCTGCGGGCGCTCGGCGAGATCGACTTCCGCTGGATCCGCCTGCTCTACGCCCACCCCGCGCACCTCTCCGACGAGGTGATCGACGAGATCGCCGCCAACGACAGGATCGTCAAGTACGTGGATCTGCCGATCCAGCACATCAACGACGGCATCCTCCGCCGCATGAACAGGATCGCCGGCCGCGCCGACATCGAGCGGCTGATCGACCGGCTCCGCAGCCGCATCCCGGGGCTGTTCCTGCGGACGTCGCTGATCGCGGGGCTGCCGGGCGAGACGGACGAGGCCTTCGACGAGCTGCTCGAATTCGTCGAGCGGACGAAGTTCGAGCGGTTGGGAGCGTTCGCCTATTCGCGCGAGGAAGGGGCGCCGGCGCACGACTATCCGGACCAGGTGCCGGAGAAGGTGAAGCAGCGGCGGCTCGACGCGCTGATGCGCCGGCAGCGGCACGTGGCGGAGGCCGTGGCCGAGTCGCTGGTCGGCCGCACCCTCGAGGTCGTTGCCGAGCGGAAGTCGCGGGCCAACCGGCGCACGTGGGAAGGCCGGACCTGCGGCGACGCACCAGACGTCGACGGCATCATCTTCCTCTCGGGCAAAGGGCTCGCACCGGGGCTGTTCGCCTCGGCCCGCGTGACGGGCTCGCGCCAGTACGACCTCGAAGGGGAAATCGTCGGTGAACCTGCCGAATAAGATCACGGTGGGGCGGCTGCTGCTGACGGCAGTTTTCTTCGTGTTCGTGGCGTCGGACGGCCGCACGCTGCAGAACGTGTCGCTGGGCATCTACGTGATCGCCGCGCTCTCGGACCTCGCCGATGGCTGGCTGGCCCGGCGCTACAAGATGGTCACGGACTTCGGGCGCGTGGCGGATCCCTTCGCCGACAAGATCCTCGTCTGCGGCGGCCTCATCTTCCTGCTGGCCAAGGGGCAGGAGGCGACGCGCGTGCGCGACTGGATGGTCGTGGTCATCCTCGCCCGCGAGTTCCTCGTCAGCGGGATGCGCAGCCTCGCCGAGTCAAAAAACATCCCCTTCGGCGCGAACTACTGGGGCAAGTTCAAGGCCCTCTCGCAGAACGTCGCCGTGGGGCTCTCCATCCTCTACGTCGCCAACGGCCTCGAGTCCATCACGCGGCTGGTGGACCTCGTGCTCTACGCCGCCACCGGGCTCACCGCCCTTTCGGGGATCGTCTATCTCTTCCGAGCGAAAAAAGTTCTCAGTGTCGGTTCGTGAACTGGCCGCCACCTGCTTCTACATCGGCCACGCCCCCATCGGCCCGGGCACGCTTGGAAGCCTCGCGGCGACTGCCGTCGCCGCCGCCCTCTGGCGGTTCGCGGGAGCGCCCGCGGCCGGCTGGGTGCTGCTGGGCCTGTCCGCGGCCATGTTCGGCCCCGGCGTGCTACTGGGCACGTGGAGCGAGCGGCACTACAGGCGGCGGGACCCGCCGGTGTTCGTCTTCGACGAGGTGGTCGGCTGCTTCCTGAGCACCTCGGTTCCGCTGCTCCTTTACCCGCACATCGGCGAGTTCGTGTGGGTCGGCGGCCTGCCGTTCCTCTTCTTCAGGATCTTCGACGCCCTCAAGCCGTTCCCTGTCAACCTCGCCGAGCGCGTCAGAGGCGGATGGGGCATCATGCTCGACGACATCGTCGCGGCGTGCTTCGCGGTCGCGGCAACGATTGCGGGCCTGGCGCTCTTTGCCGGCCCGCCGGGCTGAAGACTGTCCGAACATCCCGACGATTCACTGATAACCCATGCCACAAGCCTGTCCAGTTACACTGAACACGACCTGAAGGGCCCGCCGTCGCCACGATCATCCGGAAGCGGCACGAAGAGCATGGTTCAGCCACTTATGAGCAAAAGGCCAAGATTCTTTGGAATCATCGTGCGAGTTCAGCCAAAAAAGACCGTTACGGTTGAGCTTGACAAAGCCGGGATTCGGTGCTATAATTATGCTATCGGAACTATGCTGTTATAGGCTGAACTAACACAGGGCGCAGGCAGAACGCATGGCAGGGATTGTCCGTTACGTCGCTCGCCATTCGCTGAAGCAGACCGCCATCGTGGAGGGCCTGCGCCGCCGCATCATCGCCGGCGAATTCGCCGTGGGCAGCAAGCTCCCGACGGTCGGCGAACTCGAGAAGACCTTCGATGCAAGCCGCGTCACCGTCCAGCGGGCGGTGGGCTACCTCTGCTCCAGCGGCTATCTTTTCACGCGAGCCCGCGAAGGGATCTACGTCTCGCCGAACCCGCCTCACCTGTGCAATTTCGGATTGCTCATCCCCCAGCAGCCTCACCAGCAGTTCTTCATCGCGCTGCAGCAGGAAGCCCTGAGGATATCCGATGGCCCCGAGCGGCTGGACGGCATGAGCCGACGCGTCACGGTCTTCCACGAAGTGCCCTGCCGCAACGAGGACGTGGCCGGCGCTCATCGAGCGTTGATCGAAGAGGTTGACGCCCATCGCATGGCGGGGCTGATCTTCGCGATGCCGGCACCCCGGTTCGGGGGCACGCCGGTGCTGGCGGATTGGTCGCTGCCGCACGTCGTGATCGGCGCGATGCCGGACGTGCCCGGTGTCAGCATCGAGGGCTTCATGCAGATGGCGATCGACCACCTGCTGGCCCGGGGGCGGCGGCGCATCGCGGTGATCGTCAGCGCCGAATCATCGCGCGAGGCCGCATTTGCCGACGTCGATTGGCGCGGCTTGTCTCTCGATGAACGCTGGGTGCAGGGCGTGAGCCTCAACGCCCCCCACTGGGCTGGGCCGCTGGTGCGGCTGCTGCTCAGTTCCGGCGGCACCCGCCCCGACGGCCTGATCATCGCCGACGACAACTTCGTTCCCGCGGCATCCGCGGGCATCCAGGCGGCCAGGGTGCGTGTGCCGGAGGACCTCGACGTGGTGGCCCACGCCAATTTCCCCTACCTCACACCGTGCAGCGTCCCGGCCGTGCGCATCGGCTACGACGCGAAGCGGATACTGAACACGTGTATCGACTTGATCGTGCAGCAGCGCAAAGGACTCCAGGTTCCGAAGGTGACGCACATTCCCGCCTCTCTCGGAGAGGCTGGAGAGGACTCGTGAAAGGGCATGCGGGATTGGGGTGCCCGCGGCTCTCCGCCGGCTCGAACGGGCAAGGGATGGCCCGGCACGCCGCCGCAAGAGCACGCGGGAACATTCCGGCCAACCCAGGGCCGGGGAGGTGAACAAGGGCTTTCAAGCGTGATTTCCTGGCAGATCGAATGTCACTTGGCACATATTAGGGGAGCAGACATGAAGTATCTGATGCTATTACTGGCAGTTTCGTTGCTCGTCGCGGGAAGCGCCGCGGCGGACGTGACCGTGACCTTTCAGCAGGGCGTGGGCGGCTACACCGGCACGGTGGACACCTGGGTTACCAATCAGGCTCCTGATGACAACACCAAGGGTGCTTCTGCCCAACTGCAGGTCAAGAACGACGGGGGACAGATCCGCCAGACGCTGGTCCGGTTCGACAGCGTCTTCGGGTCCGTGGTTCCCACCGGCGTAACAATCCAGTCCGCCACGCAGACCGTCGTCAGCGACGGCGGTAGCGGTGGCGGCACCTACCTGCACAAGATGCTCGTTACCTGGTCGGGCACATCCACGTACAACACCCTCGTGTCCGGCGTGGATGATCCTGGCGAGTACGATACCACGCCCATCAGCACCAACAGCGGCGTCGTGTCGGGAACGCCCGTCAGCTACGACGTGAAGTCGGTCGTCCAAGCGTGGTCAAACGACCCGGCGAGCAACTTCGGCTTCGTGTGGCTGTCGCAGGGCGCCAGCCAGTATTTCCGCTCGTCGGAATACGGCACAGCAACCGATCGCCCGCTGCTCACCGTCACCTTCTCAGAGTTTCAGATCACCGCTTTCGCCGTGCAGGGCGCCCTCACGGGCAGCAGCAAGTGGACCGACAGCGCCACGGTGTACGTGACGCTCACAGCCACGACCACCCCCGATGCGACGGTGACGGGCTACCTCGTCACCGAGACCTCGGCGACCCCGGCCCTGGCGGATCCGAACTGGCAGCCGAGCGTCACCTCCTACACGATCCTGGCCGGCGAGGGCATCGCCACGCTCTACGCGTGGGCCAAGGACGACCAGGACAGGATCGTCGGAAAGACGGCCGTGATCGGCTATTCGGCCACCAGTCCGGCGATCTCGAATGTGGTGGCAGCCCCTGGCAACGCAATCCTGAAGGTGACGTGGACGACGAACGCGTCGGCGGTCGGCTGGGTCGAGTATGGCCCGGAGGGCGGTGAGCTCTCCAGCGCCACGAGCCTCGACTACGGCACCTCGCACAGCGCCACCATCACCGGCCTCACGCAGGGCGCCACGTATGACTACGTTGTCCACAGCAACGGCGCGGCGACCGACACGGCGAGCGCCACGACGCGCCTCGCGCAGACGATCACCTGAGACGGCAACGGCAACGCAAACAACGGCGGCAACTGGTCGGTGGCTGCGAACTGGAACCCCGACTTCGTTCCCGCCGAGCTCGATACGGCCGTGATCCCAACCGTCAACGGCAACGGCAACAGCGGCACGAACGTCCGCACCATCACGGTTGACAAGCCCGCCACCATCGCCATGCTCAGCATCCCGAGCTGGCCGGCGGGCGGCTTCTCGAGCAAGATTCGCCTCAACGCCGACCTGACGACGAAGAAGACGAGCCTCGGGGGCGAGGGCCTCGCCGAGCTGGACATCGCCGCCTCGGCCACGTTCACCCTCGGCGATAGCACCACGATGCCGCTCCCGGTCGTCACCGGCACCGGCAAGGTCGTGAAACTCGGCACGGGCACCGTCAGCATGTTGGCGTTCGGCGGCAGCCTCGGCGGCAGTTGGTTGGGCACCATCGAAGTCCGCGAGGGCATGTTCAACTCCGGCGGCTACACTGGCCTCGGCAGCACGTCGATGGTCACCGTCTTCGACGGCGCGACCTTCGAGTGCGGCCAGAACTGGGACAACTCGATAGGCCAGGGCTTCAGGCTGAACGGCTCGGGCGTGAGCGGCGGAGGCGCGCTGAAGTTCTCCTACGGCGGTGTCTGGTACACCAACGCCTCGGGCAACCTGGCGACGGATTCTGTGATCAACGTGACCAGCAGCGCCGGCATCATCACGATCAACGGCCCGATCAGCGGCGCGGGCAGCCTCACGAAGGCCGGCCCCGGCAAGCTCATCCTGGGCGGCTCCTGCTCTTACGCCGGCACGGTCGTCAGCGGCGGCACGCTGCAACTGCTCGGCTCCATCGACGGGGACGTGACCGTCAAGAGCGGCGCCACGTTGAAGGGCGTGCAGGCGCAGATCGATGGCACCGTCACCGTCGAGCCCGGGGGCACCTGGGACCAGACCGTGGCCGCGGCGCGCCGGACGACGACGGAGCGTCGAGCCCGGGGGCACCTGGGACCAGACGGTCTCCGCCATCTGGGACGGCAACGGCAACGCCAACAACAGCGGGAGCTGGAACGAGCCGGCCAACTGGTCGGGCGACATGCTGCCGACCGAAGCCACGATCAACAAGGTGACGGGCATCGGCAGCAGCGGCACGACAACCCGCACGATCTCGGTTGACGAGGAAACCGCGATCGCCTACCTGAACCTGCCCGACTACCAGGACGGCGGTTACCAGAACATCATCAGCCTCGCTGCCGACTTCAGCGTCGGGAAGTCCCGCTGCGGTGCTGAAGGCACCGCGACCGTGAACATCCCTCTCGGCTACACCTTCACGCTCGGCAACGCTGACAACTCGAGTCTGCCCAACCTGACCGGTTCCGGCGCCTTCGTGAAGACTGGCACCGGCACTGTATCCACGGTCGTGTTCGGGGGCGCCCTCGGCTCCGGCTGGACCGGCACTATGGACATTCAGCAGGGCGCCTTCACCTGCGGTTGGGCCAGCAGCCTTGGAAATCCCTCGATGGTCACCATCGAGTCCGGAGCCATGTTCAACTCGCTGGGCAGCCTTGGCCAGCTCGTCGTGCTGAACGGCTCGGGCATCAACGATCAGGGCGCGCTGTACTTCACGGGCACGTGCACGTCCTCGGCCGGGCTGAACTTCGCGACGCTGTCGGTGATCAACGTGCCCACCGCCGGCTGGGAAGCGACCGTCGGCGACCCGCTCAGCGGCGGCGGCGGCTTCAAGAAAATCGGCCTCGGCAAGCTGATCCTTGGCGGCAGCGGCACCACGGGCGACGTGGAAGTTGCCCAGGGCGTGCTGCAGATCGTCGGCTCGATCACGGGCAACGTGCTCGTCCGCAACGGCGCCACACTGAAGGGCACGCAGGCCCAGATCGATGGCACCGTCACCGTTGAGGAAGGCGGCATCTGGGACCAGACCGTGGCCGCCGCGTGGGACGGCAATGGCGACCCGAACAACAGCGGCGACTGGTCCGACCCGCTCAACTGGACCGGCAACCAGCTTCCGACGGAAGCGACGATTCCGGGCGTTACGGGCTCGCCCAAGACGCGCGTGATCACCGTGGACCAGGACACGGAGCTGGCGCTGCTGAACCTCCAGGAGTCGTCGGCCAGCGGCTGCGTCAACCGGATCGCCCTTGCAGCCAACCTGACCGTGAGCATGGTGAACATCGGCAGCGAAGGGATCGCCGAGATCGCCGTCGCCGGCGGCACGACGCTCACGCTGGGCGCCACGCAGGCCTTCAAGCTGCCCGTGGTCACCGGCAGCGGCGACGTGGTGAAGACCGGCTCGTCCGCGATGACGATGTACGCGTTCGCCGGCAGCCTCGGATCGAACTGGACGGGCAGGATCCTGGTCGATGAAGGGACGTTCGACATCGGCGCCTACTGCAGCATCGGCAGCACGTCGCTTCTGAGAGTGGCCGACGGCGCGATGGTGACGGTTGGCGCCAACTGGCCCAACGCCACCGGCCAGTCGATCAGCCTCAATGGTTCCGGTATCGCGAGCCAGGGGGCCCTCAAGTTCACGATGGGCGGGCAGTGGAGCACCAACTCCGGCCTCGACTTCGCCACCGCCTGCGTGATCAACGTGGCCACCGCCGGCGCCGAGGTGACCGTCAGCGGCCCGCTCAGCGGCAGCGGCGGCTTCACCAAGATCGGCCCGGGCACGCTCATCCTCGGCGGCAGCGGCTCCACCGGCGGCATCGACGTGAGCCAGGGCCTGCTGCAGCTCATCGGGAGCATCACGGGCGACGTGATTGTGCGCTCGGGCGCCACGCTCAAGGCCACCCAGGCCCAAATCGACGGCGTCGTCACCGTCGAAGAAGGCGGCACGTGGGACCAGACCGTCGCGGCGTCGTGGGACGGCGACGGCGACCCGAACAACAGCGGCAACTGGAACGATGCACCGAACTGGAGCGGCAACCAGGTGCCCACCGAAGCCACGATCAACAATGTCACGGGCGTCGGCAGTTCCGGCACCAACACCCGCACGATCACGATCGACCAGCCGACCTCCATCGCCTACCTGAACCTGCCGGACTACCAGCCCGGGCCGTATCAGAACATCATCAGCCTTGCTGCGGACTTCACGGTGGCCAAGGCGTTCTGCGGCGCTCAGGGCACCGCAACCGTGAACATCCCTGAAGGCTTCACCTTCACGCTCGGCAACGACCAAACCTCGCAATTGCCCGGTCTGTCGGGTCCCGGCGCGTTTGTGAAGACCGGCAGCGGCGCCGTGGACGTGGTCGGCTTCGGCGGCAGCCCGAGCGGCTCGTGGACCGGCACCATGGAGGTCCAGCAGGGCACGCTGCAGGCGGGTGTCTTCACCAGCCTCGGCGACCCGTCGATGATCACCGTTGACGCCGGCGCGGTGCTCGCCCTCAACCACGGCAACGTCGGCCGCGGCATCACGCTCAACGGCACCGGCATCGCGGGGAACGGCGCGCTGCGGTTCAGCGGAGGCACCGACGTTGCGGCGCCCATCACGCTGGCCACGAGCGCCACAGTCAACGTCGACACCAACACGGTGAACCTCACCGGCACCTTCGCCGGCCCCGGCAACCTCACGAAGATCGGCCTCGGCAGGCTCTCGCTGGCCAACGGCACCATCGCCGGCAACGTGCTCGTTGACCAGGGCGTGCTCGCCCTCAACGGCAGCACGATCATCGACGACGGCAGGTCAGTCTTCCTGGCGGCCGCCGCGTCGCTCGACATCGCCGACGGGCAGAACGAGACGGTCGGCGCCCTCTACTTCAGCGGCGTCATGCAAAGCCCCGGCACCTGGGGCCGCTCCGGCAGCGGCGCGGCGAACACCAACGACACCTACTTCACCGGCCGGTCCGGTATCCTCACCGTCGGGTCGCCCACTCCCACCGTCACGTCGTTCGTGGTGAGCGACCTGAGCAGCGGCAGCACGCTTATGACCAACAACGCCAGCGTGCGCGTGGCCATCACCGCCGACGCCCCGGGCGGCGCCATCACCAACTGGGCCATCACCGAGGTCGACGCGGAGCCCGCCGAATGGTCCGACACCGAACCGACGTCCTACACCATCGCGGGCGCCGAGGGCGACGTGACGCTCTACGCCTGGGTGAAGGACACCGCGGGGATGGTCGGCCACGCCGGCGCCGTCATCTTCTACAGCACCGCCATCCCGGTCGTCTCGAATGTCGATTGCACGGGCGACGACACGACGGTGACGGTGACGTGGCAGACCGACATCAAGGCCCTGGGCTCGCTGATGTACGGCCCGGTCAACACCACGACCGCCGAGAAATTCGAGACCGCCCTCGGCCTCGCGCACAGCGTGACCATCACCGGCCTCGTCGCGGGGCAGAACTACAAGCTCGTGATCGTCAACAACGAATCCCCGGCGGTCACGATCTACTATCCGAAGCCGTGGCCCATCGAAGGCGATGCGAACCTCGACTGCCGCGTGAACATCCTCGACCTGATCTTCATCCGCAACAGGCTGAACCAGGA
>Ga0172362_10003849_pt1 | contig 12986 bp, 19 predicted proteins | sample LakKivs1_kivu2a2_FD_114534 | JGI IMG/M metagenome (GOLD analysis project Ga0172362, IMG submission 114534) | Sediment microbial communities from Lake Kivu, Rwanda - Sediment s1_kivu2a2 | ecosystem: Environmental > Aquatic > Freshwater > Lake > Sediment | place: Rwanda: Western Province, Lake...
CTAGATTTCGTTATTGAGATAATTTTTCCTTTATCAATGACTAAACTAGCTTTTGTTAGTCTTTTATTCTGCCAAATTTTGCAATTTTTTACGGCTAAATCAACTTTCATAAAATAATTATGTTTTTTTAGTTTTAAATTTGCTTTAAACCGATTTTTCAAAGTATTTTATCAAAACAAAACCGATGTCAACCATCATTCTTTCGATTAAATCCTCTTTTTCTTTTGTTAAGAACTCACTCTTTACTTCTACTTTAAGCTTAGTCTTGTTCAAAAAATCACCTCGCAAATATTATAATAATTAAAAAAATAATGATATTATGGACAGAAATTTAACTATCGTTATTTCAGGCCCACCTGGTTCTGGGAGTTCAAAAGCATCATTAGCACTGGCTAAAAGACTAGGTTTAAATTATTTCTCCACGGGAGACCTCTTTAAAAGCTATTCAAAAGAAAGAAAAAACCGTGCTTTGGATATATGGAACAGTAACTTTGGAAAAAATAGAGAATTTCACAAAGAACTAGACAATTATCAGAAAGAAAAGGCGAAAAAAGGAAACATCGTGATATGTGGAAAACTTTCTATTTTTTTACTCAAAGATTTAGTTGATTTTAAAGTTTGGATTGAATCTCCTTTAAAAGTTAGAGCCAGAAGAATAGCAAAAAGAGAAGACATTCCTATGATTAAAGCCATAGATCAAATCAAAAAAAGAGAGAATATCGAGCGAAGAGAGTGGAAAAGGATGTATGATTTTGATTATTTTGATTCAAAGAACTTAGCAGACTTAGTCATCGACAGTTCTGAAAAATCAATAGAAGAAATCGTAGAAGAAATCTTAGAATCAATGAAAAACAAGGGGTTAATACCATGAAAACATACATAAAATTCTTAGAGAAATGCGAGAAAGAATTCGCAAGAAAAATAAAAAAGAAAGGTTTGACTATTACTGTTTCTGGCGTTTCAGGAGCAGGAAAAACTGATGGTGCTAAAGCCTTAGCTAAAGCATTCAAGCTTAGATACGTGAGTGCTGGCGAAATTCAGAGACAAGTTGCTAAAGAAAGGGGGATAAGTCTAGAAGAGCAAGTCGATATCAGAGGACCAGAAATAGACCACGCAATGGATGAGAGAAGTTTAAAGTTAGCAATGCAAGGTAATGTTGTTTTGGATGGAAGGTTGACTGGTTGGGCTGCTGGAAAATGGGCAGATGTAAAGATATGGTATGAATGTCCTCTAGAAGTCAGAGCAAAGAGAGTGGCAAGAAGAGATAACATTCCTTTCGAAGAATCATTTAAAAACTTGAAAGAGAGAGATAAGGACGATCGTGAAAAATATCTTAAGTTGTATGGTATAGATTCGTTTGATACATCTATTTATGATATCAAAATTAATAACGAGAAATTGACAAAGAGACAAGCGAAAACTGTGCCTATAATGTTGGTAAAAAAGTTTTTAAGAAAAAATTAAACTCTTGCCTAAGAACAAAAATTTATCTTTCTGTCAATCAAAATCTTTTTTCTAAATCAAAGAAATAATTGCATAACCGATCAAACAACCAGTAGTTATGAAAGGCATCCCTGGGTAGAATTTCCCTTCTTCCCCTTTTATCAATAGAACAAGTAGAGTCAAGCTAACGATTATTGGGATTATCAAAACTTTCAGGAATGCCATGCCGATAGAAATAGATGCTGACTTCATAAGACTTTCCATGACAACTCCAGCGAACAAGAGCGGAAAAGCAACATCTCCACCACCTATAATCGCTTCCCTCATTTTGACTTTTTTCCCTTTAACTTTCTTCGCCCTTTTCAACGGAATTGTAATCCCAGCGAACAATTTACTCTTAGTTTGAAAAAGCGCCATTTTTACCATGTGTTTACTCTTAAAAACAGCATAGATATCGTACAAGGAAATTACAATCAACAAAGCGATGATCCAAGTTATATCGAACAATGGAACGAGTAGAATAGCAATACCAGCATACATCAAGATTTGAGCAATGTTATGTATGAATAAGTTTGGTCTATACAATTTTAAAGCAGCGATAACGAAAGCCAGTAAAAAAGCATACTGAGTCGGCATGAAAACGCCTAAAGCTAAAGAAATCGTCAAGAAAATTGAAATGAAAAATAAACCCTTCCACCAGAGCACTTTTTTGAGCCAGACTATCACCAGAATCAAAGCAGTGGATATCACGATTCCAGAAATTAACCAAGCAAAAGTCTCCCAACCGGTTATCTCAGGTCTTGGGCCAAGAACGGTTTCACTATGGGTTATTTCTTTTTCTCCTGTCGGTCCGATTTTTATACTGATGTCTTTATACAGGATTTCCAATCCAATGAACTGAGTCAAAAAAAATATCAAGACTAAAGTCAACATCGTTCTTAAATCATACTTCATAATAATATTTATGAACCTTACTTAATTAACCTTAAATCCTTTTAAAATTGAACTTGAATTCATGGTTGTTTTCCCTGAAGGTTTCGAAAGGTATATGGGCAAAGCTATTCAGGATTTAGGTGAAAAAGTTCATGAATTTGATCCTGATATACTTTTAGCCGTTTTAAGAGCTGGAAGATTAGTTGGATTTGCTGTACAATATTATATTCAGAATTTATATGGACATAGAATATCCATGGAATACGTCCATGCTTCGACAGGAACAACTTTTGAAGGAAGAAAATTTGTAACTGTCAATACAAACGATTTAGAAAATAAAAAAAAGATTATTAAATACAAAAGAATAGCTGTTGTAGATGATTGTCAGAGTAGCTATCCTCGTACAATGGAAAAAACTGTATCTTATATCTCAGAAAATCTATCCCCATCGGCTATTGAAAAATTTTGTCTCTTTAACGATACTTTTCTTATAGAAAAAATGGGATGGCAAGAGTGGGATAGAAGTGACATCAATCCAAAACATATAGGATGGCATGAATTTTTTTCCAAATATTCAGGTATGGGCGATTTTATCCCTATGATTGAACCTAGTGGAAATTTTGATTTAGAGAGGGGCAAATATCACCCTATTTCAGATACACTGAAGGAATGGATGGATAGTGAAGCATCAGAAGCTCGTGATTGGAACATTCAATATTATCAAAAGCAGTTAAAACATGTAGAAGAGGTTGAAACTAAAATGAGGAAATTGATTGAAACTGTTGTGATGGAATCTAAAAGTAAATCTTAGACCCAGTCCCATCTCTATTAAAAACTCCAAACTCAGTCAATTTTCTCAACTGTTCAGAATTAAAAACAGGCCCATCCTTGCAAACCGTTAAGTCATCGACGCAACACTGTCCACAAACTCCAATGCCACATTTCATGTATCTTTCTAGAGAAACTTGACACTCTACACCAGCATTCTCGCAAATCTCAAAAACCCTTTTCATCATGATTTCAGGACCACAAGTATAAACACAGTCATAAGTTTCTTTTTCTAACTGTCCCTTCAAAGCATCTGTCGCAAACCCTTTCATTCCAGCAGATCCATCGTCAGTCGTTATTATCAGCTTAGCTTTCTTTAACCTATCCAAGAAGAACAAATCATCCTTAGTTTTTGCTCCGACTATAGCCGTAACTTCATGATTTTTTGATAAAGCCCTTTCTACTAAGAATGATAAAGGTATGATTCCATAACCACCACTTAATATGCATATTTTTTCTCCCTTAAGTTCGAAACCATGGCCATAAGGTCCTCTGATCCCAAGCTTTTGCCCTTCATACATTTGATGCAAAGTTGTAGAGAATGGTCCAATTTTAGTAACTGTTATTCCAAAAGGATTCGTAAACGTAACAGCAAAAGGTTTTTCATCCAATCTTGGAATCCAGACCATTACAAATTGTCCTGGCTCAGCTTCAATATTTTTGTAAAAAAAGAATGTCTTAGTTTTCCAGTTTTCTTTCACTACATTCTTTATTTCTAAAACTTCTGGTATTTCCATCTAATCACGATGGGCTATGCCTATTATTTCGTCAAGACTTGAATAACCATGTGATTCCAAAAATTCAGTCATCTCATCACAAACTTTCTTGAAAACATCGATACCACGATAATATATACCAGTCCCAATACCGACAGCCGTAGCTCCAGCCATCATCATTTCAATCGCATCTTTTCCAGTCGTGATACCGCCAACTCCGATTATCGGAATTCTGACAGATTCGTAGATATCATAAACACATCTTATCGCTATCGGTCTTAAGGCAGGACCACTTAACCCCCCTACTTTAAAATCTAAAACAGGTTTTCCAGTCTCAATATCTATGGCCATACCAGGACCGAGTGTGTTAACTGCTGTTATTCCATCTGCACCAGCTCTTTCAGCAGCTTTAACAATTTTTCCTAAATCCATAACATTCGGAGAAACTTTAACGAAGAGTGGTAATTTGGTCTTTTTTCTCACAGCAGAAGTTATTTCTTTTGTTGTTTCAGGTGTGCTATGGCCAGCCAAAACACCAAAACCAGGAGTGTGGGGGCAGGATAGAACAATTTCTATTGCTTTAAAGCCTATTTCTCTCACGTTTTCAGTTAAGTAAGCATATTCTTCAGCATCAGTTGCAACCAAACTTCCAATGACAGGAACAGGAAAATCATTCAAATTCTCAAACTCTTTTTTGGCAGCTTCTAATCCTGGGTTGGAATAACCGACTGCGTTGAGAAAGCTTTCTTTTGTCGTCTGAATAAAAATAGGGTTGTTGTGACCTTTTCTTGGTTTTACTGTAATTGATTTTGTCGTTACTGCACCTGCTCCCGATCTTGCTACTCTTTCTAAAACTTTCTTAGAGATCCCTAGAATTCCAGCAGCTAGTATAGTAGGATTTCTTAATTTTAACCCAGCTATTTTGACTTCTAGGCTTGCCATGGTTTCAAATAAAGAATAAACACTAAACGATTTAAGCTCTTTGACCGATTATATCAAATCTTCTAAATCAAAGAGTCTTTCACAGTACATACATCTCAGTTTAACTGGTTCCTTTTCCTCTACTTTGAACTTACTGTTAACTGGCTCATTCATGTTAGTTACACATTTAGGGTTTGGGCATTTGATTACTCCTTCAAGCGTATCTGGCAATTCAATCTTGCTCTTGTTGATTACCTTAAAATCTTTTATCACGTTCCATGTTGCATGAGGAGCGACTAAAGCAATCTTGTCCACTTCATCTTTTTTTAGAGTTTTATTCTCAATCTTTACTATGTCTTTTTTCCCAACTCTCTTGCTAGGGACGTTCATTAATAAGGCAGTAACGTTGGGAAAACCGTTCTCAACCCCTAGAATGTCCAACACTTTTTTTCCTTTCCCAGCTTTTATGTGGTCTATTACTGTACCATCCTTAATTTTTTTTACTTTCAACTCCTCACTCATTTAATCACCCCACTAACCAAACCGATTATAGCCATTCTTATCGGTACTCCATAGAATGTCTGGTCAAAGTATTTAGCGCATCTCATGTCATCAACTCTTGGGTCAATCTCTGTTACTTTCGGCAGTGGATGTAAGATTGCCACTTCTTCTTTACAAGATTTCAAAACTTCTGGAGTTATTCTAAAAGCCTTCTGTATCTTTTCTGCTTCGAATTTGTCTTCAAACCTTTCTTTCTGTATTCTGCAGATGTAAATAACATCGGCATCTTTAACCCCTGTCTCAATATCGTATATCTGTCTTGGTTTTATGTTGAAATTCTTCTCTATCTCCCCCAGAATATCTTTTGACATTTCCAGGCCTTTTGGAGAGACTAGAGTTAAGTTTGCATCGAACATCGCTAATGCTGTTGCCAAAGACCTCATAGTTCTCGCATATTTTAAATCTCCAAGCAAAGTTACGTTCAATCCTTTTATTTTTCCCTTCATTTTTTTTATCGTGTACAAATCTAGCAGGGTTTGTGTCGGATGTTGATTTCCTCCATCCCCACCGTTTATTACTGGTTTGGTTGAAACATTCGCTGCTAATCTAGCTGCCCCTTCCATTGGATGTCTTATCACGATCAAATCACAGTATCTTTCAACGGTCTTTATCGTATCAGTTAAACTTTCCCCCTTTGCGACTGAAGTAACATTTACACCTTCAAAACCCATGACGTTCCCCCCTAATCTTTGCATCGCTGAAGTGAAAGAAAGTCTTGTTCTTGTCGAGGGTTCGAAGAATAAAGTCCCTAGTATCTTGCCTTCCATAAGCTTACAAGGTTTTTCTCCCTTTGCATAAGGTTCCATTTCTTCTGCTTTCTTATGTATTAACTCTATTTCTTCTTTACTCAAGTCCCTAATTGAGACTATGTCTTTTCCTTTCAAACTCATACGATTCCCTCCTTATTAAAAAAAATGGGAAGGGTTAAAACATCTAAGAATAAGTTTTCTTCTTTGAAAGCAAAAAATTTTGGTGTGATGAAACCCACCATAAGTTAGGAATTTAGATATTTAAAATTTTAGATTAATTAATCATATATTTTCATTTGGTTTTAACCCGACGCAACGAATGTGAGCCAGCGCATAAAAATTGTTGGGCGCCTCCCAATATAATAACAAATAGAATATGGACGGAACAAAGTGAAGGTTTGAAGTGCGAGCAGCGACTTATTTTATAATGAATAAAATGAAAAGATATAAATAGTTTATTATAATATATTATAATAGGTGAAAATATGGGAGAAGTGTTCAAAGCCAAAGTAAGAAGCGTTGGAACATCACTAGGCATACTAATACCTAAAAGTATTGCGATGAAAGATGAGATTAGAATAGGCGAAGAGGTAGAAGTCGCTCTGTTGAAAAGAAGGAGATTAGAACTAATAGAAAAAGCATTCGGCTTGGCCAAAGGTTCTGAACCTTTTAAAAGAGAACATAGAGATAGGTTTTAATGCTCTTAGACACATACGCATGGATAGAGTTTTTTATAAAGAGCGATAAAGGTAAGAAAGTTAAAAGGCTTTTAGAAAAGCAGAGATGTTTTACTAGTATTTTATCGTTCGCTGAAATAACAGAGTGGGCATCAAAACAAAAATTAAACCCAAAAGAATTTCTAAAGATCGTCAGTGAATTATCTGAGATTATCAAATTAGATTTTGAAATAGCTGTATTGGCTGGAAAACTGAACTTTGAAAGAAAAAAGACTGTAAAAAATTGGGGGATGTTAGATTCATTGATACTGGCAACTTCTCTTGTTTATAAACTAAAAGTCGTTACTGGAGACTTACATTTCAAAGATTTACCAGATGCAGAAATACTGTAAAAAGTGTTTATAAAGTGCGAGCGCGGGTTTTTTTATTCTTCTATTATTTTTATGCGGGTTTTATTTCACCAGTGATATTTACCCTTCCACTAAATAAATACCATTTACCTTCCATTGAAAAATAACTAAGAGTGGAACTTGAATTAGCAGGTATTAAAATATTCTTACATTTGAATTCTTTTATACAAGCATGAATCCAACCATAAGTGGCTTTTGTACCCGAAACATTTTCGATGAGAACGCCACTAGGAATAATTTCATCAGAAGTACAAGTTTTATCGTAATAAGGTGAGACAGCAAACATACAATCATAAGGACTAGAAATATCAATCTCTAAAATCTTATCTTTTTCGTCTAATTCGTCAAAATAATCGCCGCCGTAATCTAAAAAGGAAAAATTTTCATTACAATTATTCTCTATTACAATTACAGGAGCCGTTCGTGTTCTTTTTATATCGATACATGGAGTTTCAGGTTCTATTTTGACATTGAAAATAGTATAGGATGGCTGAAGACAACCACTAAAGAAAACTACTAAAATTAATGCAAGAAATGGTAAGAATTCTTTCCAACTCATAAAAATTATTGTGGATAATGACGTATAAACTTATTTGCGAGCATTTTTCAATTTCGTCCAACGGTTATTTTTGTGCGACGTTCCTTTTAATGACTGAAAGGAGTATAAAAGGAATGTATCGAAGATCGCTCTGAAGAATTGAAGAGCCAGCGCATAAAAATTGTTATGTTCTCCGAACGAGACAATCCTCATGATTTCAATTACTACGAGTGAGGACGAGCCGACTATCTGACGAATATAATAACGGCGAAGAGTTCAGCAAAACCTTTACTTTGACTCGGCTTGACGAGTTGAAGTAAAGAACGAGGGGATTTTTCACGAGCGCGAAAATTAGGATTTTTGACTAATTTTCAAAGGTTTTATTTTTGCACCGATTATTTCAGCAATACGGCTAACATATCTTTCCATACATGGAGTATAGGATACATCTATTTTAAGACCTGATACATCAGCCTCTGTGTCGTACTCATATTTAATTGCTATTTGTTTTAAGGCACCTCTCTTCGGCTTTGGTTTCATTACAGCATGTATTTTTAATTGAGGTTGGTCTTCATAAAATTGTGTTGATGATTTGTAACTCAATTCTTTAATTTCAAAACCCTCTCCTATTAAGAGTTCAGGTATTAGCTTAAAAAAGTATCTTTGAAATGTTAAAGGATCGTGTACTTGTTTATAATCTATTGGAAATTTAACATCTATTTGAAAAGGCTTTCTATCAAAAAAACTTGCAGATAAAAATTCTAAATCGCCCCTTTTCATCTCTAAAGTTTCATCAATATCCTTTTGTATAAGATTGTTCAAAAAATTCGGAGCTTCAGCTACAATTTCTTTAATTGTTCCATCAGAGAGATATTCTTCTGCAAGTTCCTTAGCAATTCTTCTTAATTTCCTTTCAAATAAAGCCATGAAATTAAAAAGTACACTCAAACATTTAAACCTTATTTAAGAACGCGATAACTACGTATTTGCGAGTGAAAAATCCCCGAGTGTGTTTTGCTGAATTGAATATAACGGATCCTTTTATACGAGATTAATAATAACGACCGAGGGGAAGTTTATTTTAATTTGTCTGAAAGACCGAGCACCGCAAGAATGAGGAGCGCAAGCGTATAAAAGGTGTTAGATTCTCGAAGAAGCTGGATTCACAAACATCAATTCATAATGCGACTGAGACGAGTCGACTATTAAAAAGAATATAATATCGACGAAGCGTTGACCGAGGGGCGCCGGAAATTTTTATTTTTCGGATATTTATCTTTCGGTTTTTTTTAGTTCTTGATATCTTTCGATTTGTTTAGTAAGACCCTTGATTTCTTTTTCGAAAATCGTTGGATATTTTTGCATTCTTTTAACGAGTGAGTTGGCTTGTCTTATATCGACAAAGTCATATTCATGGCTGCTATAACTATCATGAATCCTTAGTATTTCAACGACTTCTTGTCTTGTGTAAAGTCTTTCACTTGACATTTTCTCAGAATTAAAAGTACATCATTAAACTTAAATCCTTATTGGCGCCCCGAGGTCAATGGGATCTAACGGAAGCTCTTATACGAATGTTAACAATAACGAAGTTTATGTTAACTTATGCGAAGCATCGAGGCTCCTGCCGAAGCGTATAAGAGCTGTTAGATGCCTCGAAGGAGACTTTTTCTAAGCCTACAATACATCGACTGAGAGCGAACGAAGTGAAGAGTTGGTCGAGTGGGTTCGTTTTGACTGAGTTTACACAGTTGAAACGAACGTGAGAAAAAATTTGCGAGCCGGCCATAGATATTTATATAGTTGTTCATAACATAAAATAAGTGATAATATGAAACCCGAAACACAAGAAATCTATCCAGAATTGAAGAAGATAGAGAATGAAATACAAGTTCTGAAGATTTTGGTGCTCCAATCTATACAGATACCCAAACAAAAAACTGCCTTAAAAGGAATTCTAAAAGGAGTTAATATAACTGAAGAAGAAATAGAAATGGCTAAAAAATCCCTTTTCAAGTTTAGTGCTTAGCATGTATGTTACTGATACTCACAGCTTCTTATGGTTTTTAGCAGATGATACTAGATTAGGTAAAAAAGCTAGAGAAATATTTCTTTCATGTGATAAAGGAGAGACGACTATAATTATTCCTTCTATCGTTTTGATGGAAGCTTTATTCATATGTGAAAGAAAGAAACTTGATTTGGAATTCAAGAAAGTATTGGAGAAGATTCATAATACCATTAATTACCCAGTTTATCCACTGGACACTGGGATAGTTAGTATTTGTCAAAAACTGAAACAATTTTCTGATCCACATGATAGAATTGTTGTAGCAACTTCTCAGATTTTAAGGGCAAAACTTATAACAAAAGATGATAAAATAAAGAAATCAAAGATAGTTGAAACAGTTTGGTAATAGCAAGCAAATTGAAACGAACGTGAGAAAAAATTTGCGAGCCGGTTTTTAGAAAAACAATTCTTTACCTTTATCTGTTAATTCACAATAGGATAATTTTTTACTTATCCTTTCTCTCTTAATTAAATTTTGATTTTCAAGATATCCGAGTCGAAAATAAAAATTAGCAGGTCCTGCATGTTGGTACTGTCCCAATTGCCTTAGGTTCTCTAACATGGTACTTGTTCTTACTTTTACCTTGGCATTATAAAGAATATTTAAAATCGATTCATCAGTGACATGAAATCCTGGCAAAGTTTTGTATTCGATTCCCTTCTTCTTCAATGTTTCTTTCTTCAATGACATTCCACTTATTATATCTTCTAATTTAGAAGGATCATTAGAATAAAGAATAAATTCTATTCCTAATTCTTCAGCTTTATCTCTAAGTTCTTTTATTTTCTTAGTATCCGGATCAGTAGCTACTAAAGCCATGCTATTTTTAAACACAATTAGATATTAAAACTTATTTAAGAACGCGATAACTACGGTTTTTCTTCAGAAAAACAAAAAAGCGAGCAAATTTTTTTCGAACTTCCCGAGACCAATTGCATCTAACGGAAGCTCTTATACGAATGTTAATAATAACGTAGTTTATGTTAACTTATGCGAAGCATCGAGGCTTTAGCCGAAGCGTATAAGAGCTGTTAGATGCCTCGAAGGAGACTATTGGCATGACTTCAATACTACGACTGAGAGCGAGATTTTTAACGAAGTATAAAAAGCGAAGAGTAAATTTTTGGAGGGTTCGAGCGCTCGCATGAGTTTTTTACTGCTTTACTAAGAACCGATATCTTTATATATAAGTATATATAACATATTATATGAAAATATATAATAAGTGAGAATTATGGAACAGAAAGTAATTCATTATCCAAGTCTAAAGACTGTTTTGATGGTTGAAAAAGTGTTGAGAGAAACTGATTTAGCCATAAGTAGAGCTGAACTTAAGAGAAGATTACCTAAAGAAATAATGCATCAAACTTTAAATCTAATCCTAGAATTTTTAGAAGAAAGAGGCATGATTGTTGACACTCACAAAGGAATCGTCTGGATCTACAACCCAAGTCCAAAGATTAGAACAGCCATTGAAAGAGGAGTAGAGGTATAATCGTGTTCAAAGGTAAAGAAGTAAGAGTTATTCTAGAGGAAGAAGTAAACGAAGTCTACAAAGAGTTGAATGAGTTAGTAGGCGAAGAAATAAAGAAAGGTATAGAGAAATCTGAACATCAAGTTTTGTTAAAATCAATTAATAGAGCGATAGAATTGCTAAAAGATAACCCATTCATTGGAATACAGATTCCTAAGAGATTAATACCGAAGAAATATATTGAGGGATTTGACGTAACAAACCTTTGGAAGTTTAATCTAGCCAATTATTGGAGGATGATTTATACTGTAACTTCAGAAGAAATTAAGATAATCTCATTAATCCTAGATATTGTGGATCATAAAACTTACGATAAACTTTTTGGTTATAAGAAATAATTTTTGAGCGCCGCCGAAGGTTATTTTTTTGCAGGAAAATACAAAGTTCCTATACCTGGCAATTCGTCTTCTCTTATTTCACCATGTTTCCATAATTTAGCTATATAACTGAAAATTGTTGACTTAAACGGTTCTCCTAATTCTTTTGCAAGTGTTCTCTCCGCATCTGATAAGTAAGGTTCTCCGCTAGTCAGATCAACTGATGAAAATAAAAGTTCTGGCACTGTTTCCTCAATCTTCTGAATCTTTATACCATTTGGAGAATTATATACCGCTTTTTTAATAGTTTCTTTTATTTTATTTTGCAATGAATCATAAGTCTGTGCTGAAACTATTTGTTTTCCTTTTAATACCCCTATTTTTGAACCATCTTCAAATTCTACTGACATGAAGAGTGGTGGATTGGACAAAAATTCCTTAACATAATCTTCTAAAGTTTCATAATTACGAGAAGCATTCATGAGAGAATTACTACGAACTATAGTCATTCCTTTAATTTTTTTTCTATAAACTTCTCTTAACTCATCTGAGATATTTTCAACTACCTCGTCTTTCTGATGTCTTTTCTCTGTCATATAAAACAATAATAATGACTCAAGTAAAAGTTAAATTCTTATTTAAGAACGGGGTAATTACACGAGGAACGAAGTGACGAGAAAACTGGCGCGAGAACCCGAAGAAAATTTATTGCATCTAACGGAACTTTTTATGCGAAGTTATTTTTAACGACCGAAGGGAAGTATAAAAAGAATTTACAGTGGAAGACGAGGAAACATTCCGAAGTCTGGAACCGCATAAAAAGTGTTAGCCGAACTTCTAATTAAGAACATATAGAAAAAAAGCGAGCGAGTTCATACGAGCGAAGGTTACTGGAGACCTTGATTTTGACTTTCGAAGATAGTTGAAATCAAGAAGGAGAAAATTTTCACGAGCCGGAAATTTTTATTTTGGTTTCAAATCTTCAACAATATTTTCGGTAAAATCTGCAATTTTACTAGTTGTACTATTTACTAATTGTCTATCTTCAATTGGATACTTTCGACAAATCATATTATATCCCAGACTTTCTGCCATAGTTTGTTGCTCAATTTCTTTTAAACGATTAAAATCGAGATTTTCTTTGTACCCATTTGATATAAATTCACCAATTATATCCACAAATTCAGCACAAAATTCTAAATGGTGTTGTAATAATCTTTTTACGCTATCTGATTTAGCTTTTGGAATAGCATCATGATATTGTTCGGATGCGTAAAGAAATACTTC
>Ga0172362_10003850_pt1 | contig 12984 bp, 8 predicted proteins | sample LakKivs1_kivu2a2_FD_114534 | JGI IMG/M metagenome (GOLD analysis project Ga0172362, IMG submission 114534) | Sediment microbial communities from Lake Kivu, Rwanda - Sediment s1_kivu2a2 | ecosystem: Environmental > Aquatic > Freshwater > Lake > Sediment | place: Rwanda: Western Province, Lake...
AATTGGCTTTGAGCAAATTGATCACGGGATGATACCGCTACCTGACGCTGCGAAATCCTGGAAAAGCAATGTTGGGATTTCATCAAATGATAAGCGACGTGTTAGAGCATTGCTAGTAGATATCCTGAAATCTGCTGCTCAATCAGGTGATACGCTGCTGACGATGACAGATGCCCTCTCCAGAGCAGGAAAGAGGCTGCAGGATGAGCGCAAATGTAACCCTGACTCAGAGTTGATCATTGAACAGAGCGATTTCTACAGGAAAGCAATAGACTTTGACCCAGAAAGTGCGAATCCTCTCTTTGCCCTGCACTCTTTGAGACAGATGGAGATAGAAATATCAAACCAGATCAAAGACTTGCTGAAAGACGAGCCGAGACCTCCAAGCGGAGTAGATTGGCATAGCAAACTGCAGGAAGAACTAGGGTTGGCAGGACAGACCCATCTCGACGCTGAAGCTGAAGCAAGAGCCCAGAAGGAGAAAGCTGAGGCCTTGGAGAAGCTGTACAGGTTCAGGTTCTCACTCCTCACAGGTCGAGCTGGAACTGGCAAGACAACCGTGGTCAAGATACTGCTTCAAGGAATAGCTGAGAAAGAAGGACGCACGGACATACTTCTGCTGGCTCCCACTGGAAAAGCTCGCGTTAGACTCCAAAAACTTGCCGAGCGAGACGCACTGACCATTCACCAGTTTCTCAACAGACAAGGATGGCTAGATAGAGATACATTCGCCCTTAAAGACTCAGGAGGAACGCAGACAGGAGCGTCGACGATAATAATAGATGAAGCTTCCATGATGCCGCTTGACCTTTTGGGAACACTGTTTAGAGCAATCAGGTTCAACGAAGTCAAGCGCCTGATCCTCATAGGAGACGCAAACCAACTCCCACCAATCGGCCCTGGAAGAGCCTTTGTAGATGTAATCGGTTGGCTAGATCAGGATGAGCAGCGGAAGAAACACCTTGCATACCTCAGAGAACGAGGACGCCAGCGCAAGGAAAGCCAAGCCAGTGAAGCATTGAGACTTTCAGATGGATACATAGCTGATTACCCAACACCGAACGACGACGAAATGTTATCAGAAATCTCACATGGATACGATAAAGGTGACTTGGAAGTCCACTTCTGGAAAGATATCGAAGAGCTCTATGATGTTCTCAACAAACGAATGATTGAGCTACTAGAGCTGGATGAGAGTAAAGAGGCATACATATCCTTCAACAAGGCATTGGGCATCGGAGAAGGTACTGACAAAGATCCTGAGAACTGGCAAATCCTGTCACCTGTCCGCATGCGGAGATTTGGCACGGGAGAGATCAACAGATTGATCCAGCGTAAATACCGAATAGGTTTGATTGAGCGCTGCAAAAACAGGTGGAACAGAAAGAGCGCACGACCATTCGGGGATGAAGACATCGTATACACAGACAAGGTCATCCAGATAGTCAATTCCCCAAGGAAAGCTTGGGCTGGTTCTTCCGTAGACGGATACGTCGCAAACGGCGAAGTCGGCTACGTCGCCAACACAAGCAAAGGAAAGAAACGCTCAAGCGATTCGCTAGATGTGAGGTTTTCAACTCAGCCCGGCGTCACATACAGGTACTTCAGGCCTGAAGTTGATGAAAACCTTGAACTAGCATATGCCATCACAGTACACAAAGCACAGGGGAGCGACTTCGAAATAGTGTTCTTGATCCTCCCGCAGAAAGCTGGGACTTTCTCCAGAGAACTGCTGTATACGGGTCTAACAAGATCCAGAAAGAAACTTGCTCTTCTAATAGAAAAGGACATAACTCCTCTCAAAATCCTCCGCAAAATGCAGGAATCAGAAACCCTCCTTAGGAACACCAACCTGTTTACGCCCATAGTCAGACCTGAGGGCGTGAAGTTGCCCTATCCCGAGAAGTTGATACACAGAACACTGACCGGCGAACTCGTAAGATCAAAGTCAGAAGTTGTAGTGGCCAATGTCCTTACAAAACTGGGAATAGACTACAAATACGAAGAGGCACTGGAGGTGGCTCCACATGATTTCAGATTGCCTGATTTCACCATATCCTTCAAAGGAAAAACTTGGTACTGGGAGCACCTCGGAATGTTGAATCTCGAATCATATAAACAGGAATGGGAACAGAAGAAGACTTGGTACGAGAGAAACGGACTATCCGATAGGGTCATCACTTCTCAAGATGGACCCGACGGCAGCATTGATTCGGTAGAGATCGAGAAGACTGCGAAGGAGAAGATCATAGCTCTGTGCAACCATAAATAGCACGAGCACAACTGTCTCCAAAAACTTGAGAGAACCGACGGAAACAGACATCCTGGGACTCTTGAGTAAAAGAGCCTTATGTATGTACCTCCGTCTAAGCCGATTGCGAACAAATATAAAACCCTACTCAACAGTTCTACTTGGAGTTGGATATGGCAGAAAGTGCTCCCCGCTTTTTTGAAGGACAGAATGTACGATACCTAGGTACAGACAAGATCGGCACCGTCAACAAAATCGTAAAAGGCGCAAGGAGCTACCAGTACAAGATCACAATAGATGGAAAGACACGTGTAATAGCAGAGAGATTCTTGGAGCCTGTCTTCGATGTGGAGGAAAGCGTCCTTGAAGACTTCGCTGCGGGCAAGGTCGGCACACACGAGGATTATAGGCTTTTCCAGACTTGGCTTCGTCTCTCCAAACCGATCGAAAGCAACCTTTACAGTTACCTTGGTAGCAAGACCCTGTTTAACCGCTATCAATTCAAACCTCTTTTGCGGTTTCTATCATCCAATTCTGACGAAAGACTCTTCATTGCTGACGAGGTAGGCGTTGGAAAAACCATCGAAGCGGGCATAATAATGAAAGAGCTCATGGCTCGTGGTCGACTTGATTATCGATCACCGGTATTGATAGTATGTCCAGTTTCACTTGGACCCAAATGGTTTGAGGAAATGAAGGAACGTTTTGGCTTCTACTTTCATGTTCATGACGGAACGTCTCTGAAACACATGCTTAGAACCGTAATAAGAGAAGGAATTCTTCCTCAAGGATATCTTTTTTCAATAATCGGTCTGCAACTACTGCGCAGAGAAGAGTATCGTAGCATATTACGCGACCTTGATTCAAAAAGAAGTGATCCGCTTTTCGAACTTGTCATAATCGACGAAGCTCACCACATGCGCAATTCAGAGACCGATAGCAATGAACTTGGCAGCATCTTGAGCTCTTTGGCTGAAATGATGCTAATGCTCTCTGCAACACCGCTGAATCTGAAAAATGAGGACCTCTTCAACCAAATGCACATTCTGAACCCCTCCGCATTCCCAGATGCAACCACATTCGAAACGTTACAAAGTCCTGTGATCAGACTGAACAGAATAAGTCAGCTAATAGCCAGAAATGAACCTGAAAATGCCAGGCAAATAAGTACACTACTTCAGCAATTGAAGAGCGACCCTCTCGGAGAACCTGTTTTTTCCCATCCTGGTGTTCAGAATTTTATCAAGAGACTCCAGAGTCCATTGCCATTCTCAGCCGAGGAAATTACGGGATATCAGCGACTCTTCGTTTCGCTAAGCCCGCTGTACTACTCGTTCACGCGGACAAGAAAAAGAGAAGCGCTTGAGCATCAAGTCTACAGAGAAGCACATGAATTGCCCATTACACTTTCTCCAGACGAGAAGAGCTTCCAAGACGAAGTTTTGAAAGTAGTCGAGAAACACTATCTTGCCCAAAAAATGGACAATCTAGTCCTTGGGTTTGTGATGAATATTCATCGCAGAATGGTTAGCAGCAGCATTCCCGCGATGGTGCAATACCTTAAGTGGAGCACATCGGAAGGCAAGCTCGTTAGCGATTTTAATATTCATGCGGAGGAACCCGAAGATGATAGCCAAGTTGACACAATCGATCTTGATGCAAGTCTTGGCCAGGAACTTGCAAGACTGATAGCGAAGGCGAAGAGAATAGAAGCAAATGACAGCAAGTATTCGCAATTCAAGCAGATGATCCAAAAGGTCCTTGCAAATCCAGAAACCCCGCAGGTCATGGTGTTTTCTTTCTTCATAAGGACTCTTGAGTATCTGAAAAAGAAGCTCAGAGAAGATGGTTTCACTGTTGAAGCAATCCACGGAGCTGTTCCTTTGCAAAGCAGAAATGGAATCTACGGAAGAGACCACATAATGGATGATTTCAAAAAAGGGAAATACCAAATCCTGCTTTCCAGCGAAGTGGGTGGCGAAGGCCTGGACTTTCAATATTGCCATGCCATCGTGAACTACGATCTGCCTTACAATCCGATGCGTGTTGAACAAAGAATAGGTCGCATAGATAGATTTGGTCAGATGGCAGACAAGATAATCGTCACGAATCTTTTCATAAGAGGATCGGTTGATGAGGAAATCTACGACCGACTCTACAAACGAATTCGACTAGTAGAAGATGGAGTTGGCTCTCTTGAGCCGATTCTAGGCAAGGAACTCTCCGATCTTCAGACAGCGATAATCACTGGAGCGCTTACCGAAAAGCAGAAAGATGAAATGCAGAGACGAATGGAAGAGCATGTTGCTTCTGCCAAGATCGAAATGGAGGAATTTGAAAAAAGCCGCAAAGAACTGCTGAGTGATGATTACCTGAATATTCCCCTCAGCAACCTATTGAAAGGGGACTTCGTGAGCCCGAAAGATGCGGAACAACTTACTGCGATTTGTATGTTCAGATGGAAGGGGTGCAGCTATGTTAAAGACAAATATGGACTGCCGCAAATATTATTATCTCCTGAAATAGTGTCCGACCTAGAACACTTCTTACGAGCTCCTGGTCGAGAAGGAGGATACAATGAACTTCACGACCTGACTTCCAGTAGAGGTCCTGTCAAAGTGATCTTTGATGGAAGTGTGGCTGAAAGTCTCCCAGACCGCAAATTTCTTTCGCCCACAGGTTATTGGTCATGTTTTCTAATCAAAAAACTGGAACAAGAAAAAGCAATTTTCAAGACTTTTGGTTTCATACTCCACCCAGACTCGGGAATTCCAAAGGGTGACTATGTAGCCTTCTTCTTTGAGGTGAGAATGGAAGGCATCAAGACAGAGATTGAATTCATGGGAATCCCGGTCAGCGTTTCCAGTAGAGAAGTTGTAGAAACAGAATTTAGCGGCCTGCCAAGAATCATAGCAAATTCGGAAATCATGCGTTCTTCTATCGAATTACCTGAGCTCGATGTGAATGAATTTCTGGACATAGCTAGGGACTATCTAGACAGAGTGCTCGAGAAAAGAAGAGAAGCTGCCGCAGATGACAACCGCTACAGAATAGAAAGCAGAGTCACAGCTTTGAAAAAAGCGTCTGAAATTAAGAACAAGAAACTCCAAGAGCAAATTACCCGACATATTGAAGCGAGGAAGGCAGAAGGGAAACAACCTGACGAAAACTACGTTAGACTGACCCGAGCTCGAATGGAGAAAGAGAACGCACGACTTCTTAACAGCACAGAAGAACTCAGGAAAAGGCTTGTGCTGACACTGGACTATGATTTGGAAGGCATTGCATATGTTAGAGTAGGAAGTGAACGTATCTCAAACCAAAGAGGAATATCGTAATGCAATGTTTGGTGATAGATGATGAATGAAAAGCAGAAATATCATGTGGATTTTCGCTTGTTCCCAGATCGATTGGAGATGAGACACAATGGAATTCCGTTTGCCGACAACGATGTCGAAAAAGTTTGTGGGATACTTGAAGAAAAGCAAGACACCGATATTCGACAGATCGGCAAATTTGGCATCGGATTCAAGTCAGTCTATGCATATACAGCCTCCCCAGAAGTACATAGTGAAGAGAAGTCTTTTCAGATCAGAGATTATGTGCTTCCCTATCCCTTGGAAGGCGGACAGGATCTGCAAGTATTCAGAAAAATCAGAGAGGATATCAGTGCTAACGCGCGAATGCGCGCCTTGATAAACAAACTGGCACAAAGACTGCTTGCTATTATGTACAGTGACAAAACACATTTTGTCTACGAATTGCTTCAAAACGCTGAAGATGCATGCGAGAGAAAAAACAGAGTGCCAGATCTGGTGTTCAAAGACACCTTGCTTATCATTCGGTTCAACAATCCTAGTGTTAGCTCCGAAAAGGCCTATGACGAGATAAAGGACAGACTTGAGAATTTGGGTCTTAGGACCATGCTCTTTCTAAACAACATTGAGGAGATTTCATATGAAGTGGGCTCAATCAAGGGAAGATTCGCTAAGGAGTCCAAAGTTGAGGGCGGAATGAAACAGGTCACATTGTCACATATTGAAAATGGAAAGCAGAGATCAAGCGAAAAATGGTTGATGTTTGAAAGACAATCTAGCGCGGACGCAAAAAGGAAAATAGAGGTTGCATATCAACTTGTCTACGATAATGCCTCTAAGGATTGGCGAATAAGGCCTGTAAAGAATTCTACACTTTTCGTCTACTTTCCAACCCAAAAAGAGACGCATCTCAGTTTCCTGATCCAAGGGCCCTACAATACTACTCCAGCGAGAGACAACATAAAATTGAATGATGAGTTCAATGAGAGACTGATAGCAGAGACAGCAGACCTAGTTGCAGATAGTCTACTAAAGATAAAAACTTGGAATCTGCTTGATGTTGGGTTTCTCAACACACTTCCACTAGACACGGATTTCTTCACAAGCCGCGAGTCATTGTTCGGTCCTGTCTACGAAAAAGTCAAGGAAGTGCTATCCTCAGATGAACCTTTGTTGCCGGCCTACGGAGGTGACTTTGTCAAAACTGCTCAAGCCCTCATCGCCCGAGGTGAAGAACTGCGAAAACTTGTAGCGGGTGACCAACTTGGTGTCTTGTTCAATGTAAGAGGCAGCAGATGGATTGATTCAAACATAACGCAAGACAGAACGCCTGAGCTGTGGAAGTATCTAACTGAAGTGCTCATGATAGATGTCGTGGATCCTGAATCGTTCGCTAGATCTATTGATGAAGATTTCCTAGAGCGACAAACTGATGAATGGATGATAGCCTTCTACGATTTTCTCAACTACCAGAAGGCACTATGGAGAGAAAGTATGCATTCTTGGGAACGACCTGGGGTCATTCGATCAAAGCCAATAATCCGTCTAGGGGATAATTCTCACACTGCTCCTTTCGACGTCTCTGGGAAGCCAAACGCCTATCTTCCTAGCAAGGATCCGGCCATCGGAAAGCATTTTGTAGCCATCGTGAAAGATGCAATCGCTAAAGACAAGAAGGCCCGAGACTTCCTCAAAGCACTAGGTATTGACGAGCCAGACGCGGTCGCTATCATAATGGAACTAGTACTGCCATCCTACGCAGGAGACATTCAGGTTCCAGACGCGGATAACCTTCATCATGTGGAACTCATTTTGCGAGCACTCGACGGCTGTTCTGACAACAAGAAGAAAAGCTTGATCAATGAATTAAAGAACACGCGATTCTTGAAAGCCATTAATGCTTCAACTGGAGAGAAACGCTACCAAGAACCTGCTCAAATTCACCTCGGAGAGAAGTACTCTGGAATTAGGAGGCTTGAAGTATACTTTGCAGGAAACGATGAAGTCTGGTTTCTGGATGATCAATACTTGACTATAGATAGCATCAAAGAATCAGGCTCCATCGGGAAGCTGAAGGAACTAGGCTGCGGGAGTGAAATATCGGTGAAATGCGGGAAACCAGACTATCTCGATTATGTAACGGTTGCTGACAGCCATAGTAATCATTCCAGAGGACTGAAAGGGTTTGATCCATATTGCGAGATTGAGGAACTTGAATACGTGCTCGAGCATATAAGCGTCGAAAAGGCTAAGATTCTTTGGCCGATTGTGAAGGAATTTCGTCGCGCCATATGCGGCGAGGTTGAGACAAGTTCGAGACAGAACTACGAAGACGCGACAAGGCACTTTCAGTATTCAAAGATGGGGAAACTTCTGGTGGAGAAGGCATGGCTACCAGATTCGAGTTCAAACTTTCACAAACCTTCGGAAATGACGCTGTCGGCTCTACTAGAAGACTTCGATAGGGAAAGCCCTGAAGCAAAGTCTCTTGCTGAAAAACTGGGGGTCATAACAGAACCGCATCAAGAATTGCAGCGGCTATTTGACAGGACCCCTGAGGATGTAAGACAATTTCTAAGCCAAGCCAGACCACTGTTGGAGATATTCATGTCTGCTGCTCCTGAGCAGCAGCAGCAAATCCTCGATAGTGCCCGTGAGATTCTGACATCCGAGAAAGAGAAGTCTCAAGAACTAACAGGCGCAGAACCAGCCGCAATCGCGGTCCACCCTAGCCCTTTGGAACTGTGGGAAGAATTCTCTTCTGCACTGGAAAAAGAGCGCCCAGAGGGAGAGTCGGTCGAACCTTCAAGCTGGACTGGTCCAACCCCTGAAGAAGAAGAGGAAATACAGAGAAACAAATTCGAGACACTTTCACGAATGTCAAAAGAACCACAAACGCTGAAGAGGATACGCAGAGAGGTCACCTCGACAAGAAGTGAAGACAAGGGCGATGCAGTTTTGAAAGCATTCCTCTTGGAAGAATACCGTGGGCATTGCCAGATCTGCAATGCAAAGCTGGATCTTGGCGGAGACAAACCCCCGTGGTTCGACACGTACCGATTGGACGAGAAGAGGAATCTCCATGGAGAATGGAGCAATCAAGAATACAATGGCATCTGCTTGTGCCCAAATTGTCATGCATTGATGAAACATGGAGGAAGAGATCTGAAGAACGTGATCGAGAAGGCTAAAAACATTGCGGCAAAAGAGGAAGCACCTGAAGAAGTAGGTGAAAGAAATGGTGATTTCTACAGGTGCAATGTCAACGTCGCGGGAAAGCCACGGGAGATCTTCTACACGCCTGTCCACATGGCTAGCCTTGTAGCATTTCTGAAGTTCGCCAGAAAAGCCTAGCGCCGTACATAGCCATGAAAGTGGGGTGAAGAACGAAAAAAAGAAAGCGCGGTTCGTCTGCACTGGAAATGTTGATCGAAGCTCCACGGCTGAAGCGAAGTTTGCCAGCAGAAAAGGTGTTGAAACGAGGTCAGCAGGCACATCAATCGCAGCCGCAAATAAGATAACAAGAGCACTGATTCAGTAGGCTGACATTTTTTTTGTCATGGAAGAAAAGCATGAACAGGCATTAGCCAGAATTGACCGCTCATCACGCGATAAAATCAGAATCTTGGATATCCCAGATATATTCTGTAGGGACCAGCCTGAACTGAAGCAGCTGTTGCTTGGCAAGATGCGACCTTATCTTGCGGAACCGAATCCTGTTTGACCTCGTGTGCCATCCTCACCCATCAACGCTTCCCTCAAAGATCCGGCGCTTCTATTCTACATCGGTTCTTGGTTTTCGTCCCACAGGTCGCTTTCCTGCTGCTCCGTATTACGCCCTCTGATCTCCTCTTCAGTCGGCTCCGTTCTCAAAGCCTTGCACCTCTCACAGAATCTTGACCAATCCATGTTACGGTGTCGACAAACCTTGCACGTCCATATGTCCAACCACTATTTTCTATCTTCTTCCTTTGACTTACGTCTTTCCCACAGCGCGCTTTAAGGAAAAGACCGAGGCGTGGAGCTCTACTTGATCTGGTCCGTTCTAATAATTACGTCAAGTACGTGTTTCTTCAGTGGGTGTCTTCCGATTCCTAGGCACGCGTGGACCAGCTTGATTGCCCCTCTCCACTCAGACGCCGTCGCAGGGCTTTCCATTTCATAGTCGCCCACGAAATAGACAAAAACAAGATACGCGTCAACGCCGTTCTTCCGCAAGAAGTACAAGTAGGCCAGCCTGTTCGCGTACTGATAGAAGATCGTGGTCCAGTCAAAATCCGTCTTGGATCCTAGATGCCTCTTAGTTTCGTCCAGGCTTTCACGTATTTTCCTAGCAGAAGCTGTGCTCTCAGCTCGCAAGTTGGATATCAATTCGCTAATGTGCGACTTGGCTTCAACGAGAAGCAGCTTCCCCGAAGAGCTCCTTCCTAGGGCGTCCCACTGAGGCCCGCCTCTGGGCCAAAACTGCTTTAAATCTACCCTACCACGCTCGATCCCTAACCGATCAAGAAAGGCCTCATCACGATACTCCGCGTAGCTATCGTTCTTCAGGGGCGAGAGCCACTCGATATTCTCTTCCGAAGGGAGATTCAGGGCACCCCAGACTCGAGCATTGAGAACTCCTGGATAATCATTTACTAGTTTCTGGATCCACTTCTGGCTGCCTTTCTTTGCCTTGACCTGTGCTAGTCTAGCCATAGTCACTCCACCCCAGTTTCTGTCATGGTGACGCTATATGGTTTTCTACGAGCCAAACCGTGGCCTGTCCGGAACGCACCAAAAAAAGAAAGGCGTAATGGAGGTGCCGTCAAGAGACTGTTGTACGCCCTTTCACTCGAGCAGAAGAGGGTAATTGTGCGCTGTGCATATGGCTGCCAACGTTTTGCCGTTGCCTTCTATCAAGTAGGCTTTCTTCACGGTCACCTTGTGCCATTCGAGAGGGCTCTCTTGGGCTCTGCACATAGCGGTTCTCTCTGGAACGACTGAGACTATTGTTATGCTCCTCCGTTTCCTCCTGCTCCATCGATTGTCATCCCATCTTGCCTGCGCCGACATCTCTCTTCACGCCCTCCGCACTTTGGAGCGAACACTGAATCCCTCTGGAAACTGGTACTCAACGCTGTGGGAAACCCCGCTGCCCTCGGTCTTCACGCAGACGCTACCCTCGCGGTAGGAATCGCATCTGCACCAGTAGGTATGGAATTCCACGCAGACGTCACAGACACGAAAGTGCAGATTGCCATATTCAGCCTTGTCCAGCAGAGCAAAGAAAGTAATCGCCTCGTCATGGGTCAAACCCATCAGCTCCCGAATCTCCTCCAAAGCCAGATACTTGTCCCGCCTCAAAGCACGACGACTCAAACTCCTGAAGCCCCCACGTAGCTTGCAAGCTTCTCAATCAGCCCAAAATCGTCGTTCAAAACCAACGCTTGACAATACCTTGCCTCTCCGCCCCATTCCAAGTAGTTACCTGTCGCCTGCGTAAGCCTGTAGATCCTACATTTGGCGCACGGTCCCCACAACCACGCTCGGGATTCATGATCCCAAGAATGTCTTATCCATGAGTGCCCTCCTCCCTTCGAGCAATGCAGGTGATGGTTAAACCACCAAGCCAGCACGTTCGCTCGCTCCAAAGGCGACATCATGCGAACGTCGATCATTGAAAGACGGCCAGACTGCTCAGGCCCCATCTGCACTCTGCACTTCCTCCTTTCGCACTTCAAAGATTGAATTCTCAATTCTCACTAACTCACGCGAGACACGAGTTTCCATGTCCCGCGACATGCTCCGAATACGGATTTTCTTGTCCAGGTTCATCCCCAATAGAACAGAAAATGAAAAAAGCTGAACAGGGTGGAAGTGCCAAAAGCAGCAAGCCGATTAATACATGAATACCCACTTATAAACCTGTCGAAAAATGGATTCTGTCAAATATCGACGATATCGAGTATCAATATGGATTCTGTTTTCAGAATCAATTTGATTCAGGAACGCTTTGGAGACTGTGCAGTGAATCTCATAGGGAAGATTACGACCTGAATTGTGACGCCCAGAGGGCGTAACTCTAGCCCAGAAAGCATCGACTAGTCTCGCAGAATGCCTTGTATGGAATGCCATGCACTATTGTCAATTCGGAGTTGACTCTAAGTATAGGCAATTCATTATTGGAATCATTTTGGTGTAGGCCATGAAAGCCATTTCTTCGAGCGCACGGTGCTCTAGCTCCGCCCATGTTAGATAGTTACCATGAGACAAGATAGTTTCTCGTTCTGGTGAAAATCGCTTCGCCAGATCTCTGAAAAGATTCACATCCATCGCTACAATCTCGCCTGAAGGCAACCTCTTGAGTCCCACACCAGGTATATCATGCTTCTCTACGAAACTACGAGGGAGAAATCGAAGCAGTGTTTTCATTTCTTTCACCATTATTCTATTGGCCAGGGATACCTGTTTCAGCTCCTTCAGCTGGAAGTAATCACATATATAGGATGGATGCGCAGCAAAATGGTTTCGAACCTCTCTGAGCCAATCCGCATCAGCTTTGAATTTGCCTAGCGAGGGGCATTTGGTAGCTTGAGCGATGACAGCGCCAAATTCCATATTCTTTATTCTCCAGTATTCCCTCTCCGTGTTCTTTGAGAGATATAGAGCCGTTCTGAAAGCTTGATCTACAGCGGTTGCGCTACTGACAATACAACTTCTGAAACACCCATTTATGAACGAGTTCTTGGCTTCCACACAATAATTTACCGTTCGAAAGGAAAAACCGTGACCAATAGCATATTTCTTCTCATAAAAGGAGGTTAGTCTCTGTTTTCGAGCTTCCTTCTCAAGATCTTCGGTATCCATGATTCTCACAAGTCTTTTGTAATGAACGCTTTAATTTCAGGAATGTTTATGGCTAGAGCACGTGCAGTATTAGCTACCATTTTATGTTCTTTCCACATTTGGGACAGAAGCTCGATCCGACTTCTACGTCAGCCTGACAGTGTGGACAGAACTGCAGTATTTTGAAACTCCGGCTACCTGCAGGTCCGCTAGCAACAAAACTGCCACTTATTTCAGCAAATCCTTTTTCGTTTGTTCTCAAAATTGACGAGCCAGTCATCGGGATCGACTTTTCCCCGCTTACTTTTTCAAATGTAACGTTTCCTGGAACTATGGTTCCTCCAGTCACAACTGAAGCAAGTATTTGATTGCTGCTAGTTGCATCGAGTTTTGCGCCCGGAATATTGTGAGGAAAATAGATTGCGCGAGTGAACCACTTTATGTCCCTTGCGTATTTCCCTTCCCCGCCAATTTTCGTTGGTCCTGCATATCCTCCAGCACCAATTTTCCTAACCTCATCTTCGGTCGTGTGTATGAACAGAGCAACGGGTTTTTCCTGCTCTTTCGTGTATACTTGATCTATCTTCA
>Ga0172362_10003853_pt1 | contig 12974 bp, 9 predicted proteins | sample LakKivs1_kivu2a2_FD_114534 | JGI IMG/M metagenome (GOLD analysis project Ga0172362, IMG submission 114534) | Sediment microbial communities from Lake Kivu, Rwanda - Sediment s1_kivu2a2 | ecosystem: Environmental > Aquatic > Freshwater > Lake > Sediment | place: Rwanda: Western Province, Lake...
ATCAAGAAGGCAATATCACGTTTGACAAATGACAGTTAAAATGGTAAGAATATGACATCTGAGAGAGGACATGGTAGAGGATATGGCAGCACAGCAACAAAGACCCAAGTTTGATTCTATAGTTAGGTCCCTGGCGAAGAAGGGGTTCTCTCTTCTGGTGAGGGTATTAGATAAATATGCTCCAGATAGACTGCTGCTTTTTGGCCTTAATTTCCTGGACAAACGTGTTCCGAATAGAGTGATTTCTTTGGCAATCAAGGCGGTCAAGAAGTTAGCTCCCCGTAGGCTGCGTTCTACCGCTATTGCAGCCGCTGATGAGTATGTCCCTGACGAGGTAGCGAACTCAAGAAAGGCCTGCGCTCTCATCGCTGGAGTGGGAAAGTACATCCCAGACGAGATAATTCCCCCGGAATCGGCAGGAAGATGGGAGAATCTTAGAACGAAGTTCCATATTCCGAAATTAGTGTCGAGCGGGCGAAAATGAGCCCGGCGAATTGATGGAGCTATTCACGTTATAGCTCCTCACAGTATCAGTGAGAGAAAAGTAGAGTTATTCAATGCAGTACAAGAGGGTCTGTGTCGAGTCTTTTGGTTATGAACTCCCCGAGAATATCGTTACATCAGCGAGCCTGGAAGAAAGACTGGGCCCTGTATATGACAAGCTAAATCTTCGCTACGGGCGCCTGGAGATGGGGACTGGGATTCGTGAACGGCGATTCTGGGACGATGGAATGGCGCCGAGCCAGGCTAGCATAAAGGCAGCAGAAAAGGCTATTAGCAGATCGGGAGTCAACAAAGAAGATATCGGATGCCTGCTTCACACCTCGGTATGTCGTGATTTCCTAGAGCCAGCGACAGCTACGGTAGTCCACGATTCTTTAGGTCTCCCACCCACGGCTACCATTTTTGACATCTCCAATGCTTGTCTGGGTTTCATTAGCGGCATGGTAACCCTGGCAAATATGATTGAGCTGGGCCAAACAAAAGCAGGAATTGTAGTCGGTTGTGAGACCAGTAAACCCATAGTTGATGCTACAATCAGCAGACTATTGAAAGACCCGGACATCACCAAGGATAAACTCAAATTCGCGTTTGCTACCCTGACTTTAGGCTCAGGAGCGGTAGCAGCGGTGTTAACCCATTCCTCTTTGTCACAAGACGGGCATAGGCTCCTGGGCGGAGTAACGCGCGCTGCCTCCCAACACAACGACCTCTGTCGTATAGAAGTCGATGTCTCTTTCCTAGACTTGGATGAGCTCCCGAATATGCGCACGGACTCGACGGAGCTCCTCAAGAATGGGGCAAGATTGGTGCCTGACACGTGGGAGGGCACCAAACAAGAGCTTGGATGGCAGGACTCCGACGTGGATAGGTTCTTTACGCACCAGGTTAGCGCCGTGCATAGCAGACGATTGTTCAGGACCCTGGGATTAGATAAAACAAAAGACTTCCCCACTGTTGAATACCTAGGAAACATTGGATCGGTTTCCCTGCCCATCAGTATGGCTATCGGAATTGACCAGGGCTGTCTTAAACCCGGCGATAAGGCTGCTATGATGGGGATTGGCAGCGGGATAGTCTGTCTTATGCTGGGTGTGGAATGGTAGACAGTGGCTGTGGCAAAGTGAAGTCAGAGAAATAGTCTCCCTCACAACGATGTAGGCCCGCAGACTTCACCAAGCTGTCCTGATATCGACCCTTTCAACCGAGCCGTTATCCCATGCTGGCAAATAATCACAAAAAGTATTGACAAGATTGACTGTATATTGAATAATTCCTTCGGAATGCTGGACATCAACTCAGCCGTTGCTGCAGGAAGACTTGAGAAACAGAGCTGAAGGTATTCTTAACTGGCAAATGGGGTGTACATGAGCGAGGAAAGAGTCAGAGCCAGTATTTCAAGAATCACAGCGCAAGTCATTTCAGACAAAGAGCTGAGTAATCTTGAGGGCAATACCTGGACACAAGAACCGGTGCGACCGGGCCGCATGGACTTCCCGGCCATCGTCACAAAGCCACCACAACGCGGTCATGTCGGAGCGCCCGATGGTGACTATATGCAACTGGTGGCCTTTGATAACCTTGGAACCTATCCGGAGTCACTTACGAAAGAGCATCAGACTAAGATGGTGCTAACTCTGTTTTTGTCTGCACCGGGTCGCTGCCAGACTAAGGAGAGGCAGCTCCACCAATTCCGGTGGATAGAGCACAGGAAGTGAATAGGAACATGGCGTTCGGTTCCGCGAGACAGCGCAGCATCGCAACGGCCAGCATCTTGTTGACGATGGTAGCCTTGATTGCAGGCATGGCAGGATGCAGCCTTCCTCCTGTCCAGATACATGATTGGGATGACTTGAATAGCATCAGAAACAACCTCGCCGGCCGCTACCGTCTTGTGAATGACCTTCATGCCGGTTCTCCAGGCTACTGGGGCCTGGCGAGCAGGACAGCCAACCATAGGCAGGGCTGGCAGCCCATTGGAACTTCGGGTAATCCCTTCACCGGGAGCTTCGACGCGCAGGGATACCAGATAAGCGACCTGTTTATCGACCGCCCAGATGAGAATGAGGTCGGGCTTTTCGGTTGTGTTGGTGAGGGAGGCATCATCGAGGATGTTGAAGTGGTGAACGCCGACATAGCAGGCAAACAATATGTTGGCGGGCTGGTCGGAGACAATTCAGGCACCATCAGCAACTCATACTTCAGCGGCCGCGTGACTGGCAAGCAGTATCTTGGCGGTCTGGTGGGAGGGAATGATGGCACTGTGAGTAACTCCCACTACGACTACAACGAGGTCTTGATCAACGGACAAAACATGATTACCATCGGAGCCTTGGTGGCTGAAGACTTCCAGCAGTGGCTTGCCGGCGGCAAGGTTTTGGTGGTCGATCAAAGGCTTCCTCAGGAGAACGGTTATTACCTGGTGAGTGATGTCGGCGATTTGAGAGAACTGCTCGCCTTTGGTCAGTATGGTTTCCCCAGATTCAGATTGACAAACGATCTGGACCTGAGCAGTGAAGCCAACTTCTACATTCCCTATCTGGCGGGGGAATTTGATGGCAATGGTCATAGGATCCTGAACTTGACCATCAACTCTGATGGTTCGCAAGTCGGATTGTTTGGATATCTTGCGTCCAGTGGCAAGGTCACGCAACTGAGCGTCCATAACGTGAACGTAACCGGCGCTTGTGTGGTTGGTGCTCTAGTGGGAGGAAATAATGGCATCGTGAGCGACTGCTATTGCGGTGGCAGTGTAGCTGGCGATGACTGCGTCGGGGGTATGATCGGACATAACTGGGATGGCACCGTAAGCAACTCATTCTCCACGGGCAGTGTAGCTGGCAATACGGGCGTCGGTGGCCTGGTCGGGATTAACGAAGGTGTGTTGACCAACTGTCATTCGAGCAGCATTATCATCGGTCGGTATTGCGCTGGCGGCTTAGTCGGAACGAGCAAAGGCGGCGTGGCGAACTGCTACTCAAGCGGGACTGTCACTGCCTGGTATTCTGTTGGCGGCCTCGTCGGAGTTAATGAGGGCAGCTTGACCAACTCCTATTCGAGCGGCACCGTCGACGGCTGGTATTCCATCGGTGGGCTGGTGGGAATCAATTCGGAGACTGTCAGCAACTCTTATTCCATCGCCAGCGTCAGTGGCAGATCGGGTGTTGGCGGTCTGGTAGGAAGCAATCATGGTACCGTGAGTGACTGCCATGTCGAAGGCGACGTTGCTGGAGAGCAGGACATCGGTGGTCTGGTTGGAGACAACCACGATACCGTAAGGAACTCCTACACCGCAAACACGGTGACTGGCGAGTGGAAGGTCGGCGGTCTGGCGGGAAGTAACTACGGCACTGTGAGAGACTCCCATTCCATAGGCAGCACCACTGGCAATTACTACGTTGGTGGCCTGCTCGGAGGGAATAACGGCACCGTGAGAAATTCCTTTTCCGCAGATGAGGTGACCGGCAACTACTATGTCGGAGGTCTCACGGGGTCCAATTCGGGCACTGTGACCAGATCTTACTCCACGGGCGGCGTGACTGGCTCTTCAATTGTTGGTGGTCTCGTGGCAATCAATGGCCGGGATAGCGCCGTTAGCGACTCTTATTCCGCAACCAGCGCGGATGGCAACTATTATGTCGCCGGTCTGATAGCAGTGAATTTCGGTACAGTCAGTAACTCGTATTGCAGAGGTAACGTGACCGGTCACGAGTATGTCGGTGGTCTTCTGGCCGTGAATTGGGGAGGCAATGCCAGCAACTCCTTCTGGGATACGGATGCTACCGGACAAGTTACCTCGGCTGGCGGGACAGCGAAGAGCACTGCGGAAATGCAGGACGTCGCCACATTCCTTTGGGCGGCTTGGGACATATGCGCGGTCGCTCCTGGCATGGCCAACCCCGCCTTCACCTGGAACATCGTCAATGGGCAGACCCATCCCCTCCTGAGCTGGCAGCTCACCACTTAATACCACCCAAGGTTAGGATGCCCGTGCCTTCCGTCACTGGGGTCGAACCTGGCCCGCCATGACGGGGTCAACTTCCCACAAATCTGGAATTTCAGCTTCCCCGAAGTGCCAGTTTGTTAGACCATGCCGTATCTTTCGTGGTATAACCTCGCTTGATGTATGAAGGCCTCTATCCTTGTCTTTGCGTTGGTTTGCTGTAACCCGTCGTATATCATGTTGAGCACAGGAATCCGGTTGTGCTCCTTCTGTATCCCTCTATAGATAGCAGTGGATAGAGTCCCAAAAAGGCAATTCAGAATGATGAGATTGGCTATACCACTGCAGCCCTGCACAGCATAATTCTTCGCCTTGGCCACATTTACGGTCACTATCGGGTCTATGTCATCACTTACATAAGGAGCGACAAGCGCGACCATATCCTCAACTCTGGGGATCCTACAGTCTGGAAGTCCGTCTTCCATCATTCCCTCGATCTTGCGCTTCCAGTGCATGAACGGGAACCTTCTAAGATAGTAATAGAGGGCAGCCAGATATTTTCTCTTAGCGAAGTGGGTCTCCGGATACACCTCATTGAAATATACTAAATAGTCTGTAGTGGTCGGCCCAAGCCTCACTTCAGCACCCAGCGATTCAAACTCTCTGATTATGTCGTTGTTAGCCCAGGAGTTCATACATGTGTAGAACTCTCCCACTATGCCTATGATTGGCCTGTCTTCATTCTTAGTTGGGATCTCGTCCATAATCGCTATTGAGCGGTTTAGAGCTTCCCAAAATCCCCCGTTGACAATTCCGGACGCTATCTCCTCTATGGCGCTTGAGTAAACCCTATCACTTTCACCCTTATTTACTTCGTAAGGGCGAATATGCAGCAACTTCTTCAGCAAGACATCCGTAGCGAGCCAGCCCTTCCAGATAGCTGCCGCCCACTTCAGCCCAAATAATTCGGTGAATTCATCATGACGTATAGAGGTAACCGGGGCAATCACAGGGATATGCCCAAAACCTAGCCTCTTCAGAACCAATTTCTGGGATAGGCCATATTGACTCAACCTGCATGAACCGTCGAAGTTAAGCATCATAAACGCTGCCCTATCGGGGTCGAAATCGTCAAGTTGAGTCATCTTGACCAAATCCCCTGTGGTCAGCAAGTAAGGATGACATTCCTTGCCGGAGACATATCTCCTTCCCAGCTCATCTGATAGTTGATCAGGCTCGGGCAAAACCCGGGCATCTATCCCCACGGAGTTAAAAGAAGCAGCCCAAATGATCGAGTGTCCAGAGACATAAGGGGTATAGAGCGTTCTATCCAGTTCCCTAATCCTCTTTGATGGTTTGAAAATACCTACACTACCGCAGGACCTGACCACGCTGAGGTCCTCTTGCCTTTCCTCCTTGGCCCCTGTCTTCGATCTGCCGAGGGTATCAAGGAAGGCCTCAACCCTGGTGGTCATTCCTGCATCACCGCTGTGCTCATCTACCTCCAGAAGCAGATAAGGGTCCTCCTCCATAGTCTCTTCGAGATACTTCCAGAAGAAAGCATCAGGACCACAGCCATAATTGGTGATCATTATGGGATTCAAGCTGCGGTTATTCTTAGCCATTATTGCTGCCCGCAGAAGATTCTGCTCATTCTTCCAAACCAAGTTGGAGTAATGATGAGGCAGTTCAACCTCATCCAGCGGCAGTAGATCAAACGGTATAGCCAACATTCCCAGATGGCGTAATTTCTTGGCAATATTTAGATTCAGCGCCACGTCATGAATATTGTAGGGCTTTCCTATTACCACCACGGCCTCATTGTCCTTCTTAAGGGTCTTAAGTATCTCCTGCCCTCTTTCTCGACGAATCCTTTCGAATTCGTCTTGTGCCTTAAGAGCAGCGGATATAGCTGAGCCGACCTTCTTCTTTTCCTTCCCAAGGTCCCTGCCTATCTTTTCCATCTCCACTCTGAGGTTCCATTTTTCTTTGGCCATAAATATCGTAGGACTTATCATTCTTGCTTTATCTCTGAAAGCTGGTCTCAGCATGAAGGGGATACCCTGAATCAGGGGGCAGTTGTAGCTCCTGGCCACATCGTCGTTGTCCTTCTCCAGGTCAATAATGCTGGGCAGGAATATGAAGTCGACACCTTTTTCAATCAGATTTGCCACATGCCCGTAGGCAACCTTCACCGGATAGCAGGCCTCGGCCAAAACCTCTTGAAGTCCCTTATGAATGAGCCTCTTATTAGTCTTATCGGACAGCACCACTTTGACTCCCAACTCCGCAAAAAACGTGGCCCACAATGGAAACTGCTCAAAGAACATCAGAACCCGTGGAATGCCTATCACCGGAGAATTCGGAACAGATTGATCCTCCCTGTAATAGCGCATGAGCATTTCTTCTCGCTCTCTGAACAGATCAGGAAGAATCTGGGCAGTATCCTTCTCAGCCTTAAGGTCATACCTGTCGCAGATACCACCGTAGAAGGACTTGAATTCGCCTCCAATGGATATCTTCTTTATCTCGCAGTGGTTGGGGCAATGCTGGCATTCAAAGGACTTGACCTCGTATTTCCGGTCAGTGAGGTCAAAGCCGACAAAGTTGCTTTTCCCATCCCCATGTTTCCTCTCCATGGCAATCAACGCAGCCCCTATGGCACCGGTCACATTGTGGCTCTGTGGGACCGTAACCTTCTTCCCTAGAATATTCTCGAAGGCAGCCACCACACTCTTATTTCCAGCAACGCCTCCCTGAAAATATATCCTCTCGCCAATCCTCTTATTACCTATCACCTTTTCAATGTAGTTATTGGCAATAGAGTAGGAAAGCCCCGCTAAAAGATCGATTTTCGGTGACCCTACCTGCTGGTGGTGTATCAAATCAGATTCCATAAAGACAGTGCACCGGGTCCCTAAATCAACAGGAGCCTTCGAGCTAAGAGCAAGCTTGCTAAACTCCTCCTCGATATTTATATCCAATCTGTCAGCCTGTTCCTGGAGAAAGGAGCCAGTCCCGGCAGCACAAACCTTGTTCATCTCAAAATCCACCACTGCACCATTTTTCAGGCGGACATATTTCGAATCCTGCCCCCCTATTTCAAATATGGTGTCTACGGTCTTGTCTATCTCCAGCGTAGCCCTAGCCTGAGCCGTAATTTCATTAATCACTAAGTCAGCGCCAACAAAGTCCCCTACAAAGTAGCGCCCACTGCCAGTGGTGGCTACGGCGTGGACTTCAACAAGGTCCTTGATTTCATGACCTATGTCTCTTAGTCCTTTCCTGACTGACTCAATGGGATTCCCCTCGGTCATGAGATACTTCATCGCCAGCAACTTCTTGTTTTCGTCCAGGACGACGATATTTGTACTCACAGCACCAACATCAACCCCTATATACACCTTACTCTTGTGTTGCTTCTTGAGAATAGGGCACTCATCCGCTGGATTAGAACCATCCCCGCTGTATAGCAACCTCCTTAAATGCCCTACCTCAGCTTTACTGGCCTTTCTGGCTAAGTAGCGCTTCAAGACCTCCGTTGCTACCCGAAGTTTGACAGGCGTATCCCTGTGCCTTTCCGAGGCCATCATTGCTGCTCCAATGGCTCCCATGACCTTGAAATGCTCGGGAATGATCAATTCCCCGGGCTTGAGTTCTAGCAGTTCTTCGAAAGCCTTAGCCACTCCTTTATTGGCAGCAACGCCACCTTGAAAGGCTATTGGCTTTACGAATCTCCTTCCCTTACCCAAATTGCTTATGTAGTTTCTAGCCAAGGCATAACAAAGCCCGGCTACTATTTCTTCCTGCGGTGTCCCCTCTTGCTGCAAATGGACCATGTCAGATTTGGCAAAGACACTGCACCTGCCTGCAATGGTAGCCGGCTTCTCGGCTCTCGTAGCCAGACTGCTGAACTCATCTATGGAGATCCCCAGACGGTATGCCTGTTGGTCAAGGAAAGAGCCGGTTCCCGCAGCACATATCTCATTAAGGGCATGGTCAACGATGACTGTCCTTCCACTTCTTTCATCCCGCTCCAGGAAAATCAGCTTCGAGTCCTGCCCTCCAATCTCGATAACTGTCCTAACACCAGGATGGAAATACGCGACGGCCCTTGCCTGGGTAGTAATCTCATTTTCCTTATCAACACCCATGACCTCAGCTATCAGGTCACGCCCGCTCCCAGTGCATACAGCCCCGCACAGCTCAGGAAAACGTCTCTCCAGACCCTCAAGAACGTCAATTAGTACCTGGATAGGTTGCCCCCTTGTCCTCTCATAGACGCTTTCCAGAAGTCGGAGTTGCTCATCGACTACAGCTATGTTTAAGCTGACCGAGCCTAAATCTATCCCCATAAAGGTTTTGACTTGGCTTGTCATTCCGATCCCTCGACCTTCTTTTTTGCTGCTTGGGCAATCTCGTTTGAAATTGCCTGCCCCCCACGTCGCAGCAGCCACGCTAGGACCCCAGAGACTTCGCCGCCTACGGCAACTTTCGTGTTGCCATTTGCAGGTTCCAGAGTGTAGAAGCGCGTCAACTTAGCGCCTAAGACTTTTCCCTCCAGAACCACAGCCCGTTCTGGGATAAACTTGGTGACCGTCATCAATGATTTGACCGTAAGCCTGCTTACTCTAGCCGTGACAAAGACTCGTGAACCTACCATCAAAGGCCCCTTGGAGATCCTCTCAAGCTTCTTAATGGATGGCGCCCATTGAGGCCATTCTTCAAGCTTATCTACGAGCGCCCACACTTTCTTGACGGGGGCCTTGATTTCGATGCTGCTTTCAAACCTCATGCCTGTCAGATTCCCCCTACCTCGTATCTTAAAGATATTATACATCATTGTGCAATCTAGGACGTTGGCGCGACAGGTGTGTCCTTCATGCCCCTACGCTCTCTACAGACGTAAAGATGCGCAGGCCGAAATCGCGCACATCTTGCTTCTGTTGAGGCTAGACCACTGTCAATGCTAGAATGAATCTGGAAGGGTGTCTGAAATTCAATCTGGTGCCCAGCGAGACTCAGTCGAGACATGAGCTTCAATAGACCTGATATCATCCGGCCTCCGAGCGAATGGAAAAGCTACTTTCTCCCTCTGACCAGTGGCTGCTCCAATAATACCTGCACTTTCTGCGCTTACTACGGCTCAAAGCTTCAGCTACGAGATGCCACTGACGTTAAGAGCGAGATAGATGCCCTAGCGTTGTTCACTCGGAGTGGCATCCGCGTTCCCAATACTCCCAAGGTTGTGTATGCTGTGGCTCAACACTGGGATGGCAAGAGGATATTTCTCCAGGATGGCGATGCACTCGTCTATCCCTTTCCTAAACTGGAGGAGGCTCTCGGTTACTTAAATGAGCAATTACCCACAATTGAAAGGATTGGCACATATGCGACGCCACAGGATATTCTGCGCAGAAGTGTGGACGAACTGAAGGAGCTGGGGCAGCTCAAGCTGGGTATATTCTATACAGGACTCGAGACCGGCGATGACGAACTGCTCCAGAAGATAGGTAAAGGGGTAAACTCGCGTCAGGTGATTGAGGCGGGAAGAAAAGTGAAGGAAGCCGGAATAAGCTTTTCTGTCACGGTGATTCTGGGACTTGGCGGCATTGAGGGAAGCAAGAAGCATGTGCTCGAGACAGCCAGGGTGCTCACTGAGATTGACCCGGATTATGTCGGGGCTTTGACTTTGACTCTGGTCCCGGGTACTCTCATCTATGACCAGTGGGCACGAAAGGAATTCCATCCCCTGTCCCCTTTCCAATCTCTGGAGGAACTGAAGTCAATCATAGAGAATTCCGACTTCACCGATTGCTTCTTCAGTTCAATGCATGCCTCAAACTATGTCTCCGTCCGGGGCAAGCTACCGCAGGACAAAGAGAGAATGCTCAAGCAGCTGGAAAACGTTCTGGCAGCCAGAGACCCTTCTCTGCTCAGGCCCGAGTTTCTCAGAGGGCTCTGACTATGAGCCGTGGAACAAAGTCAACCCACCACTATGTACTTGCCTTCTCCTGACCCCAGTCCACGCTTCACTGCGCTAGCAATTTGTGCCAGTTCCCAAGGATTGGCAGGGATTTTATTGGAGGCCCGATACTCCAAGATTACCTTCATTGCTTCGATATCGATAGCAATGAGGTCACCAGAAGCAAGCACCAAGCCTGGCTCCACTAATTGGCCCCTATCTGGTCCGCCCGATACGAAAGCCTTTCTCCCATCCATGATGATGAGATCAGGCTGCCAGCAAAGATTCACGTCAGCCAATTTCTCCTGCAAATGACCGAGGTGAAAACTGCGCCGTTGTCCAGGAGCAACAAACCCAAAGACAAGCTTAATCGCACCACTAGATGCGCCGAGACTGTGAGTCTTCACGCACGGCAAATAGACCATCTTATCGGCTTCATAGGCGGAACGAGGCATTACAACTTTGCTCAAGTAATCTCCATTGATCTTGATCTGTACCCAATCATCAGGTCTATCATCAAAAGCAATAAGTTCAACACCTAACCTTCGAGCTAACTCTGGGATACCAAGTTGATCAAACACTCTTCTGGTTGGCCGCCAAACGGCACCAGCGCTCTCACCAATGGTGACTCTGCCTCCAGCCTCAAGGACGAGTTCAATCACGGCTTGAAGGAAAGCCAGGTCAGTAGACGCTGGAAACGGGTCCGGGCTGTTGAAGTTTGGTTTTACAAAAACTCGGTCGCCCTTGTTGATGGCCTGCTTCAAATTCCCCATCAATGAAATCACTTGGCCAATAGCTAGCCTAATATCCCGTTGGGGTTTAACTTTTGCTACGACTGGCTTGCCATCCCTGAGCCACGCATTGCTCTTTCGTGGCTTTGGCTCTACACATGGAATGCCCCTTGGTATCCTGTCGCCCAGAAAGTGATAGACTCCAACAACTCTGTCAAAGAGATTTGCCATATGACATCCAAAGCATGACCTAGTTCTGTTACTCTTGCCCCTTTTCAGAGGCTTTACCTCTACCATAAGTTGCTGCAAACTTCATGCGATGGTAGGGAGACGTGAGAACTGCACCGGGATTATTGCCGGTGACCATGTCTTTAGCCACCACGTAAGTGACAGGAGCTTTCGAACGCTTGATGAAAATAGTGTCATGTCCCACGCATAGACCATATATGAAGTTCAGCTCCGTACCCTCCCGGTTCATGATTTCCGCCTGGGCCACAGGATTGCAGCTTATGCCTAGCTGGTTCACCCATTCATCGGGTATTCCCGTCTCCTGAGGACTTAGCCCACCTATCATACAGGCCACAGAGACAACCTGAAAACCAGCTCTGTCCAGAAAGCGGGCAAATTCCCGGCCTTCACGGACTAACCCAACACAAACGGCTAATCCTACCTTCTTGGCACCCAGTTCCCTGGCGAACTCGATGCACTGCTGGACTCGAGACCAATCATAGCCCCCTCTTTTGAGCACTTTGGCTGCAGCCAGATGGAATCTCTTGTCGTCGGGCTCAAGATATCGGCGTTTACTCTCTTCTACCAGGTCCATGAATTTCTGTGCCTGGCAATACTCAGGAATTCCTTGAGGATACCGCTGCAAACACTCGTTGTCCTTGCACTGATGACACTGGATTGTCTTAGCTTCTTTGGGCATCTTACCTCCTTACAGATGGATACCTGCGATATGACCGTTTAAGTGCAATGAGTAGCTTTCCCCAAAACCCGCCTCTCTCTTCACCACCACGGCTGATTCTATACTTCAGTTTCAACCGATGTCAATTCAGTGCCACAAAGCTGTTAATGGTTGGCCTAAGCGTTGAGTCGCTGCTCGCGGTCAGTGCCCTTCATTTGTACGGACTGTGGTGTAACGCCTGGAACATACTATGCCAAAGATAAGAGCAGGTATAATAAATGTCACTGGATACATCGGTGCCGAACTGGCTCGCTTGCTTTGCCAGCACCCCCAGGTAGCAGTTGTCGCTTTCGCCGGGAGAAGCGCAGCCGGGCAGAAGCTAGGGGATGTCTTTCCCAGCCTGCTCGGAACCAGGCACGTAATAAAAGCCGAGCTTGACAGCGAAATCGATATTGCCTTCTCTGCGATGCCCCACAAAAGCAGCGTGGACGTAGTGCCGGCTTTGCTAAGACAAGGCATCCGGGTCATCGACGCCAGTGCTGATTTTAGATCAAAAAAAGCCGATGACTATCCTAGATGGTATGGGTTTACTCATCCATCTCCCAGGTTACTTAGAGAGGCGGCCTTTGGCTTGCCCGAGCTGCGTCATGATGAAATTGCCTCGGCTTCACTGGTGGCAAATCCGGGTTGCTATAGCACCGGTGCTATCCTGGCCCTGGCACCTGCAGCTAAAGAGGGGCTCGTCTGCCCTGACATAGTCGTGGATAGCAAATCGGGTATTTCGGGTGCCGGCAGAACACCGACGTTGACGACGCATTATGCCGAAGTTGATGAGGATGTCTCTGCCTACGCCCTCGAGGGGCATCGCCATTTGCCCGAGATAGAACAGGAACTGAAACTACTTGATCCGTCCGTGTCTCATTCAAT
>Ga0172362_10003854_pt1 | contig 12974 bp, 16 predicted proteins | sample LakKivs1_kivu2a2_FD_114534 | JGI IMG/M metagenome (GOLD analysis project Ga0172362, IMG submission 114534) | Sediment microbial communities from Lake Kivu, Rwanda - Sediment s1_kivu2a2 | ecosystem: Environmental > Aquatic > Freshwater > Lake > Sediment | place: Rwanda: Western Province, Lake...
CGCCCGCCCGGAAGAAAAAGGACTGGAAGTGAAGCCGCGCGGTCCGGAGTCCATGCCTCCAGCAGCACCGGAAGATCTGGAGAAGCAGAGGAAAGAAGAATCTGAGAAATACCAGGCCGAAGAGAAGAGCAAAAGGGAGGAAGCGGCCCGCCAGCTCGAACAAGAAGCGATGAAACCCGCGCCGTACTCACGGGAAAACGTTCGAAGGCAGACTGAGCTTCTGGATCGAGCCCAGAGAATCCGAGCCGGCCAGGAACCCCTGCCCGCCCCGAAGGAATGACTTCACCGCCCTTCTCGATCCGTTGTGCCCGCCGCGAACGTTCAGTCGACCGCCTTGAATACAATGTGCCGGTCAAGGTGCATCTGCTTGAGGAGATGGCAGATTTCCTTCGACACATTGGTCACGACCAGCTCCCCGCCTGCCTTCCGGAGATGGTTGCGGGCTGAAATGAGAACCCCGAGACCGATGGAGTCGATTACGTTGACACCCTCGAGATCGACAACCAGTTTTCCCGGCTTTTCACCGATAATCGAAAAAATCTTTCTCCTCAGTTCCTGCGCCTCGGAAGCAACGATGTCTTTATGGGGTGCGATGAAAATCTGTTTGCTCATGTTTCCCGACCTCAGTTACGGGATCTTTTTTCAACCCCATCAGATGTAACTCCCCATCAATACGCGGGCCTTCTTTATTTCCGAAAAAAGCATCTTCGACGAGAAGAGCCTCTCCAGGTTGTGTCTGTCCACCAGGGGGGCGTATGAATAGGGCAGGGCCTCGATCGTAAAGACGCTGCGCTTGTCCTCGTCGACGAACAACTTGGCTATCTGATTGGCCATGAAGAGCGCGACCAGGTGTTTGAGACGCTCCACATCGGCACCCAGTTCCTCCAGGGGCACAGAGGACAGGTGGTGATGCATCTCCACGGCATAGATCATGGTATCCGAAAGACCCCACTTCTCGAAGGCCAGCCGTCCGATGAGACAGTGATTGATGCCGAAAAGGCTGTTCTCATCGTAAATACCGAAACCACCGGCGTAGGGGAGCGTGTAATCTCCGGTAAACTCCATCGTGGGGAAGATCTCGGCGTTGACAAATTTTCCGACGTCGTGGAGCAGCCCGAGCGTGAACATGAAATCCCGATCGAGGCCCTCAAAGGCCCCGGCGACATGAGAGGCGCAGATGGAGGTCACGATGGAATGTTCCCAGAGGAGTTCGACAACGACATCGGTGAGAGATCCCTTTTTCCGGATGACCCTGGAGAAAGCCTTGTGGTAGACAATATTCTTGATGTTGTTCAATCCCAGCAGATGCAGCGCCTGGGTGATGGAATCGACTTTCTGTCCCCCGAAGTAGGCGGAGTTGGCCGTGTGCAGGATTTTCCCCGTCAGCACGGGATCGGCCTTGATCGCCGCGGCGATCTGGGAAAGACTGATATTGGGGTCACCGAGATACTGACAGACCCTGTAGGATGCACCGAAGTCTTTCATGCTGTTGGTAATCGCCCTCACACGCTTGGTGACCCCGGGACTCACATTTTCAAGGGTGAGAGGCCTCTCCTGGGCGAAGGTCACCGCCGATCCTGATGAAAATATGGAAGAAAGCCCCTCTGTGACCCTTTCCATCAGGATATCATCCTGCTCGTCCGTCCACCTTCCGGATCCAGGGGTATAATCACTGTTCTCGCTGGCGCCCGGGCCAACTTCCTGCGCTATTATTTCCGTCGCTTTAAGAGATTCTCGATCCCGCTGTCGCATTTAAGAGCCTTTCTTATGCTGTACCGGCTTGATGTTGTCTGGCTAAGTGCCCGTCTTCATATGGATTTCCTGCACAACTCGGCCGGCGATCCCCGGATTTTCCAATAGGATGTTCCAGGTCGTTATAAAAAATGCAAAAAGGGTGCCCCGGAAAGTCTTTCCCGGGGCACCCCGTAGGGATTTGCCTGTGCTTTTGAGGACGGCAAGAATGTCTCGTTCATTGGCGCTTAATTGTTTGTAGGTCTTCGGCATAATCTGCAATCATAATGCGGAAGCCTAAAAACCGAAAGTGTTGCACTTGCTTATTGAACTCGTGATTTTCGAAAATTCCTCTTATCCTCCACCGTATTGCTCAATACCTCTTACAACCCCTTTTTCTCGAACCACCAGAAAAGGGCAAGGCAGGCGACGACGAAGACGGGGATGACGATCCAGTGGCTGACACCAAGCACTTCCGGCAGGGTGATCTTGCCGAAGTTCCCCCAGGTATAGACCGTTGCCTTCAGGGCCGGATAGAACTCTGCGAAGACAGCCGCCCCGAGGATCATCCCGAGAATCCCCCAGATGGCATCCCAGCGGCCCTCTCCCAGGGCGCCGGCCTGCGTAGCGGGACAGTAACCGAGAAACCCCCAGCCGACTCCGAAAACGAGGCTCCCCAGGATCACCGGTCCGAGGATCGTCGGTTTGATGGAAAGTTTCGCGAGCCCCATGTCCTTGAGCAGGTACACGCCGACCATCCCGACCAGGACGGCCGAAAGCATGAACTTAACGATCGTCATATCCATGAGCCTCAAGGCCCCCATCTGTTTATCGTAGCGAAGCACCCGGCCTTTCTGTAAAAGAAAGCCGAACAGAATCCCTGTAATCAACCCGTAGATCAGCATCTTCATTTGCGCTCACCTCCATAAAGGATACGGGCAATAAGGATGCCGCCCAGGAAAAAGCCGATGAAGGCAATGAGGCCGCTAACGGCAAGCTGAAGCGAACCGCTCAGCCCATGACCGCTCGGTCACCCGTCGGCCAGGCGGGCGCCGAAGATAGCGATGGCTCCGCCGATGAAAGCAGCGACGGCCCGTCTCGAGATGCTCGGGCCGAATCGCTTTTGCCACATGTCTGGAACGGCTTTCCACTCAAAGCTCTGGGAGGTCGTGGAGGCAATCAATGACCCGAGCAAAACGCCCGTGACAAACATCCACTGCCAGTCGATAACAGGTGGTGTCTTCACAAAATATTCGAGGCTCTGAACCCGCTCGGGCGCAAAGAGTCTCTCCAGTGCACCCGCGAAACGCACGAAGCTCGTTGACGCGCCGAAATAATGCCCGACAAACCACACCGAAAGCGTCGAAACAACACCGGTGAGCGCACCCGCCAGATAAGGGCTCCAGCCGTTGTCTTCCGCTCTTGCCATAACCGTTAACCTCCTTTCTCCGAAATGATCTTACCCCTTCTTGTGAAAAACCTCTTTGAGACATATACTTAATCTTTTTATAACATCAAATAAATTTTTTCAAAAAATTTTGTCCCGTTGAAGTTTCCCGGGTAATCGTTTAAGAATAAAAGTGTTCATACGGTTTCCATCAGAATGACACAGGCATAAGGTGTGTCGATTGAAAGCATTCTCCCTTCAGAGAGTGAGTATTCCCGTGGGTGCGAAATGGACCACCTCCGGGCTTCTCGCCATACCCGGTCGATACAGGGAGGGGAAGGCTGTCGTCGTGGCCCACGGGGCGGGAAACGACATGGAAACCCCCCTCATTTCTTCCCTCGCGGGAGGCCTTGCGGAAGCTGGATACCTCACCCTCCGGTTCAACTTTCTGTACCGGGATCGAGGCGCGAAGACCCCCGATGACGAGAAGACACTGGGGGAGACATGGCAGGCGGCTTATCGCTTCATCAAAGAAGAGACGGGGTTGCCTGTAAACGCCTTCATTGCCGCCGGGAAATCCCTCGGCGGGAGGATCGCTTCCCGGATGGTCTCCGCGGGCCTCCTTCCCGCCGACCGCCTGATATTCCTCGGTTATCCCCTCCACCCGCCGGGGGACCGGGAAAAATTGAGGGACGCCCCTCTTTACGCCATACGCATCCCCATGCTCTTTTTCGCGGGCACCCGCGACCCCTTTTGTGATGCGGACCTCCTGAAATCGGTCCTGAGCCGCATCAGAGCCCCCTGGAAACTCTGCACGATCGAGGGTGGGGATCACTCCTTTCATCGGCACGGCGGTTCTCCCGATCCGTCCGTCCATGACATGATCGTGCGCGAAACCCTCATCTGGCTTGAGGAGCGGCAAACCGCAATGAAAGGACAGGACCCATGAAAACCCTGATGATCTTTTCTCTTGTCCCCCTGCTGGTAGTGTTCTCAACAGGCACAGCGGCCGCGGATGTCGTCGCCCACGACCTCGTCGCGGTGAAGGGGGAAGAGGTCATGCTGAGGGCTGACACGAAAGGTCTTTTCTTCGAGAAGGGCGGGGTGCTGGTGGAGTTCTTCGTTGACGGAAAATCCATCGGAAAGAACCTGTCGGGCAGCGGCGGTGTCGCTTTGAAGCCCTACCGGGTGCTTAAAACAGGTGTCCACAGGGTCAAGGTAAAATCGGGGAGCGACGAGGACGAGGGGATTCTTCTCTCATTGACCAAGGGGTCAAAAATCGTTTTTGTCGATATCGAAAGCGGGCTCTATGTCGAAGGAACCCCCGGCAGGGCAAAGCCCGGAAGCCGCAGGGCTCTGAAGGAGATCGGCTCTCGCTACCCCGTGGTGCTTCTGCAGTCCGGCATGATCGGGGCCAGGATGCACAGACTCTGGCTCCGGGAGAACGAGTACGAGGCCTATCCCGTCTTGCCCTGGAATAGCGGGGCCATCTTCGACGAGATAAGTCGCAAGGGACTCAAAATCAGAGCCCTGGTCGGGGGGCCGCACATCATCGAATCGGCCGGGAAATACAAGCCCCCCGCTTTTTGGTTCGACAAGGTCGACAACGCCGAAAAAGTGAAAGACTGGGAAACCCTTCAAAAGAAGCTGAAATAGTAGTCGATGGATCCATCCGTTCAATGTCCTCCCAAATCCATTTGCTATCGGGTGAGCGAGCCCTTATAATGCACCCAAATCTTCATGTTTCCCCTGTCCCGGCGAGCAGGTCATGAAAATCCAAGTGATAGGTTATCACGGATACAAGGCGAACGAAAGACCCCTCAAGTTCTACATCGGAGACAAGGAGCTGGAGGTCAAAGAGCTGCTGGACCGCTGGTATGGTGAGCAGGACGATTACTTCAAGGTGCTCGCTGATGACGGGAACACATACGTGCTCAAATACAGGCGGGAAGAGGACAACTGGGAACTCGCACTCTATACGTCCCCGATGCTCCACCAGGGTTTGAAAAGCGGGATTATTCAACTGGAGCCATCGGGCAAGAAAAAACATTAGTTCCCCCGCCGCGAGGGGCGAAACGGAACAGAGGATGGGCGCTCTACTGGCTGTCGATTTAGGCCTGACAACAGGTCTTGCACTCTACGACCGGTGCGGAAAACTGCGCTGGTACCGCTCGCAGCACTACGGCAACATGACGAGCCTGAGGCGCGCCATCTACCGGTTGGTCGGAAGTATCCCCGACCTCGAGCTTGTTCTCCTCGAGGGCGGCGGTGACATTGCCGACCTCTGGGAGCGGGAGGCTTCGCGGCAGGGTGTCAGCGTGAAGCGGGTCAGCGCAGAGACCTGGCGCCGGCACATCCTCTATCCCAGGGAGCAGAGAAGCGGCACCGCGGCGAAAAACCGCTCCAGGGATCTCGCCCGGAAGATCATCGAATGGTCCGGCATCCGGCTTCTCAAGTCACTGAGACACGACACGGCGGAGGCGATTCTCATCGGCCTCTGGGGGGCTTTACAGATGGGATGGCTCGACCGCCTGCCGCAGGCCCTGCGGCAATGAGCCCTTTGCAGCAACAACCTTCCAGGTGCAATCCAACATGCTGAACATCATCAAGGATCTTTTCGGGATCGGGAAAGACAGCGAAAGCATCATCCGGGTTCTGATCGAGGCCAGAAAGAAGACGAAGGGCGTCAAATACCAAGTCCTCTCCGAGGCACAGTTCAACACGAGTCTCATCCTCGATCATTACCTGACCCGTAAAGCCGACGCCGGGAAGATCATTAAACACTTGAAAACAGGACATCTCTCCAGGGCCTTCGATGAGGGCTTCGACTTCCGACGGATCCAAAAGGGAAGAGTCACCGAAAAGATGGTTGTGAACACCCCCTTCCTGAAAAGCTACACCGGCCTGGATTGCGAGGGTCTTCTCAGGCGCATCCTGTTCCACATTGAGCAGCTCAAACTCCTGCCGGAACTCTACGCTATCGAAAAAACCGACCGGGTGGACATCCGCAGACGCCTGGAAAATCTCGGAAGGCGATACGTCCTGTTCGCAAGATTCCTGAGGTCTCCGTAGCGTTCCCGTCGCAAAAAAGAACCGCCGCGACCTGAAAATCCATGCCCATCATTTCTTTGTCCTTGACAAACATTCCTTTGTCTGCCAAATAATTCTTCACGATTTATTTTTATATTATCCCGAGTCTTCACCTGACGTTCAAACCATTTCCTTTTCTGCCTTTTCAGGATGAAACCGTGATCCGGACATTCGAAGATCTCGACAGACTTGCCCCCGATAAGGGTCCCAAAAAGTTTATCGTCCTTGCCCCCGAGGATGAGGAGTTCATGCTGGCTGTCAAGCACAGCTGGCAGAGGGGATACATCGAGCCCGTTCTCATCGGGAGCCGTGAAAAGATCGAGAGGCTGGCCGGCCATGTGGAATTCGATATCGCCCCCTTCGAAAAGATCTTTGAATCAGACCGCCAGGGGATCGCCAACCTTGGCATCTCCATGCTGTTTTCGGGGGACGTCGACATGGCGGGAAAGGGCCAGATCCCTACGGCCTTCATCTACCGCTCCATCATCCGGGAGGAATCGAAGGTCCGGAAAGGCACGATGGTCAGTGTCATCTCCCTGTGGGACATCGCGGGGCTCGGTCACCTGACCTCCCTGACGGATACAGGCGTCAATATCAACCCGGATTTTGAAAGCAAGACCGAAATACTGAAAAACGCGGTTTTCCTCTTTCACCTGCTGGGATATCCGAAACCGAGGATTTCCGTCCTTTCCGGTCAGCGGGAAATAGGCGGCACTTTGGAATCCTACCGCGATTTCACAAGGCTTCGGGAGACCGCGCAAAAGGGGGATCTCGGATCCTGTGAAGTCATCGAAGCCACATCTTTTACCGAAATCTTCCTGCCCGGCAGAAAGGTCTTTTCACGCTTCTCCGAGATCGACATCGGGAAGACGGATTTTCCCGAGATCATACTGATGCCCAACCTCTCCACGGGCAACATCCTGGTGAAGCTCGATTTCGTCATTCCCCGTGTCCGAAGACGTTCTCTGGTCATGACGTCGAGGGGTCCCGTGATCATCCCCTCCAGGTCGGATTTCCACGACGCCATCACGGGTGAAATCGCGCTTGGTGTCGTAACCGCCGACAGGGTCAGGAAGGCATAGGGAGATGTTACGGAACTTTCAAGACATCAGGGAAGCGGCTCGGAAAGAGGGGAAGAAAAGGATCGTCCTCACCCCCTCGGGGCCCGAGGGCGGACCGGAAGCCCTCTACGATGCCGTGAGGGAGGGATGGGTCACGCCTGTCTTCATCGGTGAACGCTCTGCGGCGGATAAAACACTTCGCGAAAAAGGCTTCTCTGCTCACGACTTTGAAATCATCAGCGAACAGGACCCCCGGAAATGTGTGATGCTCGCCCTGGACATGGTGCGGGGGAAAAAGGCGGATATCGTCATGCAGGGGACCATGGAAAATCAGCTCTTCCTCGACCTCGTGCTCGACAGGGAGAAGGGGTTGATGCAGGGCCGTGTCGCCAGTTTCGTGTCCATCTTCGACCCGCCGACCCTGGATCGGCTCACCATGATCACCGACGCCTATATCAACAACAACCCTTCCATCACGGAAAAGATCGCCATCACGGAGAACGCCATCAAGCTGGCCCGCGTTCTCGGCATCGGATCACCGAAAATCGCGGCGCTGTCCGCCATAGAACAGGTCAACCCGGCCATCCCCTCCACCATGGATGCGGCCATCCTCTCGAAGATGGCTGAGAGGAAACAATTCGGGGATGTCATCATCGAAGGTCCGCTGGACATTGATTGCGCCGTGAGTGGGAAGGCTGCGGTGCGCAAGGGCGTCCAGAGCAGCGTCACCGGCCAGGTGGATATCTACCTTGTCCCGAACGTCGAGGCGGGCTACCTCACGGCCCAGATCTCCGTTTTCATTGCCGGGATGCCCATGGCGGGAGTTCTCATGGGTACATCTCACCCCGTCATCATCCATGTGCCCATCACCTCGGGCGAGAACAAGCTTGTGGAAATTGCCCTTGCCGTTCTCCTGTCAGGAAGATAAAAATGAACAAAGCACATCGGATTTTTGCCATCAATGTAGGGTCCACGTCGACCAAAGTCGCCTTTTTCGAGGGCGCAAAGGCCGTCGCTCAGAAAACCATTGCCTACAGTAGTCAGGAACTTGCGGGCTACGCAGAGCTTCGCGATCAACTCCCCCGGAGAAGGCAGGACGTCGTGACCTTCATGGAGAAAAACGGGATAGCCCTCGATCAGCTCAATATCATCATCAGCCGGGGGGGCCTGGGCAAACCCGGGCCTGCCGGGGCCTATATCATCGACGAGGCCATGTGCGAGGACCTCCTGGCGGGCCGTTACGGAAAGCACCCTTCCGCCCTGGGACCGGCCATTGCCCTAGATATGGCGAAGCCCTCGGGGATCCGGGCGATCATCGTTGACCCCCCCAGCACCGATGAGTTCGAACCCATGGCACGGATATCCGGTCTTCCCGATATCGAAAGAAAAAGCGCCTTTCACGCCCTGAATCAGAAGGCCGCTGCCAGGAAGGCTGCCGAGAAAATGGGGAAGAGCTACGATACGGTGAACCTTGTCGTGGCACATTTAGGGGGCGGTATCACGATCGGGGCTCACCGCCAGGGCCGCGTCATTGACTGCACCCATGGCCTGAGCGAAGGGCCCTTTACGCCGGAACGGTCGGGGAGTCTGCCGACCCTCGAACTCGCAGAGCTTGTCCTCGGCGCAAAATACACGCCGAAAGACCTGCAGCGGAAGCTCGTCGGCCAGGGCGGGCTGGCAGCTTACCTGGGCACGACGGATGCTATTGCCATCGAATCCGCGATCGATAAAGGCGACAAAAAGTCAATGTTCATTTACCAGGCCATGGCCTACCAGATTGCCAAGGATATCGGCGCCATGGCAACCGTTTTGAGCGGACAGGTGGACGGAATCGTCCTGACCGGAGGGCTCGCCCATTCAAAAAGGCTCGTGGGCTGGATCACGGAGCGCACTCAGTTCATCGCGAGCATTTTACTCTACCCCGGTGAAGATGAAATGGCCGCCCTGGCAGAGGGGGCTCTGCGGGTGCTCCTCGGCCAGGAAGAAGTTGTTTGACCCCATTTCTAATACAGCGCAATTAAATGGGATTTTTTTCCGTTTCTGTCACTTTTCTATTCACATCGACCTCGAAAGATGCTATAAGAAATTTAATTTCACCCTTCCCTGAACGGGGAGCACGTCCGTTTTTTTCCCAAGCCAAACGACTGGTCCGTAGCCTTTTGGTGGATTTCTCCAAGTACTTTTTTTAAAAGAACGACTTCCCGTCAGAGGGGGGTGACTGTTCGCCCGACGAATCGTCACGGGACCTGACGGTAAATCACTCCCGTCGATGTCCTGACGTTGGAAAATGTATTGATGGACTTACAAAGGAGGAGGTGAAAAAGGGGGATTCGGGGTCCATCAAAAATAATTGATCATGAAAGGAGAGGTTCTATGTCAGAGATGATTAGAAACGGCAGAGGTTCCGGAATCGTGATCGTCCTTGCGCTCGGCCTGGTCTTCCTCTGGGCCTGCACCGCAAAGACGCCCGTGCTTCCCGGAACAGCGACAACGGGTGCGGCAGGCGCAGCCGCGGGTGCGGCAACCATGGTGGGAGAATATACCTTCTCGAACATCTACTTCGATTACGACAAATCAAGCATCACGCCGGCTGCCGGGGATATTCTCAAGAAGCACGCCGCCTGGTTGAAGAAGAACGCCGGCTATGATGTCAAGGTCGAGGGATACTGCGACGAAAGGGGCACCGAGGCTTACAACATGGCTCTCGGCAAGAGGAGGGCGAATGCCGCCAAGGCTTATCTGACGAAACAGGGTGTCAACGCCAAGAGAATCTCCACGGTGAGCTACGGTGAGGGAAAGCCCGTCTGCACGGAAATGCTGGAATCCTGCTGGGCGAAGAACAGAAGGGCCGTGTTCGTCGTGACGCCGAAGAAATAAGACATCCAGCCCCTGATTTTGTATGACCTTCATACCCAAACTCGATCTTGAAAAGGAGGCGAGCAAGATGAAACGTTTACTTGCACTGATTATTATAAGTCTGTTCATCATCGGTTGCGGAGCAACAGGCAACTATTCGTATAAGAGCTGGGATCACCTGGTATTCAGCGCAGGCGGATATAAGAATTGCACCGCGGAGGACATGGAGAAAGCAAAGCAAGAGGGCTGGTGGGGAGAACTCGTTCCCTGCCCTGTCAAGAAATAACTCCTCCTATTTTCCGACCCTCTTGAAGACATAACCTTCAGCATCATCAGTCGAAGTGTGCAAGAAGCCCCGATGACGACCGCGGGGCTTTTTGTTTTCTGGATTCAGACACATGGCTTTTGACCGGCGCTAACAGCCACGGAGATAAAATAACAGACGGCGTCCGACCGGGTTCACCGGTCGAATTTTGATTGATCATGAGGATGAAACCCCTATAAGATGAAAAAGCAACCGGGACATACGTCCGGGACCAAAATCCCGAAGGGAGTGTAAATGACATGAACAAGGAGCGGCTTGTTGTCATCGGGGGAGATGCCGCTGGAATGAGCGCGGCTTCACAGGCCCGTCGCCGCCGAAAGGATCTGGAAATCGTCGTTTTCGAGCGCAGCCCGCACACGTCGTACTCGGCCTGAAGCATCCCCTACTACGTCGGCCGTGTCGTCGACGACCTGGAGTCCCTCGTTGCCATCACGCCTGAAGAATTCCGTGAAGAGAGGAACATTGACGCCCGGACCCTTCACGAGGTCACGGAAATCGACCTCCAGAATCGCCGGGTCCACGTGAGGAACCTCCGTGGGCAGAAAGAATTCCGGGAGCCCTTCGATATCCTGATGATTGCCACCGGCGCCGTCCCGACGTATCCGGATGTCCCGGGTGCGGATGCCAAAGGGATTTACGGCGTTCACACGCTGCAGAGCGGTATCGAGGTCAGACGGGTGGTGGATGAGGAAAAGCCGGGACACGCCGTCATCGTCGGTGGAGGTTACATCGGTCTGGAAATGGCGGAGGCCTTCGTCATGCGGGGGATGGACGTCTCCCTCGTCGAGCGCTCCGCGCAGGTGATGGGTACGCTCGATCCCGACATGGGGGCCCTCGTATCCAATGCCTTGTTGAAAATAGGCGTCAAGCTCTACCGGGATGAATCGCTGGAGAGCTTTGACATGAAGAATGGTAGGGTGGCCGCCGTGGTCACGGACCGGCGATCCATCCCTGCCGATATCGTCATCACAGGTCTGGGCGTCCGCCCCAATACCGACCTTGCCCGGCAGGCGGGCATACCGCTCGGCGCGAGGGACGCCATCAAGGTCAACGAACGGATGCAGACCTCGATGGAGGGCATCTGGGCCGGTGGTGATTGCGCCGAGTCATTCCACCTGGTGAGCCGAAGGCCCGTTCACTTCGCCCTGGGGACGATTGCCAACAAGCAGGGGCGCGTGGCCGGCATCAACATCGGCGGGGAATACGCCACATTCCCCGGGGTGGTCGGCACGGCCGTCAGCAAGATCTGCGCCGTGGAGGTTGCCCGGACGGGGCTTCAGGAAAAGGAGATCCAGGCACTGGGCCTTCAGTACGTCACCGGCAAGATCGAGAGCATGACGCGCGCGCACTACTACCCCCATGCAGGAAAAGTAACCGTCAAGGTTCTCGCCGAGAAGGGGTGTGGAAGGCTCCTCGGCGGGCAGATCGTCGGTGTCGAAGGCGCCGCCAAACGCATCGATGTTCTCGCCACCTCCCTGCACGCGGGATTCACCGTTCTTGACATGATCGATCTGGACCTGAGTTATGCCCCGCCCTATTCGCCCGTGTGGGACCCCGTCATCATCGCGGCCCGAAAGGCCGCCGAGGCCCTGTGAGGCTGAAACAAAGGACGCGAACCCCAGGGGACTCTGTCCGCACTACCCCTTGGGCCGGCGGGGGATGATGAAAGAGGTCCTATGCCTGTAGTCCACGTATGCCTTTCCGAAACGGAGTTCCAATTCCTTCTCCTCGATGATCCGGATGTAAAGGACCAGCAAAGAAAAAAGAAAGATCGTCACGGCAACGGCCATGGGAGAGCCGGCCAGAAGGCCCATGCCCAGATAGAAAAAGAAAGTGCCGAAGGTCATGGGGTTCCTGCAGAGGGCGAAGGGCCCTTCCACCAAAAGCCTCTGGGTCGGCATCAACGGCGAGGGTGTCCCTTTTCCGTGCAGGTACTGGGTCATGATCGTCCAGGCAGCGAAGGCAAAACCCTCGATGACGAAGAGAAGGCCAAGCACAAGCGCCAACGTCTCCCCCCGGAACCCTGCAAGCCCCAGCTTGCAATCCAGAAATAAAGAGAAATAAACGACGGCGAAGGGGCCCGCGGCCCCGAAAGCAAGTCCCTGCACAATGATCGCGAGCAAGCGCTGGGCGTTGCTGTACCGCCGCGATGCCAGCCGCCTGAAAATCTCCACATCCACCGGCGACCCTCCTGTATTTCGGGATGAATGTCACGACGTCATATGCTTACCATAAAAAAAACCGATCAAAAAACACCGGAAAGGCTCCTTGCCCCGGGAAATATTCCCCGAAAGTGAGCAGAAAAGTTCAAGTTTCATCGTTATCTACCGATAATCCTATGGAAATAAACTGCGAGGATGCATCATGTCGAATGTCTTCGGCATCGCGCTCTCGGCCATCAGGGCCCTGTTCACGAAACTCGACGTGGCGGCCAGCAACATCGCCAACGCCAACACCGACGGTTTCAAGAAAAGCCGCGCCGAATTGCAGGAGGTGGCGCCGGGCGGTGTCAAGGTGTCCATCA
>Ga0172362_10003855_pt1 | contig 12974 bp, 15 predicted proteins | sample LakKivs1_kivu2a2_FD_114534 | JGI IMG/M metagenome (GOLD analysis project Ga0172362, IMG submission 114534) | Sediment microbial communities from Lake Kivu, Rwanda - Sediment s1_kivu2a2 | ecosystem: Environmental > Aquatic > Freshwater > Lake > Sediment | place: Rwanda: Western Province, Lake...
TTTATAGGAACCTGCACCAACGGCCGGTTCAGTGATTTGAAGATTGCTGCTGACATACTTAAGGATAAAAAAGTTGCAAGCGGGGTTAGGCTTATTGTGGTTCCGGCTTCAAAAGATATATACCTTGAGGCTTTAAAGGAAGGAGTTTTAGAAACATTGATAAATAGCGGCGCAGTAGTACAATCTCCAGGCTGTGGTCCATGCGTGGGCGTACATCAGGGGATACTTGGTGATGGAGAGGTATGCCTTTCAACTCAAAACAGGAATTTTAAAGGGAGGATGGGAAATCCCAGCTCTTTTATTTATCTTTCTTCTCCTGCAACCGCAGCCTTGAGTGCGGTTAAGGGCTATATTGCCGATCCAAGGGAGGTTTTAGGATAATGCTTAAAAATAAGAAAGACCCAAAAATTATAATTGGAAGCAGTTTTAAATTTGGTGATGATGTTTCTACGGACCTGATCACTCCTGGAAGATTATTTCACCTCAGGTCCAATTTACCCGAACTGGCAAAACATGTCCTGGAAGACGCGGATCCCGATTTTGTAAAAGAAGTAAAACCTGGAGATTTTGTTGTTGGCGGCAGGAATTTTGGGCTCGGCTCCAGCAGAGAACATGCACCTCTGGTTATGAAAATTGCTGGTGTGGGGGCAGTCCTGGCTAAATCTTTTGCCCGTATATTCTTTAGAAACAGCATTAACGTGGGGCTGCCTGCCTTAATCTGTGATACTGATAAAATTGATAGTGGAGATATACTGGAGATAGATTTAAAAAAAGGAATAATTAATAATAAAACTAAAAATTTAAAATTAAAATTCAATCCTTTGCCTGAAGTAATGATAAAAATTTTAAATGATGGCGGACTGGCCAGCCATATTGCCAAAAATAAGGGGTTTAATCTATGAAACACATAATAACTTTAATACCAGGAGACGGCATAGGTCCCGAAATAACCGAGGCTACAGTTAAAGTGGTTGAGGCAACGGGGGTGAATATTGAGTGGGATACGGTAGAAGCAGGGGCTCAAGTTTACCAGAAAGAAGGTACAGTTCTACCCGATAGGGTTATTAAATCACTTAAGAAAAATAAGGTGGGAATAAAAGGTCCCATTACCACCCCGGTAGGAACCGGATTCAGAAGTGTAAATGTGGCTATGAGAAAGTTATTCGATCTGTATGCGTGTGTCAGGCCGTGTAAGAGTTACCAGGGAATTAAAAGCAGATACAGCAATATAGATCTGGTGATAATCAGGGAGAATACCGAAGACCTGTATGCAGGGATAGAGTTTAAAAAAGGGGAAATGGAAACAGAAGAACTTATTAATTTCATAAAAGAAAAAAAAGATACTCAGATTAAAAGTGATAGTGGAATAAGTATCAAGCCGATTTCTGTAACAGGATCGGAAAATATAGTCAGATTTGCCTTTGAATATGCCCGGAAAAATAACAGAAAGAAAGTTACCGGTGTGCATAAGGCAAATATAATGAAATACTCCGACGGCCTGTTTCTGGAAGTATTTAAAAAAGTTGCATCAAAGTATGATGATATAGAGTCAGAAGATAGAATTGTAGATAATATGTGTATGCAACTGGTGCAGAAACCGGAACTTTATGATGTTCTGGTTTTGCCAAATTTATATGGAGATATAGTTTCTGACCTTGCTGCCGGGTTGGTCGGGGGACTGGGTGTAGCCCCTGGAGGGAACATTGGAAAGGATATTGCATTATTTGAACCCACTCACGGCAGTGCTCCGAAATATAAGGGTCAGAATAAAGTAAATCCAACTGCAATGATGCTATCTGCAGTGTTGATGTTAAGGCATATAGAAGAAAAAAATTATGCTGACATGCTGGAATACGCCATTGCGGAAAACATTAGAGAGGGGAAATATGTAACTTACGATTTAAAACCCCACAGGGATGATCCTACAGCTGTTGGCACAAGCGAGTTTGCGGATGCGATTGTAAAGAAAATCAAAAAAGCCAGAAGTTAAAATTTGCTTTAGTTTTTGATTACCTGAATATAAGACTTAATTTTTACAATTTGACAAAGATTTTATTTATGTTTATAGTTAGATTAATCTAACATTTTTAGATGAAATAAAAAGTGGGGAAATATGAAAAAATTAACCCAGAGCCTGGAGGATTACCTCGAGGCAATATATGTGATCAGCCTTACCAGTAAGGTAATCAGGGTAAAAGAAATTGCAAAATTTTTAAATGTAAAAACACCATCAGTAGTAGATGCAGTTGGAAAACTTACTGAAAGAGGACTGGTAATTCATGAAAAATATGGATATCTGGAATTAACTGATAAAGGTTGTGAGCTGGCAAAGGAAGTAAATGATAAACACGAAAAGGTATATAAATTCTTTAATGAGATTCTTGGAGTAAGTGATAGTATTTCAAAAAAAGATGCCTGCAATATTGAACATTATATAAGCAAGGAAGCAATGGATAGGATGATAAAATTTACCAGGTTTGTAGACACCTGTCCTGAAGGGTATCCAGAGTGGCTGAAGCACTTTAATTATTATGCAAAGCACGGCAGGCATCCTTCAAATTGTACCAAAAAAAACGTCTCAAAATAAGAAATCTTAGTTTTCCCTCATATATTTTCTCTTCATTTTTAAAAAAAGCCTTGACAAATATATATAAACCTATTAAAGTTAGACTAGACTAATATTTATTAATAAGGCTAGTTAAAATGAAAAGATGGGGCTTAAGACATAGAGGTGGAGATGCCAGGAAAACACCGCTGGCTGGTAACGGGATTTTTAGTATGGCTGATGCGGTTCCAGGGAAAAAGTACAGAATAGTAAGAATTGATGGTGGATATAGACTTAATTCTCGCCTTTGTGCGATGGGATTTATTCCTAACGAAATTTTTTATGTCTCCGGTGCTTCTAGGGGAGGGCCATTATGTGTAGTGGTCAAGGGTACGAAATTTGCAATTGGAAGAGGAATGGCTGAAAGAATTCAAATCAGGGAGATATGATAATGGCAAAGGAAATAAGAGAAATAACCATTGCCCTATCTGGAAACCCGAATTCTGGCAAAACAACTATCTTTAACAATCTGACCGGCTTGAGGCAGCACGTAGGAAATTATCCCGGTGTTACTGTTGAAAAAAAGACAGGAGTTATTAAATATAAAGGATACAGGATAAATGTTGTTGATCTCCCTGGTACTTACAGTCTCACTGCTTACTCTCTGGATGAGATTGTAGCCAGGAATTTTGTTATCAATGAGAAACCTGACGTAGTTGTTGATGTCGTTGACTCCTCCAATCTGGAGCGCAATCTTTACCTTGCAACACAGCTTATGGAACTGGACGTACCCCTGATTTTAGCATTTAACATGACTGATGTAGCAAAAAAGAGCGGCAAGAAAATAGATATCGGTCTACTGTCTGAACTTTTCGGTACACCCATTGTTGAGACTGTGGGTTCCAGAGGCCTGGGTAGTGACGAGCTGCTGGAAGCAGTAATCAAGGTAGTAAGTAGCAGGAAAAGGAAAGAAAAAAAAGTAGAAGTAAAATATGGTGAAGAAGTAGAAAATGAGATCGGTAAGATCATATCAGTTTTAAAAAAGGAAAAAGTACCTATTTTGAAGTTTGATGCCAGGTGGATCGCAGTAAAGCTTCTGGAGCAGGATAGGGATATAATAGACACTTTAAAAAAAGCTTCAGGTCCAGAATACTCAAAAATTGAAGATGCAGTCACTGGTTCAATAAATCATATAACAAGCATATTGAGGGATACTCCCGAGGTAATAATAGCCGACGGGAGGTATGGATTTATCAATGGTGCACTACGAGAGGCATATAAAGAAGTTGATTCGGGAAAATTAGATGTAAGCGAAAAGATTGACAGAGTGCTCACCAACAGGATACTGGGGATACCAATATTTGTCCTTATAATCTGGCTTATGTTTCAATTTGTATTCACACTTGGGAAATACCCCATGGGCTGGATTGAGTTAGGTTTCGAGAAATTAAGTGTTCTTATCACCGAGATTGTGCCGCAGGGACTCATAAGATCACTTCTGGTTGATGGAATAATAGGTGGGGTGGGGGGAGTAATTACATTTACTCCCAATATAATACTGCTGTTTTTTGCAATAGCTCTTCTTGAAGACTCAGGGTATATGGCAAGAGCAGCATTTGTTATGGACAGGATAATGCATAAAATAGGGCTTCATGGAAAGTCCTTTATTCCCTTGATTATTGGATTTGGCTGTACAGTCCCGGCGTATATGGGATCAAGAATTCTTGAAAATAGAAGAGACAGATTAGTTACCATGCATATAAATACCTTTATGAGCTGTGGTGCCCGGCTTCCGGTATACATACTTTTTGCCGGAGCATTCTTTCCTGCTATTGCGGGGAATGTGATATTTTCAATTTATTTAATAGGGGTTTTAATGGCTGTTATCATGGCCAGGGTGCTGCGGGCAACAAGGTTTAAGGGTGAGTCGGATCCTTTTGTTATGGAGCTGCCGCCCTACCGTATTCCAACACTAAAAGGAATACTGATCCATACCTGGGAAAGAACCTGGATGTATATAAAGAAGGCAGGTACGATAATACTGGCCATATCAATACTTGTGTGGATACTTTTTACCTTTCCAATGATTGGAAATAACTACTCACAGGATTATAACGGCCAGATAGAGAAAATTGAGCAGTCTTACAGGTCCGGTGAGATAACCGAAGATGAACTTAATGAAAAGGCAGCAGTAATAGAGGGAAAGATGGCAGGCGAGAGACTTACATATTCGACAGCAGGCAGGATCGGACGTTTTCTGGAACCGGCATTCAGACCACTTGGTTTTGACTGGAAAATAGTAGTTGCAACTATTTCAGGAATTGCAGCAAAAGAAGTAGTGGTATCCACTATGGGTACTCTTTACAGCATACAGGAGGCGGAAGGGCAGTCCGATTCGTTAAAGACGGCTTTATATAAACATTATCACCCCCTTGTAGGATATAACTTTATGTTATTTACACTGCTGTATTTTCCCTGTATGGCTGGTATGGTTATGTTCAGGAAAGAAGCAGGAACAAAGGAAATGTTATTTCAGATAGGATATACTTTCCTGCTTGCCTGGGTGATGTCTTTTCTGGTATTTCAAATAGGAAGACTTTTTATCTAGTGGAATTTATATAGTGGAATAATGAAAGGATATATTTTATACATGAAGTTGGTGATAGTGAATGTGGGAGATAATTATAATAGCAGTTACAGGACTGGCTGCGCTGGCCTATTTAATAATATTTTTTATAAGACAGTCAAATAAGAAAAATATGTGTATGGGGTGTCCTTATACTGATGAGTGCAAGAAACGCAATTCAAACAAGCTTTAAAATTTATCGATAAGAAGTTGTGGAGAAAGTTTACGACATTTCAAAACTAAGCATCGGTATTGATCTGTAAATTTTTAATCATATCGTAAATTTCTTCTTCAGATAATTTATTTACATCATAGCCTTTTTGATTAAGCCATTCTTTAAATTGAAGCTGGGATTTTTTAATTAACTTTTCATATTTAAGTTCCCCTATCTGATTCAGTAGTTTTTTATTTTCTATATATTTTTTATAAGACATAATTACAACTTCAGGAATACTACCCCTGGTAACAATATAGGTTTCATTCTTATCAGAAATTCTATCTACTATTTCCTTGATATTAATTCTAGCATTTGTAATTCCTATTATTTGTTCCATAAAACCTCTTTTCTATAAAAATATTTAATATGTATATTTAAATTTACGTCTAAATGTAACTTAATATTATATAGAATATGTATATTAAAATATAGTATAAAATTCGTATATAAATTGTATTGACTTAGTATTTAATATATTTTATCCTATTAAAACATATTGTTATATAATATGCAAATATTTAAAAGCGCTTATGGACAAAAATTCCAGTCTGGATAACAAAATAAATAGGTATATAAATTCTTTTAATATTATTTTAGCTGATAAAGATCTTGAAACATTTGAAAGAATCCGGAAATTAAATAATAAATTTAATTTTATAAATTTAAGCAGCGATTTTGCTGTAAATTTTATTCTGGAATATGAAAAAATTGATTTGATTATTATCAGTAAAAAAATATCAAACTTGCAAAATATTATAGAAAAGGCTAATAGAAAAAAAATTAGTGTATACATTTTAGGGAGAGATATTAAATTACCTATAAACGAAGAAGAGATAGAAAATATATTACTGAAAGAGATAAAAAACAAGATATTTAGTAGAGAAAGCAGACGCTTCAATATTAAAAAATATATTAGTTATTTCTTGAATCCGGGTAGAGCAAAGGAACTAACTCTACAATCTAATAGTAAACCAGGTGTAAGAATTAAGGACCGTTTGAAAGAAGAAAATAATAAATATGATTATAAATGTGAAAAGAGATTGAGTAGTAAAGTTGTTGACAGTGAAGATTTATTTAAGGGAAGTAAGAAAAGTAGCGATGATAAGGAAATTAATAATTCTTGCTTTCATCAAAAAAATTCTGATGTGGAATTCGAAAAGAAAATTATTCCAGTGCAAAAGGATGATCTTGAAATTAAAAATATAAAAACAATAAAGCAGAAAATAATTATATTATCTAAGGCAAAAGGTGGAGTTGGGAGTACTACGATTTCAATCTTTTTAGGCTACATGTTCGATAGGGTTAAAACATTGTTGGTGGATTTAAATTTTTCCGAAGGAGGAGGTGATATTAGTTATTATCTCGATATTCCGAGAGCGCCAAATATTTTAAATTTTATTGATGGTTATAACAGAAACTCTTTGGAAAATTCTGTAATAAGAATTAAAAAAAATTTAGACATTTTACAAGCTCCTCCGACCTATGAAATGTCAAGGAAAGTAGACTTACAAGATATCTATTGTTTAGCTGATATTGCTAAAAAGAAATACCATTTAATAATCTTTGATTTACCGAACAGGTTCGATGATTTAGTACTGGGTGTGATTGACCTGGCTGATCTTCTAATAATGGTATCTGATCACACTCTGGGAAGTATCGGTAGACTCATAAAAATGAACAATCGGTTTATATATAATGATCTGGAAAAAATATTAATTGTAAACAAATATAGTAAAGCAAACAGGCTGAACCTATTTGAAAATCGAATTGAGCAATTTTTCAATTTAAAGGATTTTTTATTTTTAGATGAAAGTGAAATGCTAAGGGGAAAATCAGAATTTTCAGATTTTGATTTTAATAACCTAAAAAGTTTTAACTGCCTGACGGAAAAAGTTTTTGATTTGTTAACTTGTGAGTGAGAAGGGTTTGTGATGAAAAAGTATTATAGGAAATATTTGATATTAGCAATTATGGGATCAATTATCATAGGAGTAGCGTTTTATTTATTGCTAAATAATTACTTGGATAGAAAGGAAATAATTGTAGCATCCAGGGATATTAACATTGGAGAGAAGATAGGTGAAGATGATCTGTATTTTAAAGAATATTATAAAAAGTCTCTTCCTGAAAACTATATGGTAAGCAAAGAAGATGTGATTGGAAACATCATTAATATAGAAAGAAAAAAAGATGATTATATCTCTAAAGATATGTTTGATAAAAATATACAAATAAGTATTTTTGATAACTTATTACCAGGTGATGTTATGATAGCAGTTAATATACAATATCTGGAGCCTATCTTAAAAGAGTTAAAAAAAGGTAATTACATATCTATAGTTTCAACTGTAGAGGACAAAGACTTAATATCTTCAAAATATTTTGAGCCTTTAAATATTAATAGTGCTAAATATTTAAATCAAGACAACTACTATAAGGATGGAGATGAGATATCAGATATAAATAAATATTTCTCTACAGGTGCAGATTATATTGATAATAACACTTTTGATTTATCAGAAAATATAATCTTAATTAATGGTCAGATTGTAGTAAGAAATCTAGAAATAATATGTATAGAAGAAAACGTTGAAAATAACAATAAAAACATTCTTTTAAGTAGCAGTAATAATACTACCGTTGTTTACCTTAAATGTAGCATTAAAGAAGCTCCAATTGTTGCTAGATTAACTAAGGATGATGGTTACAAGATTATAGTGGAAGATATTTAATTATTATTTTTTTGGGAAATGAAAACTTCTGTGAATTTAAAAGATCAAAATATCATTACCGATAAAAATTCAGATAGTGTCAAGTTAAATTATATCAATGATATAAATATTGGAGGCCAGCAAAATAATAGCAATAATTTTTACAATAAAAATATAATAATTTCAGTAATATCCAATAAAGGTGGTGTAGGAAAAACTTCAATTGCTATAGCTTTTGCAATGTTCATCTCACAGAAAATTAAAAAAAGAATATTATTATTAGAACTAGATAGTTCGCCAGGGGACTTTGGTGTTATATTCGATATAGAGAGAGAAAAATCTCTCGAACTAGCACTTAGGTTTCCAGAAAATTATGATAAATTTGTTAAAAACATATATGGAAACGTAGATGCTTTAAAAGGTATATCAAATCCCTTAATAGCTGAAAATATTAGGAAGGGAACTATCAATAGATTGATTGATTATATCCTTAAAGATTATGGCTGCATCGTAGTAGATACACAAACGGTTATCAATGGTCTAGTTTTAGATGTCCTTAAACTTTCAAATAAAATCTTTGCAATAAGCGAGTATTCTTTGGAGAGTATTGCACGTATTTCAAGTTTGATGGATGTATTAGTAAAAAAATTTTCAATCCCGGAGTCTAAAATTAAACTTATAGTAAATAAAAAGAATTTTTTAAGTTTCTTTAAGGTTTGGGATATCTCAAAAATTATTAATATACCAATTGATGCTTTTATAACATTTGATTATAAATTTAATAAAAGCAAATTTCTATTTGATAGAGCAAGTATCTTTAATACTAAATTCTTTAAAGAAATTAGCAGAATGTTGTTAAAAATAGGCATAGGAGTTAGTAATAATGTTGAGAGACAGAATTTGTGATCAGAATAAGCTAACCAAAGACGATGAAAAAGAAATAATAAGTTTAATTAAAAAAAAGATTAAAAATGACGATTTCTTTGTAAATAGCAGCTTTTTCAATAGAGATGATTTCAAGGGTAAGTTATACATGCTTTTAAAAGATGAAATTGAAAAAAAATATCCTTATTCTGATTTTGATGTTGAAGATAATTTAATTAATAAAGCATTATCAGAAATTTTTGGATTGGGAATACTGGAGAAGTTTTTACAGGATAGAATGGTAACGGATATTTTTATTCAAGACAATGAGATGATAATAATAAAAAATGGAATAAAAGAGTACTTAGGAACAGTTTTTAATAGTTTAGATGAAGTATATTTAATAATAGACAGAATAAAAAGTAATACTGGAAAGACAGTTGATCAGAGAGTTCCATTTCTAAATACCGTACTCTATGATGGTAGTAGATGCTCAATAGTTATTCCTCCTATTTCGGATAGAGTCTATATTTCAATAAGGGTATTTAATTGCATAGATTTTGAGTTAGAAGATTTATTAAGATTAAGTATGTTTAATAAAAAGGATTATGATATTTTAAAAGATTTAGTAGATAAAAAGAAAAATATTCTAATTGCAGGTTCCATGGGTTCTGGAAAGACTACTTTACTTAATACACTTGCAAAATTAATTCCTAAAAATGAATTTATTAATATTATTCAGGATGTTCCGGAAATAAAACTTAAAGAGCATCCTTTTGTAAGAATGTTATGTACCAGGACGAAATCCAGGGAGTCTGATAACGAGATTAATCAGGATAGGTTGGTTTTTGAAACTTTAAGAATGAAAGCAGACAGGATTATAGTAGGTGAGGTAAGAGATTCAATGGCAGCATATCAAATGCTACAAGCATTGAATACCGGGCATAGAGGTAGTTTCAGTACTATTCATGCTGACTCTGCTTTTGATGCTTTCCTAAAATTAGAAACATTAGCTATGGAATACAAAACTAATATAAGTAATTATGTTGTAAAGCAAATGATTTCAAGAGCAATTGATGTGGTTTTGTTTTTGGACTATGAGAAAGATGTAGACTTCAATATATGTAATAGAAGGTTAAAAGAATTTTTATTAGTAGATAATAATCTAAGTAAAAGAGGTGATTACAAATTAGAGTATCTGTAATTATATCTGCATTTATTGGACTGGGATGTCTATATATATTTGGAGCTATATCAATTTATATTATTGACAGACAAAAAAACATAATTAACAGAATTTTAAGAATATCCAGTGGTTCGTATTCAATGAGTAAAGAGGATAAAAAGTATAGCGTTGTCAACAAAATTAGTATTTGGCTTAATAAAAATAACTTGAATTTGGATGTAAAAGAATTTTTAATTTTAATTTTTATATTATTCTCTCTTACTTTTCTAATAGGGTTATTTTTTAGGCCAGGTTTAATCCTTTCTATTTTATTCTCAATCATAAATATTTTTTTGTTTTTTATTTTTATCAATATAAGAAAAAAAAGAGAAAACATTAAGAAAGAAAATCAACTCGAACAATTTTTATTAGATCTTGTTGGTTATTTATATGGCAATCCTAATATTTTAAATTGTATACAAAAGACTATAGAAGATGCAGATTATCCATTGAGAAAAGAATTTGAGCTAGTATTAAATGATACTCGTAAGGGTCTACTGCTAAATGAAGCCTTAAGAAATATGATTAGGAGAAATAGTAGTCCTTTAATTGAAATAGTTTTAATAGGATTTATTGCTGCAAATGATAAGGGTGTGGACTTAATAGGATTCCTAAAAGATCAAATTGAGTATATTAGAGAAAAGAAGAATATGGAAAGATATATTAGAATTTTAAGTTCTGGATCAAAATACACATCATATCTGATAACTCTAATACCCATAGTCTCAATAATAATAATTATTCTAATTAACAGAGATATTGTAGAGATTTTACTTACAGAGATTGGGGTTTTAACTCTTATATATATTATACTCAGTAATATAATTGGGTTTTTCATAATAAATAGGGTAATTAATTATTATGGTGGAAATAGGGTTATAAAATGAATTTGTTAATAGTAATGACAGCTGTTCTTGTTTCAGTTTTTATATTTTTATTGTTTATCAATTATAGTTATAAAAAATCCAGATTAATCATTGAGAAAATTGAAACTCGAACTGGATATATTCTTAAAAAAATGAACAAAACAAAGCTAAGCGAGGATCTAGAATTATTGTTCGGAGAGCAAAGTGGGGTTAATATTTTTGGTTTTAAAATAAAATCTTTAGAAGGATTATTTTTATTAAGAGTTATTCTTTCACTAAGCTTTCTCATCTTTTTTATTGTTTTCGGTTTTTTCTTGGGAAAAAACTTTATTTTTTATTCATTTATTGGAGCAATAATTCTTTACTTTTTACCTATAGAAATTATAAAGAGCAAAATTAGTTCAAAAAGTAAAAGAATACAAAATGAACTTCCCGATATAGTAGATATTTTATCCTCTTTGATAAAGGCTGGTTTAAGTTTAAATGAAGCATTAAATTATATTTCAGATAATTATAAGTGTGAAACAAGCAGGCTTTTTAAATTAGCACAAATAAAAATTTTTGAAGGTCATAGCAAAATGGATGCATATTATCTGATTACCAGACTTTCATTTTGCAATGATTTTAAGACTGTAATTAAGATTTTAGTGCAGGCTGAAATGATCGGGAATCCAATCAGTAAGGTTCTAAAAGATGTATCAAAAGTTATGAGAACTAATCAGAGAGATCTATTGAAAATAAGGTCCGAAAGATTGGAAAGTAATTTAGTTCTTGTAATATTTATTTTTATGTTTATACCAATGATATTTTTATTTTTATTACCAGTTTTACCTCAGTTAAAGATGTTTTTTTAATAAAATAATTATTTCCTACTCTGTAGTGGAAAATTAAATAGATAGTAAGGTTTTATTTATAAATTGTATTTTAAGATATATGAAAAAAATAAATATAAATCTATAAATGGAGGTAAACATGAATTTATTGAGCAAATTTTTAAACAGAATATTTTATAAATCGAAAGGATCTACATTAATAGAAATAGCGCTATATTTAGCTCTAGTTGTAATTGTTTGTATTGCAGTAGTGACTTCACTTGGTGGAAAACTTCAGTCAGTTTTTAAAACTATAGTGGATAGTTTGTAAATTTAAGCCTGAAGAAAAGAATATCATATACCTTCTAAAAAATAGTGAGTAAAAACCAGGATATTTTGAATAATGTTCAAATTTAAAGCTTATTCAGAAAAAGGTAATGTTTTTATTGAGTTAGCTTTAGTAATGCCAATATTAATACTATTGATTGCAGGAATTGTTCAGTTTGGCTTCTTATTGAATGCTAAAATAGCTGTAAATTCTGCTTCTTATGAAGCTGCTAGGGTTGCTACTTTATCAGATGATCCTGAATCAGATGCAATAAATGCTGTATTGGCTTATGCATCATCTACAATGCCCGGGTGGAATTTTGATGAGAGACTTAGTTTAAAAGTTGATATTTCTGGAACGAATCCTGGTGATATCGTACAGGTAGAAGTGACTTATAGGATACCAGTTTTTTTCTCGAAAATCCCACCTTTCTCGATGATTGGGGATGGTTATGCAAATATCTGTGGAAGTAGTGTAATGAGGATGGAAGAAAAAGAATAAATAATATATTTAATAGGTTTTTGTATGCTGAAAGAAAGATTGGAAAAGCAAATCTGGTATAAGATTTTGGATTTGTTTTACTTCTGCGGATATAGTGCTGCTGATGATAAAAAGGAGCCCCCAGATTCAGCCAGGGGGAGATGGGTAACTCATGACCCGCAGAAGGTCATGGAAAGATTGAATTTGTCTTTCTGCTTAGCTTATTTTAGTTAATATTTTAAAGCAATAAATCTTATTAATAAATTATTATCTTATTATACGAGAGGTAATTATGAGAAA
>Ga0172362_10003856_pt1 | contig 12974 bp, 16 predicted proteins | sample LakKivs1_kivu2a2_FD_114534 | JGI IMG/M metagenome (GOLD analysis project Ga0172362, IMG submission 114534) | Sediment microbial communities from Lake Kivu, Rwanda - Sediment s1_kivu2a2 | ecosystem: Environmental > Aquatic > Freshwater > Lake > Sediment | place: Rwanda: Western Province, Lake...
ATATTTGCGAGATATTATAATTAAAGGAAGAGATTGGAATTTAATAAAAAATAATGAAAGAAATATATTAGTGACTATTGGGAACGAGATACAAAATTGCTATATTCGTCTTTTGAATAAAGGAAAAAAAAGAGAAAAACTCAGTATTCGTCTTAAGAAAATAGCCTGTGGATGATTGAGATCAATCTTCTTTTGAAATATCTTAATCAAAATCTAAAATTGGATTTTGATTATCTTTTTAGATTACCCACAAAAACTATCAAAAGAGAAGTTGGATATGGCGAGATTAAAAATTTATGTGATATCACTTTTTTAAAATATACAACTCTACTAAAAGATTATTTATCACGATTTTTTTAATGAAATGTAATTTAATAATTTATATCTTTGTAAAATTTGAAACAATATTTTTTGGATAGATCTTTTTTTTCAAATAATCTTCTATTATTTTGGTAAGATCTGGGTCCCAAAGTTGTTTTTTATTTTTCATCGTTTTAATTTCATTAAAAGTAAACCATTTACTATTATATTTTTTAAATTTTACCTTTTTTCTTATTGGTTTGGCGATAAAAATAAACTTTACAGCGTGTATGATTTTACTTTTCCGTCTTTTTATTAAACTGTAAACACCAATAAAACCGACAATGTTGATTTCGAGGCCCGTTTCTTCTTTTGTTTCTCTTTGGGCCCCTTTAATAATGTTTTCTCCAAGTTCAAGCCAACCTTGGGGTTGATTCCATTTTTTATCCTCTTGAATTAGTAAAAATTTGCCATTTTTTTCAATTAAGGTTCCGACTACAACAAATGGTTGGGTGCAACATCTTGCAATAATAGGCTTAATAGTTTTTTTCATATTTTTTTTAAAAATAAAGACAAATTAAATACTATCACTACTATATTTTATCATCCCTGATTTTTTTTGCAATCTTAAAAATTTTTATTGATTTTTTTCAAAATAGAATTAATATAAGACTAGTACACAAATCGAAAGGAGGAACAGAGATGCCTGGACTACATATTGGTTTCAGCGGTATCGATGGGGCTGGCAAGTCTACCCAAACAGCCTTGTTAGTAAAGTGGTTGAGAGAAGGGGGAGAAAATGCTATAAGATATGAAGAGACTAGAAACTTTGTGCAGGAGGTGACGGATTTAATGGGGATGAGACACCGATTGAACTCTGGAAGGGAGTACTTGGGAGAGGGGTTATATATGGTCAGTATGAGCTTTGAAATATTACGACATAGGATGCTGTCTATATCTCCCTATGTAGCTCAGGGAATGGTGATAGTTTCTTCGAGGACTTTTTTTGATTGGTTGGCGGGAGCAATGGCTAGGGGGTGTCCACCAAAGGAACTTGCCATTGCCACAGAGATTGTTCTTCTTGGGGGGTTGCCTGATTTGACGATTTGGTTGGATGTCTCGGCTGATGTTGCGCTGGACAGGTTGAAGAATCGGGGTTTTGATACTGCTGATATAGGGTATCTCCGACGGTATAGAGATGCCTTTAGCCATCTGTTTACTAATTATCCCCATGTAAGAGTCAATGGAGATGGGGAAATTGAAACAGTAGGGCTAGAGATTCAACACGTAGTTGGGAGACTTCTCGCAGAAAGGAGGGCATGATTCGGCGTTTTACAAGGTGCGGTTGATAGACTGCACCTTGTCCTGTTTTATATTTTTATTATTTTGATAAGGAAGGAACCAGGGCTCTATCTTTGTTGTGGAGTTGCCATTTTATGGCTCAATTTAAATTTTGAGCAACTAATTTTATTTTAATTCTCTTCTTGAAAACAAATCGTAAATCTGGTATTATTTTAGATATTTAAAATATTAAAATCATTATGCCCGTTCCCAAACAAAGACATACCAAATCAAGAAGAAATAAAAGGAGATCCCACCTTGCGCTTCAGTCAAGGGTTTTTTCAATCTGCCCTAAATGCAAACAAAAAGTTCCATCCCATCAAATGTGTCCCAATTGTGGTTATTATAAAGGAAGACGGGTGATTGATGTTTTGGCAAAACTGGAAAAAAGAGAAAGAAAACAAAAAGAAAAAGAAATTAAAGAATCTGAAAAGGAAAAGATGCCAAGTAAATCTTTAACAATGGAAGAATTAAGCAAGAAGGAGGGTTCATAATTAATAAATAAAATAACGATTAATTTCGTATGGCTTCACGTCATTTATCAAGGGTTATTGCCTTCCAAACTCTTTTTGAGTGGGATTTCCGCAATTTGCCGCCAGAGGAAGTAGAGAAGTTGGTGGAGGAAAATTTAAAAGAATTTGGTTCCGACATCGAAGATCAAGAGTATCCTAAAAAATTAGTTAGGGAAGTCATAGCGCGTAAAGATAAAATAGATGAAGTTATTGAGGCTTATGCCCAAACTTCCACCCTTTCTCAAATGAATTTTGTGGACAAAAATATTTTAAGATTGGGATGCTTTGAGCTTTTGTTTGAGGATAAAAATGCCGTTCCCTCTAAGGTAGCGATTGATGAGGCGATTGAAATAGCCAAAGCATTTGGGGGAGATCATTCTCAAAAGTTTGTTAATGGCGTTTTAGCTACAATTTATCAGGAGATTTTAGCAAACAAAGACCAATAGTTTAAAGTTAAGACAAAAAATGAATCAGGTAACGACCAAGAAAATATTGAATAATTATACTTCCCATCTTGAAAAATTAGAAAAGAAGGTTGGTATTCGTTTTAAAAACAAGATTTTGTTTTTGGAGGCGATTACTCATCGCTCTTACTTAAATGAACACCCGACTTTCCCAGTTCCAAATAACGAGAGACTTGAATTTTTGGGGGATGCGGTGCTTGAATTTATAGTAAGCGATTATCTTTTCCATAATTTTCCAGAGAGGGAGGGTATTTTAACAGGAATGAGGGCAAATATTGTAAACAGTAAAAGCTTACTTAGGGTGGGAAAACAAATTGATTTAAAGAGTTTAATTTTAACTTCCAAGGGAGAAAAAAAGGAAGCAGATGGATTAAGGTCATCAATAATTTCCAATACTGTTGAAGCGCTTATAGGAGCGATATATTTGGATCAAGGCATTGATGTTGCGAGAGATTTTATCTTTAAAAATTTCTTAAAAGGTCAGGGTTCGCAGACCCTATTAAGGGAAATGAAAGATCCAAAAAGCGCTTTTCAAGAAAGGGTTCAAGCAGAAATTGGGGTTACACCCACATATCAGGTACTTTCCACAAGGGGACCAGAGCACCGCAAAGAATTTGAGGCAGGGGTGTTTATAAATAATAAATTAATTGCTAAGGGAAAAGGATTTTCGATAAAAGAAGCCGAAGAGGAATCTGCCAAAAAGGCACTAAAAAAAATCTAACAAGACAACATTTATTTAAAAGATGATTTATTGTATAAAATAATAAAATAGTATGTTAATAATTCGTTTACAAAGATTTGGAAGGAAAAATCAGCCCAGTTTCAGGCTCGTGGTTACCGAAAAACAAAAATCGCCCCATGGAAAATATGTTGAAAATCTGGGCTTTCTTGATATGATAAATAAAAAATCCAGGATTAATAAAGAGAGAGTTATTTATTGGCTAAACAATGGCGCACAAGTTTCGGATAGCGCTTGGAATTTTTTAGTGACAGAAAAAGTGATTGAGGGCAAAAAAAGAAATGTGTTCAAAAAGAAAAAAAAGAAGAAAGAAAAAGAGCAAAGCAGTGCTTCAAAGGAAGCAAAAAAAGAAACTAAAGAATCTTCAAAAACAAAGAATACAGAAGAAGTTGATAATCCTGCAAGTATTTAAATTGAAAGATTATTTATTAAAAAATGGGGAAAATACAAGTGTCTTTTAATGGAAGAAAAATTTTTAAGACAAGCGATTATTCAAACCCTGATTTTTTATGATATTTTAGGAAAACCCCTTAATTCAAAAGAGCTTTATTTTCAATTAGAAAAAATAGATGGAGAAAAACCATCTTTTTTTTCTTTCAAGAATTCTTTAATTTCAATGGTTGGTGGAGGATTAATTCAAAAAAAAGAAGATTATTATTTTTTGAAGGATAAAAATTATGATTTTTCTTTTCAAAAAGAGAAGGAAGTGGTCTCAAAAAAGAATTGGGCGAAACTTTCTTTTGTTTCCAAGATTATTAATTTAGTTCCTTTTGTTTGTATGGTTGGAGTTTTGGGATCCCTGTCTTTGCAAAGCTCTACTAAAAAATCGGATATCGATCTACTTATTATTACAAGAAAAAAAAGGATTTTTGTGGTTCGATTTTTTTTGATCCTTCTTTTGGATTTATTTTTTGTGCGAAGAAAAAAGAATAAAATTGCTGGCAGGATTTGCCTTAATAATTTTATTGCAGAAAACCATCTTACCTTCCCCTTTCCCTCTTTATATAACGCTCATAGTTTTTCTAATCTTATTCCGATTATTGATAGGGGTAATTATTATTTTAAATTTAAAAAAGAAAATGATTGGGTTTTCAATTATCTTTATTTTTGGCAAAAAAAAGATCCCCCGTTTCATATCCAAAAACCTTCAAAAATTGCCCTGATTTTGGAAAAATTTTTAGGAGGAAAATTAGGAGATTTTTTAGAAAAAAAAGTGAAAAAAATTCAAATCAAAAGAAAAAAGAATAATTATCCCTTCGGCGTAAAGGTTGGTAGGGTTATTTTAAAAGACACCCTAATTGAGCTTCATCCCAATTCTAAAGAAGGGATCATTGAAAAAAAATATAAATTACGGTTGGAAGGTTATCTGCGTTCTATCCAATAGACGCCCCGTCCTCTATTGTAAAAGATGGTGAATTGTCCTTCTTTGTCGTCCTCAAAATCTGCTTTTTGATACATTCTTGCGTGTTTGAAAAATACTTCCGCCTCGCTAAAGTCTAAATCTTGACCGAGGCAGTAAACTCCATCTTTTGTTTCGTCGTCATAATAGACCTTCTGTCCTTTAATGATTGTAGATTTTGGAGGTAAATCTTCTTTCATGGGTTTATCTTTTTTATAATTTTTTTCATCAAGTGTCAATAGTTTGTTTTATCTATCTATTGGCGATGAGTAAAAATGAATGTTTGTTTTTCTTGAAATTCAATTTAAAGTGAATTATAATAGGAAATAAATAACCTTGCAGATTATTTGTGATACTCTTGGTAATTTATGCCAAAAAATGATACACAAAAAATACTGCCCCAAAGTATTGAGGCAGAGAAGGGAGTTTTGGGTTCTATTCTTATTGATGGGGAATCGATAACAAAGGTGGGCGATATTCTTTTCCCGGAAGATTTTTATAAATCTTCTCATCAAAAAATCTATCAAGCAATGACTGATTTAGTTGACAGAAACCAGGGCATTGATCTTTTAACGCTAAGTCAACGTTTAAAAGAGAAGAATGAACTTGAAGAGGTTGGGGGGAGAAGTTATTTGGCCCAACTTTTAAATTCAGTAGCGAGTCCTCATAATCTTCTAAACTATGCCAAAATTGTTAAGGCGAAAAAAACGCTTCGCAACCTTATTCAAGTGGCAGATGATATTAATCAACTTGCTTATAGTGAAATAGAAGATATTGATTTAATTTTAGATGAGGCTGAGAAAAAAGTTTTTAGTGTTGCGCAGGGTTCTTTTTCACAGGAATTTTTAGCAGTAAAGGATTTTTTAGAGGATGCATTTGAAAGGATTGATAAATTAAGTAGCCAAAAAGGAATGCTTCGCGGTGTGACAACTGGCTTGCCGGCCTTAGATAATAAGTTGGGCGGATTACAAAAGGCTGATTTAATTTTATTAGCGGCAAGGCCCTCGCTGGGCAAAAGTGCCCTTGCTTTGGATATTGCCAGAGCTGTTGCCCTTAAGGAAAAAAAGACAGTAGGACTTTTTTCCCTTGAAATGTCAAGAGATCAAATTATGGATCGACTTATCTCTGCCGAATCCGGTGTTTCTTTATGGAGGTTGAGAACTGGGCAATTATCTGATCAGGGTCAGCCCAATGATTTTGAGAGAATTCAAAATGCTTTAGATAAACTTTCCCAGGCCCCCATTTTTATTGATGATGCTCCTTTTTCCACAGTCTTGCAAATGAGAGCAATGGCTCGTCGGCTTCAAGCTAGGCATAATTTAGATTTAATAGTTGTTGATTACTTGCAGCTTATCCAACCAAGAAACGTTCATGAAAGCACTGTTCAGCAGGTAACCGAGATTTCAAGATCTCTTAAGGGACTGGCTCGAGAACTTAATGTTCCAGTTTTGGCTGTTTCTCAGTTGTCTCGGGCAGTTGAACAAAGACCAAGCCAGATACCAAAACTCTCTGATCTTCGAGAATCTGGGTCTCTTGAACAAGATTCGGATGTTGTCCTATTTATTAACAGAAAACGAGAACCAGAGTCACAAAGTATGGCTGAGGTTTTTATAGCTAAACACAGAAATGGTCCATTGGGAAAAGTTGATCTTTATTTTGATCAGGAAATAGTTAGTTTTAGAGAACGTGAAAAATTTTATGATGACAAAGAGACCATAATGGAAGGAGAAATGGGAGAAGAAGAAGTATTCTAACCAGCCAGCTGGTGTCTTGTAGTGCTCGGTGAGGGGCTGGTGTTGTTGTATTCACAATTTAAAATTTATTTATGTTATCACTACTCCATCGAGAATTTAAACAAACAAATATACTTTTGGTTTTTCTTTTTCTTGTTTATGCCATCTCTTTGTTTGTAATTTATTTTTTGCGTTATCCGCTTCCTCCTCATATTATTTCTATTAAACCTCCTGAAATTTCAAACCTTGAAGCTAAAGAGATAGGCCAGTTTCAATGGGAAATTTCAATAAAAATAATAAATCCAAATTTAGATTATCCTCTTTCTGATATTCTTTATAAGATTAATTGTTTGAACGATAAAAATGTGGAGGTTGGTAAAAAAGAAGGCAAAGTAGATAAAACAATAGAGCCGGAAGGGGAAATTGCTTGGCAAGATACTATTGTTAATTGTGGAAAAGACGTTTCTTCAATCAAGTTTAGTATTTTCAGATATGGTTTACCAAAAAGCGATGAGAATTCTCTCTCCCCTCCTGTTAATCAGTGATTGGTTTGATTTTTTTAAAACTTAAAATGTTTCCCCAGGCCAAAATTTATTTTAAAAGATTTGATTGGATTTTATTTATAAGTGTTTTAGCCCTATCTTCAGTGGGGCTTATTTCTTTAAGAAGCACCGCGCAACTTTCGGGGGATTTTTCAAGTTTCGAAAAACAACTTTTATTTTTAATAATAGGTGTATTGTTTCTATTTGCCTTTTCCTTAATAGATATTAAGGCATTTAAGGAAAGTTCTTTGTTTATTATTATTTTATATTTTGTTTTTTCTTTACTTTTATTTTTACTTTTCTTTTTTGGGGTTGAAAAAGGAGGGGCAGGTAGATGGTTTCAGGTTGGCGATTTCCTTTTTCAACCGTCAGAGTTTATGAAGTTTGTTTTTGTTTTATTTTTTGCTAAGTTTTTTTCTGAAAGACATATAGAGCTTTATCTGCCTCGACATATTATTATTTCAATGATTTATATGGGTTTTCCTGCTATTTTAGTTTTTATGCAGCCCGATTTTGGCTCGGCAATTATTCTTGTTTCTATTTGGCTTGGCATTCTTCTTATATCGGGCATTAAAAGAAAACACATCGCCATTATTTTTATTTCAGGATTTATATTGTTTTTTATTTTATGGAATTTTTTTCTTGAGGATTTTCAAAAAAATAGAGTTTTTAGTTTTTTAAATCCCAATATGGATTTGAGCGGTATTAATTATCAGGCCAATCAGGCATTGATTACCGTTGGCTCCGGTGGCTTTTGGGGCAAGGGATTTGGCCAGGGAACCCAAGTACAATATGGTTTTTTACCAGGCGGGAAGACTGATTTTATCTTTGCAGCTATTTGTGAAGATTTTGGTGTTTTTGGTGGCTCTATTTTAATTATTTTCTATATTGTTTTATTTTGGAGATTGACTAGTATTATTTTAAAAATTCATGAGGATAATTTTTCAAAATTGTTTATCTCCGGTGTTTTAGTGTTAATATCAATACAATCTTTTATAAATTTGGCAATGAATTTAAACCTTCTGCCCATAACGGGAATTCCCCTACCATTTGTTAGTTATGGAGGGTCAAACTTAATCGCTCTTTTAATGCTTATTGGTCTGGTGGAAAGTATAAGGGTATATCAAAGGTGATACGGGGCTTTGTTAGTGTTTTTGGTTTGCTTTTTGTTTTATGATTAGTAAATTTAAGGGCTATCTTATTACTTGACCCTACAATTTGAATCAATTAAAATATATCTTATTATTATTTTATGCAATATTTAACCCAAGAGGATTTAAAGAGGATGTTTTTTGCGGCTACTGAGAGAATTGAAAAAGATAAAGAAAAGATTAATAAGATTAATGTTTTTCCCGTGCCAGATCAGGATACGGGCGGAAATTTAGCAAAAACACTTGCGGGAATAAAAAATGCGGTTGATGGCAGAGAATTTAATGGTTTAGATGAGTTTGTCGATGTGGCTCTTGAGGGAGCCCTAATTTCTGCCCAGGGTAACGCTGGAGTTATTTATACAGGTTTTTTGGCCGGCTTTTTACCGACACTTAAAAACCCAAACCCCATTGATGCTAAAAAAATAACCCAAGCAATGAGAGAGGGTTCAAAAAGGGCTTGGGAATCGCTTCAGGATCCTAAGGAAGGGACCATTTTAGATGTGATTGATGCGGCAGCCGAAGTGTTTGAAGAGGAATCAAAAAAAGAAAAAGATATTATAAAAATTTTAAAAGAGGCGATAAAAAAAGCCAACGAAGCCCTTCTTTTAACCCGAGAGAAGATGGAGATTTTTAGAAAAGCAAATGTTGTTGATGCCGGGGGACTTGGGTATTTAATGATTCTTGAAAGTTATCTTTTGGCGTTGGGCGAAAATGAGAAAAAAGAGAAAGAAGGAATGGTTTCAGATAAGGTAAGAAGATTTGTTCAAACATTTTCTCACAGGTACGAAGTTGTTTTTTTAATAAAAAATCCCAAATTTTCTTGCGGGGAGCTTAGAGAAAAGTTGGCAGGTCTTGGTAATTCTTTAGAAGTTCTCCAAGTTGGAGATAAAATTAAGGTTCACATTCATACAGATGACACAGATGCGGTAAAAGATGTGGCTCGCAAATCGGGCATACTCCAAAGTATTCATACTCAAGATATGGTAAGAGAAGTTATTGGGGAAGATTCCATTGAGGTTATCCCCAAAATTGGAATAACCACTGATGAAATAACTGATTTAACCCAAAAAATTATTGATAAATATCAAATCGAAATAGTACCCTTTAAAATGGATTGGCCCGAAGGTGAATCTCTACCGGGTGGAAATATTTATCAAAAAATGCGAGAAGCAGAAAAGAGGGGCATCAAAACACCCCCAAAAACAGCGGGTGTCGTAACCTCGGGGTATTTAAAAGCCTTCCGAAAACAACTTAAAAAATTTGACAAGATTTTGTGTATTACAGCAAGTTCCAAACTTTCCGGTGCCTTTAATTCTGCTTGTCAAATGCGCAAGAGATTAAAACAAGAAGAGCAAGAAAGGATTTTTATTTTGGATTCTTTAAGTGGAGGAGCGGGTCAGGGACTTTTAGTTTTGCGAGCGATTGAGCTGGTTCAGGAAAAGAGGGGGATCGATGAAATTATCACAGAATTAAAAAATACAATTCCCAGTATTTATGTCTATGGTTTTTTAGAAGATCCAAAATGGATTGAGTGGGGAGGAAGAATGACATCAACTCAGGCAAATTGGGTAAGACGCTTGCAAAAAATCGGGTTAAGACCATTAATGGCTATAATAGATGGTAGGGTAACAAAGGGAGGTTTTAGTTTTGGTGCTAAAGACATTTCCGACGCCATTTTTAAAAAGATAAAAAAACGATCTGAAAAGATTAGAAAACAAGGAGGGGAAATTAGGGTGGTGATTACCCATTGCGACAATTTAGAAGAGGCGCAAAAATTAAAAGATAAATTAAAACAAATTAAAGCAGAGATTTCTTTCACTAATTTAGCCTGTCCTGTTATAGGCGCGCATCTTGGTCCGGGAAGTATGTTAGTGGGGTGGACCACAATTGAAAACGGCAACAACATATGAAAAAAATTGGTTTAGTTATCGACGAGGGTAGCGATTTGCCAAAAGAGTTTATAGATAATCACGAAATTAGCGTTATTCCTTTTAAATTTGATTTGGGGGAAATGAAAGATTTGCCCGGCAATATCTATCAAAAAATTGAAGAAGCCCAAGAAAGGGGGATTCGTGCATTTATTAAAACATCACAGCCATCTATTGGAGAATTTCTTTCTGTCTTTAAAGAAAAACTTAAAAATTTCAGTGAAGTTGTTTGTATTACCATTTCTTCCAAATTATCTGGCACTTTTAATTCTGCTATTCAAGCAAGGAATTTTTTAACCAAAGATGTTCAAGATAAAATTTCAATCATTGATTCTTTAAATGGTACTGGAGGCGAAGGACTTCTTATAATCAGGGCGGTTGATTTTATTAAAAAGGGATTGGGTATCAAAGCAATTTTAGACGATTTAAAAGAGGTAATTGAAAAAAAGATTCATTTAATAGGCATGCTTGGGGACCCAAAATGGTTTGAAGCAAGTGGTAGATTGCCACACTTTATTGCGATTTGGATTTCCAGAATGCAAAAGATGGGTCTTCGTCCCTTAATTGGTTTAAAAAGGGGTATTATTAAACCCATTGGCATTAAAAGGGGGGTTAAGGATACGGCCGAGGCATTATTTCAGGAGTTTGAGAATCGCATTGCTCGAATTAAAAATTTAAATTATAAAATTAAGGTGGCGATTACCCATGCTGGCAACATTCAGGGAGCCGAAAAATTGAAACAAATGATTCAATCATTGAAAAATACAGAAATTGCTTTTGTTAATATTATAGGTACTGCTATTGGAGGACATGTGGGTCCCGGGACATTAATTCTAAGTTGGCAGGAATTTTAATTTTATTTTAAAATTATGATATCAAATATTTATATTTTTTTATCTTTCGTTGGTCTTTCTTATCTTCTGGGTTCTATTTCCGCTGGGTATCTTATTGTTAAATTTAAAAAGGGGATAGATATTAGAAAGGTAGGCAGTGGAGCGACTGGTGGCACCAATGTAGGTAGGGTTCTTGGGAAGAAATGGGCGGTTTTTGTCGGGCTTTTTGATATGGCAAAATCGGCTTTGCCTGTTTTTTTCGCAAATAATTATCTTCATTTTTTGGATTGGCAAATTTGCGTCGTGATTGTCGCCGCTGTTTTGGGACATATATATCCTATTTTTTTGAAGTTTAAAGGGGGGAAAGGTGTTGCTACCACCTTTGGAGGACTTCTGCCCATTTTTGGTTGGAAGATAATCCTTTTTGTTTTGATTATTTTTCTTCCTCTGCTTTATATTTTAAAGATTTCCAGTTTTGCCAGTTTAACTTTTGCTAGTTTTCTTCCCTTTTTTCTATTTAGTTTAACTTTTAATTATAGTTTTTTTATTTTAGGTTTTTTACTTTTTTTTTTTATTTTGTGGGCTCATCGTGAAGATATTCAGAGGATTGCCCAAGGAAAAGAAAAGAGATCGGGATTAGTTTAGTTTATCTATTGTCCTTTAATTAAAATATATTTTAATTAAGATATATGCCCAAAATTGGAATTGTAGTAGACGAGGGAGCGGGGTTGCCCCACGATTTCGCTCAGGCAAATGAGGTTGAGGTGGTAAGGGGCAGGGTTGAGTGGCCAGAACTTGAATCTCTCCCAGGTGAAAATGTTTACCAAAAAATGCGAGAAGCGGAAAAGAGGGGTATTAAAACCTTTGTTAAAACCGCAATGGCAGTTTCTGGGGATTACTTAAATGCCTTCCGAAAACAACTTAAAAAATTTGACAAGATTTTGTGTATTGTGCTTTCAGCTAAATTATCCGGTTCCTACAATGGGGCTTTTCAGGCAAAAAATCTTCTTTCAGAGCAAGATAAAGAAAGGATAATTATTTTTGATACCCAAAGTGGTTTTGTGGGCGAGGCGCTTTTTGTTTTAAAAACAATCGATTTAATAAAAGAGAAAAGAAATATAGAAGAGATACTGGAAATATTGAAAGGATTAATTCATCGCACGCCTTTTTTTGGAATTTTTGGCGACCCGAAATGGCTAAGGGCGTCAGGAAGGATTAACAGTACTCAAGCTAATTGGATAAGGAGAATGAAAAAAATTAATCTCCATCCCATTATTACTTTAAAAAACGGTATTATAAAGCCTGGGGGCGTAGTTTTGGCCAAAGATGAAATAGAGGCGCTTTTCAAAAAGGTTTCCCGAACGACCAAATCAGTTCGGGCAAAAGGAGGGCGGGTCAGGGCGTTATTGAGTCATGCGGATAGTCCTGAATTAGCGCTTAGGTTTCAAAATTTACTTGAAGGCATTAATATTGAAGTGCCAATGATTCTTGAAGCGCCCTTGCTTGTTGGAGCCCATACGGGTCCTGGCACCTTCCTTGTTGCTTGGCAGGAATTGGATTAATTTATTTACTGCTTTTTCGATTTTGTATGAAAAAAAATATTGTTTTATTTTTATTAACCTTAATTTTTGGTGCCCTGCTTTTTTATTTTGTTTTAGATAAAGTTGGGACCAAAGAGATTTGGCAGGCATTTTTATCTTTCTCTCCCGTTGGTATTTTTTGGATTCTCATTTTGACAATAATTTATACAATTTTTGGTATCTGGCGTTGGCAAGTGATTATAAAAGGAATGGGTTCTCATTTCTCTTTAAAAGATATAAGTGGAGCGTGGTTGGCTGGTTTCGGGCTGGGTTATCTTACTCCTATTGCAGTGCTTGGAGGAGAGGCTGTTAGGAGCTATATAATAAAAAAGAAAAAAAATTTTCCTTGGAAAGAGGGGATTGTTTCAATTTTTATTGATAAAGTTTTTGAGGGGACAACATTTTTTTTGATAACAATTTTGGGTATAATTTTTTTTATCTCGAAAGTAATG
>Ga0172362_10003859_pt1 | contig 12971 bp, 11 predicted proteins | sample LakKivs1_kivu2a2_FD_114534 | JGI IMG/M metagenome (GOLD analysis project Ga0172362, IMG submission 114534) | Sediment microbial communities from Lake Kivu, Rwanda - Sediment s1_kivu2a2 | ecosystem: Environmental > Aquatic > Freshwater > Lake > Sediment | place: Rwanda: Western Province, Lake...
AGCGGAACCGGAAGCATCCGCCGGGCAATTGGACGCGGGCGCTCCAGTAGCCCTGGGCGGTTCGGTGCATGGGCAGTTCGCCCGGACGCCAACTGGTGAAGTCGCCCACGAGGTGCACCTGCTTGGCGCCGGGGCGAAGAAAACGGAACTCCACAAAGGACTGGCTCACGGTAACCATATGCGACCCCCTTTCACCATCATTCGCGGCGTCGGGCTCCCTCCGTGCCCGGCGCCCCTCTTCTAGACGGCTGCCGCCACGCCGATCAGATTCTGGATGGGCGCCTTGCGGCCCTCGCGTCGGACGGCCTCGTCGGCCGCTTTCTGGAGGTCCGCGCCGGAGCACGTGGCGGCCATGGCGGCATACCAGGCGTACAGACGAAAGTTCCGGGCGATGAGGTCCATAGGCTGCAGCGTGCCCTGGACCAGGGCGGCCGCCGAACGGATGGCCATCGCCGCCAGGGATGTGGATTGCGGAATCGGCCCATGGCGCCGGTCGGCACAGACCTGCTCGACGAGGCGAGCGGCGGCCGGAATGTCCTCGAGCGAAAGGCCGCGGAGTCGCTCGGCGACCTCGGCGGACGGATGCGTACCCGCGGCCGCAAGGATCGCAAAGCGAAGCCTCACTCGCATGTCCCTATCCGTCCCTACCCAGGCCGGCCGCTCCCACTCTTCCAGCGTCGTCCAGACGCTGGCAACGAGGCGGACGGAGTCCTCGAACTTCGGATCGCTCGCCTCCGAACGCCACAGCCGCGCGCCATTGCCGTACCGCTCGTAAAGCGGATCCAGAAGGAACGGAAGGTGGACGCTGTCGCAGGCATACCCCCCCATAGAGGCCGGCCAGATGGTGTGGGTGGCGCCGCGCGTCCAGCGAATCCACGAAGCGCCTCCCGTGGGCGTCTGCCCCAGCCGATCGGTCAGAATCCAACCCGGTTGCGTCTCCATCGGGAACCTCTCTCCCCCCGTTCGCCGGCGCGTGCCGCAAGACCGCCGGCGACGCCCCCAGTCGCTCAACCCCCGATACGGACGACGCTGTTGACGCCGCCGAAGGGGTTGGCCGCCTGGCGCTGGGCCTCCGCATCGGCGATCCAGACGCCGTCGGCAATGAACTTATATTGATATTCTCCAGGCTTCAGAGAGACCTTCACCTTGAAGGTGCCGTCGCGCGCCCTCGACATGCGGTGCCTCGCGCTATTCCACTGGTTGAAGTCGCCGGCCAGATACACCTGCCGCGCGTCGGGATAGCCCTTCAGTACGAACGTCACCGCTCCATCCTGTTTTTTGCTCTCGACCGCCATGAGTGTCTCCTTTCCGCTCGTGTCCGGGCGACCGCTGCGACCCGATCCCGTGCCGCTCTTTGTCAACCGACCGCCGGCCGCCAGTGCATTGCTCTAATAGAGCCGCGCGCGCGACCTCGCACAATACGCGCGATGCCTCTATCGGGCATAGTGGAAGTGGCCCAACTTGACATCGGGGAAAACCCCTATGCCCAAAAGACCGTCGGAGCGGCCGGAAATGGGGTCTGATAAGTCGTTTCGGGCAAGGCGGTTAAGAGGGGATTCCGCCCAGGCGGGCGGCCCTATCGTCCGAGGCTCTGGGCCCAGTGGATGGCGTGCTGGAGGAGTTCCGTGGCGCTCGAGAGATCCAGTTTTTCCTTGATGTGGGCGCGATAGGTCTCGACGGTCTTGGGACTCAGGTGGAGTTGCCGGGCGATGTCGGTGTTGCCGTAGCCCTGGCCGATGAGTTGGAAGACCTCCAGTTCCCTGTCGCTCAGGCGTTCGGTCGGGGAGACGGCGCCGGGGTCGCGTCCGCCGACCGCCATGTGCAGCAGGCGCGAGGCCATCGCCTCGCTCAGGTAAATCTGGCCGCTGAGGATGCCACGAATCGCCGCCAGGACCTTCTCTGTGGCCTCCTCCTTCATCAGGTAGCCCCTGGCGCCCGCCCGGAGGGCCCGCTCGGCGTAGATGGACTCATCGTACATCGAGAGCACGAGGACCGGCAACTTCGGGAACCGGACCTTGAGGTCCTTCAGGAGTTCCAGGCCGCTCGTGCCTTTGAGCGAGAGGTCCACGACGGCCACATCGGGATGGCAGGCCGCGATGGCCTTGAGGGCCTCGACCGCCGTTTCGGCCTCGCCGCAGACCTCCATGTCCGGTTCGCGCGCGATCATCTGGGCCAGACCTTTGCGAACGATCGGATGATCGTCCACCAGGACCACCTGCAACTTCGTCCTTTTCTTTTCGGGCTTCTCGCGCTTGGTCGCCACGGCCTCGGACCTCCTCCCCGGATCGCCACGACTCCGTCCCACCATATATATATCCCGGACCCGGCCCGCAGGCAACCGGATAACTTCGCACCCTCGCGGCTTGATGATGAGGCGGCGGCAAGATATAATCCCGCCCTGCGATGAGAACAGACGCAGGGCAATGACGAAGGACGAAATCCGAATGTCGAATGAAAAGGCAAGTCCGAAATCCGAAACCCGCCTACTTGACCGGTTTCGACCTTGCCGTTTCGTCAGTCATTCGTCATTCGTGCTTCGGATTTCATCATTCCTCATCGGGTCTGCTCAGGCTAGGAACACCTGATGAAAACGACGTACCGGACGCACACGTGCGGAGAACTTGCCAAAGCCCACGCGGGCCTCGCGGTCCGACTGGCCGGATGGGTGGACTCACGCCGCGACCACGGCGGACTCATCTTCATTGACCTGCGGGACCGCTACGGCGTCACGCAGTGCGTCTTCAATCCCGAAAAGAGCCGCCAGGCCCACGCCCTGGCCGAGAAGATGCACCTCCAGTACGTCGTCCAGGTCGAGGGGACCGTCCAGCACCGCCCGGCCGACGCCGTGAATCCGAAACTCGCGACCGGCGAGATCGAGGTCCACGCCGCCAAGGCCGACATCCTGGCCGCAAGCGACGCCCTGCCCTTCGAGGTCACCGACGCCTGCGACGCCGGCGAAGATATCCGCCTGAAGTACCGGTACCTGGACCTCCGCCGCCCGAAGATGCAGCGGAACCTGCTGACGCGCCACCTGATCGTCCGGACGATGCGGCAGACGCTGGAGGACATGGGCTTTGCGGAGATCGAGACGCCGCTCCTCGCGAAGTACACGCCCGGCGGGGCGCGGAACTTCCTCGTCCCCAGCCGCATCAACCCCGGCCGCTTCTACGCCCTGGCCGAGTCGCCGCAACTCTTCAAGCAACTCCTCATGATGGCCGGCTACGACCGCTATTACCAGATCGCCAAGTGCCTGCGAGACGAGGACCTCCGGGCCGACCGCCAACCGGAGTTCACACAACTGGACTTCGAGATGGCCTTCGTCTCGGAAGAGGACGTCATGCGCGTCACGGAACAGGTGGTGGCGGCGGTCGTCCAGGCCGTGCTCGGAAAGACCGTCCAGACGCCGTTTGCGCACCTGACGTTCGCCGAGGCGATGCGCGATTACGGCTCCGACAAGCCCGACCGGCGGTTCGCCATGACCCTCGGCGACGTCGCGCCCGTGGCGCGAGAGAGCGATTTTCGCGTCTTTCGCGAGGCGGCCGACAAGGGCGGCCACGTGCGCGGCATCAAGGTCCCCGGCGGCCAGGCCATGAGCCGCAAGGACATTGACCAACTGACGGCCTACGCGGGCGAGTTCGGGGCCAAGGGCCTCGCGTGGATGAAGGTCGAGGCGGACGGGACTTTGAGCGGCGCGATCGTCAAGTTCTTCAACCCTGACCAGCAAAAGGCCCTGCGCGAGACGTTCGCGGCCGCCCCCGGCGACCTCCTCCTCTTCGTCGCCGATGAGCCGACCGTCGTCGCAGCCAGCCTGGGGAACCTCCGCGTCCACCTGGGCCACCGGCTGGGCCTCGTGCCGCCGGAGGAACTGAACTTCTGCTGGGTGACGGATTTCCCGCTCCTGGAGTACGATCTGGAGACGAAGCGCTACGTCGCCATGCACCATCCGTTCACGAGTCCGAATCCGGCGGACCTGGAACGCCTGGAGACCGAGCCGGCGAGCGTCCGGGCGCGAGCCTACGACCTCGTCCTGAACGGCGTGGAACTCGGCGGCGGGAGCATCCGTATCCACCGGACCGACGTCCAGGCCCGGATGTTCAAGGTCCTGGGCATCTCGGACGAGGAGGCGCAGGAGAAGTTCTCGTTCCTCTTGGACGCGCTCAAGTTCGGCGCCCCGCCGCATGGGGGAATCGCCCTCGGCCTCGACCGCTTCGTCCGGGTTCTCCTCGGCGAAGGGAGCATCCGCGACGGGATCGCGTTCCCGAAGACGCAGCGCGGGCAGGACCTGATGACGGGGGCGCCCGGCACGGTGGACGAGAAGCAGTTGCGCGATTTGCACATCCGCCTGCGGCCGGAGGCGGCGGAGGGAAAGGCCGAGTAAGGCTAGTCACACAAAAAGGACCACAAGGAAAGGCCATGCGCCGTCAACCGGATTTCAACAGACTTTGGTGCGAGTATTTCGCCGGCCCTCCGAGAAAAGTTACGTACGAGGTCCGGCAAGGGCCGAACGGCCATCACGACCTGGTGTTCCTCGACAGCCTGGTTCACGAAGCCCGGTTCACATGCAGGCGCATGCGCCTGCGCGGCAAGCATCTGACCATCCCGATTGAGCGGGATTGCTGGGAAATGGGAATGGACAGGGATGACGGTTCTTGCGAGTTGTATGTAGCCAAAGCCCGGCTCACGATTTCCCCGGTTCTAGCCATCGAGTGGAAGTTTCAACACCGGACGGACTTCTCACCTGACGAGGAGTTGTGGATAGGCAACCTCTCCTTGCTCGAACGCAGCGCCTTCAGTCCAAGTCCCTGCAACGAACTACGGTGGAACCCGGAGAATGGCACGGCCGAGGAAAAAGCCTTGTTGACAATCGATGGGTACTCGTGGCAGTGCCTGCTCGCCGTGAACGAGGACGACTTGAAGTTCAGGCTCCAGGATCTCGAAGTGCCCTACCTGTACTCTCAGCGATATCCCAAACCCAAGGCAAAATCGCGCAAGAGGTGATAACGTAAAGAGGTTGAGGTGGTGAGCGGCTTGGCTTTTACGTTCGTAAGGCGTATGATTTAAGACCAGATTCAGGGGTGGCCTGCCTGCGGCATCCGTTCCTCAGGCAGGCATGCCTACGCAACGGCGGCGTAGGCATGCCACCCGCCGGACAACAGAAAAGACAGAAAGTACGCAAACGGTGGCAACCGAATTTCCGCGGACCCAGATCGAAAACCTTTCCGTCTCGCGCCTGATCATGGGCACGAACTGGTGGCTCGGTTACTCGCACACCAGCCAGGCCAAGGACAAGGAGATCGTCCGGAGGTGCACGGCCGAATACGTGGCCGAGATGATCGAGGCGTACCTCGGCTCGGGCGTGGACACACTGCTGGGTCCCCTGCCGTCGCCCGCGCTCCAGAAGGGCATTCAGATCGCCCAGCAGAAGGCCGGCCGCAAGGTCATCTACCTGGTGACGCCCAGCCTGAACCTGGCAGGCGACGCGAAGGCCGACGAGGAGAACCGCCGCACCTTCAACCAGTGCGCCCAACTGGGCTGCGCCGTCTGCATGCCGCATACCTCCACCACGGATGCCCTGGTGGACCGCGTCACGCACACGATCCGCGGCATGGATAAGTTCTGCCGCCTGATCCGCGAGGCGGGAATGATCCCCGGCCTCTCGACGCACATGCCCGAGGCGCCCGTCTATGCCGACGAGTCGGGCCTCGACGTGGGGACGTATATCCAGATCTACAATGCCGTCGGGTTCCTGATGCAGATCGAGGTGGACTGGGTCCACCGGATGATCTGGCAGTGTCAAAAGCCCGTCATCACCATTAAGCCGCTGGCCGTCAACAAGTTGCCGCCGCTCGCGGGCCTGGCGTTCAACTGGTCCACGATCCGCGACCAGGACATGGTCTGCGTCGGGACCTCGTCGCCGGACGAGGTCCGCGAGGTCGTCGAGATCAGCCTCTCGATCCTGGAGCGCCGCACGCCCGTGGTCCAACTTCAGCGGACGCGCAGCAAGGCGTCGGTGGAGCGAAAGAAGAAGTGAGAGGAACTTAAGAGACGGGGTTGCTCGGCGATCAGTCTATACTCGCCGACAAGCGGCAAACGAAGACTGGTGGGCAGGGCCGGAGTCGAACCGGCGACACCCCGGTTTTCAGCCGAGTGCTCTACCACCTGAGCTACCTACCCACCCGGAACACACCGCAACTATAGCCGCGCGCTGCAGGGCTGTCAACTGGCCCTCGCGGCCAGGCCGTTAGAACCCCTCGTCGGATTCCTCGTAGCCTCCCCTGCCGCGAGGCATGCGGAACTCGTCCTTCGTGTCCGGCTCCAGGACGATCGTCATGCGCTCGCGGACAGCCTCGAGGCTCAGGACCCGGCGCAGCGCCTCGCCGCCCAGCCGCATCGAAACCATGTCGGCCAGCATCGGGCGCATCGTGATCCAGAGCGCCTCGCGCGGGCCCTTGTGCCCGGCCAGTTCCGCGACGACCACCATCTCCTGCTCGGCCACCGTGACCATCGCGAGGCGCTTCTTCTCCGCGAGCATCCGGAAACATTCGCTGAGGACCTGGCGGTTGGCGCCGACCTGCGGGAGCGCCGAAGGAACCGTCAGAAACTGGCCCGCGTAGGGAATCGGGATGATGCGTTCCTGCGGCACCCAGCCGCTCGTGACCACGCCGACCTTCTCGGCCTTGGCGGCCTCTTCAAGTCCCTTCGCGGCCGCCAGGTCGAGGAGTTTCTTGCCTTCCTCGCGCGCGAGGTCCAGGGCTTTCTGGCGGCGGACGTCGGCCAGAACCTGGTCGCGGACCTCCTGGAGCGACGCCGGCTCGTGATTCTTCTCGAAGCGCGTCACGCGGAACGCGTACGCCTTGCCGTCGGGTCCGACCATCGGTTCGCTGAGTTCGCCGACGCTGATTTTGGCCTTGGCCTGGCCGACGAGTTCGGGCAGGGCCAGCGCCTCCTCGGCCATCGTGATTTCCTGCGGCGCCGCGCCGGCGGAGGATGACTGGCGCGCCGCCTTCCCGATGCCGGGGAGGTCGGCCAACTGGGCCTGGGCGAGGAATCCCGCGACGTTCACGTAGCGGATGAACGTGCCGTCGGCCCAACTGTCAATCGGCGGAGGCTTCCGGATGCGGCGGAACTCGGCGACGACCGTGTGAAGTTTTTCCAGCGCGAGCGCGCAGGCCGCCTCGCGGACGACGGCCCGGCGGACCTCGTCGCGGACCTCCGCGAGCGGCCGGAACTGCTTCTCGGCCGGCTTCTCCTCCGCCTTCTTTTCGTCCGCATTGGGCTGCTGCGGTTTTTTTTCTTCGGCCTTCGCAGGCAGCGGAACGAGATAGTCGGGGTCTTTGTGCATATCGTAATACTTCTGGATATCCTCATCCGTAATCTTTGCGGCGGCCTGCGGCTCGAAGGCCTTTGGGTCGCACTCGAGGTACTCGATCGCCACCTGGTCGGGAATGCGGTAGCCGTAGCCCGCGGGGCCCTGGCCGGCCAGGGACGACTTGTAATTCGTGAACTGCTCCTGGAGCGCCGACTCGGGAACCTCCTTAACCTCGGAAAGGAAGGCCGCGGCCTTGAGGACGGCCAGGCGGACCTGGATGCGGTCGTCGGTCTTCGTGAATTCGCGCCGGACCTCCGGCTCGACGGAGGCCGAGAGCGTGTCGCGGAGCCAATCCAGGTAGAGGCGCAGGGTCATGTCGGTCCGGAGCGCGGCAAAGAGGCGGTCGCGGCTGCCGGCGTGGCGGATGAGTTGGTTGACGGCGTCGGACCCGAGCCCGAGTTCTTCGAGGCCCTTCAGGCGGGTTTCAACGGCTGCATCGCTCACCTCCAGACCCCGCGCGCGGCCTTCGTCGTAAAGGGCCAGCCACGTCATGATGCTTGAAAGGGGCGGTTTATCGCCAAAGAACACTTGCATTGCATCCATCAGTTCCGGCCGGACTCGCCAAGCAATCATATCGCCAGTGCTCATTTCAAGCGTGAGGCGATACGCTTTTTCCTGGGCATCGGGTTCCTTGAGTTGCCCAAAAAGCGTTGCCGCCAACTGGCGGGACGCTTCGCAACCCAGCCGCACGTTGTTGTAGAAGTCCACGACCTCGTCGTAAGTGACCTTGCGGCCGGCGATCGTGCCGACCGGCACGCTGCCGGGACCCGCGCCGAGCCACTCCTTCAACTTCGGCAGGTAGGACCACGACTGGAAGAACACCATCGAAATGACGCCCAGGATCATCAGGACCATGAACCATTTGCGATGGCGTCTGAAGAAGGCCAGTGTCATGTGCGTGGTTCCTTCCTATTCATAACGCTATTGAATTTTTCGTATTGGCGCGGCGGGTCTCCGTACCTGCCGCGCTCTCGTCCCCAATGCTCGTCTGCGCGGTGGGTGCGGAGACCCACCGCGCAACACCCGCGGGTGCGCCGCCCTACCACGTCCGCTCGACCCAGCCGGTGTCCAGGCGTCCGCTGAGGAAGTCCGGGCTGGTCATGATCTCCCGGTGGAACGGGAGGGTCGTCTGAACGCCCTCGACGACGAATTCCGAGAGGGCCCGCTTCATGGTGGCGATGGCGGCCTGGCGGGTCGGACGGTGGACGATCAGTTTGGCGATCATCGAGTCGTAGTGCGGCGTGATCGCCCAACCCTCGTAGCAGTGCGTGTCCACGCGGACGCCGGGGCCGCCGGGTACGCTGAACTTGGCGAGCATCCCCGACGAGGGGCGGAATTCGTTCCGGGGGTCCTCGGCGTTGATGCGGCACTCGATGGCGGCCCCGCGCGCCACGATGTCCCGTTGCCTCAGGCCCAGCGGTTCGCCCGCCGCCACGCGGATCTGGGCCTGCACCAGGTCCAGGCCCGTCACGGCTTCCGTCACGGGGTGTTCGACCTGGATGCGGGCGTTGACTTCCAGGAGGTAGAACCTCTCGCGGGAGTCCACGAGGAATTCGACGGTGCCGGCATTGGAGTACTTGGCCTCGGCGGCGAGGTGAACGGCGGCCTCGCACAATTTCTCGCGCGTCCGGGCGCTCAGGACCGGCGACGGCGATTCCTCGACTAATTTTTGGTGCCGCCGCTGGAGCGTGCAATCGCGTTCCCACAGATAGACATAGTTTCCGAAATGATCGCCGAGGACCTGGACCTCGACGTGGCGGGCGCCCTCGAGGTATTTTTCAAGATAGACGCGGCCGTCCTTGAAGGCGGCCTCGGCCTCGCTTCGGCCCTGGCGGACCGCCTGGGTCAGGCTGATGTCGTTGTGGGCGATGCGCATGCCGCGACCCCCGCCCCCCGCCGCCGCCTTCACGAGCACCGGGTACCCGATCTCGCGGGCGATCCGGAGGGCCTCGTCCTCGTTCTCCAGGGCGCCCGAGGAACCGGGGATCGTGTAGATCTTGGCCTTGCGGGCCAGGCGCTTGCACTCGACCTTGTCGCCCACCCGTTTCATCGCCTCGACGCTCGGTCCGATGAACTCGATGTTGCACGAGCGGCAGACCTCGGCGAAGTGGGCGTTCTCGGCCAGGAACCCGTACCCCGGATGGATGGCCTCGACGTCGGCGACCTCGGCGGCCGAAATAATCCGGGCGATATTCAGGTACGACTGGGCGGGGGCCGCCGGACCGATGCAGATCGCCCCGTCGGCCTGTTCCAGGTACCGCGCCCCGCGGTCGGCCTCCGAGTAAACCGCGACGGCCTCGATCCCCATGTCCTTGCAGGCGCGGATGATCCGCAGGGCGATCTCGCCGCGATTGGCCACCAGAATCCGTGAGAACATAACCGCTCCACGCAATAGCCCGTCACGCGTCCATGGAGGGGTGGCATGCCTGCGGCGTCTGTTCTGCAGACATGCCTACGCAAAGGCGGCGTAGGCATGCCACCCGGCTATCCATCTCTTGACGAGTAACAGAGCGCTACTCCGGCCGCACGACGAACATCGGCTGGCCGAACTCGACGGCCTGGGCGTTCCGCGCGAGGACCCGCTCAATCGTCCCGCTCATCTCCGCCCGGATCTCGTTGAAGACCTTCATCGCCTCGATGATGCAGACGACCGTCTCTTCGGTCACGCGGTCACCGACCTTGACGAAAGGCGCGGCGTCGGGGCTGGAGGCGGCGTAGAACGTTCCCACCATCGGCGACTTGATCGTCGGGAGTTCTTCCTGCGGCTCGGCCCTGGCGGCCGGCGCCGGGACCGCGGCGGGAATCGGCGTCGCGGCGGCCGGCATCGGCGCCGACGCAGGCCCGCCCTTCCGGAGGCGGACCACCAGGTCGCCCTGCTCGATTTCCAGTTCCGAGAGGTCGTGTTCGCCCATCAGGGCCAGCAGTTGCCGCAGGGCGTCCAGGTCAATCTTCCCCGGCCCCGCCGGGCCTGCCTTTTCGGCGTGCTTGTCGTCGGCCATGGCTTGCCTCCCCAGACGGCTGGTGCCAGCGCTCGAGACAGGCGACGGTCACAGAACCATCGCCTCCAGGTCTTTCTCCAGATGCGTCAGGACCCGCCGCCCGGTTTCCGTCACCAGGACGTCGTCCTCCAGGCGGATCCCGAACCGGCCCCTCAGGTAGATGCCCGGCTCGATCGTCACGACCATGCCGGGCTCGAGCCGCCCCTTGGCCGCCAGGGGACTCAAGGCGGGCGCCTCGTGGATCTGGCGCCCGAGGCCGTGACCGGTTCCGTGCTGGAAGGCTCCGGCGAATCCGGCCGCCTCAATCACGCGCCGCGACGCCGCATCCACCTCCGCCAGAGGCACCCCCGGCCCGACTCGCGCGATGGCCGCAGCCTGGGCCTCCCGCACGATGGAATACATCGAAGCAGCGCAAGGGGGCATCTTAACGGCAAACAGGACCCGTGTCAAGTCGCACACGTATCCGGCCACCCGGGCCCCGAAATCCACGAGGAGCACGCTCCCGCTCCTCAGCCGCCGGCCGCCCGGACGCGCGTGCGGCATCGAGGAGGATGCGTCCACCGCACAAATCGTCGGAAACGCCGGCCCTTCGGCCCCCGCCAGCCGCATCCGGTGATCCAGGTCGGCCGCCAACTCGCGCTCGGTCATTCCGAGACGGATCCGCCGCCGGAACTCGCGCCAGGCCGCCTCGGCGACCCGGACCGCCGACGCGATGGCACGCACTTCCGTCTCGTCCTTGTGGACCCGCAGCGCCGCCGGCGCTCCCGCGACCGGCGCCAGGCAAACCTTGTCGCCGAAGGCCCGACGAAGGCGAGACCGCTGAGCCACCGTCATCGTCTCGGGGTCATAGCCGAGCCGCGCGATCCGCTTCCGCCGCGCGTGGTCCGCCAGGGCCTTGACCATCGTTCCGCGCCGCACGACCAGGCCGACGCCGGCGCATTCCCGCTCGGCCTGCTCGGCGTATCGGAAATCCGTCAGGAGCCAGGACCGGCCCTCGCCGGCCACGAGCCAACTGTCCTCGCCGGTAAAACCCGTCAGGTACCCCACGTCAACCGGGTCGGTGACGAGGAGGCGCCGGACGCCCGCCCGCCGCAGTCTGCGTCGCAGTCGCGCGATGCGGCCGGCTATCGGACTTGCCTTTGTGGACCTCACTCCCTTTTCTCCGAAAAAATTCGGGACTCCTTCGAAAATCTCGCCTCGCGTAAGGTGCGTCAGCCAAAGCAGTTAGCGTTATGTTAGGGCAGGCCCGAGAAAATACCTCAAGATTTCAGCCAGCCAGGCCGATTTTCATCTTGACGTTAGGCTAACGTTAGGGTACGATGCGAAAAGTCGCGTCAGCACGGCCTGCGGCTCTTTGACAACAGCCTTTCAAAGCGACGGATACGCTTATAGCGGCCGCTCGGGCCAGGGTCAAGGAAACTTCCGCCGACGCGGCCACCCAGCCCCCGGCATTGCCGGGGGATCGAAAGCGGGGCGAGGGTCGGGCGCGGCTGAGAGGTCAACCCGTGCCCTTCTCAGCCCGCCCGCCTCCCCGTTTTCGTTATTCAGACGCCGTGCTTCTACGGCGCGGGTTTGGCGGGGGGCACATTGGACCGCTCTCGTCGCACCAGCCACGTCTTGCGCCCCGACCCCACCGGCGGCGCAAGACTCGCGAGGGGCCGGGGTTCCGGTTTCGGGGGGACCCCGGCCTCCCCCCTCCTACGTTTAGCCGTCGCCGCAAACGGCGACGCGATAACGTTTAGCCGCCGTGCTTGCCTGCCCTGAGCAAGGCCGAAGGGCACGGCGCGTGTTTTGCAAAATGAAAAGGAGCCGCTCATGAATTTGACGCCTCGGCAATTGAAGATTGTTCGATTCATCCGCGACTACGTCGCGGAACACGAGATCCCGCCCACGATGCAGGAGATCGCCGACCACCTGGGCGTGTCGCGGCCGACCGTCTTCGAGCACATCGAAGCGCTTGAGGCCCGCGGGGCCATCCGCCGCCGGCGATCCATCAGCCGCGCGATCGAAATCACGCCGAAACTGGCCGCCGAGTTGCGACCCGTGCGCCTCGAGGGCCTCCGCCTCCCCCTCGTCGGCCGCATCGCCGCAGGCCGCCCCATCGAGGCCGTCGAGGACGTCGAGGTCCTCGACGTCGAAACCCTCTTTCGCGGCCGCGTCGGCGAGACGTTCGCCCTCCAGGTGCGCGGCAACTCGATGATTGACGAGCAGATCCGCGACGGAGATTACGTCATCGTCGAAAAGCGCGACGACGCCCGAAACGGCGAAACCGTGGTCGCCCTGATTGACGACGCCGAAGCCACCCTGAAAAAGTTCTACCGCGACATGGACCGCATCCGACTCCAGCCGGCCAACCCGACGATGGAACCCCTCTTCGTCGAGGCCGCCCGCGTCCGCATCCAGGGAGTCGTCATCGGGGTCCTCCGAAAATACTAATCTCGAAGGCCCATGGACACCCAACAGAAACTAAGGGCCCTCGCCGACGCATCGCGGTACGACCTCTCCTGCGCCTGCGGCACGCAAAAAGATGAGCACCGACGCCGCAGCCGCAACGGACTCTGGCTCTATCCGGCCACGCTCCCCAGCGGCGGCACGTCCATCAT